>ERZ780203.634-NODE-634-length-36364-cov-5.557658_pt1 | contig 36364 bp, 34 predicted proteins | sample MGYA00511168_ERZ780203 | MGnify/ENA primary metagenome ERZ780203 (study PRJEB29588, sample SAMEA2156577) | human gut metagenome | biome: human gut; feature: human-associated habitat; material: faeces | place: Denmark | collected 2008/2010 ...
AGCCCGACGGCCATCGAGGCCAGCTGCCACAGCAGCAACCAGACCGCCACCGCTCCTAAGCGCAGGGCGGGGGAAAGGCGGGGGTTTTTATCTCTTGTAGTAGAAGTCGTCATTCGGGAGCTGGCCTCCTACCGCCTGCGGATTGGCGTCGTAGAGCACCTGCAAAAATCCGCCGGCAATCTGCTGCATCTCGTCGCCCTCGACAAAGACGATGTTGCACTCCGGAATCGCCTTCTCAGCGACGGCAGCTTTGATGATGTTGTAGTGTTCGGCAAGCTCAGCGGCGTGGGCAAGGCCCTCCTCGCTGGTGACCGTCTCCACCGACTGCTTGTACTCGTCGAGGAAGCGGTCCAGCGCTTCTTTGTTCTGCTCGGCAAATTCCTTGCGGACCACCACGCAGCCCATGGTCAGGCCGCTTTCGCCGTTGACCGCCTTGTCCCACTCCTCGGTCAGGTCGAGGGCGACGCGGACATTTTCATTCTGGGTGAGCACCGAGGTGACAAACGGCTGAGGCAGCAGCGCGACCTGCGCCTCGCCGGAAGCCAGCAGCGGCGCGATCTCGGCGTTGTCTGCAGCAAAGACGATCTCGACGTCCTCGCCCGGGGTCAGGCCGTTTTTCTCCAGCACCAGGTTGAGCGCGTATTCCGGTGTGGAGCCCTGGCCGGTGGCGTAGATGGTCTTGCCGGCAAGGTCCGCGACCGACTGGATGGTGTCGCCGGTCTCCAGGACGTACAGCACACCCATGGTATTGAGCGCGGCGATCTGCACCTGGCCCTCGGTCTTGTTGTAGAGGGTGGATGCCACGTTGGTCGGCACCGCGGCGATGTCCAGTTCGCCCGAGATAATCTTGCCGGTCACCTCATCCGGTGCGGTGGCGATGGTGACGTTGTAGTTGTTGGCAGCCTCACCGTTGTCGTTTTTCTCCAACAGGTCCAGCATACCGAGGGCGGTCGGGCCGCTCAGCGCCGCCAGATTGATGTCCACCTTTTCGGCCGGCTCGCTTGCCTGAGCGGTTTCGGTTTCATCGGCTGGGGTTTCGGCCTCGGTGTTTTCTGCGGCGGATTCCTCCGAAGCGGATTCGTCCGATGAAGCCGGGGTCTCTTCGGCCTGTTCAGTCTGCTCAGGCTGGGTGTTGCCGGTCTGGGTGGAATTGCCGCCGCAGGCCGCCAGCGAAAGGGTCATCGACAGCGCCAGCAGCGTTGCCAGGATTTTTCGGATTGTCATGGTGTGTTACCTCTCTTCCGGGGAGGGGGATTCCGGCATGAGCTGGATGGTTTTGCCCTCCCGCTTAATTTTTCCGCACTGCTCCAGCTGCTCCACCGCGCGGTACAAGGAAGTGCGCCCGATGTTGAGCATCTCGGAGAGCTTGACCATCGAGAGCCCCACGCTCTTGCCGCCGGGCTGCTGGCGCAGATAGGAGAGCAGTGCCTGCTGCGCGCCGGGGGCGGTGAAGCTGTCGATCTTGCGGTTTAAAAACTGGATTCTTCCGGACAGAAAGCGGATGTAGTTGAAGGCGATGGTCGGATTTTGCAGAAGGATTTGGCGCATCTGCTCCATCGACAAAAACAGGATGGAGCAGCCGGTTTTGGCCCGCACGGTGGTGACATACTGGTCCTGCGGCACAAACAGCGCCGCTGCGCCGAAGCACTGCCCGGCGCCAAGGTCGTTGAGCAGCACGCCGCACTCCTTTTCCACCACCGCACGTCCCCGCACGATGATGCCCAGCGAGTGCTGGTAGTGCCCGGGGGAGTAGATGATCTGCCCCTTCTCAAAGGTCTGCAGCTGCGCATAGGTCTGCAGCAGCTGCATGGCCTGCGCCTGCTCGACCCCCTCGAACAGCATGCAGCCGATTGCCTTCTGGCAGGCCTGCATCATCGCGTCCATCGGCCTTCTCCTTTCGTCTGTCCTAAAAACTGTTCCGATTGGAACAGTTTTGCGCAATCATTATAACGCAAGACAGCAAAAGTGTCAATAGTATATGAAAATAGAACAGAGTGTTGAGACGGGGACAAATCTGTGATAAAATGAAGGTGAGAGAAAGGAGGATGTCGATGAAAAGGATGATGCTTCTTTTTGCACTGGCACTTTGCCTGACAGGCTGCACCGCCCAGACGCGAATCGAGCGGGTGCAGATGCCAGTCCCAGCGGCAGAAAGCATTGCCGCAGAGGATGCCACAACCGAAGGGGAGGAAGTACACTCGGACGCGCAGTCCATCTCCAGCCCGACCAGGACCATCCGGGAGACGGTGGAGCTGGGACAGGAGGACACAGAACCGGAACCATTGTCCTGTCCCGTATGCGGTGGGGAAACCGCCCGCCAGCAGAAGATCGAGCTGGGTGAATGGTGTACGCTCTACACCGAAGCCTGCCCGCAGGAGCGGATGGGCTGCCTGCACGCCATCCAGGAGCGAAGCGTCCTCTGCTATGACCGCTGTGAAGATTGCGGTGAGGTCGCGGGCAGACACTTCCTTCAGCAGCGCGATGCGGGGTGCTTCACCGGCAACGATTTGCGGTGAAGGTTTGACCGTTTGAAAAAATCAAAGCAAAGGGGCGCGGGGAAGATTCCCCGCGCCCCTTTTTTGGAATAGCGGGCAGCAAAAGGATTTGACATTCCCGCCGTTTCTTTGTAGAATGAAAGCAGAATTTTGATTTGCCGCCTGCGCTGCAGGTGGGAAAGGGAGGAAGAATATGTTGACCATCCGTCAGGAACAGCCGGAGGATTACCGGCAGGTGGAACAGGTGGTGGAGCAGGCCTTTGCGCACGCGGAGCACACCGACCACGACGAGCACAATCTGGTCGCGCGTCTGCGCGGCAGCAAGGCCTTTCTCCCGGAGCTTTCGCTGGTGGCCGAACAGGACGGAAGGATTGTCGGATATATCCTGTTCACCAGGCTCAAGGTCGGGCAGACTACCCAGCTGGCGCTGGCGCCGCTGGCGGTCCACCCGGACTTTCAGCGGCAGGGCATCGGAGGGGCGCTGATTGAGGAGGGGCACCGCATTGCGGCGCAGCTGGGATATGACTATTCCATCCTGCTGGGCCACCCGACCTATTACCCGCGCTTTGGCTACCAGCCGGCCAGCCGGTTTGGCATCCAGTCGCCGTTTGATGTGCCGGATGAAAATTATATGGCGTTCGACCTGTCCGGACGCCACCCGCAGATGAGCGGGCAGGTGGAGTATCCGCCGCAGTTTTAAGGACAATAAAAAGCCGCAGCCTGCAGAGAAAAACCTCTGCAGGCTGCGGCCTTTTCAGGGATGATATTGAAAGGAGAAAAAGATGTTTTCGCTTTAATCCTGCTCCAGCGTATGCGCGGCGGAGAGCATGGCGTCCACGCTGTCCGAAACGCCGCCGATGGGCTGCAGCGAGGCGGCAAAGGTGCGGCCGCCCAGTGGTTTGAGAAAGATTTCCGGTTCCTGTCCGGGTCCCCACTGTCCCTTGCCGTTGGCGATCAGCCACTTGCCGATGATGCCGCTGCGCAGCTCGCGCCCGCGGCCCCAGAAAGCATCGGTGTTGATGGCAAGCTCGGCGGGCTTTTCCCAGCCCTCCAGCTCCAGGGTGATCGAGACCCAGTTGACATCCAGATATTCGTCCTTAAAATAGTTGGTCAGCCAGATGCCGTATCCGCCGCCGTTGGGCAGAAACTTGCCGTTGTTCCAGGCTCTGGCCAAAACGATGTGTGCCATTTTTTTCAACTCCATCACAAACTCTTGATAAACCTTATTCTTTTAGAAGATTACTTGTCGTAATACATCTTGACAAAATTTAAAAATACCTCGCCGATAAAGGAGAGCGGGTTGTTTTTGTGGCTGACAATGTAGAGGTGGCGATCCATCGAGATGCCGCTCAGGTCAAAGCTGAGCAGCAGGCCGAAGTTTTCATAGTCCTCCACCGCCGCCTTGGAGATGATCGAGATGCCCATCCCCTGGCTGACCGCGTGCTTGATGCTGTCCGGATCGTTAAACTGCGCGGCAATTTTGAGCTCACCGATGTCGATTCCGGCCTTGGCCAGAAAGTGCTCGGTCTCCTTGCGGGTGCCGGAGCCCTCCTCACGCAGGATGATCGGCTCGGTCTTTAAAAAATCGGCCTTGATGCCGGTGGTGCGCATCTGGCGGAAGCGCTCGGTGTTGGGGGTGATGATGACCAGGTGGTCCTGGATAAAGCTTTCAAAGACGCAGTCCGGGTTGTGGGTATCGGTGCCGCAGAAGCCGATGTCGGCCATCCCCTTGGAGATGCTCTCCACCACCAGCTCGCTGTCCTGGCGCAGGATGTTGAAGGTGACGTGGGGATATTCTTCCCGGAAGGCGGCGATCACTTTGGGCAGGATATTCTGGGAGGGAACAGTGGAGGCGCAGATGGTCAGGGTGCCCTTGAGCTCCTTGTTGTAGTTTTTGACCGAGCAGACGGCGTCCTCGCGCAGATTGAGCATCTTGACAGCGTACTGGTAAAGGATGCTGCCGGGCTTGGTGGGGTAGACATATTTGGTTCCGCGCTCGATCAGCTTGGTGTCAAGCTCCTTTTCCAGCGAGTTGATGTGCGCGCTGATCGTTGGCTGCGTCAGATAGATGCGCTGCGCAGCCTTGGAGAAGCTTTTGAGCTTGACCACATACACAAAAGCCTCCAGCTGTTTAAAATCCATAGTGAGACCTCGTTTCCCCAGGGCGATAATCGAGAAAATAAATAAGAACACCTTCATTATAACATATTTCAATAGGAAAGCAAACAGGGGAACTATTGATTTTGGATATAAAAAGGGGCAGGATATATACAGATTATCTATAAGACAGTGATAAGACACAAAATTTAGCCGGGAAATTGTCCGAAATGTCCACGAGCAGGGCGCTTTGCAGGATGACTTTCGGGCAAAGATGTGCTATAATAAAGGCGAAAACCGGGAAGGAGCAAGGAGGAGAAAATCATGGCGACGACAAAACGTCTTACCGAAATGACAAAGGGGGCAGGCTGAGGGGCAAAGATAGGCCCGGAGGCCCTGGCGCAGGTTCTGCACCAGCTACCCAAATTTACCGATGACAAGCTGATTGTCGGCTTTGACACCAGCGACGACGCGCTGGTTTATAAGGTGCGGGACGACCTTGCCGTCGTGCAGACGGTCGACTTTTTCCCGCCGATTGTGGATGACCCGTATACCTTTGGACAGATTGCGGCTGCAAACTCGCTCAGCGACATCTACGCGATGGGCGGCGACCCGACCCTCTCGATGAACCTGATCTGCTTCCCCACCTGCCTGCCGATGGACGTGATGGCCAAGATCATGCAGGGCGGCGCCAGCAAGGTCAAGGAGGCGGGCGCGATCATCGCGGGCGGCCACACCATCGAGGACTCCGAACCGAAGTATGGCCTGTGCGTCACCGGCTTTATGCACCCGGACCAGGTGATGCAGAACAGCAACTGCAAGGAAGGGGACCTGCTGGTGCTGACAAAGCCGCTGGGCATCGGCGTGCTGACCACCGCCAACAAGGCGCAGCTGCTCGACCAGCAGACCTATGACCAGATGGTGGAGGCGATGGCGACCTTAAACAAGTACGCCAAGGACGTGATGATGGAGGTGGGCGCAAACGCCTGCACCGACGTCACCGGCTTCGGCCTGATCGGCCATGCCTCCGAGATGGCCAAGGGAAGCGGCCTGACCATCGAGCTGTTCAGCAAGGAGGTCCCGATCATCGAGGCGGCCATCGACTTTGCCAAAATGGGCATCATCCCGTCCGGGGCCTACAACAACATGGCCTTTGTCAAGGACGACGTGCGTTTTGCGCCGGACGTGCCGCAGCACATCCAGGACCTGCTGGTCGACCCCATCACCTCCGGCGGCCTGCTGATCTCCCTGCCGGAAGAGAAGGCACATGTTTTGGTGGAAAAGCTCAAAGGCGTCACCATCTGCAACGCCATTGTCGGACGTGTGACCGCCAAACAGGACCGGGCAATCGTGGTCCTCTAATCAAAAAAGGAAAAGCAAAAAAAGGAAGCGCAGCTTGAGGCTGCGCTTCCTTTTTTTTGCCTTGTTGGGATAATCCATAAAAGAATTATGAAAATTCTGTGCAAAGAGTATACAACTTTCGTTGAAGTGGACAAAAGGAGAGAATGATATTGGTATTTTCAAAAAAAAATTCATAAAAGACTTGAAAATTTGTTCAAAACACTGTATAATCAAGACAGAATTTATTCTGTGAATCCAGCAAGTTTTTGTTGAAAAACACAAAAAGGGTGAAGAATTTATTCAGAAAGGGAGATGTTATGAAAAAACTATCATTCCTGCTTGCAGTCATCATGATGCTCAGCTTCAGCGCATGCGGAGGCGGCACTGGTACTACAAGCAACGAACAGACAACGCAGAACACCGAGCAGACCGAACAGGCTACAGAAGAGACTGCCGAGCCGGCGGCGGAAGCGACCGCGAAATCCCCGGACAATGACCTGGTCGTTGCCATGCAGGCGGACGCCACCCATCTGGACCCGCACGTATCGGGCAACGGCGTATCCAACACCGTAACCAACGCGATGTATGAGTCTCTGGTCACCTTCGACGCGGACACCAACATCGTTCCAATGCTGGCCAAAGAGTGGAGCATGTCCGATGACGGCCTGAGCTACACCTTTGTTCTCAACGAGGGCATCACCTTCCATGACGGCGAGCCGTTCAATGCGGAAGCGGTTATTGCCAACTGGGAACGCGGCAGATCCGACCAGTCGCTGAGAATCTACACCCAGACCCAGTCGTGGGTAAGCGCTGTGGCAGACAGCGAGTACCAGCTGACCATCACACTCGATGAGCCGAACAACACCTTCCTCAACAAGCTGACCCAGGTTAGAATCATCAGCCCAAAGGCGATTGAGGAATGGGGACAGGACGGCCTGGCCAAACAGTCCGCGGGCACCGGTCCATACATCCTTTCCGAGCGCGTGGACGGCGGCTACACCAAGATGGTCCGCAACGAAAACTACTGGAGAGAAGGCCCGAAGGTTGACACCCTGACCTTCCGAGTCGTACCGGAAGACGGCGCGCGCATCGCGATGCTGCAGACCGGCGAGGCCGACATCATCACCCCGGTTCCGCCGATCCAGGTAGAAAAAATCGAGAATGACCCGAACGTCGTGGTCAAGAACGAGAAAGGTATCACCTACCGTTACGCCACCCTGAACAAAAACTATACGCTGGAAGACGGCAGACAGCCGTTTGACGATGTAAGAGTCCGCCAGGCCATGAACTACGCCTTTGACAGTGAGATGTACTGCCAGGTTGTTTTCCAGGGCTACGCGGTAAAACCGACCTCCATCTTCTCGGAGTCGATTATGTACTACGCACCGCAGACCCCATATGATGTCGATCTGGAAAAGGCAAAATCCCTGATGGCCGAGGCCGGCTATGAGGATGGCTTCCCGGTAGATATCTGGGTAGACAACACCACCATCGAGATGCAGGGCGCCGAATTCTTCAAACAGCAGATGGCGCAGATCAACATCGACGTCAACGTTGTCCCAATGGAGTCCACCACCATCGCAGACATGACCTCTCTGCCAGAGGAAGAGAACGAGGTTCAGATCTGGTACGTAAACTGGAGCTCCGGTTCCTATGAGGCGGACGGCTCGATGAGAAATATTCTGCACGGCGAAAAATTCCCGCCATCCGGCTACAACACCGCTTTCTGGAACAATGCAGAGTTTAACAAGCTCCTCGACGACGCGCTTCTGTCCGCCGACACCGAAGAGATTGCAGATCTGTACGCTCAGGCGCAGGCCATCGCCTGGGAAGAGTGCCCATGGGTATTCCTCGGCAACGACAACTCCATCATGGCTCAGAGAAGCTATGTCAAGGGCATCACCTACAAACCGGGCGGCGACGTTGTTCTGACAACAGCGGAGCTGGAGCAGTAATTGAGCGTTAACAAACAGCCCGATCTTGAATAGCTGAAAGAAAGGAGTAGTAATTTGATTGCTACTCCTTTCTTAGTAAAGGGGGAAATTCCTGTATGAGTCGTTACTTTGTCAGACGTATCCTGGAAACGATTCCACTGATGCTGATTATTTCCATTTTTGTCTTTATGTTTATCCACCTGATCCCCGGCGACCCGGCCAGAAGTATCGCGGGCCTGGACGCGGAGGAATGGGAGGTTGAGGCCATCCGGGAGGAGTATGGCCTGAACAAACCGATCGTCACCCAGTACGTGGACTATATGGTGAAGCTGTTCCACGGCGACATGGGACGCAGCATGAAATCGGACACACCGGTCACCGAGCTGATCGCGGACAGAATGCCGCAGACGCTCAAGCTGGTATTTGCAGGCGTCATCTGGGCGCCGGCGCTGGGCATCTTTATCGGTGTCATCTCGGCCATCAAGCACGGCAAGCTGCTGGACCACATCTGCATGCTGCTGGCCATCACCGGCCTGTCGGCACCGGGCTTCTGGCTGGGCCTGATGGGCATCCAGATCTTCTCGGTGCAGCTGGGATGGCTGCCTTCAGGCGGTCTGGATACCTGGAAGGGCTTCATCCTGCCGTCCTTCACCATGGGCTGCGGCATCATGGCGGTGCTGGCCAGATACTCCCGCTCCTCCATGCTGGAGACGCTGCGTGAGGACTATGTCCGCACCGCGCGCGCAAAGGGCCAGAAGGAATCGATGGTCATGTTTGCGCACGCCTTCCGCAACTCGCTGATTCAGGTCGTCACCATCCTGGGCCTGCAGATCGGCGGTCTGCTTTCCGGTTCGGTTCTGACCGAGACCGTTTTCTCCATCCCCGGCATGGGCAGACTGCTGACAGACTCCATCCAGTTCCGCGATTACGCGGTTATCCAGGGCCTGCTGATGCTCTTCGCGCTGCAGTATGTCCTGATCAACCTGATTGTCGACCTGCTCTACGGCGTCATCAACCCGAAGATCAGGCTTGACTGATGGAGTAGAACACAAGAAGGAGGAATCAAGCTTATGGCGGACATTCGCGAGAAAGAACAGCAGCAGAACACCGACTTTGAAAAAAATTATATCGACGAAAACATAAAGGCCGACCAGGACAGCAAGGCCAAAGCCTTTATTAAAAAGTTCATGAAAAGAAAGACGGCGGTGCTCGGACTGATTGTCATTGTGGTTTTGGTCATCATCGCCATCATCGGTCCGTACATCACGCCGTATGACTATACCGCTTACGACTATATGAACACGCTGGCCGGACCGAGCCCGGAACACCTGTTTGGCACCGACCAGTACGGCAGAGATATTTTGAGCCGCATGCTGGTGGGCACCCGCCTGACCCTGGGCGTTTCGCTGTCGGCGGTTGTCATCGGCGCGGCGCTGGGCACCGTGCTGGGCCTGCTGGCGGGTTACTATGGCGGCGTCATTGAGATGCTTGTTATGAGAGGCTCGGACGTTCTGTTCAGCTTCCCGGACATCCTGCTGGCCATCGCTATCGTGGCGATTCTGGGCCCCGGCATCATCAACGTCCTGATTGCGGTTATGGTCTTCACCATCCCCAGCTTTGCCCGCATCATGCGAAGCGCAACCCTGGCGGTCAAGGGATCGCTGTATGTGGAGGTGGCGCAGAGCCTTGGCTGCAAGGACAGCAGGCTTTTGTTTGTCCACATCTTCCCTGGCACCATCCAGTCCCTGATCGTCAACTTTACCATGAGAATCGGCTCCGCCATCATGGCGGCGGCTTCCCTGAGCTTCCTGGGCTTTGGCGCAAATGTCAGCGAGCCGGAATGGGGCGCCATGCTCTCTCAGGGCAGAAACTATATCGGCATCGCGTCGCACATGGTGTACTTCCCAGGTCTGATTATCTTTATCACAGTACTTGCGTTTAACCTCTTTGGCGACGGTCTGCGCGACACCCTTGACCCGAAGATCAAGTAGGCCGCGGGGAAGGAAAGGAGTATACTATGGTACAGGAAAAATTACTTACGGTAAACAATTTGCGCACCGAATTTTTCTCAAGCAAAAAATCCAGCGTAACAGCGATCAACGAGATCAGCTTTCACATCGATAAAGGTGAAATCCTCGGTCTGGTAGGCGAGTCTGGCTGCGGCAAGAGCGTTACCTCCCTGTCGATTATGCGCCTGCTCAACTTCACCTCCGGCAAGGTGACCAAGGGCGAGGTCATCTTTGAAGGACAGGATCTGCAGCAGCTGCCGGAAAAGGAGATGCGCACCATCCGCGGCGGCAAGATGAGCATGATTTTCCAGGAGCCGATGAGCAGCCTGAACCCGGCGATGCGCATCGACAAGCAGATGATCGAGGGCATCCGCCTGCACACCGACCTGACCAAGGAGCAGGCGCGGGAGCGCGCGGCCAAGATCCTGCAGCAGGTCGGCATCCCGGACCCGGAGCGCGTGCTGAAAAACTATCCGCACCAGCTCTCCGGCGGTATGAGCCAGCGTGTCATGATCGCCATGGCGATGAGCTGTAACCCGGAACTGCTGATTGCGGACGAACCGACCACTGCGCTGGACGTCACCATCCAGGCGCAGATTCTGGACCTGATGAAGAAGATCCAGCAGGAGGAAGGCATGAGCATCCTGCTGATTACCCACGACCTGGGCGTCGTCGCCGAGATGTGCAGCCGCGTCATCGTCATGTACGCCGGCGAGATTGTGGAGGAGGCACCGGTGGATATTCTGTTTAACCATCCGTCCCATCCGTACACCGTCGGCCTGATCGCCTCGGTGCCAAAGCTCGGCTCCGGCGTCAAGGTGCTTCCGAGCATCCCGGGCAGCGTTCCCGACCTGTCGATGCTGCCCAAAGGCTGCCGCTTTGCCCCGCGCTGCAAATACGCAACCGAGCGCTGCCACAATGAGGAACCTTCACTGTTTGAAGTCAGCCCCCAGCAGAAATGCAGATGCTGGCTGGCGGAACCGACAGGAAAGGAGGATAAGTAAGTATGGGAACCATTGTTTCTGTCAAAAACGTATCGAAAACCTTCCCGGTCGGCAAGACCCTTTTGGGAAGGCCGGATAAATTTGTCCACGCTGTCAACAACGTCAGCTTTGACATCCAGGAGGGAGAGACCTTCTCGGTAGTAGGCGAGTCCGGCTGCGGCAAGAGTACCACCGGCCGTCTGATCGACCACCTTCTGATTCCGGACAGCGGAGAAATCTGGTTTGAGGACAAGGAAATCAGCAAGATTTCCCAGGAGGAGATGCGCCCGCTGCGCAAGGACATCCAGATGATCTTCCAGGACCCGGCGGGAAGCTTAAACCCCCGCATGCGCGTCGAGGAGCTGGTGGAGGAGCCGCTGCTCATCCACACCAATCTCTCCAAAGAGGAGCGCATGAAGATTGTGCACGAGCTGCTGGAGACGGTAGGCCTGAGCGCCAAGCACGCCAAACGCTACCCGCATGAGTTCTCCGGCGGCCAGAAACAGCGTATCGGCATTGCGCGCGCGCTGACTGTGCGGCCAAAGCTGATCATCGCCGACGAGCCAATCTCCGCGCTGGACGTTTCGATTCAGGCGCAGGTTCTGAACCTGCTGCACGACCTGCAGCAGAAATTCAACCTGACCTACATGTTCATCTCGCACGACCTGTCGGTTGTTGAGATGATCTCGGACAGAATCGCCGTCATGTATCTGGGCTTTGTGGTGGAGATGGCGCCAAAGACCGAGCTGTACGCAAAGCCGTCCCATCCGTATACCCAGGCGCTGCTGTCCGCGGTGCCGATTCCGGACCCGGGACACCAGAAGGAGCGCATCATTCTGGAGGGCGATATCCCAAGCACCATCAACCTGCCAAAGGGCTGCCCGTTTGCTGCCAGATGCAAAAAGTGCAAACCGGAATGTCTGGAGAGAAGACCGGAGACCAAGGAGATCGAGCCAGGCCACTTTGTAGCCTGCCACCTGTTCTAGCAAATTCCCCCTTTTCTAAATCAACGCCCCCGCACCGGCTGTGGCTGGTGCGGGGGCATTGTGCGTTTGGGATTTATTGATGTTTGGGGATCAGGTTTGCCTTGGCGTCATAGGGGAAGTTGTCGTCCAGCGGGAAGATTGGTCTGGGAACCTTGGTGTAGTGGAGGGTCTTGAGGTCCTCGTTGGTGCTGCCCTTGGACAGCGCCATGATGCTGCGCTTGGCGATGGCCGAGTGGAACTCGGTCAGATAGCCGAGCTTGCAGACGACGATGTCCGCCTCGCGCGGATCGCGGCCCAGGTCGGAGAACACTTCCAGGGTGGTGTAGCCGACGTGCGCCTCTGCCAGGACGATGTCCACACCGCAGGAGCTGAACAGCGCCAGGTCGGATTTGACCGAGGAGCGGCCCCAGTTTTCGATGTAGGCCTTGACGGTGCCGGTAGCGGTGATGGGCTGGGTGGTGGCGCTGTCAAATTTGGCGCCGAAGGTGAGGGTGACCTCCTGACCGACCTTGCCCTTGCAGGCCAGGGTGGCCTCCGGGTCATAGATGCCGCCGTAGAGCACCGGAGAGCGCAGCTTATCGGTGCGGCTGTCCTCCATCAGCAGGCGCAAAAAGCCGGTACAGTCGGAGGAGGAGCCGGCGGTCGGGTTGTCGCCCGAGTCGGACAGGTAGATGGGGCAGGGATCGCCCGCCTCCACCGCCTTGAAGGCGACGTCGATGGCCTCCTGCTCGTGGTAGGTCTCGGTCTGGAAGCAGAACTCGTCCTTCTTGCTCCACATCAGCTCGGCCAGACGGATGGCCTCCTTGTCGGCCAGTTCCTGGCTGTCGGCGACAACATAGACGGCGCAGGAGCTGTCCTCGTTGTCCGCCCATGGGAAGCCCATCAGGTAGGAGGCAGCCATGATGCCGGGCTGGGTTTCGGTGCGGCGGCACTCCTCGATCAGGCCGTTCATCGGCTCGACAGTGGTGGAGGACTGCTCGCCCGCAATCAGAATCGGCACCTTGACCCAGGCCGAATGTGCCTGGAAGCCGTTTTCCAGCGCGGCGATGGTCATGCGGGCGGCGTGCTCGCCGGTCTCATAGCGGTCGGTGTGGGGCGCGCACTTGTAGCCGACAAAGCCGTCGCAGTTGTTGTGCATCCGTTCGGTCATGGTGGTGTGCATGTCCAGCGAGCAGAACAGCGGGATGTCCGGGAAGATCTGGCGAAGCTCCTCGAGCAGGTAGCCCTCCGCTTCACCCAGGCCCTTGACCCGCATCGAGCCGTGCAGCGCCAGAGTGATGGCGTCGATCGGTTTTTTGGCCTGTTCCTCCTTGGCGACGCGGATGATCTCCGCCTTCAAATTCATGTAAAAATCGTGGTCGACCTCGCCGTTGGGGACGGCGCTGGCAAAGACGGTGGGGACCACCTCATAGCCCTGTTCCATCAGCGGCTTGATGACGCCGCTGACCGGGTCGTTTGGACGAAAACGATTGAAAACTTCGGCTCCGCGGATGACCTGGAAATCCTTTTCCCCGGTGACGATGGGGTTGAAGGAGTTGGACTCATGCTGCAGGCCGGCAACAAGAACTCTTTTCATAATCTCTCTCCTCAAAACAGATTTGGGAATCCTCGTTCATCAGGATTCCACCTTGATTGTAGCATACTGCACAGATAAAGGCAAGGAGACCAAGGACGTTTTGGTAAGAAATTTGGGTTTAGCGGTCAAAAAAGCGGGAGCCATGACGGCTCCCGCTCTGCGTTTTTGCGCAAGGATTTTATTTAGACATTGAAGCGGAACAGAACGACGTCGCCGTCCTGCATGACGTAGTCCTTGCCCTCCGAGCGGACAAGGCCCTTTTCCTTGGCGGCGGCAATCGAGCCGTTGGCGATCAGGTCCTCGTAGGAGATGACCTCGGCGCGGATGAAGCCGCGCTCAAAGTCGCTGTGGATCTTGCCGGCGGCCTGCGGCGCCTTGGTGCCGCGGGTGATGGTCCAGGCGCGGACCTCCGGTTTGCCGGCGGTCAGGTAGGAGATGAGGCCCAGCAGGTGGTAGCCGGCCTTGATCAGGCGGTCCAGACCGGACTCTTTGAGGCCCAGCTCCTCGAGGAACATCATCTTGTCCTCCTTGGACATGTCGGCGATTTCCTCCTCCAGGCGGGCGCAGATCGGCACAACCTCGGAGTTTTCCTCCCGGGCAATCTGCAGAACCTCGTTATAGAACGGGTTGGAATCCAGCTTGCCGTTGAAGTCATCCTCGCTCATGTTGGCCACATAGATGATCGGCTTGTTGGAGAGCAGCGGGATGTCGGCCATGATGGCTTTTTCCTCGTCGGTGAACTCCATGCTGCGGGCAGACTTGCCCTCCTCCAGGTGCGCCTTGACGCGGTTGAGCAAATCCACCTCGGCCAGATATTTTTTATCGCCCTTGGCGGCCTTGACCGCCTTGTCGATGCGGCGTTCGAGGATGTCCAGGTCGGAGAAGATCAGCTCCAGATTGATGACCTCGATGTCGCGCTTGGGGCCGATGCTGCCCTCGACGTGGACGATCTCGCCGTCCTCAAAGCAGCGCACCACATGGACGATGGCGTCCACCTCGCGGATGTTGGAGAGGAATTTGTTGCCCAGGCCCTCGCCCTTGGAAGCGCCCTTGACCAGGCCGGCGATGTCCACAAACTCGATGACCGCCGGGGTGATCTTGTCCGGATTGTACATCTTGGCCAGCTCGTCCAGGCGGTAATCCGGGACAGCGACGGTGCCGATGTTGGGCTCGATGGTGCAGAAGGGGTAGTTGGCCGACTGTGCGCCGGCGTTGGTGATGGCGTTGAAAAGGGTGCTCTTGCCGACGTTCGGCAGACCCACGATGCCTAATTTCATAATTGTTTATACCTATCCGAAAAGCCTTGATTTATAAGGCTTTTCGCCTTTCCTTAAATTTCTTGTACGCCCTTTTTACGCCCTTTTTTTGAAATTGGCGGCGTAGCCTGTTGAAATTGGCGTATGGCGTTTACCAGTGATTCGTCCGTAACATGAACATATCTGTCCATTGTTGTTTTAATGCTTGCGTGTCCTAAAAGCTGTTGCAGCACTTTAGGCTGTACGCCGCGCTCAATGGCGCGTGTGGCATAAGTATGTCGCAAGGCGTGCATACAAAAGCGTTTAATACCTGCTTCATCACACAATTTGTATAAGTGTGTGTCATAGGAACTGTTTTTTGCGGGTTCTCCTGTTCTCCAGTTGACAAAAACCAAATCTCGCATAACAAGGCATTTATTTTCGCCTGTCCTGCTGTCGATATACTCTAAAACCTGTGACAATGTTTCAGACTGTTTTCGTTGGTCTTTTTCATCATAGCAGCTTTTGAGAATGGAATATGCCTTATCTGTGAGAGGAATGGTACGATAACTTTTTTGCGTCTTAGGTGGTCCCGCACGCCAATATCCCTGGCTGTGTCGATACTCTAAACTTTTGTTTACTGTCAATGTCCGCTTTTTCCAATCAATAGCGTCCCAAGTCAGACCAATCAATTCAGCCGTTCTCAATCCTGTTTCCAGTAACAAGGCGTATTGCCTGTAATTATGAGAGCGTTCCGCTGCTTCCAAGAACTTCTCCTGTTCCTCAACGGTTAAGTATTTAATATCATCTACCGCACGAACGGGTTTTGTGTAGCGGACACCATTCATCGGGTGCTTTGCGATAATATCATTCATAACTGCTGATTTCAGCATGGTTCCCATTGTGATATAAGCCTGTCGAATGGTCGAGCCTGCATAGGTAGTTTCCATTCGGTTCAGAACAGCTTTACAGTGCATGGGCTTTACATCAGCTATGCACATGGCTCCAATTACGGGTTGGATATTCCATTTGTAACGCTCTTTATAATTTCTTATGGTATTCGGAGCAAGGTCACAAACGATATTTTCAATCCAGTAAGTAAACCACTTGTCTACCGTCATATCGGGAGAAGTGACGATAAGGTTATGCCGTTCCTCATATCTTGCGTCAGCAAGCCAGTTTTTCGCTTCCGGCAATGTTTCAAAATACTTCTCTTTGCGTTTGCCGTCTTTTGCGTAGTATCTTGCGGAGAATAAACCGTCCTTTCTTTGGTAAATGCCTTTGCCGCACTCTTTACCTTTTAGATTTTTTCCCATATATCGGACTCCTTTCGTATCTCAAAAGAGAGTCCAATGCAAGCATATATTATAGCATAAAGACTCTGTTTTTTCAATCTCAATAACAAGAATTGTCGATTAGATATTCATATTGTCAGCTCACGCCGGATATATTCTTCAAATTCACGACGTTTGACTAATTTTCTTGTCCCCACATATAGTACAAATGGACAATTAGGTTGCTTTAGCATGGTGTCAATCTTGTTAATTCCAATATTGCTATATTCGGCAGCTTCTTTTATGGTCAATGTCAGTTTAAGATGTATCGGTACTCTTTGTTCGCTGCCAGTTGTAACTGCTCCTTTAGTGCCTATCGCACAAGGGGCGTTCATTTTTTCTTCATTCATAAGAACATTTCCCCTTTCAATGGTTGAAACAATTAAAAACATCAGTAAAGGGGCTTTAATCAGACGATCGATTCGCTTCTCAACCTCACGGGAATTGCACCCCTGCGCGGTTCTCGCGCAGCCCTACCCATTGCCTGCGACGCTTTGAACGCTCGGACTATGGCGATAAGGGAGTATCATTATGTATTTTGCGCTTCGTCGCCGACAGGCTGCTATGCCTGTTTTCCGGCGTCGGTGTTGGTCGCTCGGTTATCCCGGGCGGGAAAGTCCCGCCGGGATAACGTCATGGCGCACCCGCCGCATGGCTCGGCACAAAAGGAACGTATCTGATTTGCCCTATGCTGCGCCGCCGTTATCTTGCGTCGCTTTCTTTGTCAAGGTACAAAAGACAGGAATACGCAAAGCGGAAAGGGGTGGAACACTTCGCGTTTTTACTTATCTGTCTTAAAGGATAGGACAGCCCGCATGAGCTTTGCTTGCAGCCGTTCCCGCAAGTCCTCGTCTACGCCGTAATAGGTATTGCCGCTTTCGTCGCGGATTTTCTTCATAGACAAATGGGCTATGTAGCTTTGGTAGTGCTGCATTACAATTTTCATGGCGTCGGGGTCGCCCTTTGTCGCGGCTAAAATGACCGGGTAGGGTAACAAGCCGCGCTCATTTTCATTACAATTCGTTCCATTCATCAGCGCGTTCCTCCAAATATCGTTTTAGCAGTTCAAAAGAGCTTGTCCGTCTATACTGTACTGTGCTGCGGGGGGGCTTTCATAAGCTCCGCGATTTCAGTGTCGGTCATGCTGAAAAAGTAGTACAGTAAAACGGCTTGCCGCTTTTCTTCCGGCAGGGAGCGCATTGCTTCGGCAAGCAGCTTCGCCGTAATCTTCAAACCGCCTGCACAAAAAGCGTCCTCGTCCTCATTGACAAAATATCTGTCAACGGTATAAAGCTGCTTTTCCTCATGCGGGGCAAGGTCTGAAAAGTTGACTTCGTGCTTTTGCCGACTTCTGCTTTCCCGGCAGGCGTCAATCAGTTCGTTGCGTAGCGTGCGTTTGCAGTACGCATTAAACTCACATCTTGTCTGCCATTCCAACCGATTAGGGTAATCCATGTTCTCACCCCCTTTCGTCCCGGGGGCGGGTTATTTATCCCCTTTCGGCTGCCTTCCACGGACGCACCGCAGATTTGCCAAACGGAATAGAAAAGTTTTTCAAAAAAGTTTTGAAAAACACAAAATGCGCCCGTCCGCAAGACGCGGACGGGCGCAAAGGAAATGTATGCAGTATTTAGGTGATTTGACAGTTCATATTCGTAGCCGGAATACCCCGACGGCGGGTGATAGCTTTTTTTGACCGTAGATTATTCGGTGGGTTAGTGTAAATAAAAATGGACACGACGCTACCTCCATAGATACCGCCGTATCCTAAAAAAGGGCGACTTTAATACCCCCTCCGTAACTCAATTTTTCAAAAAAGGAAACGGCGGTCTTGTTTGTTATTTCAAAACCGCCGTACTGCTGCCCTTAATGTTCGGCAGTTTCGCTTTCGTTTTCAAAACGCATTTTCAATTTTTGATAATAGTTCTTAACACTTTTATCACCGTCATTATCGAGAAACAGGCAATAAGGCAACCGTTAGATACTTTTGAAATACGTTTATTGCACTTTTCTCTTTGCTCATGAGAGCCACCCCCTTTAGAACCCCAATTTGTGCAGCAGCTTTTCAACATCAGCAGCTTTAAGTACCTTACCCATTGCAACTACTTTTTCATTAACGACGAGGGCGGGCATACTCATTGCACCGTACCCCACGACCTTTTGCAAATCAGTTATATACTCCACTTCTACATCAAGTCCCATGCTTTTAACCGCCGCCTTTGCCTGTTCGTATTGTTCATGGCAGGAAGCGCAACCCACGCCAAGAACTTTGACGCTCATTGCCCCATCCTCAATTTTTACCTTGTTTGCGTCCTCTTCTGTCGCTTCAAAAGTCGCACAATCACTTTGACAAGCGCAAGCGGGAATGTTTTTTTCTTCGTCTTTCTTCTTACCAAAACCAAATAATGCCATTTTCTTTACCTCCAAATATTATTTTTGTTAAAATGCAAGCCAAAACATATAAAATCCAATGAGTAAAATAGCCGTACCCATTATCACTTTTAAGACCGTCTCGGCTTTATTGTAGCGTGTGTTTCCGCTAATCCTTTGCACAAAGCCTACGGAAGTCCCCGCAACCATGACAAGCGCACTATGACCGATTGAGTATAGCAGCATAAGCAGAATACCCCATAGCAGATTTCCGTTTCCCGCAACAATGGCAAGTAGTGCAATTAAAACAGGAGTGGAACAGGGCGAGGAAAATATACCGCCTAATATTCCGGCGAGAAATGCGCCTACAAATCCCCTTTTTTTGCTTTTCGACAGTAGATTAGCCGACGGAATGAGGTTAAATACTCCCCACGTCTGTAAAGCCATTAACACCATCAAAGCACCGAGAACGAGATACCAAATAGGCGAAGAATTGCCAATGAGCCTACCCGCCGAGGTCGCTATGATACCCAAACTTATAAAGGTAATTGCCGTACCAACAGCGAACACCGCCGAATATGCAAATGCCCTCTTTGTGCTTCTTTCCCCAATGCCGCCAACATACCCCACAATCAAAGGGACGCTTGCCATGTTCTTATACCTCCCTCACACAATTAGATATTGTATTGCATTAAAGAAATATCCCACAATGATAATGCCAACGGTACATATTGCAATGAAGATACCGAGCAACTTCGGCTTAACTGCCTTTCGCAACATGATTATGGACGGGAGCGAAAGCGTGGTAACGCCCATCATAAAGGACAGGACAACGCCAAGCTGTGCGCCTTTTGCAAGTAGGGCTTCTGCAATCGGAATTGTGCCGAAAATATCCGCATACATGGGAACGCCCACAATCGTCGCAAGGATTACACCAAAGGGATTACCCGTACCAAGCACTTTGACAATAAAATCTTCGGGTATCCAATCATGGATAAATGCACCGATACCTACGCCAATCAGTACATAGGGGGCAACCTTTTTTGCTGTTGCTAAAACCTGCTCCCATGCGTATTTGATACGGTCTTTGAAGTGTAGTTCTTCCTGCGGAACATCAAGGGTATTTGCATTGCGGATAAAACCCTCAACGTAGTTTTCAAGATGTAATTTCTCAATCAACGTGCCGCCCATAACGGCAATTACCAATCCAAGCACTACATAAAGGACGGCGACTTTCCAACCGAAAATGCTCATAAGAAGCACAAGAGAGCCAAGGTCTACCATAGGGGAAGAAATCAGAAATGAGAACGTAACCCCAAGCGGCAATCCCGCGCTTGTAAATCCGATAAATAGCGGAATAGAAGAACAGGAGCAAAACGGCGTTACTGTTCCGAGCAATGCGGCGATACAGTTTGCGCCCACACCATGAAATCTACCAAGTATCTTTTTTGTTCTTTCCGGCGGGAAATAGCTTTGTATATAGGAAATAATCAAAATCAATACGCCGAGCAGCACCATGATTTTGATTGTGTCGTAGATGAAAAACTGAACGCTGCCACCGACTTTCCCGGCGGTATCTAATCCGCAAGCGTTCAACAAATCACCTATCAAACGATTGAGCCAACCCATGCCCAAAAGTTCTGTTTGAAAGAAATCCCAAATTGATTTTACAGTTTGCATAAACATAGACCTCCTTAAAATCGACACATTGCAATTTGTCGATATATTAGTTTTTGTATAAGCCGCTTGCTGCCTACAAGCGGCTTATTGTTTACAGGAACAATTATCCGAACAACCGGGAGAGAACTCCGTTATTTCGTCCAACAACTCTTTTGCTTTTTGTACTCCTTGCGGGTCAAAGGAATAATGCGTCCATTTGCCCTCTTTACGTCCCCGGACAATTCCTGCGTCGCAAAGTATTTTCATGTGATGTGATAGCGTCGGCTGCCCTATATGCAACTCGTCAAGCAATTCGCAAGCGCATTTTTCCCCGCCTTTGAGTAGCCCTAAAATCGTTAATCTATTCGCATCGCAAAAGGACTTGAAAATCCTTGCGCGTTTCTCATTCTCTGTCAAGCAATTCACCTCCTTGCTCTTATATTATACCCATCATATCGAAGTTTGTCAATGCGTTTTTGGAAAGTTTACAACCGCTTTTGTATAATCGGCATTATTTAAGCTAACACTATGAACTGTGTAGACATATCCAAAAAGAAAGGGGAACAGTAAAATGTAAGAGGGTGAATGAAAATGGCTAAACGACCAGTACCACTATATGACTTTAAGGCGTTCGGGGCAGCCATAAAAGCCGCGAGAAAAGAATACGGAGAGAGCCGCAAAACGGTAAGCGACGCGCTCTATATATCCCCGCGCTATCTTGCGAATATCGAGAACAAGGGACAACAGCCGAGGCTGCAAGTTTTCTATGACCTTGTTACTCGTTATCATATTTCGGTAGACCAGTTTTTCTTTCCGAATGATAACGCCGAGAAGTCCACGCAGCGGCGGCAGCTTGATACTCTGCTTGACAGCATGAGCGATAACGGTTTGCGTATCGTTGCGGCTACGGCAAAGGAAATAACGGAAGTCGAAAAAGACAATGACTAAAACTGAATATGCACTAAGAACGCTATGGAAACGCTGTGTTTCTATGGCGTTTTTCTTTTCCTGCGGGTGTCTTTGGCAAAATCCCGTCTTTATCGTGGAAGAAAGCGAAAAGATGAATAGCAAGCATAGGAAGCGGGTACCCACTTCCGTATTTTGCCTGCCCTGCTCTGCGGCAGCGTCGGCAAAATTGCTTGTTGGGAAGTGTCCCAAACCCTCGGAATGGAAAGGAGCGTCAAAGCATGGACGGACGAAAAAGAACAGTACAAATCAAGTTCAGAGTAACGGAAGCAGAACGGGATTTAATAGAAGAAAAAATGAAGCTGATACCCACCCGGAACATGGCGGCGTATCTGCGGAAGATTGCCATTGACGGGTATATCCTGCAAGTAGACCACACCGACATAAAAGCTATGACAGCGGAGATACAGAAAATCGGTGTCAACGTCAATCAGATTGCAAAGCGTGTGAACAGTACAGGCAGCGTCTACCAAGAGGACATAGAAGAAATAAAGGGGGTGCTTGCGGAAATATGGCGGTTACAAAGATTAAGCCTATTAAAGGAACGCTGAACAAAGCCCTTGACTATATCCAAAATCCCGCAAAGACTGATGAAAAAATACTTGTGTCCTCGTTTGGCTGCGCCTATGAAACGGCAGACATTGAGTTTGGTTTTACCCTGTCGCAGGCGTTGGATAAAGGAAACAATTTAGCCCACCATCTGATACAATCCTTTGAGCCGGGAGAGGTCGATTATCAGACCGCCCATGAAATCGGACGGCAGCTTGCAGACGCAGTAACCAAAGGGCAGCACGAATATGTTTTGACTACTCACATTGACAAAGGACATATCCATAATCATGTGATTTTCTGCGCGGTCAATTTCGTAGACCACCACAAGTACAATTCCAACAAGCGCAGCTATTACGGCATACGGAACATGAGCGATAAGCTGTGCCGGGAACACGGCTTGTCTGTTATCACTCCGAGCAGAGGTAGCAAGGGAAAAAGCTATGCAGAGTATCAAGCGGAGAAAACGGGTACAAGCTATAAAGGCAAGCTAAAAATTGCCGTGGACGCGCTTATTCCCCAAGTATCAGATTTTGAGGAATTGCTTTCAAAATTACAGGCGGCGGGCTATGAGATAAAGCCGGGAAAATATATCTCCTGCCGCGCTCCCGGACAGGAACGGTTTACCCGATTGAAAACCCTCGGCGCAGATTATACAGAGGAAGCTATCAGTGAACGGATAAGCGGCAAACGCGCCCACGCTGCGAAAGCTCCCCGCGCAGATCGCGGCGGCGTTAGTCTGCTCATTGATATTCAGAACAGTATCAAGGCGCAGGAAAGCCGGGGCTATGAGCAATGGGCAAAAATCCATAATCTGAAACAGGCAGCTAAAACCATGAATTTTTTGACGGAACACAAGATTGAGCAGTACGCAGAGCTGACAGCGAAAATCGCGGAAGTTACCGCAGCAAGCGAACAGGCAGCGGACAGCTTAAAAGAGGTTGAAAAGCGACTTACCGATATGACGCTGCTTATCAAGCATATCACTACCTATCAAAAGACAAAGCCTGCCTATGCTGCATACCGCAAGGCAAAGGATAAGGATAAATACCGGGCAGCCCATGAGAGCGATATAATTCTCCATGAAGCAGCGGCAAAGACAATCAAGGCAGCGGGTATCTCCAAGCTCCCAAGCATTACCGCCCTGCAAGTAGAGTACGCAGCACTTCAAAAACAAAAAGAAGCCCTGTATGCCGACTATGGAAAACTGAAAAAGCAAGTCAAGGAATACGACGTTATCAAGCAGAACATCGACAGTATTTTGAAAGTGGAACGTCAGCCGGAACGGGCAAAAGAAACCGAGCGCGGATAAATAAGCATAAAAAAGAACGGACGCGGCAGCCGATATGTTGGCCACCGCGCCCGTTTTCTCATAGGTGCAGCTTTTGAAATGTTACGCAGTAGAACCGCGATTTTAGGGGTAAAGGTATCAATCCTTTACCTCTTTGTTTTTGTGTCCGAAAAACCCTGCAAGCAAAGGCTTTTTTCGCCCCTACTGCGTAACAAGAGTACGCTTTTTTCTCATGCGCTCGGCTGCCTGTCTGCGGGTAATGCGCTTGCGGCAATCCGGGCAGTATTTGACGCTGTTTGACTTCGACGCAAAGGACGCACCGCACACGATACACTTTCGCATATCGTCGGTATGGTAAAGCTCCGCAAAGAGCAGCTTATCAAGAGGAAGTACGGCAATCCGAAACCACTTACAGAGCAGCGAATAGGAAATGAGCTGCGGGCATACGCAAGTGTCCCCGTCGTCTAGTAAAATACAGTTGCCATTCTCGCAGTTGCAGCACTCCTTTTTCACAAGGGTGTTTACCTTGCGGCTTTGTCGCGGCGACAGCCGCTTAATCCCGGTCATACTTCATCAGCAGGATAAACGGCAAGCTCCCTGTACTCGGCTTCGGTCAGCGCGCCTACTTTGGAAAGGGTGCGCTTTGCAAGCTCCCGTAATCCCGCGTCCATGTAAGGCAGCGCAGCGGTCATGTCCTCTATAAGCTGCGCCTTGCTTCCCTCATGGTAAATGCTCAAAAGGTTTGTTTCCTCAACAGTAAATCTATTCATGCTCATACCTCCAAATCGTGATTTTTTCTTTTTGCCGCTGCCTTTTTCGGGGCGGCTGTTTTCTTGTCTGCGGTAAGCTGCGCCCGGACAGAGGGGCGCGCTTTTCGGATATTCCGGCTTCTGTCCTCGCTTTTGTCTAAAAATGCAAAAGTGCCATGTCTGCCCTCAATCTTAGAAAAAGAAAGTGTTTTGTATGGCAGCATAGCAAACAGACGGTCGGTGTCCTTTGTAGAGGCTAACTGCATAAAGTAAGGCGAAAGCTCCACCATGAAATGTGTTTTGTTGGGGCTGTTAGGGCTGTCCTGCCGCTTCATTTCCGCTACAATGCGCTGTGCTTCGGCTTCAATCCGGCTGTCATGCAATGCGGTAATATGCGCCTTGAAATCCCCCGGCTTTAAGCGGTCATAGCTGCGCTTTTCCTCCCGCATGAGAAAATGCAATGCTTCCGGGTCATTAGGCTGCGCTTCAAAGCGTTCAAACTTCCCAAGCTGCGGGTCGGGATTGCCGTCAAGATACTGTCCGGCGGGCTGCACCCGTTCTCCATGCTCATAGAGCAGCGTGTAATTATCTGCGGGTAATGCCTGTTCCTTAACGTGCCGGAAATGCTGCGGATAGTCAAGCTCATAGAGATTGCCTTTGATTTTTCCGTTTACAATCCCGGTCAGCTCCACCGCATAGGCAAGGACTTTATCGCGCGTCTGTTCCCCGTAAAACCGCCATGTGTTATGCTGTCTTGTGCCTTTTAGAAAAACGTCGCGCTCCCGGAAGCAGCTCGTCCCGGACGGGCGGGAAAACCATAAAAGCCGCCTGTCCTCGGCTGTGGGGCTTGCCGCCGCTTTCTGTAAAATGTTTCTATCAAGGTCAAAATCATTCTGATAAAAAGCGGTATTCTGTTTCATAATCGCTTCAAGGGAAGTGATAACGTCCACATCTTCAAACTTATTCATAGGTCAGCTCCTTTCCAAGTCCTGCGATTTTTGCTTCGTGGGTTTCTTCTTTCCCGCCCGTTCCTTATCCGCTTTGAGCTGCGCCCGGATAGAGGGCTTCTCTTTGCCGCGTTCTTTGTCTGCCTTAATCGCTTCCGCAAGGTCAACAAGGGAAATTTGTTCCCCGGCTTTTACCTTTGCTTCCAGTTCGTCAACAGTAGGGGTGTTGTTGATGATACCGTCAAAGCTGTTGTCATTCTGCTCGATTGTGTCCTCAACGTGCTTTAGCGGGTTTATCTTTTCCGGCTGTTGTGTCTGCTCCTGCAAAAACTCCGGCACTTCCTTGTAGCCGAAACTATCAACATAATGCGCCGCGTCCTGTCCGTTCTGATGAAGCACTACCACGTCGGAAACAGAAAGGCTGTGTCCCTTAAAATCTTTCGGGTGGTCGATATTGAAACGGGTGTAAATATCTTCAAGGGAAGTACCCGGCGTAAGCTCTGCGGAATAGACAAGCTCATAGTTTGCCTTATCAACCACATTTCCCGCCGCCTGCAGGCGGTCGTAAGGCTCAAAGCGGAAGTCCCGCGTTTCGTCCCCTTGCTTTAGCTGATAAATGGAAAAGGTGTCTTTGTCGGCTTCGGCTTCCTGCGCCTTTGCATATAGCTCCTTTACTTCTCCCTGCGTCAGCTCTCCGGCGTTCAGCCCGCCCATGAGTTCCCGGCATTTTGCAAGGCTGCCGATATACAGCACGTCCCCGATTTTTGCCCTGCCGTTTTCCTGCGGGAGATAGGCTTGCAGGAAAAAGCGGTCGTTGTCGCCCGTTGTGCGGGGGTTGGCTTCAATCTTATAAATGTACTCCGGCATGGCGGCTTTCTCCCTCGGCGCGTCCTGCGCCTGTTCCTGTGCCTTTTGCAGCTCTGCGATATGTCCGTCAATGGAATTGATAATCTCGGCGGCGGTGCTGCGGATTGTTTCAAGAGAGCTTTTCAGTTCGGCAAGCTCTCGTCCGGCACTCCACCCTGCAACGTACCCAAAGGAATAGTCAGAAGTATCAAGCCCGTAATGCTGGCACACGGTATAGGCGATACTTTCTGCCTGTACCTCGCGGGTGCGGCGGTCGGGTCTGTTCTCCAAGTCCTCCAAAGGGGCGTTAAGGTCAATGTCATGGAGCTTCGCATGGGCGATTTCATGGATAAGGGTTTTTAATGTTTGCAGCTCGCTCATGCCCTCATCAAGGGCAATACGTTTGTCCTCCAAATGGTAGTATCCGTGTGCGCCGCCCTCGATTTTCTCAAAAGCAACGGGAACAGGGGAAGTCTTTTCAAGGGCAGCGAAAACGTCCTTGTAATGCTCCACATCTCCAGTCAGCATATTTACGGCAATGTCGGGGATTTCCTTGCCCTCGGTCTGCGATACATCAAAGACAGATACCACCTTAAAGGCGGGGATTGTGATTTCCTTTTCTTCGGTTACGGGCTTTCCGTCCTTACCGATAATGACTTTCTGTGTCTGCGGGTCGATTTTCTCCATTTCTTTTTTAATCTTAAAGGGCGACGGTGCAAGGATTTTGATACCCTTTTGTCCTTTCATCACATTTCGCCCAAAGTTATTTTTCCATGCGGAAAATCCGGCGATAAGAGAAGCGTCGGGCTTCTGCATGGCGATCAGCAGCGTATTGTTAAAGCTGTAATTATGAAATTTTGACATAACGCGCAGATATTCCTTGTAACGCTCGCTGTCGAACAGCTCCGTAATACCCTGCTCCAAGCGGTCAGTTATTTCTTTGAGCTTTTCGGCGGGTTTCTCGGACGTTAAGACAATGGGGATAACCGGGCGTGGCTCCTGCGGCGTTGCTTCGGGAACAGCCGCCTGTAATGCCGGGGCTGCGTCCAGTTCGACGGTCGGCTGCGGGTAGCTCATAATGCGGTAGTCCTCCGGCACATCGCGCCCCTCAAAGTGTTTCTCCCATGCGTCGCCGCTTTCCACAAGGTAGCCGTATTCCGTAAAGCTGCCTTTTTCCTGTGCGGCGGCGTTTCGTCCAAAGGCGATAAGGTCAATGCTGTTTTTCCATTCAGCGGGCATTTGCACCATGCCGGATTTGTTAAGGTAATAATCGCCTAATTCGCGGGGATTATGTACTTCGGGAATATGCACGAAAAAGTCCGGGTTATAGGTTAGGTCGATTATCTGCCCGATATTCTCAAAACCGTTCTTTCGCTGTGTGGCGGCGTTCAGCGCGGCAATCCCGGAAGCGTCAAGGGTTTCCAGTCGTGCCGCAAGAAAATTCAGCTCGTCCACCTGTGCCGCGCATACCATGTCATAAGGCAGGGCAATGTGCCTGTCCTCCCGGTCAGAGTAGCCGTGAATGAAAAATTCCTGCGGGTTGTCTGCGGTAATGCCGACGCTTCGCATGGCTTCGTGAAGCTGCTCTTTGGTGGCGGGCATGGAAAGCCAGTAGCCACCCGGTTCTCCCGTTTCAAAACGGGTGCGGCTGTCAATCAGGATTGCAAACTGTTCCGTTTCCTGTCCCGGTTCGGTTCTCGGTGCAGCGGCGGGAATGTCGGCGGCGGGCTGCTTGATTTCCTCTCCCTCTACGGTGTAGCCCGGTAAGAGCTGCCCGTTTACCCTAAACTGTTCCGCGTATTCCGGCGGGATAACCGGGGAGATTTCCGTAAAAAGTTTTTCATACGCCTTGATACGCCCATTCAGATATTTTTCCATAGCCGCCCGGTCAGCAAATACCTTTCTGTCCTGTCCGGCGATTTTCGCCTGTCCGTATCCGTGGGGGCTGTTGGTGTAGACGTTCCAAGACAGCGTATAGGAATACGGGATAGACTTCTGTGCTGCCTTGTCGTAACGGGTATTTTCGTAAACATGGTAGCTCATTTTATATACCCGGTTGCTGATGGTGTGGCGGTCGTTGTCCTCGTCCTGCCACTTGTTCGCCGTATGCTTCACTTCGGGTATTCTCGCATACTCAATCGCCTTGTCAAATAGCAGGGTCTTTCCTGCCTGTTCCTCCCATGCGGAAGCCTGTACTTTCAGATTTTCAAAAACGGTCTGCTCCGCAGCCGCGCTTTCCTCCCGCAGCTTCACAAGCTCGGCAAGAGGTAAGGCGGTCAGCGGGGAAATATCCGCGCCTTTCGTGTCAAAATAGATACCGCGCTCAATCTTCATCTTGTCGGCGGCTTCCAGTCTGTCATGGTCGTATGAGGAATAACCTGTTTTCCATTCGTCCATTTGCTCGCTCCTTTCTTTTTCAATCATGCGGTGCATAAGTTCGTAGTCCTCAATGCTCATGCTTCCGTCAAATATATAAGGGTCAAAATCTTCCCCGTCCCGGTAGGGCTTTTCGGAAAAGGGAAGCCCCGCTGCATGGGCGGCGGCTCTTGCTTCCTCGATAACCTCCGGAGGAAGCCTGTCGTCATGCGCCCCGATAAAACCGTCAAGGTCGTTCATGCTGTTTTCATAGTGATAGCGCACTCCGGCGGTCAGCTCGTCAAGGCTCATATTCTCGCCTAAATGCCCGCAGTAGTAGCCGTTTAGAATAACGGCGGCGGGGTCAGCCGCTTTGATTTCCTCTAACCGGCTCCTGTCAAACGGTTCTAAAGTACCGTCCACTTCAAGATGAAACAGCTCGGCATTCCATGAACGTCCTTGTTTCCAAAATGCTACCCATGCAATACCGTCCCTAAGTTCCTCTTGATAGTCCTTTACGCTGTCGCGCAAACTTGCCATGTGTAAAACCTCCTTTCGCGTATGGCAGCGCGGACGCTGCGTTTGTGGTTACATAGTCCTACTACGGTGCGCCCGCATTTCTGCCAAAGATTTTTGAGGATTTTTAGAGGGTTTGGGAAACTTCCCAACAAGCAAAATCCCCGCCAAGCTCGGTTAGAGTGGCAGGGATTTTACGGAAGTGGGTACCCGCTTCCTATGCTTGCTATTCCAGTTGTTTGTCCTTTGAAATGGTTACTTTGTAATTCACATACTTACCGCCCGTGTCGGCTAAAAGTACCGTTCCGTCGTAGGTTTTGCCCGTTTTCGGGGAGTACAGTTTTTTGATTTTTGCCTTGCCGGATTTCAGAAGCGCGGCGGCAATCTTCGGGGTAAAGGCGGTTTTGCGTTCCTCAAAGAAGCGGTCGTTTTTCCACATGGCAAAGCTACACTCTTTGTTGGAACAGTAGTAGTTTTTCTTTCCCTCATAGACCGGGGATTTACAGCGGGGGCATTTCCCAAGCTCTGTTTTCTCTGTCTTGAAAAGCGCCTGTTTCTCGCCTAACACGGAAGCATAGGTTTTTACAAGCTCCCGCGCCATAGCTTCAATGCCCTGCATGAAAGCGGTAGGGTCAGCGTTACCCTTTGCAATCTGCGTTAGATTGTTTTCCCATGCCGCCGTAAGCTGCGGAGAAGTTAAGCTGTCCGGCAGGACGCAGACAAGGTTTGTGCCGTCTTTGGTGGGAAATAGCTGCTTGCCCTTGCGCTCGATAAAGCCGCCTTTGACTAACTTCTCAATGACGGCGGCGCGGGTGGCAGGCGTACCAAGCCCCCGGCGTTCTGCGTCCGGGTCGGTGTCCTCATTCCCGGCGCGTTCCATAGCCGACAACAGGCTTGCTTCATTGTGAGGCTTCGGGGGCGTGGTGTCATGCTCCGTAACCGCTGCGGCAGGATTTTCAAAGGTCTGCCCCTCGGTATAATCCGGCACATCTAACGCAAGTTCGTTTTCCTCGTCGTCGCTGTCGGGCTTCTTTTTGATGGTCGCCCGAAAGCGACGGTCAATGTCTTTCCACCCGGCAGCGATTACCATTTTTCCCCTTGCCGTAAAGTCATGGTCGGCGCAGGAGAAAACCGACGTTACCGCTTCGTAAACGTGCGGCGCTGCGGTCGCCATAAGCAGCCGCGCCCCGGTAAGGGTAAGGATATTTCTTTCACTTTCCGGCAGCGCGGAAAGGTCAGCTTTTGCAAGCTCTATTGTGGGGATAATGGCGTGGTGGTCGGATACTTTTTTGCTGTTCAGTACCTTTACAAGCTCCGGCGTAAAGGAAACGCCCGCCATAAAGGGCAGCTTGCCGCAGAGAAGCGTTACCATGCTTTTTGCCGTGTCGCCCATGTCGTCGGTCAGATAGTTGCTGTCCGTTCTCGGATAAGTAAGCAGCTTCTTTTCATACAAGGTCTGTGCAAGGTCAAGGGTCTGCTTTGCCGTGTACCCGTAGATACGGTTTGCTTCCCGTTGCAGAGAGGTAAGGTCAAAGAGCTTCGGCGGGGCAACGGTTTTCTTTTCACGGGTCAAGGAAGTGCAGACAGCCGCCGACGCTTCGCAGGCCGCTTTCAGTTCGCTTGCTTCATCAGCGGCGCGGATCTTCGCGCTTGCCGCTTCCGCGCCGGAAAGCATAAGGCACACATGGTAATATTTTTCTTTCTTGAAGTTCATAATGGCAGCGTCCCGGTCTACAAGCATTTTTAAGGTCGGGGTCTGCACACGTCCCACGTTCAAGGTCTTTCCATACAGGCAGGAGAAAAGGCGGGTCGCATTGATACCGATAAGCCAGTCAGCCTTTGCCCTGCATAGTGCGGAATGGTAGAGGGCGTCGTATTCCCGCCCGTCCTTCAGATTGTCAAAGCCGCTTCGGATTGCTTCGTTTTCCATTGAGGAAATCCAAAGACGGGTAAAGGGCTTCTTGCAGCCCGCTTGATGATAGACAAAGCGGAAAATCAGCTCGCCCTCGCGCCCTGCGTCGCAGGCGTTGACAACCTCGGAAACGTCGGCGCGGTGCATGAGGTCTTTTAAGATTTTGAATTGCTTTCCCTTGTCGGCAGCTACGGTGTACTGCCATTCCTGCGGCAGAATGGGTAAGCTGTCATAGCTCCACTTTTTGTACTGTTCCCCATAGGCGGCAGCTTCCGCAAGTCCTACTAAATGCCCGATACACCAAGAGATAACATAACCGTTCCCCTCGATATATCCGTCTTTCTTTTCCCTTACGCCAAGGGCGGCGGCAACCGCCGCCCCGACGCTGGGTTTCTCACAAATCACAAGTTTCATTCTTCCTCGTCCTCCTGTTCGGTGTCTGCGATGTCAGTTTCTTCCTCCGGCTCGTCCTCGTCGTATTCGTCAAAATCGAACTCGTCAAGGTCGGTGCTGCCTTTTACGTTCTGCTTCGGTTTCATAAACTTAAAGTAGTAGAGGGCTGCACCGCCGCCAAGAAGTCCCACAACAAGGAAAATCAAAAGCCCGCCCATGCCGTTTTGGGGCTGCTCCTGCTCGGTAGGTTCCTCCGGCGCGGCTTCCTTGCCTGTGCAGCTATCCATGTTGACAGAGCAGACAGGACAGGCGGTGTTGACTTCGCCCGCCTTGCATTTCTCGGTACAGTTGCAGACAGCCGGGGGCTGCTCGGTCTGTTCCTCCCCGATAATCGCCATAAGGTCGCTTTCGTCTACTTGATTTAAGAAGTGGACGGAATTTTCCCCCTCGGCTGCCCGGTCAACGATAATGTAAAAATAGTTGCCGCCTTTGCTTTTCACGACGATAAACTGCTTATCCTCGGCAGCGTCCCCGTCAATGTCGTCCACAAGGGTCATGTTGCCCTCCGGGGTAAGGGGCTGCGGTTCGGTTTCCACGATTACGCCGCTGTCGTTGGTTTCTTCCGTCGGGGTCTGTGCATAGGCGGTAACGGAAAAGCCGCCCACAAGGACAAGGGCGGCGCAAAGTGCGGTAATGCTTGCAAGGATTTTATTCTTCATTCTCGGTTTCCTCCTGTTCCTCATAGTCTGCGGGGATAGGGGCAATGCCCGGAATACCGCCGCCCGCAAGCATGGCGGTAAGCTCCTGCGGGGTCAGACGCATGGAGCGCACGAGCTGAACGATTTGCAGATTTTCCGCTTCGGTTTTCTGTGCTTCCAGTCCGCGCAGCCTGTTCTGATACTCCGTGATTTTCTCACGGGTCTTTTGGATTTCCTTTTCAATTCTTTCGATTTTACTCATAGCCATAATGATTTTTCTCCTTTCGATTTTCAAATGTGTTGTTGTATGTCAGTTCCAGTTCATCAGCCCGTACCCTTTGATACAGGCATAGTCAAGGGGATAGCTCTTAATCTTGCAGGCGTCGCCGGAATTGCCCTCCACGGTATAAACGCGGCCCTCGTCCCTGCCGATAACAAGCCCAACATGGTCTGCGCTGCCGTCTAAGTCCCAGTCAAAAAAGATAGCGTCACCGGGGGCAATGTTTTCATAGCCCCGCGCTCCCCATTGTCCGTGAGAGGTAAACCACGGAATACCCTGCGACTGGCAGGCGGCAAAACGCGGCTCGGAAAGTCCCATTTGCCCGTAGCACCAGGACACAAAACAGGCGCACCATTCCACGCGGCTGTTAAAGCCGTACCAGCTCCAATACGGATAGCCGCCCACATTTCCGACTTGCCGTTTTGCAAGGTCAACGATAGCGGTATTGCCGGGGCGCGTTCCGTTCACAAAATCCACGCCACTTAAATCCTCGGACGCGGAAGTGTCGGGAGAGCCGCCACCAAAGATAAGGGGCTTGTTCCCGCTTGTCTGTAAGTACACCCGGTACATTTCCAGTTGTTCCGGGGTCAGGTTGTTTTCCGCAATCGCAGATAGCGGTGTGTTCGTCAGCTTGATATTGAGAATGTAATAGTTGTAAGGTACTTCCACCTCATATTCGTAGGTTTCAGTGGTCGTTTCTCCCGTTTCCGGGTCGGTAACGGTGGTTGTGCCTGTCCGCGTTTCCGTCCGATAGCGTACCTCGATTTCTTCGGTCAAGGTCAGCTTGTATTGCTGCTCAAAAATCCGCTGCAATTCTGCCTGTACGTCGGCGCGGGTGTAGCTTTGGTATTTTGCGGTCAGATAGGACGCTAATTCGTGGGGGTTATGCCCGATATTCGCAAGGTCATAGCGGTACTCGTCATAGCCCGGATTGTCGCGCTCGATATTGTCAATCCTGCTTTGCAGCTCGTTTTCCAATCCGGCGTAGCTGTTTTCTACTTCCACAAGGTCGCTGTCCTCGGAGGTATAGGACGTTCCAAGCACCCCGTTTAACGCGCCGGAAAACATAGCTCCGCAGGAGGACAGCCCGGACATAACCATGATAAAGAGCAGCAGCACTCCGACAGCGATTGCCACACCCGCCGGGTGCCTTGCCACAAATGCTGCGGTCTGTTTTGTTTTCTCGGCGGCTTTGGCTGCCGCCTTGCGGGTGCGTTCTGCCGCGCCCTTGATACCCTTTGCGGTATTGCGGGCTTCCTTTGCATACTGCCGCTTGATTTTCTGCTTCTGCCAAAACCGGGAAATGGGGTTAGAGGTAAGCTGCGGGTTCTCATGCAGGGTCTTGTGATACTGAAAATCCACGTTTGCCTTGAAAGCCGCTTTTTCTGCCTTTGCCGCTTCCCGGTAGGGTTTCAGCTTATGGCTGCGGTAGCCCTGTTTGATTTTCCGCGCCCCGTACTTCAATCCCCGTTCTGCGGCTTCCTCGCTCTTGTGTGCGCCCTCCACGCCGGAATTATCCTTTTCGACAGAATGGATTTTGTTATGTACCAAAATCCCGGCTTCCTGTGCGGGGCGGGATAAGGGGCTGTGTTTCTCCTTAAATCCGGGCGGCTTGTCCTTTTCCTCAAAGTGCAGGCGGGTCTTGCCTTTCCCGGCAGCTTCGTCAAAGGTGCGCTCTTTTACAAGTTTCTTTTCTTTGGGGATAGCTGCCTTTGCCTTATCCAAGCGGTCAGCGGCTTTGTTGGATTTCCTGATGTATTTTTCAAGTTCCGGGGTGTTAAGTTCTTCCTCAGTAAACTGCAAGCGGGAAGATTTCGTTTGTGCGGTGGCTTCCTCCTGCGCCCTACGTACTGCCTTTTTACTTGCCTTGCGGGTGTGGGCAGCGTCAAGATATTCCATGACGCGCTCCGTTTTGCCTGTGTCCGCTTTGGGGGCAGCTCCCGGCGCATGGGGAAGCGGGATTGTATCAGATACCGGGTTAAGCTGTGCCGCCGCGTCCTGTGCTGTCTGTTGCTCCGGGGATTTCTGAAAATCCGCGTCCTGCGTCCGCTTGCTGATACGTTCCGTGTCTCCCGTGGTCTGATTTTCTGCGATAGCCCCGTCGCGGGTCATTTTCTGCGTGATTTTATCGCGGGGCTTTAAGGGGTCTTTCAAGTGTTCCCACCTCCAATCCGCGCCCCTGCAAGGGCGCAATACTCGGCGTTCAGTTCAATGCCGATATAGCGTCGGTCAAGGCTTTTCGCTGCAAGCCCGGTGGTGCCGCTTCCAAAAAACGGGTCAAGGACAACGCCGCCTGCCGGACAGCCCGCCAGTATGCACGTTTCCGCGAGCTTCGGGGGATAGGCGGCAAAATGCCCGCCCTTATACGGTACGGTATTGATAAGCCAAACGTCCCTCTTGTTTCTTGTGGTCGGCATAAGGGCGTCGTCATAATAGCCGCCGCTGCGGGTTTTATTGATACCCTGTACCTTGCCCTGTCCCGGTACTTCCTCGGCGTATTTGTGTCCTGCGCCGCGCCCTTGTCGGTACCGCGCAGCCGTTCCCGGCGCGATCGGCTCTGCAATGGCGGCAGCGTCATAGTAATATTTCTTTGATTTCGTCAGTAAAAAGATATGCTCATAGCAGCGGCTCGGTCGGTCGCGGCAGCTCTCCGGCATAGGATTTTCTTTCAGCCAGATAATATCGCTGCGTAAATACCACCCGTCAGAGCGCAGGGCAAAAGCTAAAAGCCACGGAATACCGATTAAGTCCTTTTGCTTGCAGCCCGCTTTCATGCCTGTGCCGCAGTAGGTATCTGCGATATTCAGCCAAAACGTCCCGTCGTCTTTCAGTACCCGGCGCAGTTCCCGGAATACTTCTACAAGCCTGTCAATGTACTGCTCCGGCGTGTCCTCCCGTCCAATCTGCATATCAAGCCCGTAATCCCTAAGTCCATAGTAGGGCGGGCTTGTGACGCAGCAGTTCACGCTTTCGCTCGGCAGCTCCCGCAGGGCATAGAGGGCTTCACGGTTGATGATTACGTCCGTTTTCATGGCTTGCTCACTTCCTCCGGCTTTGTCGTAAGCAGACGGTAAAGCTCGGTGTCCGTCGGGAAGCGGTCAATGAATGGCAGCACCACGTTTCCGTAAAAGATAAGCCCCTCGCCCGCTTCGGTATGGGTCACATACTTCATCTGCTGCGGGGAGATATTGAGCTGCTTTGCAAGGATAGCCCGGTCGCCCTGTGCCTGATTGAGCATGAGGACAAAATCGGAGTTTTCAAAGATATTCTCGACTTCGCGGCTTGATAAAAGGTCTTTGACGTTCTGTGTGATTGCCGTCGGTATGCCGCCCCATTTACGAAAACGCTTCCAAATCTCCACGGAATAGGCTGCGGTCTGTTCCTCTTTCAAAAGCAAATGAAACTCGTCCATATAGTAACGGGTCGCCTTTTTCTCGGCGCGGTTTACGGTAACGCGGTTCCATACCTGGTCTTGCACAATGAGCATACCTAACTTTTTGAGCTGCTTTCCAAGCTGTTTAATATCAAAGCAGACAAGGCGGTTAGAAAGCTCCACGTTGGTACGGTGGTTAAAGACGTTCAGAGAGCCGGAAACATAAAGCTCCAATGCCGCCGCAATGCGGGCAGCTTCCGGCTCCGGCTGCTTCAAAAGCTCGTTGTAAAGGTCGCCCAAAATCGGCATTTTTTCCGGGTCGGGGTCTGCAAGGAAAGGTCGGTACACATTCCTAACGGCGCGGTCAATGACGGTCTTTTCCACGGGCTGCAAGCCCTCTTTGCCGCCGATAACAAGCTCACAAAGGGAAAGGATAAAGTCGGATTTCAAGGCAAGTGGGTTGTCGTCCTCGGAGTAGTTGAGGTTAATATCCATAGGGTTCACATACTGGGGCTTACCGTCCATGCCTTTTCCGGCAGGCGACAGGCGTATCACTTGCCCGCCCAAACGCTGCACAAGGGAAAAATATTCTGCTTCCGGGTCGCAGATAATAATATCGTCGTCGGTAATGAGAAAGGCGTTTGTCATTTCCCGTTTTGCCGCAAAGGATTTACCGCTTCCCGGTGTTCCAAGAATAAGCCCGTTTGGGTTTTTCAGTTGCTTGCGGTCGCAGAGTATCATGTTGTTTGACAGCGCATTTAAGCCGTAATACAGGGCTGCGCCCCGCTGAAAAAGCTCCTGCGTGATAAACGGGATAAAAATAGCGGTGCTTGATGTGGTAAGCCCTCTTTGAATGGGGATAAGGTTCTCCCCAAGTGGGATAGAGGACATAAAGCCCGCTTCCTGCAAATAGTCAAGGCGGGTCAGAGCGCAGTTGTTTTTCTGTGCAAAGCCCGCCGTAGCAAAGATGTCATTATCCAGTTTCCGCTTCGTGTCTGCCATGTTTACCACAAGGAACGTCAGCAGAAACATTCTTTCATTTCTGCTCTGTAAATCCTGCAACAGGTTCTTTGCTTCGCTGCCAAAGGTGGCAAGGTCGGACGGGATTATATCCATGTCGTACCCGCTGCGTACCGCTTTTTTCTGTTCCTCAATCTTCATCTTGTCGAGGTCGGTAATTTTGCGCTTGATAGTCTTGATTGCTTCGCTCTGGTCGATACTGCGGATATGCAGATTGACGATAATTCCGTTTTCAAGGTCGAGAATGTCCGAAAGCATACGGTCGTTCAGCTCCGGCGCAAGGATTTCAAGGAAGCTAACCGCGCCGAGCTTACGCCCCATGCGAAACGTCCTGCCGTCGCCAAAGCGGAACGAGGACGGGGCGATAAAGTCCTTTGTGGTAAGCCCGGACGGTACGAGCCAGTCCCAAGAGAAACGGAACGGCTCGCCCTCCGGGTGGAATACCCCATG
>ERZ780203.638-NODE-638-length-36186-cov-5.385099_pt1 | contig 36186 bp, 28 predicted proteins | sample MGYA00511168_ERZ780203 | MGnify/ENA primary metagenome ERZ780203 (study PRJEB29588, sample SAMEA2156577) | human gut metagenome | biome: human gut; feature: human-associated habitat; material: faeces | place: Denmark | collected 2008/2010 ...
AATCGTCGGTAATATCTTTGACTTCCGAGCCTACCTTCTCATAATAGCGATTATCGTCACCCTTGAAGATGACGGAATCGTTCTTATCTTTCTTGATTTTACCTTCTTTTATCAGCCGCTGCTTTTCGGCACGGATGCGTTCGAGCAATACGGACGCGGGCTCGTCGTTCGGATCTTGCGGAACAAGCTTACCTTGTATCGCCAGTTGCAGGATGGATTTTCTCAATTGTTCTGCTTTCATTGTACGTCTATCTTCTCCTCCAGCAAGCGGCGCTCTTTTTCGATATAGTTTTGCAATTCTTCCTCTGTAGGCAGCGTGAATTGATACTTTGAGGCAAAAATATTCTTTTTATCGTTCAGCACCGAATATTTTACAATGGCTTCGCTCTTTTCGGAGCAAAGGATAATACCGATCGTAGGATTATCGTCTTCGTTTTTATAGAGCGCGTCGAACATACGGATATAGCTGTCCATTTGCCCGATATCCTGATGTGTAAGCTTGCCGATCTTCAAATCTATCAGCACATGGCACTTCAATATGCTGTTATAGAAAACGAGGTCGAGATAAAAATCTTCGTCATCATAACGCATCCGCTTTTGACGGGCAACAAAACAGAACCCTTTGCCTAGTTCCAGCAAAAAGTGCTGCAAATTGTCTATCAACGCCTGTTCGAGCTTTGATTCGCGCAGGTCGGGATATTCGTTCAGCCCCAAAAACTCCAAGACGTAAGGGTCTTTTATAAACCCTTCTGTCGGAACGGCGCCCAATTTTTCCTTGGCTTCCGCGACGACAGGTTCTTTGTTGCGGCTCATCAAAAGTCTGTCGTAATAAAGCGTGGAAATTTGCCTGTCGAGCTGCCTGACGGACCACCCTTCGGAAGCGGCTTCCCTAATATACCAATTGCGGGCCTCGGCGTTTTCCACGCGCAAAACGGTGCGGTAATGCGACCACGTCAATTCGGTACACACTGTGTTCCAATTCGGGAAAGCGAGATAGAAGGCGCGCATATTGCGAAGATTCCGCTCGTCGAATCCCTTGCCGAAATCTGCCGTCAACCTTTTTGAAAGTTCGGAGATCAGACGCGCGCCATAATCGGCCCTTTCATCGCCGCCTTGCTGTTCGACGATATTTTTGCCGATCTGCCAATACGCCATCACCATCGCGGCATTCGTCGCTTTATAAACCTGTCCGCGCGCGGATTCGAGTATACTTTTGATTTGGATATAAAATTTGATGTCAATGAGTTCATTCATTTGTTTTATCTCCGAGCAGCACCATGATTTCCCCGAGCACTCTGTCTATATCCGCGTCCAAACTGGCACGCTTTTCCCTGTATTGTTGGATCAGATCTTGTGGCGCGAGGATCTCTTCTTCCTCATGCGGGAAGCCGCAAAGGTCAATATTGTAGCCGAGAGCGGCAATCTCTTCCGCCGTGTATTTCTTTGCCTTTGGTGCATCGTCTACGATAATCTCTTCACGGTTGTTCCACCAATCGATGGCAGGCTGAAAATGTTCGAGTTTCATCGGCTTGGTTTTTGAAAAGTGCTTGTACCCTTCGGGCATGTCCAAACGATAGAACCAAGTTTCTTTTGTGGGATGCGTCTTATCGAAGAAGAGAATATTTGTGGTAATCGAGGTATAAGGCGCAAAAACGCTACCCGGCATACGGATCACCGTATGCAAGTTAAACTCGGAGAAAAGTTTCTTTTTGATTGCCACTTTTGCATTATCTGTGCCGAAGAGAAAGCCATCCGGCAGAATAACCGCTGCCCTTCCGTAATCTTTGAGACGATACATAATGACAGACATAAACAAGTCCGCCGTTTCGCTGCTCGCCAAATCAGACGGAAAGTGATTTTTTACGTCTGATTTCTCGTTTCCGCCATAGGGAGGATTCATTAAAACGACTTCAAACTTATCCTTTTCCGTATAGTCCAACACATTATGCAATAATGAGTTATCGTAATAAATACGCGGCGTATCCACGTCATGCAAAAGCATATTGGTTACGCAAAGAATATACGGGAACTGCTTTTTCTCTATGCCGTAAATGGAATTGTAAATTTTTTCAACGTCGTCGGTACTTTTCTTTTTCTTCTCCAGCTCTTTCAGCCAACTTATCAAAAAGCCGCCCGTTCCGCAAGCAAAATCGGCGCAGTGCTCTCCGATCTGCGGATCAATCATCTTTGCCATAAAATCTGTGACGGCACGGGGCGTATAAAATTCACCCGATGAGCCCGCACTCTGCAATTCGCGCAGAATTGTCTCATAAATTTCGCCGAAAGCATGACTTTCTTCATAATCGCTCAAATCCAACTCGTCGATTACATTGATAACCTGACGAAGGAGCACACCATCCTTCATATAGGTATTTGCATCTTCAAAGGTCGTCTTGACGATGGCCTTCTTGATGGGCGTAGAAGGATCGACTTGTATGCCTTTAATAAGAATATTGCCATTCGGGTCTTTGTAATCCTTTCCCTTCAAAACAGGAAAAAGGATATTGTTGACAAAATTAAGGAGCGCATCGCCGGTCATTCCTTTTCCGCCCTCTTCATGCGCCCAATTGCGCCAGCGGCAGGGATCGGGGATAATCGATTGGTATTTGTCGTCCTCAAACTCCCAATCCTGTTCTTTCGTGTCATAGACTTTCAAGAACAAAAGCCAAGCGATCTGTTCAATGCGCTGCGCGTCGCCGTTTATGCCTGCATCGTTGCGCATGATGTCGCGCAAACGCTTGATAAATCCTGAAATATTACTCATTTGTTATGCCGCCTTATAAATTTCTTGTTCAAGTTCTCTCACTGCCCGGATATAGCCATCTCTGCCACCAAATAACGAAGCGATTTTTGCAGGCTTTCCGAACTTAACAAACGGATCGAGTTTGAGAATATCCATATCCTCGATTTCATAGATACCGCTGTCCGCATATTTTTCCAGCAATGCTTCCAGCACCGCCCTTGCCTCACCGCCGTATTTCGCAAACACATTGCGCTTTTTTACGTTTTCGGCACGCTCCCGCCGTGTCAAAGGCTTCTGGTCGAAGGCGATATGGCAAATGAAATCATAGTCATCCACATCACTCATACCCTCATCCGCTTTGATCTGTTCCAAGTCAATGCCTCGCTCATGGAAGAGTTCTTGAATTTTAGCTTTCTTTTCCTCGGCAGACCATTGTAAAATAAAGTTGTCCAAAGAAGAGAATGTACCGTAAATATTTGCCTTTGTATAATCGATAATGCTTTCCTGCCGCAAAAGTTTGCCGTCCGTATCATAAACGGAGACCATACGCTGCGAAACCGTTACTTTGCAGCCGCGGCTATCAACCACATACTTGTGTTTCGATTCCACAGGGGGCGCAGGCATAATGATCGGCTCACCATCCGGCTCTTTGGACTCCACATGGCGGAACTCTTCATCCTGTTCGATCGGGCCGTCCCAATCGGGATCGGCAAACAATCTTGTCACGCCGCGGAAATCCATGATAACGAAGTGCGTTTTCCCGTCATCCCACCGCAGTCTTGTGCCGCGACCTATGATTTGCTTGAACTCCGTCATGGAACCGATCATTTCATCAATAACGATCAGTTTGACCATTTTGCAATCCGCGCCGGTTGAAAGAAGTTTAGAGGTAGTGGCAATCACAGGATATTTTGCAGATACGGATATAAAATAGTCGAGCTTGCTCTTGCCGTATTCGTCACTGCCCGTGATCCGCACGACGTAATCCGGATTTTCCGCGCACATATCGGCGTTTAACTTTGTAAGCGCAATGCGCATACGCTCCGCCGCATCTTCCGTTGCGCAGAAAACGATCGTCTTTGCCATTCTGTCGGTCGCTTTAAGATAGTTTGTAATCTCGCTTGCGACCATATCTATTCGATCCTGAATGATGATGTTGTAATCGTAATCGCTGTTATTGTAGATGCGGTCTTCAATTTCATAGCCATAGATATCGCATTGACCTTTGCGCGGGCGCCATTCATCATCAATATCGGTTTTTATGCGTATGACCTTGAATGGAGCGAGGAAACCGTCATCGATACCTTCTTTCAAGCTGTATTTGTAAATCGGCTCGCCGAAATAATCGATATTGGATATGTAAGAGGTTTCCTTCGGCGTTGCAGTCATACCGATTTGCGTTGCAGAAGAGAAATACTCCAGCACTTTGCGCCAGCGACTCTCTTCTTTTGCGCTTCCGCGGTGACACTCATCTACGATGACAAGATCAAAGAAGTCCTTATCAAAAAGTTGTTTATAGTGCGCAAGCGTTTCTTCATCCGTCTCTTCTTCAGTCGTCTTGTTGCCGACAAGCTGCTGATAGAGGGAGAAATATACTTGATGGGAAGTGATTGTGGTACGATCGTCTTTTGCAAAATTGATCTTATGGATAACCTTTTCGAGCGGCTTAAAATCGCCGCTTATTGTCTGATCGACAAGATTATTGCGGTCGGCGAGGTAAAGTATCTTTTGCTTTACGCCGCTCTGCAACAAGCGATATACGATTTGAAATGCTGTATAAGTTTTACCCGTACCCGTCGCCATAACAAGCAAAATTCGTTGCTGCCCTTTTGCTATCGCTTCCATTGTACGATTTACGGCAACCTGCTGATAATATCTCGGAGGATATGTGCTTTGACTTGTATAATATGGTTGATTAATGAGGGCAAGTTCTTTCTCCGATAACCCTTGCCCGTCGTTTATTTCGCTTTGATAGCGGGCAAACAATTCTTCGGGAGAAGGAAACTCGTCCAACGCAATTTCGCGCTCAACTCCCGTAATAAAATCAAATTCTTGGAAGGCGTCGCCGTTAGAACTGTACGCAAACTTGACGTCAAGCATTTTAGCGTAGAGCTTTGCCTGTTGCATACCAAAAGACACACTGTGATTATTGTCTTTGGCTTCGACCACCGCAAGCGGATTATTTTGTGCAAAGTAAAGTACATAATCCGCCTTTTTAGGAGTTTCACGGCTGACTTTATTCCCACGAAGATTTACCTTGCCATCTGTAAATTTGAGCTGAGTTTCCATAGTGATTTTATCCTGCCAGCCCTTTGATAAAATTGCCGGCGTGATAAAATTCAATTTTATGTCTTCTTCAGTCATTTGCTTTTTATCTATAATGCCCATTGCGCTCTCCTATGTTCGCATAATACAAAATTATCGGAAGTTGATGGATAAAAATTATCGGGCCCCATTGATCAAAGCTTTAAGATTATCCCAAGTCCATTTGTAAATCTTATCTGAAGCATATGCCCCTAATGGTTTAACGACATTTCCGTCCGCACGACCACATAACAAAAAGTAAGGGATTTTTTCTTCTTGAGTAATGCTTAGTTCTGCGGTTACTCCACGAGCTGTATTTGTATATTTCCCGCAAATTACAATTACAACATCACATTGCTTAATTTTTTGTCTCGCATAATATTTCCAGTTTCCATCAATTGCTTGTTTGATCGACATATCATTAATGGAAAATGGAGAATCAGGATTTTTAGATTGCCCTATCAATGCTTGTTTTAATTCCTCATCATGATCATAATCAAAGCTAATAAAAGCACGTTTTTTCATTTGTAAATCTCCTTATAATCTATTATTTTTAACTAAGTTCCAATAGTGTGCGCCCAAGGTCGTTAATTTACAAGATTTGCTATTCATTGCCGCATAGTACATATGCCTTTCTCCTACAGGAACAACTAAATTTACATGAACCATATTTTGTAGAATGCCAAATATACGAGTGTGATCTGCTTGTGCATATTCGCAATCTGGTTCGTAGGATGGATCAAGAGCAAATTCTTCGGATGGGTTTTTGAATATATTTGTTATCTGTCTTAAATCTGAGCTACTGATAGAGGGGTAAGTTTGGCGCAAGCAAACAAATTGCTCAACATTTGTTTTAAAAACCGGACGCTGTGACCAAGCGCCTAGCGATTGATCGATATGCGCATAAACACTTCCAGGCGTAATTTGACCCAGAATGTTTGCACCGCTTCCATTTAAAGCATCTACCAGCAACTGTGTAAATACACCATGATGTGCGTGTTCAAGCGCATATTGCCCTTTTGTACAAGCGCTTAAAATTGTAACCCCTTCACCGATTATTGAATTTCCGCTAAAATATTTATCATCGCCGACAGCCCCTGCATGGCAACAATCAAATATAAGTATTTTATTTTTTACTTTAGACTTATTACACCATTGCATAATATCATCCATTTTAATTCCATTGCGTCCAGGCAATTGAATATCAGAAGGAATGATATATCCATTATTGTCTTCAGTAAATCCATGTCCGGAAAAATAAAATAGCGCAATTTCATCATCCCCAGAGAAAAGTTCCTTAATCGCTTCCTCTAATTCATATTTAGTTACAATATTGTTTTCTGAAGTCGAAGTCATTATTTTTGTATCAAAATTTAAAGAGCCATCTGCGTTTCGCGATAAAACGTTTGCAACATCGTGAGCGTCATTTACGCAGCCGTTAAGGTCTGACACTTCCAAATAATTATCAATTCCAACTATTAAAGCTTTTTTCATAAATTTTTTGTCTCCCTTACTTTCTATAAATCTCATCCAAGGTTTTACCCTCTTTGTCTTTCCATTCCGCCCAGCCATTGATCGAGCCACCGAGGATGAATTCGCCGGCGCCGCTTGGAGTATTGAATTCGAGCGTAACTTTCAGGATATACTTATCTGATCGCTGAATAATATCTCCCTTTTCAAACAGCTCTTTGCGCTGTTTGTTATACTTTTCAAGATTCGCCGGTTTAGCAAGATTGACTTCCGAACCTTCCAGCACCTGAAACTTATCGCCGTCATAAACGCCGTATGCTTTTATGCTGTTGCGCGTCGTATGGAAAACGGCAGATTCATTGAGACTTGACCTTGCGTTGTCCATCTTGTAGCCCTGCGTCGCCATAATGAACTGTATTTCATCGTAAATCTCTTCGATAGAAGGAAGATCGTATTCATCGATTTCATACTTGGGTTTGACGGAGTTTTCCACCTTATAGCGGTTTGATTGATGCGCCTTCATGATAGCGTACTCTTCAAGTCCACTTATCATATCAAGAGAAAAAGTCTTACTGTCAGCAAGGAACATGATTGCCTTATTCCAAAAATCTTTGGAACGATTATGATCGTCCAGACGGACAACTCCATTGCGCGTCTGCCCTATGTAAATCTGCGCAATCTTGTTTTCGTCATTTTCGTTGATGAGGTAATAAATACCGGGGCGGTTAATGCCCGTAATCTTCTTTGCCTCGGCAAGCAGAGGGCGCGGAATGACATAGGTCGTCATTGTGGAAAGATGACGCCTTATTGACCTGATCCCGTCCGGCTGACCGTTATGGTAGATAATTTCAAGTTTCTTACTGGTCGCCATTGCTTGTCTCCTCGTTGATAACATCCATAATATCTCCGACATTGCAGTCGAGCAGCTTACAAATTTTCAAAAGGACATCCATCGAAACAGTTTCATTTTTTCCGAGTTTGGCAAGCGTCGTTGTAGAAATATCTGCCCGGAGGCGCATTTGCGTCTTTGTCATTCCCTTGTCGATGAGCAATTTCCATAACTTGTTATAGTTGACTGCCATATGGGTCACACTCCGTCCAAATTATTGTTTAAAACAATTATAGCATATGTGCACTTAAATTTCAACAATTTATCAGCGAGTTCGAATATAATATACGCCCCGTTTTCATGCGCTCTCAATTTGATTTGTAGTTGTTTATGCACTTTTGCAACCGTGGCGTGTGCTTGTCTTTGATACGAGAGCGACGGCGCTGATGCGCCGCCGCGACAAGCACACGCCACGAAAAGAATCAAAACGGAAAACCAAACCGAAAGGCGCGGCGGTGCGGAGCCGTCCCCGCTAAACCGCTTGTGGTCGGCTGCCGCTTTTTCCGCCGTGCGATCCTTTCTCCTTATTGGTTTTGCCGTTCCGTTCACCTCTTGAATTTTGCCTCTTTCGGCAGGCTTAGGTTAGCATAGTCCTCGCGTAAGTCAACGGTCGCAAAATCGTCGCTTAAAACACCCATAGAAACCATTCGAGAGTCTGGTAAGGTAAGTTCCCTTGCTCGGCTCTTTTTTCGCATATAAGCCGTTCTGCGAGCCTTTAACGCAACGATTTTGTCTTTGTTCCGTTGACTTCCGCAAGCCGACAGGGAATTTGCTTTCTTTTTACCGTCCTATGCACCTCCGCCTGTTGCCCGAAAAGGCAAATCCAATTCAAGAGGTGAAAGAAAATGGAACAAAAGAAAGTAAAAAGAGATTTCAAAGTCCTTACGGAGCAAATATCTCCGGACAATGTAGCGGTAATGGCGGAACTCATAGCCATGCGCGAGACCAAAGTGCTCATAGGATATTATGGGTATTACGCGGAAAAAGCGCATAAAAACCTTTGCCGGGACATTTTCGGCAAACACGAGCCCGGATATATCTTTTCGGACAGTTACGATTTCGTCCAAAGCGTGGCGTTATTCTTATGCGACCACTTCGGAGAGTATTTGGACGACGTCCTGTATATCTCCAAAAAAGGCAAGCCGAGAACGATAAAAATAGAATGCTATCGCATTGTCACGAGAATGCTGGCAAGAGGCCACAGAGCCTATTGCAGATGTCAATGCTTTGAATTTACGAAAGAAGAACCGAAACCCGGATATGGACATCAGGCAGACGAGGAACAGGACTACTCACGCGCAGACGAGATCGCGAATTCCCTTAACCTTACGGAAAACATGAGTCTTGCGCTCGATTATCGCATGTCGGGTTTGAGCTATCCTGAGATAGCGAAACTGCTTTCAAGGGCGGTAAGCACGGTATACGAATACTTCGAGAAAATGCGCGCGAGGTATTCCGCCATATACGGATAACAGCGAAAAAGCCCCATGTTCTCTATATACATAACTTTTTCAAAAATCTTTTCTAATAGGAAAATAGCCTTCCTATTTGACGGGTACCATGTGGAAAAACAAACGAAAAACTTTTTCAAAGTGGCAAGAAACCTTGCCTCTTTGGAGTGTACCCTCTCTACGAAAGGAGAAAGCGAGAGTCAACCTGTCGGAAATTCCGACAAGTACAACCTATCCGCAAAAGGAGGAAACAGCCATGCAAAAATCGCTTAAATATCTGCCTTGCACGGGCTTCATATAGGCAAAGCGATAATCTAACAAACAACCGTAACAAAGAATGAGAAACGAATAAGAACCGGTGCGTTCTTATTCCGACAGCAAGACTGCGTTTTTCATTCCCGACAAAGCAATTTGAAAGGAGTTAAAAATGCAATCGAACTGTTCGAGAAAAGAAAGGATAACCGTCCGTGAGGAACTCATAGACGGCAAAAGATATATCGTTGTCAGTCATTATGCAGGCAAGAAGGATTTCAAAAAAATCATCTGCGAACACGCTTTCAGACAAACGCTTGCAGAAACGGATCACCCGACAGACTGACCGCACGGGCGGCTTGATGTTTTGTGTGTTTTGCCGTATAATAAAAGCACACCGAATAAAAAGCCGCTTCGATTCAGAGGAGTAAAAGAAATGACATCGAAGCAAAACAACAAAGACTACATCGTCGGCATGTATGTAAGACTTTCCCGCGACGACGAACGCACGGGCGAATCGCTGTCCATCGAGAACCAGAAGGCGATCCTGAACGAATACATAGAAAAGCAAGGCTTCACGCTTTACGATATCTATGTGGACGACGGCATTTCGGGAACGACATTCGACCGTCCCGGCGTAAAACGGCTCTTGGACGACGCCAAGCAAGGCGTCATCAATACCGTGCTTGTAAAGGACATGAGCCGCTTCGGCAGGAACTACATTATGGTCGGACAGTATCTCGATTATGTGTTCCCCGCTTTCGGCATCCGGTTTATCGCCTTATCCGACAACATCGACACCGAGAACAAAGATACCGCCGCCATGGATATGATGCCCATCACAAACGTATTCAATGAATGGTGGGCTGCCGCCACAAGCAAGAAACTTCGTGCCGTGCGCATCCAAAACGCCAAGAAGGGCAAAAACGGAATGTCTCATGCCCCATACGGTTACATACTCGGAACGGACGAGAAACGCACCTTGCAGGTAAACGAAGAAGTCGCGCCGATCGTAAGGCGGATATTCGAAATGCGGGCGCAAGGACTGACGCCGCGAAAAATTGCAGATATCCTGAACGCCGAAAAGGTCTTGACGCCAAACGATTACAGACTGTCAAAGACGGGCGTTACGACCGTACCCGCTTCGCTGCACCTATGGAACACTTCCGTTCTCCGCACGCTCTTGGATAATCCGGCTTATATCGGAACTCTGGCGCAGCACAGAACTACCACTGTTTCCTACAAGAATCATAAGTGGCAGCGGCGGCCGAAAGAAGATTGGATCATGATCGAAAACGCGCATGAGCCGATCATCTCCAAAGAGTTATGGGACAGAGTGAAAGAGGTAGAGTCTTCCGTCAGTCACGGCAAACATACGAAACGCGGCTATATGCATCCGCTTTCGGGGCTGCTGTACTGTGCCGACTGCGGCGCAAAAATGCGGTTGGGTTGGAATATGCCGAAAGACATTCCCTATTTCAACTTCAACTGCGGAACACGTTCGCGCTGCGGCTCGTCTGCCTGCTTCAGTCATTTCATCACCGTTCCGGTATTAGAGAAGATCGTCTTGAACGATGTGAGAGACAAAGCGCAAAAAATCGTTGCCGACGAACGGGAATTCAGGCGGAAGTTTCTGGAACATACCGCAAGGCTCGCGGACAAAAACCAAGCCGACGTCAAAAGAGAACTCAAGCGAACGGAACGGCGCGTTGCAGAACTCGATAAGCTCATAAGCGCGGCGTTCGAAGAAAAGGTCGCAGGTAAGATCCCCGAAAACGTGTGCTTACAGCTGATCGACAAGTACACCGCCGAGCAAACGGAACAGAAAGAACGAATTTCTTATCTTACGCAGGGACTTGAAGAAAAGCAGCGAGCGGCAACCGACGTGGACGAGTTTATACGGCGAATGAAAAAACACATCAATGCCCCCGAACTGACAAGAGAGCTCTGTCTGGAGCTATTCGAGAAACTTGTCATCGGCGGCAAAGAAACAGTCACGGGCAAACCGCAAGAAGTGCATATCTATTACAAAATCGATATCGGCAGTATTTTATAGCCCGTATGCCAAACATCCCTCCAAACAATGTTATGTCCATTTTGTTGTTTGGAAGGCATGGCGGAATATTATTCGGCAGAATTATCTCAAAAAGTCAAGCGCGGAATGAACGAAAGTAGGCAAAAAGGAACCTTCACCGGCGGCTTTATCATATTTGGCTACCGAGTAGAAAACAAGAAAGTTGTTATACACGAAGACGAAGCGAAAGTTGTCAGATGGATGTTTAACGAATGCGCGTCCGGCAAACTCGTAAAAACGATTATTGAAGAACTACATGAAAAAGGTATTCTATATCGCGGAAAACCTTTTGCAAGGAACACCGTGTATCATCTGCTTGCCAACGAAAAATACAACGGAGTATACAGACACGGCGATGAAATTTTCACAAATATGTACCCACGTATTGTTCCCCAAGAAATTTTCGATGCCGTAAAAAGCAAAATAGACAGCAATAAATACGGTAAACGTAAACCGAATGTCGTCTACTTATTAAAAAACAAAGTGTGCTGCGGTTACTGCGGTAAATCTGTTAACTCTGATTCCGGTACTTCTAAAAACGGTAGCATCATGCGGTACTACAAGTGTTCCGGCAAGAGAGTAAATAAAACGTGCCAATTAAACCCGATACGAAAGGAAACTTTTGAGACCTTAGTAATAGATTCGTTATTGGAAGCATTCGCAACCCCACAAAATCTTTTACAATTTGCGGACGATATTATGCTTCTCCTGAAAAAGCAATATCATGACCACTCGGTTTTGAATTTATTGAGAGGCGAATTAACAAAAGTTGAAAAGTCCATTTCTAATTTACTTGATTGTATGGAACAAGGCATTTCCACTGTTTCTACCAAAAAACGTTTAGAAGAGTTAGAAGAAAAACGTTCCATGTTTAGCGAAAAAATTCTGATAGAACAATGCAAGGAACGACAACTTCTGACAAAAGAAGAAGTTGTCAAACATATCAGTAACGCCTTACGAAAAAATCCAAAACAGCTTATTGATCTGTTAGTCAAAAAAATCCGACTATACAACGATAAGATAGAAATCGACCTGCATTTTACAGACAAAAAAAGTCCCGATGATAATAATCATTGGGACTTTTGCTTTTATCAGTGTGAAAAGAGTTATATCGTTGATACTCACGTTTTCAAATCAAAACCGAAGGAGCACCATGTAAAAATCAAACTGAAAGTATAAAAAAGCACCCAACCAAACCATTTTACGGGTTCAGTTGGGTACCGCTTGGCGGAGGCGGAGGGATTCGAACCCCCGTGAGCTGTTGACTCAAACGGTTTTCAAGACCGCCTCGTTATGACCGCTTCGATACGCCTCCGCGGGTTTGCGGCACTGTGCCGCAGTTGAAATTATAGCAGATACGGAATAAAAATGTCAAGCGGCGGCGCGCCTGAAAAACACATGCCGCTTCCGGAAATACGTACATATACCGCCGCCCCATATCATACCTAATATACCACGAATATATTTCGGCGTGTCTTCCGCCCTCCCCCTCCACGGAATATTTCTCCGGCAAATATTTATAGGCAAACAGACGAGCCGCGAAAGCGTCGGGCACGGGTTTTTCCGCGGCAGGTACCGATCCGTTTATATAAAAAAGTTTCCCGCGCCGCGAAATGCGGTACGGGAAACGCTCTTTTAGTCGGATTGTGAGGGGATAGCCCGCCTTCCGTGTCAGTGCTTTTTGCCGAACGAGCTTCTGACGATCTCGCCGAAGAACAGCGTGTGGTATTCCCTGTCGATGTACATGTCCTTGGCGATGGTGGGATTGAGCTTGCTTGCGTGCATTTCGGCGGTATAGACGACCTTGCATTCCAGCTGTATGGCGCACTCCTCGATAGCCACCGAGTTGATCAGCTTCGCGGGGACGGCGTGGAAACCGAATTCCTTGAACTTATCGAACTCGCGGCCGGACATATTGGAGCAGCGGAGCAGCTGCGTGGTCATGTCCGAGGTCGGAATATTCACGACGAAGCTCTTGTTTTTGGTGATGAGGTCGTGCGAATATTTCTTTTTGCGAACGGGAAGCACGAAAACGTCGCGGTTCCACATGCGGCCGAGCGTGCCCCACTTCGTGTTCATTATGTTTACTTTGTCGCCGCTGCCGCAGCTGATGAACACTCCGCCCATCTTGATGGCGTTCATTACTATATTTCTCTGTCTGTCAGTCATAAGTTTTCTCCTTATCCGAAACTATCTTAACACTAATCGCGGATATTGTCAAGTGAAAGAATATTCACAATCGGACAATACGGATATATTACCGCCGGAGCCGCGGCGTTACTCTTTTTTCCGGAATAAGTCATATTTTCGTATTTTCGCGCATAATGCGGTCAGACGAGAGGCGAAAGACGGGGTTTGTTGCCCTTTCTCGGATAGCCTTTCGGCGACGGCGCCTTTTTGCGCACGACGATTATGGTGCGCATTATATCGTCCGTAAGCTTTATTTCGTCCGTTCTTTCGATTTCTCCGCCCAGCAGTTTAATCGCGCGCCCGGCTTCCTTTATTTCTTCCCCGCAATCCGCGGCTTTATACGCCACCAGCGCCCCGCCTGTCCGTACGAACGGCAGACCGTATTCCGCCAGCACCGCGAGTCTGGCGACCGCGCGCGCCGTCACGGTATCGTACGCGCCGAAATCCTTCAGATCCTCTATGCGCGTGTGCACCGCTCTGATTCCGGTCATCCCCAATGCGTCTATGACCGCGGAAAGATAATTAACCTTCTTTCCCACGCTGTCCGTCATGGTTACGTCCAGCTCCGGCTTTTCCGTTTTCAGCACCAGCGCCGGAAACCCCGCGCCGCTGCCTATGTCAAGCACCCTGCCGTTTACGTACGGCAGACCGAGCATGCTGTCACGGACGTGCTTGACGAGATAGTCCTCGTATCCCTTTATGGCGGTCAGATTGAAACGGGAATTGTATTCGGTAAGCAGGTTATACAGTTTTTCGTAGATTTTTTCGTTGTTCATGATTTTTAAGGCGCGTTTTTTATATTTTATTATTTTAAGTTTTTATTATTAAAAGTTAATATTATAGGCGGTTGAAATGTGGATAACCGGAAAAAACACAAAATGTAGCGGTTTGTTATGATTTTATGTCCCAGGATATTGAAAATTTTATCCACACCGCTGTCAACCGGCGGACCGGAAAAAGGTCTTTTTCCCGGTGGATAACTCATGCGGCGCAGCCGGTGCCGTCTGCCGTAAAAGCGTACTTTTCCGGATATTGCGGCGAGTTATCCACAAGTTATTAACAATGTGTATAAATTAAGGCACATCGGTGTGTATAACTTATTTTTCCGCTTTTTCAGGTGTCGAGTTCGTAAAAATAAAGGGTCGGATCATCGCAGTCGTAAGCCGCGATCCAGCAGTTTGTCGAATATTCGTTAGTGTCGAATACTTCCGGATCGAACGATTCCTGCTGCTTGTCATAGCAGGCGTAATAGCCGTCGGTTATTTCCGCGGCGGAGAAAAAGCCGTTGGAATAGAATATATCCGAGGCTCTTCCGTACATCGGAGAGGACCTCCAGTTTTCCGTTTCCGCGAGCAGCGAGGAGAGAAGCGCGCCGTTCTCTTCGTCGAAAGTCATAACCATGGCGGTGATGCCGTCGCCGTGGAAACCGCCGTGCGTGTTCTGATATATGGCGGTTTCGCAAGGCGGCACTTCGGTGAATCCGGTCAGTTTGCCGAACTCTTTGCGGCAGTCAACCGATGAGTCGTCGAAAGCCATGGAACATGAAAAGAGCGCGAAATAGCATGAGAACGGCATCACAATGCTTACGCACAGCATTATCGCGAGGGCGAGCGACACGTATTTGATAATGTTTTTCGCCGTTTCGTTCATTCTTCGTCCCCGCGGTATTCGAGAATGTCTCCGGGCTGGCAGTCAAGCGCGCGGCAGACGGCGTCCAGCGTTTCGAAGCGTATGCCTTTGGCTTTGCCGTTTTTGAGAACGGAGATATTGGCTATGGTGATGCCCACTTTTTCTGCGAGCGCGGTCACGGACATTTTCCGTCTGGCGAGCATTACGTCGAGATTTATCGCTATCATAACCGCCTCACACAAACGAATCGTTTTCTTCGCGCAGCAGCGCCGCCTTGTACACGAGATGGGACAGACAGCCCGCCGCTACGGCTATGACTATCCCCGCGAAGTCCACGAAGGCGAAAAACGCGAAAATAGAGGGCGAACTCGCGTCGATGAAAAAGAATACGGGATTGCCTATGAAAAGATACGTCGTGTCCGCGAGGGCGGCGTACATGACGTATTTCAGCCGCGCGGCGTTGCGGCGCGTGAACGTCAGGTCGCGGCCTATATCGCAGGCGGCGTTCCAGCACCAGAGCAGCACGAGGTAGCACGGCACGGCGGTGGGAACGAGAAAAACGAGCCAGGCCAGCGCCTGCCCGTCCGTCATCACGCCGTCGCGGACGTAGTCCATTCCCACGAAGGGCACGAACAGAAAGTACAGCAGCAGTCCGGCTATTCCCATCGCTATGATTATTATTTTCAGCCATACGGAAAGTTTGCGAAGAGTCATGTTTGCTTCTCCTTTCCGCAATAATAACATAGATATTATCGTAAGTCAATCAATTTTTATCGTTTTACGATAAATTTCAGTCTATAACGCCGCCGCCGAGACAGCGTTCGCCCGAGTAGAGCACGACGTACTGCCCCGGAGTGACCGCGCGCTGAGGCGAGTCGAAAGTTATTTCCGCTCCCCTCCCCCGCATGCGGACGGTGCAGGGTTGTTCGGGCTGGCGGTATCTCGTCTTGGCGGTGCAGCGGAAAGTCTGTTCCGCCGGCGCGCCGCCTATGAAGTTTATGTCCGGCGTAGTCAGCGACGAAGAAAACAGCCTGTCGTCCTCGCCGCAGGACACGATGAGTTCGTTGCGGCCGAGATCCTTGCCGACGACGAACCAGCGCCGGGCGGCGTAGTCCTTTTTTCCGCCTATGCCCAGCCCGCGCCGCTGACCGAGCGTATAATACATCAGGCCGTCGTGTCTGCCCACGACCGCGCCGCTCTCGTCCACTATGTTGCCGGGGCGTGCGGGAAGATAGTTCATCAGAAATTTTTTGAAATTGCGCTCGCCGATGAAGCATATACCCGTCGAATCCTTTTTCTTCGCGACGGCGTCCAGTCCGTATCTTTCGGCGACGGCGCGCACTTCCGTCTTTTTCATTCTTCCGAGCGGGAATATTACGTCGGCGAGCTGCTCCGCCGTCACCTGATTGAGAAAGTACGTCTGATCCTTGTTCTCGTCCGCGGCTTTGAGAAGGTACGACGTCGCGCCGTTTTCGGTTTTCACGTTGTGCCGCACGTCGCAGTAGTGACCCGTCGCGATATAGTCCGCGCCCAGCTCGCGGGCGTAATGCGCGAACGCGTCGAACTTTATTTCGCGGTTGCACAGCACGTCGGGATTGGGAGTCCTGCCCGCTTTGTATTCGGCGAGGAAATAGGAAAAAACGCGGTCCATGTATTTTTTCGCGAAATTGACCGAGTAGACGGGTATGCCGAGTCTGGAAGCGACGCTGCGCGCGTCCTCCCAGTCGTCGGCGGAAGTGCAGGCTCCGCCTTCCTCTTCCTCCCAGTTATGCATGAACAGCCCGACGACGTCGTAGCCTCTGTCTTTCAGCATCAGCGCCGCGACCGCCGAATCGACGCCGCCGCTCATTCCCACGACCGCTTTGTTCCTTTCCATACCCAAAGTATACAACAGCGCGGAAAAATAGTCAAGGCAAATAAAAAAGCGGCTTTTTCGGGCTTAACGCGGCACATTCATGAATGAATTTATAAAATATAAATGATAAATATTGATAAATATCAGTAGAAATGATATATTTAAAAAGTATTTATATTTTAAGGAGCAAGATATGAGAAAAACCGCAAAGCAGAATATTTTATATGTGATAGCCGGTATGTCGGCGATTTTTTTGCTCGTAGGTCTTTGTTTTGGAATAATATGCCCGACGAAAATTATTCCGCTTAATGTGATGAATTTGTTTTACAACGGATATACGATGGCCGGAGCTTTAATAGATCCGGGACCTTCGACAATAATTAGATCGATATTGGATATGTATGGAATCGACTGGCTTTATTTTATCATAGTAGTCGTAAGTTCACTTCAATTAATCGCCGGAATCGTAATGATTGTAACATTGGCATGTCATTATTTTTTCTCCTGCAGAGGGAAACGTCTGCTAACAACGGTTTCGGTGATTTCAGTTGCGTTCAATATTCTTTATGCGATACTTGGAATAATTTGTTTTAGTATTTTCGTTAATTCGTCTATTGCCGATATTATTACAGATATGTACGGAATAAGCCAAAGCGCGGCCGAAAGTTTATACGGAGATCTTGATTTTACTACGGTATGCTGGATTCCTGCGCTGATAACCGCGTTGTTGTTTTTATCATATTGCATTACCAATACTTTCGTTCCGGACGATCTTGTTTTTCTTCACCGCGCGGGCAATCATATTCCGCCCGCTCCGCGCCGCACGGGTTCGTATGCGGAATACGATAATACGGCCGACACGCGTTCCGATATGGAGACGGCGGCTGCAGACGGCACCGATGTCAGCGAGGACGAAAAAATACGATTGCTTACAAAATATAAAGAATTGCTGGACAGCGGAACAATAACTCAAAGCGATTACGACGCAAAGAAGAAAAAACTGATGGAATAAAACGGGCGTTGCAAAAAAAAATTGCAACGCCCGTTTTTTGTTTGTTTATCTGAATTTATGGCCGCAGTAGGGGCAGAATTTTTCGTTGCCCTCGATCTGCGCTCCGCAGGCGGGGCAGTGCGCGCCGTCGGGTGAAACGTCCTGCGTGTTTGCGTACGCATTACCGTCAGAAACGCCCGGGCTTCCGCCGTAGGACGCGGGCTCGTCGTGCCCGCCCAGCTCGAAAGGGTCTATGTTATGAGTGCCGACGCCGGGAGGCGTGTCGAAGAAGTCGCGGCTGCCGCTGCCCGGGCTGCCGTTATAATAATGCTGCGGCGGCGGACGGCGGTCGCGGCGTTTATTGCGTTTGATCCTGCGCACGGCCGTTACTATGGACGAGATCAGTATGGCGATGAACGCTATCGCGAAGATGACGAAATATACGACGAACATACCTTCGCTGAGGCTCGTATCCAGAAGCGATGACGATGAAATAATAATATCGTGTATCATGTTTCCTCCGTATTTCAGTATATAACGGCGGCGGCCGTTTTGTCAATTATCCGAAGCACTTCTCTCCCAGGCGGCTTATAAGTTCGTCGATTGCCGCCGTGCTTTCTCTGAGCGCCCCGGCCTTAAGCGGATCTTTCAGCCCCGCGCTCTCCACAAGCTCGCCGAACGGCAGTTCGCCCGCTTTTTTCACGAGACCGACGTATCTGCCGAATGCGTCCGCATAGTTTTCGAGGGACGCGACGAGGAATTGGTGCGCCACGGACTGGGAAAGGCAGTAGTCTATATAGTACATCGGGTTTTCGTATATATGCATCTGATACTGCCAGCGCGTGCCCTCTTCGATATACGGGATACCGTCCGTCGAGATGTACGGACGATAATAAATGTCCAGTTTTTTCCATTCTTCGTTGCGCTCGCGCGGGGTCATATCCGGATTGTCGTAGCATACTTCCTGGAACTCGTCGACCATGGTTCCGTAGGGCAGGAAGGTCAGCGAGGAAAGCAGGTGAGCGTATTTGTAATCCTCGGCGCGCTTTCCGAAGAAGGACGCGGCGTACTTCCAGGCGAAGAATTCCATTGCCATGGAATGGATTTCCGCCACGGACATGGTGCCGAGGCCGAGCTCGTAATCGGCGCCGCTGCGGAACTGCTCGTAGTACGCGAAGGCGTGGCCGGCCTCGTGCGTCAGCACGTCCACGTCGCCGCTCGAACCGTTGAAGTTGGCGAGCACGAAGGGCTGTTTATATCCGTCGATGGACGTGCAGTATCCCCCGCCCCACTTGCCTTTTTTCGCGAACACGTCGAAGGCGTCGGCTTCCAGCATTTCGTCGATGAACGCGCCCGTTTCCCCGCCCATGTCGCGGTACATTCCGCGCGCGGCTTCGAACATTTTTTTCGCGCCGATGACGGGCTCCGGATTGCCGCCGGGAAAACAGATTTCGTTGTCGTACAGCATTATTCTGTCGATTCCCAGCCTGTCCGCGATTTCCCTGCGCCGCTTCGCCACCACGGGGACGACGTCGCGCTTTATCGAATCGCGGAAAACTTTTATCTCCTTTCGGCCGTAAGAATACCTGCCCATCTGGCAGTCGCCCATCTCCGCATACGAAGAAAAGCCCATTTTTTTCGCCATATTCGCGCGGACGTGCACCAGACGGTCGAAAATACCGTCCAGATCGCCCGAAATTTCTTTAAGCCCCTTCCCCAGCACTTCCATGGACGCGCTCCTGACGCGGCGGTCGGGGTCGTCGAAATATTTGCGAAGCACGGACAGCGGCAGCTCCTTGCCGCGGAAGCGGAAGGTTTTCTCGCTCATCAGTCTGTCGTATTCGGTGACGAGCCGGCTCTCTTCCACAAGGTCGGGCACGATCTTCTCGTCCATCGTTTTAAGGGACAGTTCGTATACTTTTGCGACGTTGGGATTTATGATTTCCAGCGCCTCGTTTACGTGGGGATTGGCGAGAAAAGCACGGTTCAGCTCGGTGGCCGCGGCCGCGAGCGCGGGCGTATTTTCGTCGTAATATTCCTTTTCTTTCAGATAAAATTCGTCGCTCGTATTCAGCGTAAATCTTATATAGCACAGCGAGGACATGGTCTGTACTTTGACGGCCTGCGCTATGCTTTCGTTTCTTATTCCGGCCATTTCGCGGCCGCTTGTCGCCGCGGCCATGCGGCGGGTGAGTCCGCGCATTTTTTCCGCCACCGCGGCAAGATCGACTCTTTCGTATTTCATTTCTCCGACTTTCATACGAATATTTTACCCCATTTATCCGCAAATGTCAATCAATGTCCGAAATGCGATTAAATCCGCCAAATAAGATACCTTTGCGACAGAATGGTACATAAAAATCCGTTATTTATAAATAACTAAAAAATATCAATAAATTTCCAAATATTAAAGTAACTCGATGTTGTTGCAAAATAATATCAAATTGATTGGAAAATCAAAAACATATCATTTTGAAATTATATAATTATTAAATAATAACTATGTGAATCGAATTTTTAAAATAGTAAATAGACGATCGCCGAATGAATTTTCAAAAGCGGAAAATTAAAAATCGAAACAAAAAATATAACAGCCTCGATGTCGGCTGTGATATTGTATATATACGCGCCCGAGTGTGCAGACGATATGTCGAAATGCCGGTGACTTTCGCTGTTTTGGGTATGAAGAAATTATGCGGGAACCGCGGACATGGTGGCGCCGAATTTTTATATTTTTACGTGCAAAGGCGAAAAATGGTTATGAAATATATGCTACGGATGTAAAAATTTCCGATAAAGGCGATGGTAAGTCTTTTTGCCCGGGACTGCGGCGCGGGTCGGGAAATAAGGTCGTTTGAGGCGGAGCCGGTGCGAAATTCCGCGTTCGGCCCGAAAAGTATTCTGCGCAAAATATCAAAAATTCGGTATGGTTCGCAAAAGTAACGTTATTATATAATAACAAACGGATAAAATCCGATTTATGCCCGGGTATTTTATCATTTTTACTCCGATTTTCAGAATTAAGTTATGTTTTAATAATTTATTGGCGCGGATAATTTTGCGTTTTTTTCCGCATGTTGCCGGATGTGGATAACTTGTGGATAAAATTTCGCATAAATTGTGACGGCTGCTACGATCTTTGTATAAAAATTTTGCTTCTGCCTGTTAGCGGGATTTTCATTTATTGTTTTTCGGCAGTTGGGGCGGGAATTGTATAACGGTTATCCCCGGCGGGCGATAGCGGACCGACAGACAATCCCGGCAAATGACGGGAAGACGACGGAGAAGTCCTCGAATCGCGAATTTTGAGCCAAAAACGGGCAAATTTCGGCCGGGCAAAACGGAAAATTTTTTGAAAATTCCAAATAAAGTTATGAAATAATAATTATATAATATCAAATAAATATACGTCTGCATAAATTGTGCACAGTTCCGCGTTAAAATCCGCGGTTTTTGCTCTTGAAATTTTCTTATTTATGCACAAAACGTCTGAAAATTATAAGCCGCGGTTGTGCAAAGTTCAATCAGGCCTTTTGAACTTTTGCAGTGCTCGTAAGCGTGTAAAATTGTTCGGTTCAGCTTCTTCGCCGACACGCTAAACCGAATTCGGTTCCGAGTATTTGAATGGGCTTTCTATGAATGATACCAGGTGCATTGACGTTGGAGCGGCTCTGCTTACTGACTGTGCCGGTTGTTTGTTTTGCCCGACCGGATCGATTTTCGGGTCATTTGTATGCCGAATTTGTTTGCCGGGCCGGCGCAGATATCGGCAAAATTTTTTGCAGATCTTTTGTTTGAACGGTTATGCGTCAGTCTGTTTTCGGCGACTTCTTGCCGCTGAACTTAGGGTCGGATTTCCTTATGATTCCGAGCCCCACCGTCCTTAAACGGTCCGGATTTACATATATTCTTGCGCCCGCGTGGCGCATATCGATCTGCGCGCAAATACCGATCCGTCTGCCGCGTAGCCATCGGCCGTCCTATGAAATCGGCATGCTATAGTTCTGGTTTTGCTTCCCGGTATTATCCGAATTTTCGGGGATTTTTCCTGCGGTGTAGGCGTAAAATGATCCCGTCTTGCGACGATCGCCGCGCGCCCGGTTGCTTTGACTTTCCCGGACCGGCGGTGCAAGCGCTTGCGCCGATACGGTTGTGCTTTATCTGCGGAGCGGCTTCCGGGAGGCTTATTGTTTTTCTTGAATCACCGAGAGTCTGCGCGAAACGATGTGCCCGGTACCGTGAAATTAACGATTTCGCGCAACCTGATTTTATGCGAAATTTAATCTCGCGTTGCTGCGCTTTGCTGTGAGCTGCGGAATATGCCGCGCCCTATTTTCCTATATCTCCGCGATTCTTATGCAGCATTGGTGCTGGATATCCCGTGCGGCGGCAGACTTTGCTCTGTTAGGTCGGTCGAGCCTTTATGGCAATAGAAATATGGTCCCGTACCGGCATGTTTTATTTTTAGGAATGTTTCACGTGAAACATTTTGATCCGCCCAATATAGATACAATATGCCGAAAAAACCTGCAATTTTGCCGAAAATACGGTAAAATGCATTAAAACGGGCAGTAAAATCTGCCCGATTGTTTCACGTGAAACATTTTCCGACAATTGGCGTGAAACAATTTATATTATTTGCCGCACCATAGCGCGCATCGAAACATACGGTGTTTCACACACATTATTTAGCAACGGTATCGCGCCGAGCCCGTAATTGAACGCTATAAGCAACTAAACATAATAAACGTCAGAACCCGTTTCTGCGCAGGTGCAGTACAACCATTTTGGGCAAATAAATCACCGGAAGTGCCGGGGCTGTCATAGCCGAAGCTTCTATATATAAAATTCTTATCTTGCATGTCGAACGTACCGAAAATGCGCTGAACTATACGGTAACGGCCGGAATATTTATCCGATAGCAAAAGCCCCGGAGTATTCCGGGGCCGCTCTGCAAAATAATATTTTATATCGGGTTTGCGCCGTCGGATCGTTTCCGGCTTGCGCGCAATTATTCTTTGTCCGCGTTCTGACGCTTGTATTCTTCCAGCACCTGCATCATCTGATGTATGCGGTCGAGGTCGTCGGCAGAATAATAATCGATGAATATGCGGCCTTTGCGGTCGTTGCCGAACACCGACACCTTGGTGGAGAAAACGCGTTGCAGCCGTTCGACCATGTCTCGGAGTTCGAGCGACTGCGCGGGCGGCTTCGGCTTGGGCGCGGGCGGATTGACGTACGACTTGACGAGTTTCTCGAAGTCTCGCACCGTGAGCTTGTCGCCGATCGCGCGCTTGGCGATTTCGAGCTGCTTGTCCGGGTCCTTGATGACGACGAGGCAGCGGGCATGACCTTCGGACAGCTTGCCGAGCGCAACGAGATCGATGACGGCGGGCGAAAGCGTGAGCAGACGCAGGGTATTGGCCACCGCCGGGCGGGATTTGCCTATGCGATCCGCGACCTGCTCCTGCGTGTAATCGTATTCGTCCATGAGCTGCTTGATCGCGTTCGCAACTTCGATGGGATTGAGATCCTCGCGCTGCAGGTTCTCGATGAGCGAGATCTCTTTGATCTCCTTATCGCTGTAATCGCGCACGATTGCGGGCACGGTTACCAGCCCGGCCTTGCGTGCGGCGCGCCAGCGGCGTTCGCCCGCGATAATCATATACTCGTCGTTGTTCTTGCGGACGAGTATAAGCGGGGAAATGACGCCGTGTACGCGTATGCTGTTTGCCAGTTCGAGCAGCGCCGCTTCGTCGAAGTTTTTGCGCGGCTGGTTCTCGTTGGGGACAATCTGGGAAATGGGGATTTCCTGCGCGGTATTTCCGCCGCCCGCGGTCTTGTCGTCCTCGTCCAGATCTATATCTCCGAACAGGGCGCCGAGCCCGCGGCCGAGTCCGTGTTTCGATTTCGTTGCCATGTGATTTTCCTCCGTGGATTTATATATGTATTATATAATGAATCGCCGCGGATGTCAAGACAAACTGGAAAAATAAGCGTGATTTTCGGGCTGTCCACACTGTGGATAACTTGTGGATAAATATAAATAGATATTAAATCATAACTTATTTGCCGGGGAAAAACTGTTTGTCCGGGCGAAAAACAAGCTTCGCAAAAATAAGTAATTAAATAATAACTTTTTGCGCCGGAAGCTCTGCCGGAGAAAAGCCGGGCGGCCGGTATTCCGACCTCGGTTTGGTTATCCACCGTTTTTGTGGATAACTTGTGGACAACTTTGCGGAAGTCAATCACTTTACTTTTTCTGCCGCGTGTGATAAAATTTCGGTATGAACAGAGTGGTAGTTATTTCGGGGGCGACCTCGGGCATAGGCAAAGCGCTTGCGAAAAAATTCGAAGCGGACGGAGACATCGTCTGCAATCTGTCCCGCTCCTGCACGGACAACGGTTTCGATTACAAATGCGACGTATCGGACGAAGCGCAGGTCAACGCCGCCGTCGGAAAGATCGGCGAGCGCTACGGCCGCGTGGACATTCTCGTCAACAACGCGGGCATAGGTATTTCGGGCGCGACAGAGCTTATTCCCATGGACGACATAAAGAAGGCGATGGACATTTCGTACTTCGGCGCGCTGTATCTGACCCGCGCCTGCCTGAAATTCATGAAAAAGGGCGCGCGCATAATTTTCATGAGCTCGATCGCCGGACTGACCGCCATTCCCTTCCGCTCGGTGTATTGCAGCGTCAAAGCCGCCGAACTCATGCTCGGCGAGTCGCTGCGCATGGAGCTGTCGCAGACGGGCATATCCGTCGTGACTCTGTGCCCCGGCGAAATCAAGACCAATTTTTCCGCCAACAAGCTCGCGGACGTAAAGACGAGCGAGCGTTACGGCAAACGCGTCGAAAAGGCGCTCGAAAAAGTCACGAGCCGCGAGGAGAAGCGCATGTCGATCGCTTCCGTCATAGATAAGATATATAAAATCTGTGTGAGCGGCAGAAAGGCGATGTACATCATCGGCGGCAAGTACAAATTTCTTTATTTCGCAAAACGCGTGCTGCCGACGACGACTTATCTGAAACTCACCGATTCCATGCTCGGCGGCAGAGAATAAAATCGACGAGGAGGGAATATGCGGACGAAATCAACTTACATAATAACTTTTTTGCTGATACTCGCGCTTGCTGCGACCGCCGCTCTTTTTGTTCTTTCGGCGGCGCGGACGCGCACGGCTGAGGTTTTCGCCGACGGCGAAGAGGGCATACTGACCGTTCACTTTATAGACTGCGGCCAGGCCGACGCCTGTGTCATCGAATTCCCCGACGACAAGACCATGCTGATCGACGCGGGGGAAGATGGAGAATCCAGTAGCGGCAGAGTTATTAGTTACATTAAGGAACAGACGGACATAAAGTCGTTTGATTATTTTGTTATGACGCATTCAGACTCCGACCATGTAGGCGGGGTTGTGGATATATTGTCAGAATTTCCTGTTGAAACATCTTTTCGCCCAAATCAGGAAGCCACACATGAGAGTTACGACGATCCGGCAGCCGAGGCCGACGGCAGCAAAGGACTGCACGGAGATTATACGGGTAAGGATACAAAAACTTATGCCGACGCGCTCGCTGCCGTGTATTCGGTCAGCGACGACGTTTATGTGTTCGACGCCGCAAATGACGAAATAAACAATATAACCGGTTCTGCGACCGTGAACGGCGAAACGTTCGAATATACTTTCGACTTTTACTCTCCGCTGTCGGATTCTTACAGCGACAACAATAACTATTCGCCCATAATGGTGCTGTCGTACGCCGGCCGCAACATAGTGCTGTCCGGCGACGCCGAAAAGCAAAACGAGGAGGAATTCGTTGCCAAAGTCAGGGACAGCAACGACGACGAACGGTACGACCGCTTCCGCCGCGGCTTTGACGCCGACGTCATAAAAATGGGACATCACGGTAGCGAAACTTCATCGAGTAAGGCGTATCTCGAAATCATGTGCTCGACCGAATCGGCGCGCTGCAACACGTACACGGTGTTCAGCTGTGGGCGAAATTTAACTTACGGACATCCGAGATACAGTACGCTCAAACGTCTCGTTGATATGAATTTCAGCGCCGAACGTATAGAGCGTACGGATAAAAACGGTAATATTCGTTTCGATATCCGTTCGGGAGGTGAATTGACTCGCACTCATGACAAGGATGTAACAACGGACGTATTATTGACCGCCGGTGAACTTAGCCCGAGTAACTCCAAATATGAAGCGGAATCGCTTAAAACCGTACCGGACAATGATATCAATCCCACCGAACCCAACGGTTCGCCGGTCACCCGTCCCGATCCCGAAGATCCGGGTACGGATCCCGAAAATCCGTTTGCTTTTCTCGGCGAGCTTACCACGACGCAGATCATAATTATAATCGCGATTGCGGTCGTCGTACTGATCGTAATAATCATAGTGTGCGCGGCGGTAAGCCGCAGGTCGAAAAAAAAGAAGGGGCGCAGGCGGCGCTGAGTCCGCCGCCCGGCCGCTCATGCGGGTTTTTTACCCCGGAGATACAGATTTTCATAAATTGTCGGCGGGAAAAATAAGATTTTTATCCGAAAACGTATTGACAATTTCCGATTTTGTGATATAATGGTTACGACATGATGATAGGTGTGCGAAAATGAGGAGGATTTGCAGCCGCAATCCGTTCTGTCGGATCGCGGTTTTTCCCGTTCCGAACGTAATCTTCGATATATAACGCGCCGCACAGCGTCGTAGTTATATAACAGTAAAAATCCAATGCAGAAGGAAACGATGATGAAGTACAAAGAACTCATAAGCAAACTTACTCTGGAAGAGAAGGTTGCCCTGACGTCAGGCAAGGACTTCTGGCAGTCTTACGGCGTCGACCGCGACGACGTGAAAGTGCCCTCGATGTTCCTGTCCGACGGCCCGCACGGCATACGCAAACAGGCCGCGGCCGCAGACCACCTCGGTCTGAACGCGTCCATACCCGCGACGTGTTTCCCCACTGCGGCGACCATGGCTAACAGCTGGAACGACGAACTGGGCGAGGAAATGGGCAAGATGCTGGGCGAAGAAGCTGTGGACGAGAAAGTCAACGTCCTGCTCGGCCCCGGCACCAACCTCAAGCGCAACCCCCGCTGCGGCCGCAACTTCGAATATTTCTCCGAAGATCCGCTGCTCGCCGGCAAGATGGCGGCGGCTTACATACGCGGAATACAGTCCAACGGCGTATCCGGCTGCGTGAAGCATTTCGCTCTCAACAACCAGGAAGAGCGCCGCATGGTCGTCGATACGGTAGTTGACGAACGCACCATGCGCGAGCTGTACCTGACCGCGTTCGAGATCGCGGTAAAAGAAGGCAAGCCGTGGACGATAATGTCCTCTTATAATATGGTAAACGGCACCCACGTCAACGAGAACCTGCACCTCATGCGCGACATTCTCCGCGACGAATGGGGATACAAGAACGTCGTCGTTACCGACTGGGCGGGCAGCAACGACAGAGTGCAGGGCCTCATCGCGGGCAACGAGCTGGAAATGCCCAGCTGCCTGTACTCCAACCAGGATCTGTACAAGGCGCTCACCGAAGGGTATAAGATACCCGACGAGCTTACGCCCGACCGCCCCGGCGATCAGTACGACCGCATCGTCGCGGCGTTCAGGGACGGCAAGCTGGACGAGAAATATCTCGACGAGGCGCTCGACCGCCTGCTCGACCTCGTGTTTACGACGGAAAAGGCGTTCGAAGGCCGTCCGGAGGACAAGCCTCTGCGCGTCGTGAACGTGGACGCACACCACGAAATGGCAAAGAAGTGCGCACGCGAGTGCATCGTGCTGCTGCGCAACGAAAACAAAACGCTGCCGCTTGCCGGCGGCACGACCGTCGCCGTCATAGGCGATTTCGCCAAAGTTCCCCGCTACCAGGGCGCGGGCTCGTCCGTAGTCAACCCGACCAAGCTCGACTCGCCCCTCGTATGCCTCGGCTTCGGCATAGAAAAATACGAGAAGAATCCGCTGCCCGACCCTAAGGATAAGGTCACGAGCATCGGAGACAATATATTCGGTCTTAAAATCGCGGGCTATGCGCCCGGCTTCGACCGCTACGGCAAGAAGAACGACGGCCTTATCAAGGAAGCGTGCGCGCTTGCGGATAAGGCGGAAGTTTCCCTCGTCTACCTCGGCCTCGACGAAGTTACCGAGGCGGAAGGTCTGGACCGCGGCGACATAAAGATTCCTCAGGCGCAGATCGACCTCGTCGACGCTCTGGCCAAGAAGGGCAAGAAGATCGTCGTCGTGCTCAGCTGCGGCTCGGCGGTAGAACTGCCGTTCGCCGACAAGGTGGACGCCATCGTTCACGCTTATCTCGGCGGTCAGGCCATAGCGGAAGCCGTGCTCGACGTCATCGTCGGCAAGGTCAATCCGTCCGGCAAGCTCGCGGAAAGCTATCCTTACGAATACAAGGACTGCTCGTCCGCGTCGCATTTCCCCGGAAAGCAGAGATCCGTCGAATACCGCGAAGGCATGTTCGTGGGCTACCGCTACTACGACACCGCCGGCGTGCCCGTGCGTTATCCGTTCGGCTTCGGTCTGTCGTATACGACGTTCGAATATTCCGATCTCGCCGTGGATAAGAGCGGCGTGACGTTCACGATCGCCAACACCGGCGACCGCGACGGCGCGGAAGTGGCGCAGCTTTACGTCGGACTGCCCGGAGCGAAAGTGTTCCGCCCCGCAAAGGAACTGCGCGGATTCAAGAAAGTGTTCGTCAAGGCGGGCGAGAGCGTCAAGGTCACGATCCCGTTCGACGATCGTACGTTCAGATATTTCAACGTCAAAACGAACAAGTGGGAAATCGAGGGCGGCGCCTACGATATTATGATAGGCGCGTCCGTCGAGGACATCAGACTCAAAGCTTCCTTCGAGGTCGAAGGTACGACGGACGTCATGCCGTACGACCCCGCCGCTCTGCCGTCCTATTACAGCGGTAATGCCGCCGATGTCGGAACGGAAGAGTTCAGAGCGCTCCTCGGCGCCGACGAGTTCGACGCGGCGATAGAAAAAGGCGAGAAACCGCCCGTCAATACCTATCCGCTGCCCGACCCCGGTTATAAATTCTATAAGAAAAACAGAATGGTTATCCATTATAACTGCACGGTCGCAGACCTGCGCTATTCTAAGCGCTGGTTCGGACGTCTGTTCTCGGGAGCCATCCGTTTCGCAAAATCGCTGCTGTGGAAGATGGGCAACCGCACGCTTTCCAACACACTCGTCATGGGCGTCGTGCACCAGCCTATGCGCGGCATGGCAAAATTCGGCGGCATGAACCGCGCTCAGATGGACGGTCTCATCATGATGTGCAACGGCCATCTGTTCAAGGGGCTGCGTCAGCTTTCCAGCGGTAAAACAAAGGAAGAACGCAAAGCTGCCAAGAAACTGCGCAAACAGGCCGAAGACAATATGTCCAACGAGGGGCCCGTACAGTAAGCCCGAAAGGAAAAACGAAATTAACCGCAGCGGAAGCCGGCCGGGGATAAAACGGGATGATGAAGACCGTCCGGCAGCCGCCGCAAATTACCTGCGTTACTAATACTCTGCAAAAAAAGGAGAAAAGAAAATGGCAAACAAACCCGATGCTCCCGTAGCGGAGCAGGCAGTTCCCGCCGAGGAACAGCCGCATGCGGCTATGCTTTCCGCCGAAGAAATTCAGGGCGAAATAAAGCCGCTGTCCGAGAACGCATTCCTCGCGTTTTTCCAGCGCATCTACCGCGCATGGCTGGGCTGGTGGTACGGAATGTGCGACAAGCATCCCAAAGGCACGAAACTGATAGGTCAGTTCGTAGTCATGTTCGTGTTCAGCAACGCCGTCACCATCTGGCAGCTTCTCGTAATGCTCTTCCTGCCGTACGCATTCGCGGCCGTATGGGACGTTCCGTTCGTGTGGCCCGCAATTGCTCTTCCGTGGGAAGACGCCATGGGAACCGCGCTTAACTACGCAATATTCAACGAACCCGTTAAATTCCTCGCAACGATCAGCGGCGAACAGCAGGTGCTCCTTGCATCTACTGCGGAAACCGTTCAGCAGTATGTGGATGCCGGCTACACGCTTCAGATGTCCGGCGTCGGCAACTTCATCGCTTTCGAGATCGCGGTGTTTACCGCTCAGTGCATCAACTTCCCGCTCCAGCGCAACATTACGTTCCGCTCGAAGGGCAATCCCGTCGTTCAGGCGATATGGTATTTCATCGGCTGGCTGGCCATATCCGTCGCGCTCAATGCGCTTTGGGGTATAATGAACCCGCTTATGCTGTGGTGGAACTGGCCCGATCCGGTCATCCAGCTGCTTAAAACGGTCATAACCGGCGGTATTTCGATGATTATCTTCTTCTTCATCTTCCTCATCATCTTCCCCGACGCAAACAAGGTCGCGAAGAAGGCGAGGGCGAAAGCCGACGCCGCAAAGGAAAGCGGAAACGCGGAAGCAGCGGCGGCAGCCGAGCTCAACGCCGTCAGAAAGGAAGAGGATGCAAAACTCACCAATGCAAGACAGGCGAGATATAAGGCTATCTCCCAGGCGAACAGCCGCGCCGTCGCTTTCGGTTCCGTCGTGAAGAACGCGGAGAAGGCGAAGGCGGAGGCGGAAGAGCTTGCCGCAGCGGCAAACGACGAGGCTTCGACGCAGAAGGCGGAAGAGGCAAAGGCGAAGGCTGCGGAGATCGAGGCGCGCATACCCGACTATCAGCAGAAGGCGAGCGACGCCATCGCGGCAAAGCACGAGGCAATCGCGGCATACGAGGCTGCGATCGAGGAAGTCAAAGCTGCACGTCAGGCGCGCGGCGAAGACGTTTCCAAAGTCGCATAATCGCATACGCCGGAGAATATTATGAATTTGCGGCATACCGCCGCGGAAGGGACGCAGTCAAAATGACAACGTCGGATAACAGGGGAAAATATGACAACTCTCAGCTGAATTCCGGGAAAACCGCGCGGATTGATTTTCGTGCGGTTTTCCGCGGTTTTTAAGCTCGGATAATGCACCGCAACGTCCGGTGCGGAATGCGGTAAGCGGTTCCGCTCGCGGACAAAAAATATAAAAAGGGGTGAAAAACCATGAAAAAGAAAAAGTGCGTAGCTATGTTGCTTGCCGGCGGTCAGGGTTCCAGACTCAAAGCTCTGACTACGACGGTGGCAAAGCCCGCAGTCTCTTTCGGCGGCAAGTACCGTATCATCGACTTCCCGCTGTCCAACTGCACCAACTCGGGTATAGATACCGTAGGCGTACTGACGCAGTACCAGCCGCTCGTGCTCAACGAATATATCGGCACGGGCGAATCGTGGGATCTCGACCGCAAGAACGGCGGCGCCCACGTCCTCGCTCCCTATCAGGCGAAGAAGGGCGCACGCTGGTACGAGGGTACCGCCAACGCGATATATCAGAATATCCAGTTTCTGAACAAGTACGACAGCGAGCACGTGCTCATTCTGTCCGGCGACCACATCTATAAGATGGACTATTCCAGGATGCTCGCCCAGCACACCGAAACGGACGCCGACATCACGATCGCCGTCATCGACGTGCCCATCGAGGAAGCGTCGCGCTTCGGCATAATGAGCTACGACAAGAATTTCCGCATTTTCGATTTCGCGGAGAAGCCGAAGGAACCCAAGAGCAACCACGCGTCCATGGGCGTTTATCTGTTCAAAAAGGACGTGCTCGTGCGCATGCTCGAAGAGGACGACGCCGATCCGGACAGCGAGAAGGATTTCGGCAAGAATATAATTCCCAAGATGCTCGCCGAAAACATGCGCGTGTTTGCCTATCAGTTCGACGGCTACTGGAAGGACGTCGGCACGCTCAAAAGCCTGTGGGAAGCGAATATGGATCTGCTCGGCGTCGACCCCGTGTTCTCGCTCTACGACGGAACGTGGAAAATCTATTCGGGTAACGACGCGTATCCGCCCGCGCTGCTGCTGACCAAGGACGGCAGCGTGACCAACAGCATAGTCACCGAAGGCGACATCATATCCGGCCGCGTGGTCAATTCGGTCATCGGCGAGGGCGTGACGATCGGCGAGGGCGCAGTCGTCGAAAACTCCGTAGTGTTCAGCGGCTCGGTCATCGGCGCGGGCGCCAAACTGTCCTATGCGATCATCGACGAAAATGTGCGCGTCGGCGAAAACTGCGTGCTCGGCGACGCCAAAAGCAGTCCCGACAAGATTACCCTCGTGGGCAGAAACTGCGAGATTCCCGACGGCACGACCATTGCCAGCGGCAGCATAACGGAGGCGGAATGATATGAAAACTCTCGGCATAATTTTTTCCAATATACACGAACGCGATATACCCGAACTCACCAAGGTGCGCACGCTCGCTTCCGTGCCTTACGGCGGACGGTACCGGCTCATAGACTTCGTGCTGTCCAACATGGTAAACAGCGGCATAACCAATATCGGCATCATCGCAAAGTATAACTATCAGTCGCTCATGGACCACGTGCAGAGCGGCAAGAGCTGGGGACTGGCGCGCAAGAACGGCGGCCTTACCATACTCCCGCCCTTCAACGACGTGTCCGGCGGCGGCGTGTTCAACAACCGCTTCGAGGCGATCAAGAGCGTGGGCGGCTTTATCCGCCACAACGAAGCGGATTATGTGGTCATGGCGGACTGCGACATCGTCTGCAACCTCGACATCGCGCCCGCGATCGCCGCGCACGAGAAGAACCACGCCGACATCACGATGATCTACCGCAAGAAAAACGTGGACTCGTCGGACAAATACCGCATGGTCATCGAAACCGACGACAGCGGCAAGGTGATCAGGTCGAGCATGAACGACGGCAGTTCGGGCGAGAAAAAGGTGTACACCGATTTCATGATCATCACGCGCCGCACGCTGCTCTACATCATCGACCACAGCGACCAGTGGGGCATCAACTCCTTCTCGCGCGACATTCTGTCCAATATCCGCGAATATAACATCTACGGCTATGAAATGGACGGCTACTACGCCGCCGTCAACAGCCTTAACGACTATTACAAACACTCCATGGAGCTGCTCAATCCCGAAGTGGTGCGCGAGCTGTTCTATAAGGGCGGCGCAGAGATATATACCAAGGTGCGCGACTCCGCTCCCGCGAAGTTCACCGACACCTCTTTCGTGCGCGACTCCATGATCGCCGACGGCTGCATCATAGAGGGCGAAGTGGAAAACTCCATTATTTTCCGCGGCTGCCATATCGCCAAGGGCGCTAAGGTCACGAATTCCATCATCATGCAGGACGCCCGCATCGACGCCGGCTCCACGCTCAACTGCGTGATAATGGACAAGGCGGCGCACGTGCTGGAGAACCGTCTGCTGTCCGGACATCCGACCCACCCTTATTATATAGAGAAAGAAGCGGAGATTTAAGCTCCTCCTCTTTGTATGGAATAACGCGTCTTCCGCAAGGAAGGCGCGTTTTTTATAAAATGCGGAATTTTTGCAATGTAACTGGGAAATAAATGCAATTCCGTTCCGGCAAAGTTTCTGTTATAATAAATACGAAATAAAGAGGGAGGAACAGGGACATGCGCAGAAGCGCCGGACAGCTGATAATGATAATAGTTATGACCGTGCTGATGGTCGGCATGATCACGGGCGCTGCGGTATTTTCCGCGTACGGCCGCATCGCGGACTCCCGTCATTTCTGTTCTTCCGCCGCGGCGCACCACAGCCACGAAAAAATGCACACGACGTGCGAAAAGTGCGCGTCGGCGGAAAAGGTAAAGATGACTTTTCCCCGTATAATGCGCGCCCGCAAGCTTGTCGCCGTAATACGCCGCGAAGGCGAATAAAACAGTCAACCCTCCAATTATATAGAAGTATCCGAAAAGGCTCCAGGCGTCGTCGGGAGCCTTTTCGGAAGAATTACACTATATATTGTGGCATGACTGCCGGCAGGCCACAAGAGCGGCGGGGCGTAAAAAATTGCCGGAAATTTTTTCGGAAAATTTCGGAAAAACGCTTGACTTTGCTCATAAAAAGGAGTATTATAAGCGGGCTGTCGATGAGACAGCGGCTTGTTATTTGGACTACGTATTTAGTTGTGTAAATACCTCTGGCGTAACAGGATATCAGATCTTACCGATGTTGATATGTCGTTATGCCTTTTTTTGCGCCCTTTTACGAGGAATAGCCGTGAAATGACAGCCTGTTTGGTCCATAACGTTCCGTAAGGAACGATGGAATATATATCCGGCCGGCGGCCGGAGATCGTACATTGACAACTACATAGAGTAAAGCAAATTATCTAAAAGAGAGAAAGTATGGAGATGGGAACATTGAAATACTTTTGAAAAGAAAGGTATGTGCAAAGCGTATATACGAAGGGATAATTTGTCTTGCAAGAAAGGATTAGAGACGAAAGATTTAAGCTAACAAGAGCGTATGGAGGATGCCCAGGCATCAGGCGCCGAAGAAGGACGTGATAAGCTGCGAAAAGCTGCGGGGAGTCGCAAATAGACATCGATCCGCAGATATCCGAATGCGGGAACGCACCTTACCGAAAGGCAAGGTATCCGTAAATGAATAAATAGTTTACGGAGGGGAACCCGGGGAACTGAACCATCTAAGTACCCGGAGGAAGAGAAAGTAAACCAACGATTACCCGAGTAGTGGCGAGCGAAAAGGTAAGAGCCCAAAAGCGAGGTAGAAATACCTTGTGGCAGAGATACGCGAAGCTCACAGTAGACGAACCGGCGTGGAAACCCGGGCCAAAGGAGGTAAAAGCCCTGTAGTCGGCATTGTGAGCGAGCCATCTGTTAAAGAGTACCATGGAGCACGAGAAATTCCGTGGGAAGGCGGGAGGCCCATCTCCCAAGGCTAAATACGACCTGATGACCCATAGAGACAAGTACCGTGAGGGAAAGGTGAAAAGAACCCCGGGAGGGGAGTGAAAGAGAACCTGAAACCATATGCTTACAAGCAGAGGGAGCGCAACGCCTTCGGGCAGGCGTGACCTCGTACTTTTTGTAGAACGGGCCGGCGAGTTACGATGTGTAGCGAGGTTAAGAGTTGAAGACTCGGAGCCGAAGCGAAAGCGAGTTTGAAGAGGGCGGTAGTTGCATGTCGTAGACCCGAAACCAGATGACCTAACCATGAGCAGGATGAAGCAGGAGTAAAATCCTGTGGAGGTCCGAACGCACTGCTGTTGAAATAGTAGGCGATGACTTGTGGTTAGCGGAGAAATTCCAATCGAATCTGGTAATAGCTGGTTCTCCTCGAAATAGCTTTAGGGCTAGCCTCATGAAAAGTATGCCGGGGGTAGAGCACTGTATGACCTAGGGGCCTTCACGGGTTACCGAAGTTTAACAAACTGCGAATACCGGACATATATGCATGGGAGTCAGACGGCGAGAGATAAGTTCCGTCGTCAAAAGGGAAACAGCCCAGACCCACAGCTAAGGTCCCGAAGTGCAGGTTAAGTGGAAAAGGATGTGACAATACGAAGACAACCAGGATGTTGGCTTAGAAGCAGCCACACATTCAAAGAGTGCGTAATAGCTCACTGGTCGAGCGATGTTGCGCCGAAGATAACCGGGGCTAAAACCTGACACCGAAGCTTGGGAATCATACTTAGAGTATGATTGGTAGAGGAGCAATCCTAACGCGCAGAAGCTATAGCGAAAGCGGTAGTGGAGAGTTAGGAAGAGAGAATGCCGGCATAAGTAGCGAAAGAGGAGCGAGAAACTCCTCCGTCGAAAGCCTAAGGTTTCCTGGGGAAGGTTCGTCCGCCCAGGGTAAGTCGGGACCTAAGTCGAGGCCGAAAGGCGTAGATGATGGACAAACGGTTGAGATTCCGTTACCGTCGTACAGACCGAAGCAGGGACACAGAAGGATAGTCAGACCACGGGGATGGAAAGCCGTGGGCAAGCACTGAGGCCGGGTGGCAGTGAAGTACACCACCCGTTAAGGCTGGGGTGTGAAGCGGAGCGGACAAGAGAAGCGAAGCTGACGAATTCACGCTGGCGAGAAAAGCTGCTAGGATATGTGTAAGGCGCCCGTACCGCAAACCGACACAGGTAGGCGGCAAGAAAATTGCAAGACGAGCGGGATAACCTTTGTTAAGGAACTCGGCAAAATGACCCCGTAACCTCGGGAGAAGGGGAGCCTGGAGACAGGCCACAGAAAAGAGGCCCAAGCGACTGTTTACCTAAAACACAGGTCTCTGCGAAAGCGAAAGCTGAAGTATAGGGGCTGACGCCTGCCCGGTGCCGGAAGGTCAAGGGGATGTGTTAGGAGCAATCCGAAGCATTGAACTTAAGCCCCGGTGAACGGCGGCCGTAACTATAACGGTCCTAAGGTAGCGAAATTCCTTGTCAGGT
>ERZ780203.639-NODE-639-length-36164-cov-4.098203_pt1 | contig 36164 bp, 34 predicted proteins | sample MGYA00511168_ERZ780203 | MGnify/ENA primary metagenome ERZ780203 (study PRJEB29588, sample SAMEA2156577) | human gut metagenome | biome: human gut; feature: human-associated habitat; material: faeces | place: Denmark | collected 2008/2010 ...
AATATTGGTACATTCACTGCGGCTGGCGTTGATTTGGACACATCTGTAGCCGCTATCAAGGGTATTGCGAACCTTGCAGCCGTATCAGGTTCCAACTCTCAGCAGGCAAGTACCGCTATGTATCAGCTTTCACAAGCATTAGCGGCAGGAACAGTAAAATTACAGGACTGGAACTCAGTAGTAAACGCTGGTATGGGTGGTCAGGTATTCCAGGATGCGCTGAAAGAAACGGCTAAAGTTCATGGAATTGCCATTGATGAGATGATCAAAGATGAGGGCTCATTCAGAGAGACCCTTAGTAAAGGATGGCTTACCTCTGACATCTTGACTGAAACTTTGGCAAAATTTACAGGCGATCTCAACGAAGATCAGCTTCGAACCATGGGATACACCGATGATCAGATCAAATCCATCATGGAGATGGGTAAGACCGCGAATGATGCTGCGACAAAAGTAAAAACTTTTACTCAGCTGTTCGACACGTTGAAAGAGGCCGCCCAGTCCGGATGGACACAAAGCTGGGAAATTATAGTCGGTGACTTTGAGGAGGCGAAGGAATTACTTACCGAAGTGAGTGATACGTTCAGTGCCGTAATCAATGCATCTGCCGACGCAAGAAATAAAATGCTTCAGGATTGGAAAGACCTCGGCGGTCGAACCATGATGATTGAAGCGGTAAAGAATGTTTTCGAGGGATTGGTTAGCGTTGCTAAGCCGGTTCGGGAGGCATTCAACGAAATCTTCCCGCCAATGACTGGAAAACAGTTAGCCGAAATCACAGAGCGTATCCGTGATCTGACAGCAAAATTCAAAATGGGGGAAGAAAGTTCAAAGAATTTGAAGAATACGTTTAAAGGCGTATTTGCAGTGCTTGATATCGTCGGGCAAGCCTTCAAAGCAGTTGCAGGTGGCGTTGGTGAATTGATTGGTCTTTTCTTACCAGCTGGAAACGGAGTGTTATCGCTTACTGGAAGCTTTGGCGAATACCTTGTTAAGCTTGATGAAACCGTAAAGAAGACCGACATCTTTGGCAAAGCAGTTTCAACTGTTGTTGATATTGTAAAGACAGCTATTACGTTTGTTAAAACTGCCGGAGAAAAAGTAAAAGAATTTGGAAAAGCTGCCGGGGAGAAGTTCGATTTTCCTGGATTTGAATTATTCCACTCATTCCTTGAACGAGTACATGATCGCATGGCTCAGATTGGTGATGGTGCTGGAAAAATGAAGAGCGGAGTCATTGTTGCTTTTGAGATGATGGGAGAAGCACTGGAAAAATGTAAATTTCTCAAAGTCATGGAAGCATTGTGGACAGCTGTAAAGGTAATTGCTGGCGGTATTGCCGATGCAGTCGGGACTATGATGGGAACACTTGCCGAGAAACTCGGAAATGCAGATTTCAGCGGAGTTCTTGATATTCTTAACAGCATTGCTGTCGGTGGAATCGCTTTATCAGTTTCTAAATTCTTAAAGAGTGTAACCGAACCTCTTGAGGGTTTAAACGACGTTCTCGAAGGAGTAACTGGAATTCTTGACGGGGTCAGAGGCTGCTTTGAGGCATATCAGACAAATCTTAAAGCTGGAACGCTACTTAAAATTGGAGCAGCAATCGCTTTGCTTGCGGGTTCTATCGTTGCGATTTCTCTGATCGATAGTGATAAACTGTCAGCTTCTCTTGGAGCTATCACAGTGCTCTTTGCTAATCTGCTCGGAGCGATGGCGATTTTCAATAAAATCAGCAGTGATACTGGAAAAGTATCTAAAGCATGTACCGCAATGATTGCTATGTCAGTTGCAGTATCTATTCTGGCAGGAGCTTTGAAGAAAGTTTCAGACCTTGATTGGGGTGAACTTGCAAGAGGCTTGGTTGGAATTGCTGGTCTTACGACTATTGTTGTTGCATCATCCAAAGCTATGGCAAGCGGTCAGAAGCAGGTTATGAAAGGCGCTACCAGCTTAATTATATTTGGAGCGGCTATCAAAATTCTGGCTTCAGCATGTAAAGAATTATCAAAATTACAGTGGGATGAACTCGGACGAGGTCTGACCGGAGTAGGAGTATTATTTGCTGAGATTGCTGTATTCCTTAGAGTTGCAAAATTCAACGGGAAAATGATTAGCACTGCGACTGGAATCGTTATTCTGGCGGCAGCAATGAAGGTTCTGGCGTCCGCTTGCAAAGACTTTGGTCAGATGGAGTGGAGCGAGATTGGAAAAGGATTAGCTGGAATCGGTGGATTACTTGCCGAACTTGCTATCTTTACGAATTTGGTTGGAAATGCGAAACATGTGATGTCTACTGGTGTGGCTCTAATCGCTATTGGCGCCGCAATGAAAATCTTTGCTTCCGCTGTGAAAGATTTCGGTCGGTTACAGTGGGATGAAATTGGCAGAGGTTTAACTGCTATGGGCGGTGCACTTGCAGAAGTAGCTATTGCGGTTAATCTGATGCCGAAGAACATGATCGGTATTGGAACAGGGCTGGTTATCGTCGGTGGAGCACTTGAAATCATTGCAAACTGTATGAGTAAATTCGGAGGTATGCAGTGGGAAGAGATCGGTAGAGGTCTTACCGTCATGGGTGGGGCCTTAGCTGAGTTGGCTATCAGTCTCAATTTCATGAAAGGTACGCTTGGTGGATCAGCAGCATTGTTGGTTGCGTCCGGAGCCTTAGCTGTTCTTGCGCCGGTACTCAGTATTTTGGGAGCGTTATCGTGGGAAGCGATTGCGAAAGGACTTATTTCTATTGCCGGAGCATTCACAATTATCGGCGTAGCAGGCGCGGTACTTACACCATTGGTTCCGACTATTCTGGCATTATCGGGAGCGTTTGCATTGATTGGTGTTGGGGTTCTTACAATCGGAGCGGGTTTACTTGCAGCTGGCACAGGACTTTCGGCACTTGCTATCGGATTCACAGCGCTGGCAACTGCTGGTGCCGCTGGAGCGACTGCAATCGTAGCAGCACTGACAGTTATCGTTACTGGTATCGCTGGCTTAATTCCGGCTGTTCTTACAAAAGTCGGAGAAGGAATTATCGCAATCTGCAAAGTTATTGCTGCCGGAGCGCCAGCTATTGGTGAAGCTGTAAAGGCAGTTGTCTTAACGCTGATCGATGTTTTCGTATCCTGTGTACCGCAGCTGGCAGACGGAGCTTTACAATTAGTGGTTGGTGTATTAGCGGCTCTGGTTACTTATACGCCTCAAATTGTAGATCTAGCTTTCAAATTCCTTATTGGAATTTTAGAGGGTATTGCTAGTAATCTGCCGTCACTGATTAAAGCTGGTGTCGATGTACTCGTAGCATTTTTCGCTGGTATCGTCGATGCACTGAGAGGAATCGATACTGGAGCTTTGCTAAAAGGAATTGCCGGAATCGGTCTGTTATCAGCCATTATGCTTGCTCTTAGTGCAACAGCATCGCTTGTTCCAGGAGCAATGGTTGGAATCCTTGGTATGGGTGCGGTTGTTGCTGAGATGGCGTTAGTGCTTGCGGCCGTCGGACTCTTATCGAAACTTCCAGGACTTTCTTGGCTTATCGGAGAAGGTGGAAAGCTTTTACAGGGAATCGGAACGGCAATCGGTCAGTTCGTTGGTGGAATCGTCGGCGGATTTATGAGCGGTGTGTCGAGTCAGTTCCCGCAAATTGGAGCTGATTTATCCGCTTTTATGAATAATGTTCAGCCGTTTTTACAGGGAGCTAGTCAGATTCAGCCATCTATGATGGACGGAGTAAAGGCATTAGCCGAGACTGTGCTTATTCTGACAGCGGCTGATATTTTACAGGGATTGACTTCTTGGCTTACAGGAGGATCGTCTTTATCTAAGTTCGGAGAGGAACTTGTACCGTTTGGCGAAGCTATGAGAGATTTCTCGTTAGCTATCGGAAACATGGACGGGGAAATCGTGGCAAATGCGGCGACAGCTGGCAAAGCATTAGCTGAAATGGCAGCCACAATTCCAAATACAGGCGGATTAGTGTCTTTCTTCGCAGGAGAAAATGACATGACTGCCTTTGGAAAGCAGCTTGTACCATTTGGCGAAGCTATGAGACAGTTCGGGGATGCAATTACTGGACTCGATGCAAATGCCGTTACAGAAGCGGCAATCGCTGGCAAGGCCATGGCAGAGATGGCAACAACCATTCCAAATTCTGGTGGTGTCGTAGGATTCTTTGCTGGTGAAAACGATATGGGTGAGTTTGGAAAACAGCTTGTACCATTTGGCGAAGCAATGAAAGCATTTGGCGATGCGGTTCGTGGACTGGAAGCCGATGCAATCGTCAATTCTGCAACGGCGGGCAAGGCTTTAGTCGAGCTTGCTGATACTGTTCCCAATACAGGTGGCGTTGTAGCATTCTTTACTGGAAACAACGATGTTGATACTTTCGGTGAGAAACTTGTACCGTTCGGTGAAGCTATGAAGGCATATTCTGAAGCTATTATGGGTATGGACTCCGCGGCTATTACGAACTCAGCAACAGCTGGTAAAGCCCTAGTAGAGCTTGCCAACACCATTCCCAATACCGGAGGACTTGTAAGCTGGTTTACCGGTGACAACGATCTTGGTAGTTTTGGTGATAGTCTGGTTCAGTTCGGAAGTGGAATTAAGAGTTATTCGGATTCTATTTCTGGAATCGATACCGGAATCATGTCAAGTGTGATTACCCAGGTGAATCGACTTGTTGAAATGGCTAAAGGAATGGTGGAATTAGATACGAGTGGTATGAGTGGTTTTAGCACAGCACTGATTCAGCTTGGAAACAACGGTATCGACGGTTTCATCAATGCGTTTACAGATGCGAGCGGAAGAGTGACATCCGCCGCGACCTCTATGCTGACGACATTCATCAATGCAGCTAATGCTCAGAAAGGTAATCTGACATCTACGTTTACGACCATGATGCAGGCTGTACTTACGACTCTTACGAACTATCAAACCCAGTTCAATACTGCTGGCTCTACGTTGATGACAAAATTTATCAGCGGAATTAAATCTCAGGACGGAAATACCAAAACTGCAATTACCAACATTATTAGCGGTTGCATCACTGCAATCAATAATAAGCAGACTCAGTTCAATACTGCGGGTGCGAACCTCATGATCAAGCTTATTGCTGGAGTTAAATCGAAAGATTACGAAACCAGAAATGCGTTTGTAAACATCTTAAGTTCATGCCTTACAGCTATCGCGAACAAGTATCTGGAATTTCAAAATGCAGGAATGCAGTGCATGATTAAGTTCATTGCTGGTGTTAAGGAAAAAGCCGAAGAAGTAAAAACAGCTTTCACTGGCAATCTTAATGCTTCTGTAACAGCTATCCGGGATTATCATGATCAGTTTAAACAGGCTGGTGCTTACTTGGTGGAGGGATTTGCTGATGGAATCAGTGAGAATACGTACCGCGCGGAAGCTAAAGCCAGAGCAATGGCAAGGGCTGCGGCAGAAGCAGCAGAAGACGAACTGGACGAGCATTCACCTTCCAGAGTAGGATACCACATCGGTGATTTCTTTGGATTGGGATTCGTTAATGCCATCGGAACTTATGCGGTGAAGGCATATAATGCCAGTGCTGAAATGGCTGATTCGGCAAAAACAGGTCTCGGAAATGCAATCGCAAAGGTTAAGGATATGATCGACAACGGTGTTGATGGTCAGCCTACGATTCGACCGATTCTGGATCTGTCAGACGTTGAAGAGAAGAGTCATCGACTGAATACGCTGTTCAGTAGATCGCAGGCTTTAACCGTCAGCACAGGAATTGCAGCAGCTCGTGGACGGAATCTTCAAAATGAAGATACTAATCCGAATACAGGTAACTCTTATAACTTTACACAGAATAACTATTCGCCTAAGGCACTGTCGAGAACAGAGATTTATCGGCAGACGAAGAATCAGTTCTCGGCGATGGAAAGGATGGTGGAAACTTGATTCGAGCAGTCACGTTTACGAACTATCTTGGCGATAGTATCCGACTTGATTTGGCGAGACCGGAGGAATCAGGTTTCATCATCAAGTCTGTAACTGGCTTGGGACCAGGAAAAGCGAACATCAATACGACGGAAATCGCTACAAACGATGGAAGTCTGTTCAATTCCTCAAGGATGCCGAGCCGAAACATTGTTATTTCTCTTGCGTATATGTGGAAGGATTCCATTGAAGACGTAAGACAGCTTTCATACAAGTATTTTCCTATTAAAAAGAAGCTCATCATGCTTATCGAAACCGATAACAGGCAGGCAGAGATTGAAGGGTATGTCGAATCAAACGACCCAACAATCTTCAGTAAAGACGAGGGTTCGGATATCTCAATCGTGTGTCCGAATCCTTTCTTTTACTCTGCCGGAAAAGACGGAATCAACACAACTATCTTCTATGGTGTAGAGGCACTGTTCGAGTTTCCTTTCAGTAATGAATCTCTTAAGGACCCGTTACTAGAAATGGGAGAAATCAAAAATGAAACAGAGCAGGTGGTTGTGTATAATGGCGACGCTGAAATTGGAGTGACTATTACGATTCACGCAATCGGTGAAGCCAGCAATATTACGATCTACAATACCGGTACTCGTGAAGTGATGCGGATCGATACCGATAAATTGGAGAAATTCACTGGCTCTGGAATTATAGCAGGTGACGAAATTATCATCTGCACTGTAAAAGGAAACAAGTCGATTACGCTTCTTAGGAACGGAAAGACTACAAACATCTTGAACTGCCTGGATAAAAATGCAGATTGGTTCCAGCTTGCGAAGGGCGACAACATCTTTGCTTATACGGCTGAGTACGGAAGTACAAATTTACAGTTTAAGATTGAGAACCGTATTGTCTACGAGGGGGTATAAGCACTATGGATGTGATGATTTTAAACACTGACCTGGATGCAGTCTCCATCGTGGATACGTACGAATCCTTCATCTGGACTGATCGGTATTATGCCTATGGTGACTTTGAGCTGTATGAAGCAATGCGAGATGGTCTTCTGGATTATATCAAACAGGACTATTATTTGCAGAGCAAGGAATCTGAGCATGTGATGATCGTAGAAAAAATCCAGATTACTTCCGATACCGAAGACGGTAACCATGTAACGGTTACTGGACGCTCGTTAGAATCTATTCTCGATAGGCGAATCGTCTGGGGACAGAAGCTATTAAGCGGAAATCTTCAAAATGGAATTAAAACATTGCTAAATGAGAATGTAATTTCCCCATCAGACAGCAATCGAAAAATTCCAAACTTTATTTTCAAAGAATCAATCGACCCGGCAATTACAAAGTTGAAACTGGAAGCTCAGTACACGGGAGATAACCTGTATGATGTCATCCAGAAAATTTGCGAGGAGCAGGGTATCGGTTTCAAGATCACTCTGAATGATGAAAAGCAGTTCGTATTTGAGTTGTATGCCGGTTCAGATAGATCATACGATCAGACGGAGAATCCCTACGTTATATTTTCACCGAAATTCGAGAACATCATCAATAGTAACTACATCGAATCTAAAGCTTCGTTGAAGACAGTGACCTTGGTTGGTGGAGAAGGTGAGGGCGCCGATCGAAGATATACTACGGTTGGTGGTGGCTCTGGTTTGAATCGCAGAGAATTGTTTACGGACGCTCGTGACATTTCTTCAAATGTTGGAAGCGATGATGCGTTGACCGATGCCGAGTATATGGCACAGTTGCAGCAAAGAGGAAAAGAAAAGCTTGCTGAAAATGTGAGCATTACCTCATTCGAGGGAGAAACAGAAACAACTATCATGTTCCAGTATGGAAAAGATTTCTTTAACGGGGACATTGTACAGATTGCGAACGAATACGGACACGAGACAAAAGCTCGTATTCTTGAAATTGTTCGTTCAGAAGATAAGGACGGTTATTCCGTCTATCCGACTTTTAAGACTATAGAACAGGAAGGAGCGTGATGAAGAAGTGAGTGTAACATTTGGATTTTATAATTCAAAAGAAGGAGATCGGCGCTACGATGCTATTCAGATGTCCAGCATTTTCGATGGAATCATTCAGGACGGAATATTGCAGCATGTCGGAACTGCAATGGTTGTAAAAGAATCGGAAGCAATGATTATCAACGTTGGTGTCGGACGAGCCTGGTTCAATCACACTTGGACGCTGAATGACGCTCTGTTACCGTTAGTAGTTCCACAGTCCGAGATTCTGCTGAACCGATATGATGCAGTTGTGCTTGAAGTGGATTCGAGAGAGGCCGTCAGAGCAAATGACATCAAAATCATTAAAGGAACCCCAGCATCGAATCCAACGAAACCTACGATGGTGAAGACAAATGATCGCTGGCAATATCCGCTGGCGTATATTTATGTCGGCGCCGGAGTTACTTCTATTCGACAGGCAAACATCACGAACTGCGTTGGAACTTCAGAGTGTCCATTCGTAACGGCTCCATTGGACAAGGTCGAAATCGATGATTTGATTGCTCAATGGCAGGACCAGTGGAAAGAGTTCTACGAAAAGCAGACTACTGATATGGAAGAAACAAATAAGTTTTGGAAAGAGCAGTGGTCTACCTGGTTTCTGGCACAGACTGAGGAGATTCAGTCTGCATATTTGACATGGGAAGCTCAGTGGAACCTTTGGTACTCGGAGCATACAGCAGATATGGAAGCCACAAGTACCTATTGGAAAGAAAAATGGGAGGCGTGGTTCAACGAATACACAAGCATCAATACTGCGGAAATGGCTGACTGGAAACAGAAATCAGAAACAGAATTTCGAGAATGGTTTGATCAGTTACAGGCACTGTTAGATGGCAATACGGCGGCAAGCCTTGCTAAGAAGCTGCTGGAATTGCAGGAGCAGGTAGATATTCTTAACCAGTTCAGTTCCAACCTTGAAAACGAATACACGGTATATCAGAAGCTTTATGACAATGGATACCGTACTTACGGAGACGTGCTCGATTCTTCGGACGCACCCATTACTGACAGCAATTTGGATACGGTCATTGGACGTACATATTCCAGTGATCTTCTCCGTGACAGCAATGGCGATGTTATCGAAGGTCGGGCTATTTTTGTCATCAAATAAAGGAGGATTCATTAAATGAAAATCACAGACTACGAAAAGGTCCAGGCGTTAGCAGCAAGTAATATTTTCCTGCTTGACGGACCTAACGGGACAAAGACCATTGCGGCAGATGCTTTAGCAAAGGCGTTAATCGGTCTTTTAAGTTCCAAAGATTTTATCGGAGGAGTAAATCTTTCCGAACTTACCCAGATCAACAAGCTGGTATCTGGTAACAAATTACTCATCGGGACTGCGGACGGAAACAAGGCTATCGCCGCTGAAGATGCACTCTTTGCCATGTTAGATAGCTTTGCTCCAGTGGAGCTTCGCCGAGTTATCTTCAGAGGTAAGAATCTTGGAACAGCTCTGACAGCGGTACAGAAAGCGGCTATTAAGGACGGTTCCTTTAAAGGAATGTTCCTTGGCGATTATTGGAGTATCGGAGGCCGTATCTGGCGTATCGTTGATATGGATTACTGGTACAACTGCGGTGACACTGCATTTACCAGCCATCATCTTGTGATCATGCCGGATGAAGCACTTTACAATGCACAGATGAATACTACCAATATTACAACTGGTGGATACGTTGGTTCTGAGATGTATAAAAATAATCTGGCGAACGCAAAGACAATCGTCAATGCAGCTTTCCAGGGTTCTGTTCTTACTCACAGAGAACATTTATGTAATGCAGTTACTAATGGAAAACAGTCTGGAGGAGCATGGTTTGATTCCAGCATTGAACTTCCTAGTGAAATTATGATGTATGGCCATATTCATTTCGGCAATGCATCTGATGGAAATACGATTCCGAATATTTACACCCCTAGCAAAACTCAGCTGGCACTGTTTATGGTATGCCCGAGATTCATCGTAAACAGATCTTACAACCAGTGGTTAAGAGACGTCGTTTCTTCGGCTCACTTTGCCCTTGTGGGCAGCTATGGCGGTGCGGACTGCGCCGACGCTTCGAGCTCTCGTGGGGTTCGTCCGGTCTTCCCGGTTGGTTAATTAAAATCGCGGGGCCTTGTGCCCCGTTTATATTTTTGAAAGGAGCTTCTAATCATGGAAGAGAAAATCTATAAAATTACCCTCGGTGATGGAACTGAGATTTCCAATCTTAAGCTGAACGGAAACAATTTCATTTCTACAGAAAAGATCGAGGAGTCTGCATTTGCAGATAACTGCTTTCCGGTTACTATCAGCGACGGAACAACTGAGACTGTTCATCCGAACATGGAACTGGTTCAGATCGTTGAGCAGATTCCCGGGGAATACTGGTTTGTTCTTAGAGATATTTCTGAGGAGGAATTTGCCAGAACCAAAATGCAGTCTGACATCGCCTACATTGCAATGATGTCCAATGTAGAGCTTTAAGAAGGAGGATCACCATGGAACATAGCAAGAATTACAGTAAAGTAAAGCTTTGGTACCGCATGAAAATGTGGAATGAGACCAAGGTTCGTAATGCGGTGAAGATGGGCTGGATCACCAAAGAGGAGTTCGTCGAGATCACTGGTAAAGATTACGAATGAGTGTTCTGTTAGGCGACAGGAAAGAGTCAAAATTCGAAGCGATTACGTACTCGATCGAGTTGCATGATATGCTGATACTCCTTATGCAAAGGGGATTTGGTGTTAAGGATGTGGACAGCTTTGTTCGGAAGAAGTATGCGTATGGAGAAATTTCGGAAGAAAACTTTGCTAAGTACAGAGAACTGATGCGGAGTTTCAAATCGAAAGTAAATCAGTGTGCTTCCTTAATAACGAGCAATGTTAGAGCGGCAAATACCATTTACCCACGGTCAATGCACGAGTACGAGACCAGGAGAGATTACCAGAATGCGGCCATTGTAAATTGCGAGCAGCTCATTAACGAGTTGCAGCGGGTTGTTGAAATATTCGATGTAGATCTGAATTTATACAACCGGTATGTTAAAGCTATCGACCGAGAAATCGGATTGATAAAAAGGTGGCGTCAAAGAGACATGGCGATTAAGTCGCGGTTAGAAAAAGGGTAACATCTAAAAAATTGCGTCGTTTCTTCGGCTAACTTTGCCAATGTGAACAACAATGGCAATACGAACTACAACAACGCTTCGAACTCTAATGGAGTTCGTCCGGATTCTTCGATTAACCAACGAAGAAGGAGATGCTATCCGTTCCGCAAGGATAAATAATAAAGCCTAATACAATTTACTACGGTAAGTATTGTTATAACGGTGAATAGGTTATGAACTACGAGGAGATTGTCTGTGACGCCAATAACTTGTATAGGGCTTATAAGGTCTCTGTGAAGAGCAGCAAGTGGAAAGAATCGACGCAAAAATTTATGATGAATTTCCTGCGGTACATATTCGAAATCCAAGATGATCTAATAAATCGGACACTTCAAAATGGACCGACACAGGAATTCGAGCTGCACGAAAGAGGCCGGATAAGACCTATTACAAGCATTCAAATCCGCGATCGCATCGTCCGACATTCTCTGTGCGATGAGGTTTTACTTCCAGAAGTTAGGAAACATATCATCTATGATAACTGCGCATCTATCAAGGGGCGCGGAATTTCACAACAGAGAAAACGATTCGAAATCCATCTCCACAAATACTACCAATTATACGGAAATGACGGTTATATTCTATTCGGTGACTTTTCAAAGTTCTATGACAATATTATCCATGAGATCGCTAAACGAGAATTGCTAAAGCTGTTCGATGACGATGAGTTTATTGACTGGCTTTTAACGTTGATATTTAAGGGCTTCCAGGTCGATGTTTCGTACATGTCTGACGAGGAATACGAGGCTTGTATGACCGATACTTTCAATAAACTGGAGTATCGGAACATTCCAAAAGAGAAGCTCACTGGCGAAAAGTGGATGGAGAAGTCCGTCAATATTGGGGATCAACTTTCACAAGTCATTGGAATTTATTATCCGTATCCCATTGACAATTACGTCAAGTATGTACGTCAGCAGAAATTTTATGGAAGGTATATGGACGATTGGTACATTATGAATCCCAGTAAAGAAGAGCTTGAAGACTTGCTCGAAAACGTCTGTAAAATAGCAGCTGAACTTGGAATCCATATCAATCGTAAGAAAACCAGAATCGTTAAGATTTCGAGCAAATACAAATTCCTGCAAATCAAGTACACACTTACAGATACTGGTAAAGTCATCAAACGAATAAACCCGGATCGAGTTACCGCCATGCGTAGAAAACTCAAGAAACTTGCCGTTAAGGTTGGAAATGAAGAAGCGGATTACGACAATGTCGAGAACATGTTTCGCGGTTGGATGGGAGGTCATTATAAGCTCTTATCCAGAGAACAACGAAAGAATTTAATACAGCTTTACGAAGACCTATTTAGTAAGAAAATCACAATAGTCAACAAGAAGCTGATTGTTTCTGATAGGTCTGCATGATTGCACATAAAGAAGGAGGAAACGATGGAACCATGGTTTCAGGTTGTACTTACGATCTTTAGCTCAGTTCTTGCATCTTCTGGGCTGTGGGCCTATTTGCAAAAGAAAAGCGAGCAAAAAGATGTTAAAACAGAGATGCTTATTGGATTGGCACATGACAGGATCATGTATCTTGGAATGTCGTATATTGACCGTGGGTGTGTAACCCAGGATGAATATGAAAATCTGAGGGTATATCTCTACGAACCCTACGAACGTATGGGCGGGAACGGTTCAGCGAAGCGAATTATGCAGGAGGTGGACAAACTCCCGATTCATAAATTTATAGAGAAGGAGGAAGAGCACAATGAGCATGAGTAACAAGACATACGACATCCTTAAGTGGATTGCTATGTATCTGCTTCCGGCTGCTGGTACATTATACTTTGCACTGGCCAGAATCTGGAGTCTCCCGTATGGAGAGCAGGTGGTCGGAACCATCACTGCGGTTGATACTTTCCTTGGTGTTATCCTTGGAATCAGTACATCCCAGTACAACAAGACTGCTGATAAAGAAAAATAATGAAAGTGTCATGGAGGACTAAACATTATGGCGAATCTGAATGTAAACAAAGTCATTTATGGGGGGGGATGTCCTTATCGATCTTACTGGCGATTCCGTCAGTGCAGATAAGATCCTCAAAGGTATTACTGCTCACGATAAGAGCGGTGCAAAGATCACAGGTACCTGTACTTTCGACAGCGATACTTCCGAGGATACTGCGGCTGTCGAAGAGATTCTCGTAGGAAAGACTGCGCACGCCCGTGGAAGTAAACTTACAGGTACTATGAAGAACAACGGTGCGGTTAAAGGTACCATCTCAACGGTTGCTGGAGAATATACAGTACCGCAAGGCTATCATGACGGTTCTGGTAAGGTGTCTATTGATGCCACTGAATAGGCAAAGCTTATTGCTACTAACATTCGTGAGGGTGTGACGATTCTTGGCGTTGAAGGTGCTATGTCTGGTTCTGAAGATATGAAGCCGCAGAGCAAGGAGGTAACACCGTCCAAAGAAGCTCAGACGATTATGCCGGATGAAGAGTACAACTGCTTATCTCAGGTTACAGTTAAGGCAATCCCGTATGTAGAAACCGACAACTCTGCCGGAGGGAAGACTGTTACGATCGGATAAGGAGGTTTTGTCAAATGGCTGCGAATAAAGTCGTATTCGGCAATAAAGTTTTGATCGACCTTACCGGCGATACTGTTACGGAAGAAGCTTTGTTGAAGGGCTATACCGCACACAAAGCAGATGGTACAATTATTACCGGAACGGCTTTCGCAGGATATCCTAACGAGTTCGTGTTCTTAGATAACATCGAAGACTCAAGCGGAAACCCAATCAAAGACAGTTCCGGTAAAACAATTCAGGGACAAACCATCTATCGTAAAGCCCGCAACTCGGTTCTTTTGGATTCTACGGGTGATGTAATTGAAGATGGTTTTGAACAGTAGATAGAGGTGGTTAAGTTTGTGTGGGTGTCGTTTATTTCTCGATTATTCCTACATTTGAACCCTCTAGGTACTGTAAATGCTGGATAGTTTGTTTCTATAGTACAAATATTCTTGCGAAACAAGGTCAAATTGAAGCGCAATATCTCCCCGGGATCTTGCCGATGCTTTGGATTCCGGATCGGCAAAATCTGCGGTCATAACCGGATCATACGACATTTTTGTTTCCAAAAATTGGGGGGAAATTTCTGCCATCGCACAGTAACTTGCATTCTTTCCCCATTCCCTTTATAATAAAACTGATACAGGCAGACATCATCACGTCTGCGGACAACAATCTGTAAAACTCATGAAAGGGTGTATCTTATTATGGAAAAGATCACAAGCTTCACTGTCAATCATCTGAAACTGGTTCCGGGTGTTTATGTATCCCGGAGAGATATCGCCGGAGACAATCATGTTACCACCTTCGATATCCGTATGACCCGTCCAAACTACGAACCGGTCATGAATACTGCTGAGATCCATACAATTGAACATCTCGGTGCGACTTTCTTAAGAAACCACCGTGTATACAAAGATAAAGTTCTCTACTTCGGACCGATGGGATGTCGGACCGGCTTCTATCTGCTCCTCGTGGGTGATTACGAATCCGCAGATATCGTGCCGCTCCTCCAGGAAATGTTCCTCTTCATCCGCGATTTTGAGGGAGATGTTCCGGGTGCCGCTGCCCGCGACTGCGGAAACTATCTCGATATGAACCTTCCGATGGCAAAATATCTTGCCGGAAAGTTCTACGATGAAGTTCTGGAGAATATCCGGGAAGAACAGCTGGTTTATCCGGAATAAGAAGCATTATGAAATTCGGCGCACCAAAATTCAGCAAACCCGCATGAATATGGTGCGCTTTTTTCACCTTCGGGAGGCAGGCATACACTCCTATGTCCCGATGGGAGATCTTGCTTTACTTCAAAACTGCGTTTTTGATGAGCACCTCAGACGTTGAAAATAAGCCCGGATGTTCATTATGAAGGTTGATTCTGATGTATTCCTGTCCCGAAATATCTACCGTTGCTTTCTGTGCCGCACTCTTGTAGCCGATCGTATCAGAATCCCAAAGCAGCGTATCATCGTCTCCATATACTTCGATGACACTCTCTAAATCTTTCAGCGCCCCTTCCTTCGGTGCGAATTCGAATTCAAGCACGTTGCATGATGCACCACCTACATAATATTCCGCATAAGAATCTGCATAAGTTGTACTCAATGCAAATACATCGCTCCACAGTGCATTTCTATTAGTCCTTCCTGTTTTATATGCGGAATAGAAATAACTGTCTACAGGTTTTAAGTCCTTCAGCTCTACCTGTGATGTTTCTGTCTTGCTCGCACCATTGCTCTCGCTGACGGTCTCCTCCTTCTTCTGTGCCGTTCCCGCTGTCGATCTCGTCTGCACAGTACCATCTTTCACCCACGCACCATCACCGTTCACAGTATAGCCGTCCGGCGTTGTTGTGTTCGTTAAGAGATAACCGTTTCTGTCAAAGTAATAACACTCCGCATTGCCGTCATTGTTTCCGTCGATCCACTGCCAGGAACTTGCCGGCCAACTGCCGTTGCCGTAATCATACCACCATCCTGTGGTGTTTTTCATCCACTGTCCTGCATAAGCCGGAACGGATAAGCTAAGTACTGCAGCTGCTGTTAATACCATCGTCATAATCTTTTTCATAAATACATTTCTCCTTTTTATAAAATCATTTCAGGACCTTTTCTCCAGAAAAACAAACTGGCTGATCCCGTTTTTGTTCGTTGTTTTAATCTCAACAGTATTCATTTTTCAAGGTGCATTTCCTGTCTGCAGAAGGTGTATCAAGAACAACGTGTTTTTCGTTTCTCTCGATGATGTTATTGTAAAACAGGTTTCTCACAAGTTTTATACACTTTGTTACCCCTTGTTATCGCGACAGTCGCCAAGGTCTCGCGCAAGCGCGGACTTTGGCTCGTTATCACGTAAATAAAAAGGTCCTTCTGATGACATTTATATGCCATAGAAGAACCTTTCCTGAAGATTTTAGAGCGCGCTTCGCACTCTTATTGCTGTGTTATCTTTTTTAATACAAACGGATATTTATTATAATTTTTATTATAAGAAAGTTCATATACGATCTCACCGTAAGTTTCTATCTCCTCAAATCCGTTTTCATACCCATCCATTGCATGAACCTGTATTCCATCTGTTGTAATGATACTGTTGTTAATTGTTACAACTGGTTCTTCAGCCCCTATATCTCCGTCCATTAATAGTCTGTATTCTGTACCATCTTTCGAGACATCCTTTTTGAGGTATGTAGAACCATCCTGACCCAACAATTCCTTCAGGCGGCTGTCAAACTCTTTTTTATTGTACACAAAATAAAAGTCTTCATGCGTACAGATATCATCAAAAAGTCCAAAATATAAAGCCATTCCCAAAGCCTGGCTGACTCTGTCATAGTTTAAGTCTTTTTTCCCGGCAAGAAAACCATTCAGATCTGCGAAATTTCTTTCATAATCATTTGTATAAACAAATCCCTTTATAATATTTTCGAAGTCCTTTTTACGTTCATTTGTCCACAGCGCATTAAAATCCGTTGTTTTTTCTTCTCCGCTCATTCGACCATTTTTATCGAAATAATAGCAGCGTCCATCAATCCAGACTGTTCCTGTCTGCATTTGTCCAAAAGCCCCCTGATGCTCCGGATTCAGATAATACCATGCGCCATCTGTATCCTGATACCAGCCATAACGCATTTGTCCCTCTACACCCTGTCCGCTTTTATTTAAATAATACCAGTTACCATCTGAATCTTGATTCCATCCTGTTTTCATAGCACCATTTTCGCCCAGATAATATCATACATTCTTCTCCTCCGAATACCATCCAGTATCCTTCCTATTACCTGTAAAATGATACCACTGTTTGTCCTTGAGCTGCCATCCGCTATTTGCAAACACCGGCGTTACCTGGCTTAATACCATGCCAGCTGCAAGCATTCTGGCAATTGTTTTTTATACTTGTTTATTTTTCCCCTCCACTTTTCTATTTCTTGTAAACTGCTCTTATAAGCTGTTTCCAGTATAACCATCTTTATTTACTGTTTTTGTATACCTCGCTTTCCGGAAAAATTTCATCTGGAACTTCTATCATTTTTTATTTTTCCTCATTTTCTCCTTCCCCGCATCCGGATCCGCAACACTCTCGAGGATCATGATCCCGCGCGGCGGCACTGCCAGCATCATCTGGTTTTTCAGGACTTCTCCGGTTCCATCAGACGGCAGATCTTCCACATCCGGATCCGCCGTGCTGCAGATCACATGCCACTTCGCGCCTTTCGGCAGATGGGGAAGCCCGAACATATGCGGTTCCCAGTGCATGTTGTAGAGGACATAAAAGTTCGCGTCATCCGTCCCGTCCGGTTTCTTTGCGTAAGCGCCCCAGTACAGGATCCCGAACTGCCGCCGGAAATTTTCAAATTCCGGTTTCCAGGCGTTTTCGCCGTGGTAGGAGACATCCGGACGGCCGCAGGACTTGTAGTCCATGATCCGTGGTTCCCGGTCCATGTGGAACATCTTGTGGGATTTCCGGAAGGCGATCAGGCGTTTCACAAACTCCACCTGGTCCATATGCGTCTCCAGGAGCTTCCAGTTTAACCATGAGACCGCATTATCCTGACAGTAGGCGTTGTTGTTGCCGTCCTGACTGTTTCCAAACTCATCGCCAGCCATCAAAAGCGGTACTCCCTGGCTCAAAAACAGGAGCAGATATGCGTTTTTGATCAGCTGTTTTCTGAGCTCCACGATCTTTTTCTTTCTCGTCGGTCCCTCCGCTCCGCAGTTCCAGGAATAATTGTAATCGCTTCCGTCCCGGTTCTCCTCACCGTTTTTCTCATTGTGCTTCCGGTCGTAGGAGACCGCATCCATCAGTGTGAAGCCGTTCGTGTTCGCCATGTAGTTGACAACCGCATACTCCGCCGGATTCCTGCGGCTCCGGAATTCGAACGCCTGGAGCATTCCTTCATCACCTTTTAAGAAACGGCGCATATCCTCCATAAACTGCATGTTGTACTCGGCAAGATTCTTTTCCGCAACGGAAACCGGACCGTCTCCCGGCGTGATATAGCCCTTTTTCGGGCGGCGATCCATCACCTCGTTCCAGTTTTCCGCAAAAAGCTTCGTCCTCTTTAAGAACGGGTCCTCCGCCGCCAGCAAAAGATTCGGGAATCCCAACAGATGAAAGCCGTCCACATGATACTCCTCTACCCAGTAGCGAAGGACCGATACGATCTCCCCCGGAAGTTCTTTTCCGGTAAAATACAGTTCCGGAATACATTCGATCCCGGCCCTGTGCAGCTCTTTTACCAGCGTTTTAAACTCGCTCTCCGCCGACATCTCCCCGTGAGACGCATATGCCGACTTCACCGCATAGAGATATGACGGTCCATATCCCCAGTAATTGATATATCCCGTCGGTTCCGGTTTCGCATCATGAAATCCATTTCCGGATGACGACATCATGACCTCGTCAAACTCCGTCACCGGCATCAGCTCCACCGCCGTGATCCCGAGGTCTTTCAGATATGGGATCTTCTCCACGATGCCTGCATACGTTCCGCGGACAGAAACATTCGAGGACGCATGCGCTGTAAATCCACGGACATGAAGTTTGTAGAGGATCGTATCGGCATACGGGATTTCCGGATTTGCATCATCTTCCCAGTCAAACACTTCCGACAATACCCGGCACTGCACCGGCTTTCCGGCACGTTTCCGGTCCGCCCATTTTTCACGCCCGGTAAGGATCCGCGCATAGGGATCTGCCACAATTTTTCCATCAATCATGAAATTATATTCAAATGATGCAAGATCAGCCCGATCCAGTTCCAGTGACCAGACATCTCCCATCCGGTGTTTCGGATCAAACGGGATCTTCTCACATGGCTTCTTCTCGCCCGGCCGGTATAAGAGCAGGAAAACCTCCTCTCCGTGTCCCTGTACCAGGATATGAGCGCTTTTTTCTTCCTGCGTAACACCAAGTGGATACAGGATTCTGTTACTGTTTCGATATTCTGCCATTTTAAATCCCCCGTTTTCCCCGACATGAGTATTATTTATTCTTCTGCGCCTCGATCTGCTCTGCCAGGTCGTTCAGATATACCCAGCGGTCCATCTTCTCCTCGAGCGCAGCTTCCTTCTCTTCCTTTTCCTTCATCAGCTCATTGAGCTTCGTAAAGTTCGTTGCGGACGCCTCGATCTCCTTTTCCAGGTTCTCAACCGCCTCTTCCAGCTTCGCGATATCGTCCTCGATCGTATCCCACTCCCGCTGCTCTTTGTAGCTGAATTTCAGCTTCTTTTCCCTCGGTTTCACGTTTGTCCGCGGCGCATTTCCTTCCGGATCGCCCTCTGCGGCTGTCCCGTTCCCCTTATCCGCAGACTTCTTCGCAGATGCCGGATTCTCCGCCGCGCTCTCCGCAAGCTTCGCCTCCCGCTCCGCCTTCGCTGCCTGATAATCCGTGAATCCGCCTTCGTACTGCTGGAGTTTTCCGTCTCCTTCAAACGCAAAAATCCTTCCGACCACGCGGTCCAGGAAATACCGGTCATGGGAAACCGTGATCACGATTCCCTGGAAGCTGTCAAGATAATCCTCTAAGATCATCAGAGTGCGGATATCAAGGTCATTCGTCGGCTCGTCCAGGATCAGGACATTCGGTGCACTCATCAGGATCTTTAAGAGATACAGACGTCTTCTCTCGCCGCCGGACAGTTTTTCGATCACCGTGTACTGGACAGACGGCGGGAACAGGAACCGTTCCAGCATCTGGGATGCGCTGATGCTGCCGTCCTTCGTCTTTACATACTCTGCGACATTCTTGATATAGTCGATGACCTTGAGACTCGTGTCCATGTCCTCGTTTTCCTGGGAGAAATAGCCGAGTTTTACGGTCTGCCCGATCTCGATCGTACCGGAATCCGGTTTTACCCAACCCGCGATCATCTTCATCAGCGTCGATTTTCCACTTCCGTTCGGTCCGATATAACCGATCCGGTCATCTTTTAAGAAAAAGTAAGTGTAATCTTTGATCAGGACCTTGTCCCCGTATGATTTACAGAGATCCGTGATCTCGATCGTTGTCCTCCCAAGGCGGCTGGAGATCGACTCCATCTCGACTTTTCCGTCCTCCACCGGTCCCTTTTTGTCCCGCAGTGCCTCGAAGCGCTGGATCCTGCCTTTCTGCTTTGTGGAACGTGCTCTCGCACCTCTCTGCATCCAGGCAAGCTCGGTCCGTAGGATCGACTGGCGCTTGCGCTCGGACGCCTTTTCCATGTCCATGCGCTCCGCTTTCAGTTCCAGGAATCCCTCATAGTTTGCCTGATAGCTGTAGAGTTTTCCGTTATCGAGCTCCACGATCCGGTTTGTCACGCTGTCAAGAAAATACCGGTCATGGGTGATCATCAGGAGCGCGCCCTTAAATTTCTTTAAATAATCTTCCAGCCAGTCCGCCATCTCACTGTCAAGATGGTTCGTCGGCTCGTCCAGGATCAGAAGCTCCGCTGTCGATAAAAGCACCGATGCCAATGCCGCGCGCTTCTTCTGTCCGCCGGACAAATGTTCCACTTTCTCGTTAAAATCCGGGATCCCGAGGCGGTTCAGCATGGATTTCGCCTGGCTCTCAAGGTCCCAGACGTGCTCATGTCCCTCATTTTCCCTTAAAACACTCTCTAACACCGTCTCTCCCGGGTGGAATACCGGGTTCTGCGGAAGATAGCGGATGTCCAGATTTCTTCCCCGGACGATCCGGCCGGAGTCCGGCTCCTCAAGTCCCGCCACCATCTTTAATAAGGTGGATTTTCCTGTTCCGTTGATCCCGATCAGACCGATCTTATCGCCTTCGTTGATGGAAAAATCGGTATCGTCAAAGAGTAATCGTTCTGTATATGATTTCGTCAGATGTTCTGCCGTTACTAAGTTCATGTTATGTCAACCTGCCATTGTTTTATTTCGATCTATCGTCGTTGATTTTCCGACGTTCAGCATTCCACTATTTATCAGTCGATATCCAGCTCCACCGGACAGTGATCGCTTCCCATGATCTCCGTATGGATCTTTGCGCCCACCAGCCTGTCCTTTAAGCTCTCGGAAACGCAGAAATAGTCGATCCGCCATCCCGCGTTCTTTGCTCTCGCCGAGAACCGGTAAGACCACCAGGAGTAGATCTCTTCCTGATCCGGGTAAAAATACCGGAAAGTATCGATAAATCCGGCGCCCAGGAGCTCCGTGAATTTCGCGCGTTCCTCATCGGAGAATCCCGCATTTTTCCGGTTCGTCTTCGGATTCTTCAGGTCGATCTCGTTGTGGGCTACATTGAGATCGCCGCAGAAGATCACCGGCTTCTTTTTCTCCAGCTCTTTCAGGTACGTCCGGAACGCGTCCTCCCACTGCATCCGGTAATCCAGACGTTTCAGCCCGTCCTGGGAGTTCGGCGTGTAGCAGGTGATCACGTAATATTCCGGAAATTCTGCCGTGATCACGCGGCCTTCATGGTCATGTTCCTCGATCCCGAGTCCGTAAGTCACTGCGACCGGCTCTTCCTTCGTAAACATCGCCGTTCCGGAATATCCTTTTTTCTCCGCATAATTCCAGTACTGGTGATATCCCGGAAGCTCCAGATCTACCTGGCCTTCCTGCAGCTTGCTCTCCTGGATGCAGAAGATATCTGCGTCCGTCTCCTTTAAATATTCTAAAAATCCCTTTCCCAGGCAGGCACGAAGGCCGTTTACGTTCCAGGAAATCATTTTTTTCATAGATTCGTTCTCCATTTCTATCGCACTCTTGCATGGACCGTTCTGAATTGTATCCTGCAGACATGAAAAATTACAGATATTCTGCGATCCGCATATAAGTTAAGTATATCATCATTCCATATGATTTACCATCATAAAATACTCCGGACTGCAGCCGGTGAATAACGCGAGCAGTAACGATCTCTCCCCATCCACATGATGGCCGGCTAAAGAAAAAACAAGGTCCCCGCTGCAGCATCATGCGCCGCAGGGGAACCTTGCCTGTTTTTCTTTTGATTTTTAACCGACCACACTCTTATCGATGACTTTCCAGTAAAGCGCCTTTTTCTCGACAAATTCCGAGATCAGATACAGCGCCAGACCGATCACGCTTAAGAGGATGACTGCATTTAAGATCATCTTGATATCATATGTCTCGCTTCCCAGTGTCAGCAGATATCCGAGTCCCGCTTTGGCTCCGATCATCTCGCCGATAACAGCACCTGTCATCGCCTGTGTCAGGGCAAGCTTGATACCGGACAGCATCATTTCGATGGAATACGGAACCTCGATCTTACAGAATGTCTGCCATTTGCTGGCTTTGAGTACCTTCATCAGATTGTATACATTATCTTCAATGGAACGGATCGCGGACACCTCGTTGATCATGATCGGGAATGATACGACCAGGATAACAAGGGCTGCCTTTGATTCGATGCCGAGTCCCATCCACAGGATAAATAACGGTGCGAGGGAAATCTTCGGCGCTGTCTGGATAATGATGACAAACGGCATGATCAGGCGTTCAATAAACCGGATCTTCGCCATAATATACCCGAGGATCAGTCCGATCACAATACCGATCACGGTTCCCATAAGGATCTCTTCCATCGTGACACGGATATGTTTCATGATATCACCGCTGACGAACAGCTTTACCATTGAATCTGCCAGTTCTGCCGGGCCGGGAAGCAGATAATTCGGTACATGAAAGAGCCGGATATACAGTTCCCACACGATCAGAAACAACGGCAGAAACAATGCCGGAAGAATGATTTTTCTGTATTTTCTGTAAAACATCTCTCACCTCATAACTCTTCCAGCCCGGAGCTGGGAAATCTTTGTTCTCTCTTATTTTGCCGGTGTATAAAGAAGCTCTGCTGCATCGAAGGTCTCATCGATGTTGCCGATCTCTTTGGATTTATTGATGAGTGCCTGCCACTTCTCCGGATCAGATGCGCCGATTCCGTTCTCTGCTGTGTAGTCGCTCTGCCATAATGTCTTTACGAATACATCATTTAAGATCTGGACAACAACATCTCTCTTTTCTGCGAATGTCGGTGCATATTTCTCGATGGACATATCAACTGCCTCTTCTACATGGCCGTCGATGATGTATTCGATCGCTTTGTTTAATGCGCGGCAGAAGCCATCAACTGTTTCCGGATCTTTCTCAACAAGTGCGTCGCCTGCAACTAATACGTTTCCGAAGGACGGAAGGAACTGGTCACATGTGATCTCGCTTGCAGCGAAACCAGAGTTGTTTAACTCGATCGTTCTGAGTTTGGAGAATACGATCGCATCGACCTGACCCTCAGTGAGAGCTGTCAGGATCGCACCTGTACCAACGATCTCAACCTGAACATCGTCGATGGTAAGTCCTGCGGACTCCAGAGCTGCCTGAAGCTGGAAATAGTTTGCGCTTCCAAGGCTTGTTACCGCTACTTTTTTGCCCTTTAAGTCAGCCGGTGTGCTGATTCCGGAATCACTTCCGAAAATGATCGCTCCAAGACCTTCCTGGTATGTTGTGTGAACAACCTTTACCGGGATTCCCTGTGCTTTTGCAGCTACAACTGCATCTGCATTCGGGAAACCGAACTCAACATTTCCTGCTGCGACATTCTTTACGATATCAGCAGCTGCTGCATAATAAAACTCTACATTCAGACCTTCTTCTGCGAAGTATCCGTTTTCCTGTGCAAGATATAACGGTGCGTAATACGGAACAGCGGAACCGTCGATCTGGATGGAAACAGTCTTTAAGTCTCCTGCATCCTTTGCCTCGGCTGCTGTTGTTTCGTCTGCTTTGCTCTCTTCCGCAGCAGTTGTCTCTGCTGCTGTTGTTGCGGCTGCCTCACTCGCTTTGTTTGCGCTGTCAGAGCTGCATCCTGCAAGCATGGACACTGCCATGGCTGCTGTCAGTACGGTTGCAAGAATTTTCTTTCTCATAGTACTCTCCTTCTCCTTTTCATAATGGATTGATACATTTGCTCCCGCCGGGTGATATTCCCGGCATTTATAATTTTCCCTGCCGTCTCCGGCCGGGTCATTATCATAGATCCGTTATCCGCAGTATCTTTTTCCGCTATTTTCTGTGAAGATATTCCTTATATAATTTTTCTCCTGCTGCCAGTGCCGTTCTGCACATTTCCTTCTGCGCAGGTTCAAAATCCACCAGCCACTGGTCCGTGATCCGGTTGCAGTGTACCGCGCAGATACTTCCCGAGAAAACATTGTTCAATGACGCCAGCGTGAAGATCGTCTCCGCTTCCATCTCCATGTTCAGGATGTTCCATTTTTTATACTGTTCCAGGACCGCATTTTCATCATATCCCGTTTCAAACGGCATCTGACGTCCCTGACCATGGTAGAAAGAGCCGACCGACATGCAGACTCCCATGGAATATGGCTGTTCTCTCTCTTCACACGCACGTTTCAGACAGTCCAGGACCTCGAACGATGCCAGCGCCGGGTATTCCGATGGTGCGTAAAAGCACGATGAACCGCCTCTCCGGACAGCACCTGTGTTTAATACCATAGCGCCGCACGGCACCTCTTCCTTCAGGACACCTGTTCCGCCGATCCGGATCAATGCTTTTGCTCCGAGCGCGATCAGCTGGATCACAGCGATCTCTGTTGACGGTGCGCCGATCCCTGTGGAACACACTGTAATTTTAATGCCATTGTAATATCCTGTCCCAACCACGTATTCCCGGTAATTGCTGACGATCCTGTAATCTTCCAGCAGATCCTCAAACATCGATACGCGCGCCGGATCCCCCGGAAGCAGCACGATCTCTCCAATATCATCTGCCGTACACTGGATATGCGGCATTTTTCCATTCATCGTCGGTGATGAAGCCGATGTAAAATTCACACAAATCTCCTCCAAAAACTTTCTTCCTTTGTCTTTTTCCGAACAGGCGCAGTCCTTATCAGTTCTTTGACTCATGCCAGTACAGGAATTTATCTTCCAGCACGCTGATCACCTGGTATGTCGCGATTCCCAGGATGATCGTTACGATGATGCCTGCGAGCAGCATCGGTGTGTCATATGTCGATGATGCATATGTTAAAATGTAGCCAAGGCCCTGTTTTCCCGACATCCATTCTGCAACGATCGCTCCGATGACTGCCTGGACGATCCCCACTTTCATGCTCGCAAAAAGTGCCGGAAGTGAATACTGCATCTCAACCTGTGAAAAGATCTGCCATTTTGATGCCTTTAAGATCTTCATCAGGTTTCTGACATCCGGCGGGATCGATTCCAATCCCAGCATCATGCCTGACAATACCGGAAACAGTACCATGGAAATGATCAGGACAACTTTTGATACAAGTCCGATCCCGAACCAGATAACGAACAGCGGAACAAGAGCGATCTTCGGCGCTGTCTGCAGAAAGATCAGATACGGCATCAGCATCGTTTTCAACGCATCGACCTTGATAAATATATATCCAAGTACGATCCCGAGAAACGCTCCGATCACAAACCCTAGAATGACCTCATATGTTGTCGTCCAGAGATGGGGATAAACCGTTCCCTTTACAAACATTTTTTCCAGACTGTTCCATACTTTCGGCGGCGATGGCAGAATGTACGCCGGTACATGTTTCACTGCAACGTAGATCCACCAGATCGCAATAAAGACACCGACAGAAAGTGCATACTCCCCGATCGTTCTTAAAACACCCTGAAGTTTTCCATTTTTCTTCATCCGATGATCCCCCTCAGGTACTTATTGTATTCTGTGAATTTCGGATCATTTCTTGTCGCTTCTCCCCTCGGGCGCGGCAGATCGATCTCGACCATCTCCTTTACGCGTCCCGGTCTCGCCGACATGACGAGCACCCGGTCTGACAGGAACGTCGCTTCCTCAATGCTGTGTGTGACAAAGATGACCGTCTTTTTCGTCTTCTGCCAGATTTTCAGCAGCTCCTCATTTAAATGGTCCCGCGTCAGGGCATCCAGCGCACCGAACGGCTCATCCATCAGGAGCAGCGGCGCATCGTAGGAAAGCGCACGGACGATGGAAACCCTCTGTTTCATACCGCCGGAAAGTTCTCGCGGGAGCGCTGTCTTGAACTCGGAAAGTCCTGCAAGTTCTAAGAGTTCATCGAGCTTTTTTTCATTCTCTTCCGTCTGTTTTTTCTGGATCACAAGCGGAAATTCCGCATTCTGTCTTACATTCTTCCACGGAAGCAGGACAGAATCCTGGAAAACAAAGCCCATCTGCTGGTCTGCGCCGTCACGGTACTCGATCGTGCCGGATGTCGGTTTGTCGAGGTTTCCGATGATCCGTAAAAGTGTTGATTTTCCGCATCCGGACGGACCAATGATCGAGATAAACTCACCCGGCCGGATCTGAAGATTGATATCCTTCAACGCTACTGTATCCTCTTTTAAGAGGTTGCTGTATACCTTGTTTAAGCCTTTTAACTCTACGCTGTACTCACTCATAACGTTCCTCCTTTTTCTTTACCGGATTGCCTCAGAAATTTCTTCCGCATATGCCTTTAACAGGCGGATCCGTTCCTGCATCTCTTCTTCATTTCCGTCTTTCAGCGAAGTAAATGCCAGTGCTGCCGCCGGCTCCCCGTTGATATCAAAGATCGGGCACGCCACGCCCTGGATACCAAGCTGCAGTTCTTCATCGATCACGGAATATCCTTGGGCGCGGATGCGGTCAAGCTCTGCATTTAACTCCTGCAGCCCTGTTTTTGTATTCGGCGTAGTCTTTGTTCTCGTCTCTTTTTCCAGGATCTCAAGCGCCTGTTTCCTGTCCATATACGCCATAAACACACGGCCGGCAGAGGTAGAATAAAACGGGATCACATGACCGATCTTCATCATGTACATATTGGAATCGCCGCGTTCACTGCATGCAATGTTCATGGCGACGCCGTGCTCCATGATACAGAGGACTACATTCCTGTCAATTTTTTCTGCAAGTTTCTGCATCGATGTCTGTGCTGTCTGTGTGAGTGCACTTCCCTTTACAACACCTGCCGCAATACCGCAGATTTTATATCCCAGACGATATTTTTTTGTCTGTGCATCCTGAACAACAAGGTGATTTCCTTTCAGACTTGTGAGTATCCGATGGGTAGAACTTGCCGGGATATTCAGCTGTTCTGCAAGTTCCGTAACGGACAAGCCATCCATGTTCCGGCTCAGGACCTCCAGCGCACTCAGTGCGCGATCAACTAACTGCATAATTGCCTCCACTTGTTGTCGCAGCAGCAGCTAGTAAAGCGGACATTCGCAATCCGCTTCGCTACTTGCTCATGAACGCAGTCGCTTCGCGATCTGTCAGTGGGAGCTTTCAACTCCCACTGACATAATCATCCCACTCACCCACCGCTTAGTGCTCCGCGCACTTGAAGCGGGGGAATGCTTATCTGCGTTCAAACAGCTGCCGTATAGCATCGCTCGTCATTTGTTTTGTTCATTCCGTGTAGTGGAATTGTATTCCGTAAACTGAAATTAGTTTTATCTATTTTAACATTTTCCGCACTTCAATGCAATGTCAAGTGACTTTTCCTCACATCTTTGGCATACACTACAATTTCATGGGACAATTTTTGTATATTTTTGACGATTTTCATTCCGCTTAATGGAATATATATTTTTTAGTACAGAAAAAGCGACAGAATTCCCGGAGTTTTTTCGTTCATTCTGTCGCTTTCCTGTATCTTATTCCTTTTATTTCAGGAATCTTGCCTCCCAGGCATATTCCTGCATCTTTTCGATCTCCTCGTCGCTGAATCCGAGCTGTTCCTTTAAGACTTCCTTCTCTTTCTGAAGTGTCGTTCTGGAACATGTCCGGTTATCAGAGTTTACTGTCACATGGACTCCCTCATCGAGAAGCTTGTGGATCGGATGCATCTCGATCGCCGGGACAACTTTTGTGTGGTAATTGCTCGTCACACATACCTCAAGTGTCACATTCTCGTCGATCAGTCTCCGGATCAGTTCCGGATCATTGATCGCCGCAACTCCATGTCCGATGCGCTTTGTCCCGAAGGAAAGCGCTGTCTTCATGCTATCCGGTCCGGCAGCCTCTCCTGCATGGATCGTCATCGGGATTCCGTATTCACGGACTTTCGCAAAGACAGGTGCAAAGTTTTCCGTCGGGAACAGGCCTTCCGCGCCGGCAATGTCAACCGCGCACACGACCGGTCCAAGATACTTTTTCGCTGTCTCCACCGTCTGCATGTTCAACGCTTCATTGTCTGCTCCGCGCATGCAGCAGAGGATCAGTCCGACACGGATCTCCGGATAGGCCTTCATGCCGCGCTCCGCACCGCGGATCGCTGCCTCGACAACTTCATCCTGCGTCAGACCGCCATTTACGGAAAGCTGCGGTGCAAAGCGGATCTCCGCATAATCCACACCTTCCTTTGCAAGATCTTCCACAAGCTCATAAGTCACACGCTCGATCGCGTCTGCTCTCTGAAGGACAAGAAGCGGAAGATCAAAGCGCTCCAGATATTCCTCCAGTGTCCTGCAGTCTTCCGGCACTTCCATTTTATACTTTACTTCTTCCGCGCTCTCCGCAGGAAGCCTGATCCCCTGTTCTTTCGCAAGCTCCCAGACTGTCTCCGGGCGGAGTGAGCCGTCCAGATGTAGGTGAAGTTCTGTTACATGACCCATAGATTCATTCTCCTTTCTGTCTTCTAAAAACAGCTCCCGTTCCCAGGAGCTGTTTCCTCTCCGGCCGGGATCACTTCCCAGCCGCAGCTTTCATCTGTTTCTTTTTCTTGTTATGTTCTACCATCGCGCAGTAGATCGTGTAGGCAATGATGATGATGAGATAAGGCATCATCTGGATAAACTGAAGCGGAATGGAAGAATTCTGCAGATAGTTCGCAAGGCTCTGGCAGAATCCGAACAGCAGGGATGCAAGCATTCCGATCACTGCATTTCCCGCCGCGATCGCCTGCGTCGCCAGTGCGATATAACCGCGTCCGGCAGTCATTCCGGATGAGAAAAGTCCTACATATCCCATGGACAGGAAGGCGCCCGCCATACCTGTCAGGATCCCGCTCAGGCAGAGTGCGATATATTTGATCCGCTTTACCGGAATGCCGACTGATTCCGCCGCATCCGGAGATTCCCCGACCGCACGGATATGCATACCGAGTCTTGTGTACTTAAACATATACCATACAACTGCCACTAAAACAAGTGCTGTGTATGTCAGGACATGATGTCCGGAAAGGACAGCACCGATCACCGGGATGTCTTTTACGACCGGGATCGTTAAACTCGGAAGTTTTAAAGATTCCAGGGATGTGGATGCGCCTTTTTCCCCCGTGATCAGATAGAGGACGAAGATCGTTCCTCCCGATGCAAACGTGTTTAATGCAATACCGGAAATGACCGCATTGGAGTTTAATTTCAGGATAAAGTAGGCGAGAATGTTGCTGACAACAAATCCTGCAAATACCGCCCCCAGGAATCCGATCCATGCGCTGTGGGAAAAGGCGCTGACGACAACGCCGACAAACGCGGAGATCAGCATCGTTCCTTCCAGTGCGATATTGCTTGTCCCCGATCTGGACGAGATCATCGCGCCAAGTGTTGTTAAAAGCACCGGCGTCGCGCTTCGGAACATCGCGAAGTAGAACTCCGGGAGACTTAATGTTTTTAAAATTTCCTGTAAAAGATTCATCTGTTACGCCTCCCCTTTCAGTGCTTTTTTCGCTTCTTCGCGCTGTTTCCATCCTGCCATGAACCGCTCTGCCGTTACAAACAGGATCAGAACGGCCTGGATGATCGAAACGAGCTCATTCTGTACATCAGAGCGGCGTGACATGAGGTCCGCACCGACACGGATGTATGCCAGGAAAAACGCGGCAAACGGGACCATTTTCGGATTGTTGCCGGACAGGATCGCGATGATGACACCGTCCCATGCGTAAGACGGGGAATCCTGCCAGTTGAAACGCTGGTACATTCCCATCTGCTCCACGGCACCGCCGAGACCGGCAACAGCACCTGCAATGATCTGGGTCATGATGATGACACGGCTTGTCCTGATCCCGGAATATTTTGCGAATTCCGGATTGCTTCCGGAGATGCGCACTTCATATCCGAATTTCGTCTTGTATACAAGAATGTATAAGGCGATCACGGCCGCGATCGCGATCAGGTATCCAACATGGAAATTTGTCCCCGGGATCAGCTTTCCGAGTGCTGCCGTCGCCTGATATTTCTTTGATGCAAAGGTTCCCGCCTCGCGGTCTGCCAGGAATTTTGTCACATTGTAAATCCCGAGATAGAAGAATACATAGTTGAACATCAGGGAAGTTACAAGTTCATTTGTGTGGAAATACACTTTCAAAAGAGCCGGGATGCTGCCGATCACTCCACCGACTGCCGCTGCCGCGATCATGATGACGATCGGGTGGACTGCAAACGGAAGAGATGTTTTGATGGCAAGCGCCGCGGTCACGACCGCGCCTGTATACAGACATGCATCCGCGATCATCGAGAAGTTTCCGGACTTAAAGACAAGTCCCAGCGCAAGTCCTGTAAAGATCAGCGGCACACTGCTCGCAAATACTTCAAAAAAGTGACGTTTCGACTGCAGCGGTCCCAAAAACAGGTTGTAGATCGCTGTCACCGGTTCTTCACTGACTGCGAAGATGACTGCCACAGACAGGGCAATGGCGATCCCGAATGCACAGAGCAGTCTTACGATGGTAAATTTCTTATTCACAGCAGGCACCTCCGATCTGCTCTTTGGAATCTTCTTTTACACCGAGCATGTAAAGACCAAGCTCGTTCTCCGATGTCTTCTTCACATCCGCGATATGTCCGACGATCCGGCCTTCATGCATGACGAGGATCGTGTCGCTCAGGGAAAGGATCTCGCTCAGATCCGCGGAGACGAGCAGGATCGCTTTCTTTCTGCTTCTCATGTCAACGATCTTTTTCCGGATGAACTCGATCGCACCGACATCGATTCCGCGCGTCGGCTGGTTCATGATCAGGAGATCCGGTTCATAGTCAAACTCACGGCCAACAACGACCTTCTGGACATTACCACCGGAAAGTTCCGCGATGGACTGTTTGGAATTATCGTATTTTACGAGGAATTCCTTTAAGATCCTGTTTGTAAACTCGCTGATCTTTTTGCTGTCGAGAAGTCCGTGTGTTTTTAATTTATCCGTATAGTAAACCTTTGAGATCGTGTTGTCCTCCAGGGAAAGTTTCGGAGCCGTTCCGAATTTCATACGGTCTTCTGAGACATGGGAGATTCCTGCTTCCTGACGGGCGAGTACCGGAGCATTGGAAATATCCTTTCCATTCATCGTGATCGTTCCCTGCTGCTGCTTTAAGGTTCCGACGATCGCCTCAACGAGCTCCGACTGTCCGTTTCCATCAATACCGGCAATTCCGAGGATCTGGCCCTCTTTGATGGAAAACGAGACATGATCCAGTCTCGTCTTTCCGAACTGGTCCACATAGACAAGATCTTTTACTGAAAAGACGGTTTTTCCAAACTCCATCTCCTCTTTTTCAATATCCAGGCTGACATCACGGCCGACCATCAGGCGGGAGATCTCCCTCTCATCAAGATCTGAGATCTCATACGTTCCCATGGTCTTTCCGTCCCTGAGGATCGTCATGCGGTTGCAGAGTGCCTTGACTTCATTTAGTTTGTGTGAGATGAAGATGATCGTGTGGCCATGTTCTCTTAAAAGTTTTAACTGTTCAAACAGTTCCTCTGTTTCCTGCGGTGTCAGCACGGCTGTCGGCTCATCCAGGATCAGGATATGCGCGCCCCGGTAGAGTGCCTTTAAGATCTCAAGTTTCTGGCGCATGGCAAGAGAAATGTCTTCGACCTTTTCTTTTGCCTCTACCTTCAGATTGTATTTGTCGGAAAGTTCTGTCGTGATCCGCACTGCTTCTTTCCTGTCTACTTTCAGTGCGGTTCCCGGCTCTGCACCGAGGATCAGGTTCTCCGCCACAGTCATGGACGGGACCTGCATAAAGTGCTGGTGTACCATGCCGAGTCCGGCCGCGATCGCATCGCTGGATGAAGAGAAGTGTACTTCTTTTCCATCCACAAAGATCTGGCCTTCCGTCGGTGCCAGCATACCAAACAGCATTTTCATCAAAGTTGACTTTCCTGCACCGTTCTCTCCGACCAGCGCATGGATCTCACCTTTTTTGATCTGCAGATTGACATTATGGTTTGCCACAACGCCGCCCGGGTATACTTTTGTGATATTCCGGGCCTCTAAAATGATCTCCTGCTCCATTCATTCTCCTCCAGGTAAAGCTCTTATCCGCCTGTATGTTCCGGCAGTCGTCCCCACCGTTATGCATGATGATAAAAAGCAACATCTCCTGCGATCCGCGGACAGGGAAAGCGCCGGGCGGTCTGCTCCGGGATGACCCCGGGAACAGTATTTTCCGCCTGCTGCTTCATTTCTGCCTGATACAGGAGATGTGAACTAAACTATGGGTGCATGTCTCAGCTGTTTTCCTTTACTGTGCTCCGTTGATGATGCCTTTTAAGGTTGCCTCATCCATGCCGTAAGCGGAATCAACCTTGACCTCGCCGGAAAGCAGTTTCTCTTTTGCGTCCTCGACTGCCTTCTTTGCATCGTCAGATACAACAGACTGATAGATATCATTGTCAGCAAGACCTACAACGCCGTCCTCGATACCAAGGGTCTGATATTCACCATACGGAAGTGTTCCATCAACTGCCTTCTCAACTGCATTGTAGATGCTGTCGCCAACGCCCTTGATCGCGGAAGAGATGATGAAGTTTGCCTCGTCCTTGCCCTCGTAAGCAAGTGCCTGGTCGGAGTCAACACCGATGCAGTACTTCTTGCTTTCTGCAGCTGCCTCGATAACACCTACGGATGCCGGACCTGCTGCTACGAATACAACGTCAGCGCCGTTGGAGTACTGAGTGATCGCAAGCTCTTTTGCTGTTGCGGAGTCAACATAAGAACCAACGTAGGAAACAAGTACCTTCACATCCGGATCTACGAACTGAGCGCCCTCGATGAAGCCGACTGCAGAGTCGTTGATAACAGCTGCTGTATCCTTTGCACCTACGAAACCGATCACGTTGTCTTCGTTTGCGTATTCCATATCGGACTTTGTCGCACTTGCTGCAAGAACACCTGCAAGGAATGCGCCCTCGTTCTGCTTGTAGCTCATGGAGTATACGTTGCTTAAGTCGCCGATGGTGTAGTCAACATCTGTATCAAAGATGATGAACTTCTTCTCCGGGAACTCCTGAGCAACCTTCTCTGTGATCTCCTTCATATCCCAGAGACCTGTGATGATAAGGTCTGCATCGGACTCACAAGCGTCTAACATGGAACCTTCAAACTTTGTCTTGTCGCTGCCCATCTCGACCATGTTTACTTCAACCTTGTCGCCAAGCTCAGCCTCAAGCTTTTCCATGCCGGCCTGCGCGGAATCATTGAATGCCTTATCGCCGAAAGAACCGGTAACAAGAAGTGTCACTTTTAACTTCTCACCGTTTGTCTCTGCCTTTGCTGCCTCCGCAGTTGTTTCAGCAGCTGCAGTTGTCTCTCCTGCTGCGGCTGTTGTCTCAGTCTTGCTCTCGCTCGCGCATCCGAACAGCATGGAAGCTGCCAGTGCCATAGCCAGTGTGCTGCATACGATTTTCTTTCTCATAATTAGTTGTTCTCCTTTTCGTAAAACGTTGATTTATTCAAACTGTCCAGGGTCTCCAGATAGTTCTCCTTGTTCATTACCGGCTGGAATGCCTCTTTGATCTTCCATGCAGAAGCACCGCCGTCAGACAGCAGGTCGATCACGGTGTCCGCAAAATAATGTGCCGGAACACAATATACCTGTTCAGGATCCACCGTCTTAAAATCTTTTCCGTGGATGCTGCCTTCAAATCCGGCAACTCCGATCTCGACGATCGGCCACATCAGTGACAGATCTCCCATATCACCGGAAGCAAATCCGTGGGTTCCCTGGGCGATCATGCTCTCATCGATGTAATCCAGAATATGTTTTTTCACAAGCGCTGTCAGGTTCTCGTCCTGATGAAGCGGGAAGTATCCCGGAGTATCCTGGATCTCCAGATCACAGTTGATCGCAAGTGCACCTGCGCGGATCGCACGCGTTACTTTCGCGTTCGTCTCGAAGATCGCCGGAACGGTTTTCGCCCGGACATACATTTCCAGCTGCGTTCTTGCCGGGATCGTGTTGACGGACTGTCCGCCTTCCGGAACGAAGAAATGGACACGGATCGCATCATCAGCGCGGAATGTCTCGCGCAGGAAGTTGATTCCGGTCATTGCGAGATTGACTGCATTTAATGCATTTACACCACCTTCCGGATTTGCGCCCGCATGCGCCGCCTTTCCAGTAAAGATCGCGCGTTTCATGATGAAACCGTTTAAGCTGGAGCCGATCTCCGCATGATATTTTGTCATGTCGATCCCCATTGCATGGCAGGAAAGCATGAGATCCACATCGTCGAACACGCCTGTGGCGATCATTTCCTGTTTTCCTGATGGGTGGGAGATCTTTCCCTCTCTGATCAGCTCTTTCCGGTAATCCATATCGCAGAATTCTTCTGCCGGCGTTACAAGAAGTGTAACCTTGCCGCAGAGATCTTTCAACATCCCTGATTCTTTGATCGCCAGGAATAAACTCATCATGACGCCGAGCTGACCGTAATGACCGCATGTGTGGGCGGCATAGCTGTCCTCGCTGGCATACGGATGTCCGAAAGTCGGAACTGCGTCAAATTCCGTGATCAGACCGATATTCGGACCCGGTTTTCCCGAATCCAGCACAGCGCGGATTCCCGTGTAAGCAACATCCTCATGCGGGATCCCTGCTTTATCCAGAGCCTCGATCGTTTTTTCTCTCGTTCTGAATTCCTTGAATCCAAGTTCCGGATGGCGGTAAATGTCCTCACTCATCGCGATGATCTCCGGAAGGATCCGGTCTAATGTTTCATGAACCTGTTTCATGGTCTTTTGTTTCCTCCTTCACTACACTTGCGGGATCTGCCCATCGACTGTCCCTTCCCGGACCAGTGCTCTGTTTTGTGTCTGCGGACCCCTCTGATCATTCATGATCTACTGGTATAGTGCAGAACTTATCATACATAGTTTTATAGGTAAATGTCAAGAATATTTCTTTTCCTGGTAAATAAAAAGTAGGCTGCCGCACATTTCATGCAGCAGCCCACTTGCCAACTGTATTCTCCGGTCTTTTTATCTCTGTCGCACTGACTTGGAGATCTGTTCCGCAAATTGTCGTAAAAGACAGATCCTTCTGACCAGTTCTCTCGTATTTCCATCTTTGATCGACACAAATGTCAGCGCTGCCATGATATCACCATAAAAATCAAAGATCGGGCATGCCGCTTCCTGCTTGTAGCTCTTCTCTTCGCAGTCAACGAGCGTATATCCCTGCCGGCGGATATGTTCCATCTCCTTCATATCCGGCTCCATATACTGATAAGCGCGGTCATGAAACCAGCGTGTTTTCTATCAGTTTTTATGATTTCTGCGCCTAATAAATGATGTTTACGAGTCCGGTCGAGCAAATCGGGATAAATGTAAGGATCAGAAGGCAGCCGAATAACAGTGCATAAAACGGAACGGCTTCCTTGATGAAATCCTTTGTGGAACACTTTGTAACACCGCAGGTTACAAACATTAATGTTCCCATCGGCGGTGTGAACGCGCCGATTGCATTTGCGAAAATAAATACCATCGCGAAGTGGATCGGATCGATTCCGTATGCTGTCGCGGCCGGCGCAAATAACGGCACGAGAACGATCATGCTGGCATTTCCTTCTACGAACATGCCGACAAAGATCAGGAAGATATCAACAGCAACAAGGAAAATCCATTTATTATGGATCACAGAGATCATCCACTGGGTAAACATCTGCGGGATCATCTCTTTTGTGAGGATCCAGGAGAATGTGGACGCTGCGGCAACGATCAGCATGATGGATGATGTTGTCATAAGCGTCTCTTTTAAGCCCTGACGAATTTCATTCGGTCCCAACTCTCTGTAGCCTAATCCGAGGGCAGCTGCATATACGATTGCAACAGCACCGGCT
>ERZ780203.641-NODE-641-length-36028-cov-5.217802_pt1 | contig 36028 bp, 35 predicted proteins | sample MGYA00511168_ERZ780203 | MGnify/ENA primary metagenome ERZ780203 (study PRJEB29588, sample SAMEA2156577) | human gut metagenome | biome: human gut; feature: human-associated habitat; material: faeces | place: Denmark | collected 2008/2010 ...
ATTATGGGTATGCGCACATATGTGCATCCGTGCGGTTTCATGCAGGTAAATCCGTCCGTGATGCGCAAACTGTATACGGCCGTGACCGAACAGGCTGCAGCGGCCGCCCCGGATACCATAATCGACGCATACAGCGGCGGCGGAACGCTGACCGCGCTCCTTGCACCGCACGCGCGCAGCGTCATCGGCGTGGAAATAGAACGCGCGGCGTCCGAATCCGCAGACGAACTCGTCGCGTCGCTCGGACTGACCAACGTACGCAATATATGCGGCGACTGCGCCTCCGTCCTTCCAGGGCTTCTGGCCGGAGTATCGGGCGGCAGCATGGTAGTGCTCGACCCTCCCCGCAGCGGCTGCGCCCGCGAAGTAATCGACGCCGTGAACGCCTGCGGCGCCTCCCGCGTGCTGTACGTCTCCTGCAATCCCTCCACTCTCGCCCGCGACCTCGCGCTTCTCTCAAATTACGAAACGGTCTCGGTGCGCCCTTTCGACATGTTTCCCCAGACCTGCTGGGTGGAGACACTGGTACTGCTTTCCAAAAAAAAGCCTGACAGTCATATCGTAGTTGATGTCGAGTTTGGCGAGGGAGAAGGTAAGATTTCATTAAAAGATGCGCTGAAACGTGCCGAAGGGCGAAAGCCGAAATCTAAAACGACATATAAGGATATCCAAAATTATGTTGAAGAAAACTATGGCTTCAAGGTGCATACGGCATATATCGCGGAGGTCAAGCGTAATTTGGGGTTGCCAATGTATGATGCTCCTAACGCAGTCGAAGAGTTAAAACGTCCGAGAGCGCATCCGACTGAAAAAATGGTTTTGGCTATCAAAGAGACTCTGGCACATTTTGAAATAATATAATAAGGAAAAGCGCAAGAAAATCTTGCGCTTTTTTAATTTGTGTAACAATAAACCACCGACTAAGTCGGTGCGTATCAAAAGGCTTTAGCTATGGACAAAAAAAACCTCCTTTGTTACAATTTATGCAGGTTTGCCAACCGCATAAATTAAAGGAACAAAGGAGGAATTCCGACAATGGATAGTTTATCACATATGAAATGGAATTGCAAGTATCATATCGTGTTCGCGCCAAAATACAGAAGGAAAGTATTTTTTGAAGGAAAGAGATTGGAGATCAGAGACATACTGAGGAAGCTGTGCGAATGGAAAGGAGTAGAGATCATAGAGGGAGAGATATGTCCCGATCACGTACATCTTCTGGTGAGTATCCCGCCCAAAATGAGCGTAGCGGGATTCATGGGGTATTTGAAAGGGAAGAGTAGTTTGATGATATATCAAAAATGGGGGAATATGAAATTTGCATACCGCAACCGCGAATTTTGGTGTAAGGGATACTATGTAGATACAGTCGGGAAAAACACAAATGCAATAAAAGAGTATATAGCGAATCAGTTAAAGCAAGACAGAGAGAGCGAGCAACTGAGCATGTTTGACCCGCGGGACCCGTTTACGGGTAGCAAGTAACGAATGCATGGCTGGCAGGCCAATTCTCCGGCGCACTTGTGCGCAGCCAATAAAGATTAGGGTTATACCCGAAAATGAAATACCACGTGCTTTGCACGTGGATATTTATTATGTCCGCAGATTTAATAATTAGATGTATTACAAATGTTATTTGCAAGCCTCGACTGTGTTATTATTTGTTCTTTTCGAAGAAATTGCACCCGCAAAAGCAACTACGAAATTTATAATCAATATTGTAATCTCTATAAGTGACTGGAGCCATATAAAAGTTAATTTTGCATGCATGCCAAATATTTTTACCTGTTGTACGTAGTATTTGTTGCGGAATTTTAAAAAAAGTGGTATAATATAAAATAATCGACCATAATCGATCAGGTGAGTCGCTATAGAGGTTTTATATGAGTAATACAAATAACGCAATGAACGAAGGGCTTCCTTCTAATGTAATCTGCTCCGATCCATACGGGTGTACTTTTGAGGAGATTGTAGAGCTTTTGGGAGAAAAAAGTGGAAGAGCTTTCTTTAGGACTCTTTATAAAGAGAAACCCAAAATTCAAAATCAAACAATTAAGGTTAATAGTATTGAAAACGGTGGCGATACAAAAAAATACGCTTTTGAGCTTAACGATGGATATTGTATAGAAACCGTTAGCATTACCAGAAAAACAGGGACAACCGTTTGTGTCAGCACAATGGTAGGTTGTCCTATTGGATGCACGTTTTGTGAGTCGGGTAGCAATGGATTTATTCGAAATCTTTCGGCTTCGGAAATTGTCCAACAAGTGATATTGATGAAAGACAAAATAAATAGAATTGTCTTCATGGGTATGGGAGAGCCTTTGTTAAATTATGATACATTGATAAAAGCAATACACATTTTGCGAGATCGAAATGGGTTGGATTTTCCCACGGATGGAATTACAATTTCAACTGTTGGACCACTTAAAGAATTAAAGAAATTACGTGAAGAGCATATTAAAATTCAACTCACCCTTTCTCTTCATGCGACAACGCAAGCTGTTAGAGATAGATTGATACCAAACATGAAAGGTCAAGATATTGGAAAAATTGTGGAATCGGTATTATCATATTCGGAAAGGCATAATAGAAAGATTACGATTGCATATCTGCTTATCCCTGGTGTAAATGATAAATCAAGCGATGTGCGTCAATTGGGAAGATGGTTTAGGGATAAGAATGTTTTAATCAATTTGTTGCAATATAATGAAACAAAACGTGGTAAGATTGTTCGTCCTAACAAGCAACAGTTGGTCGCCTTTAAACTGCGCCTAGAACAATCGGGTTTAGAGGTTAAAATTAGAGAGTCGAGAGGTGGAAGGATTAAAGCCGCTTGCGGACAGTTGGTAAGTGAACACAACAAGAAATCGAAAGCAAAAAATCAGCACCAATCTCCTAATTCACATGATGGCACAACTGTTGTGGAGCAATTTCATGTAAAAAAATGCAAAACCTGCCTTCAAAAAGAAAGCTGCGCACTCAGGGCGGGCGGAAAGCATTGTCAATAAAATTATACAAAATCAGTACGGTATTATAATGATGGAGAAACTCAAGGTCATTAATTTAGCTAAATCATACGATAGGGATGTCCCCGTTTTGAGGGATATTTCCTTTTGTGTTGATGACCGCGACTTCTTTGTTATTCTTGGACCATCGGGCTGTGGAAAAACAACCCTCTTAAATATTATCGCAGGAGTCGAAGATATAAATGGTGGAGAGATATACATTGATGGAATAAGGGTGAATGAAAATAAACCTCAAAAAAGAGATGTAGCAATGGTTTTCCAGAATTATGCTCTTTATCCCACAATGAATGTGTTTGACAACATTGCTTTCCCACTTAGGAATCGACATTTTAAGAAGAAAGAAATTGAAGGGAAGGTATTATCTGTTGCAAAACTTCTTCATATAGAAGATATTTTAAAAAAGAGAATAACCCAAATTTCTGGCGGACAAAAACAGAGAGTAGCAATAGGGAGAGCGATAGTAAGAGAGCCAAAGTTGTTTTTGTTTGATGAACCGCTTTCAAATTTGGATGCTACATTGAGAAGCGAGATGAGGCAAGAATTATTGAATTTACATAGCCAGCTCAATTCCACATTTATTTATGTTACGCATGATCAAACTGAACTACAATAGCTTCGTTTATTGGCGTTGCTGTGGCAAGCTTGGTGGCATATTCTTCATTGGCATTTCCGGGAAGGGTGAATAAATTTGTAGTCAAGCTCGCAATGGCAGCAATGCTTATTCCAGAGGCAACGTTGCTTGTGCCACTTTTTATTTATTATAGGGAGTTGCATTTATTGAATACATACACAGGAGTGATTCTCGCATCTCTTTCCGTGCCATTTTTGGTATACTTATTTGGGCAAAGTTCTGAAAGTTTTTCATCCGAATTAATTAAAGCAAGCCGAATAGATGGGGCAAGTGAAATTAAAACATACTTTCGAGTTTTTCTGCCTGCAATGAGAGATGTGATGATAGCGGGGGCAATAATTGCATTTGTTAATGCCTGGAATTCAGTTTTAATTCCAGTAGTAATCATTCAGAGCAAGGAGCTTATAACTAATACCATATTTTTAAACGCTCTTGGTTCTATATGGTTTAGCGACTATGCTATGCTGATGCTTGGTTTAGTTATATCGACAGTCCCGGTAATATTGATTTTCTTGATATGTAGCAAGCCATTTGGTCGAGCTATTATAAGACAATAATAGTGCTGACCAGCGCTATCTCTCCTCCCGGACAAAACAATGAAGGCTTGGTTAATAGGACTTTTCGTCGCTGTCAGCCGTCGCTTTAGTTAAAATATCTTTGCATTGTATTTCAGAGTAAAAGTATTCGTATAATCTCCGATTATAGGTAGCTTTTTCAATATTTTTTACGATATGTTTCATAATGTAATGAAATAGAGTAAGAATTCGCGAACGAGAACGTTATTTGATATTTGCTAGGCATTAGAAATTTCGTTATATGATTTCTTCGACTATTTCGTATTAAAGATGCTAGATTTGGAAGGAAGTTATGGAAAATTAAATGAAAAACTTTAATAATGTTGACTGATGTTGTCAACATTATTATGTTATAATGGGCGTATGAAGTATTATTATAACAAGGCACAACCGAATATCGAATACGGAATGTTAAGTAGCCGTAGGCTTAATAATCTGAAACGTAAACCGAACGCGGACGGTCTTGTTACATACTATTACACTTCCGTCGAAGAGCCGCTTGGCGGTAGATATTACCGAAAATGCGATTACTATATTATTCCCGTAAAAGTAACGCCCGAAGTGTATGCCCAACTTATGAAACGTGATAAAAAGGAACACAACAATAATCATAAGCACGACAGACGTTATTTGGACGTGGAAAAGTATTATCGTCAGCACGGAGAAATCGACGAGGACGACAGAGAAACAAATGCTTGGGAGTGCGTCGCAGACAAGAAAACGCTTAACTTCGAAAACGACATTATCGAGGAGTTAGACAAGCAAGCGTTACTCTCTACTCTATCGGGATCGGACAGAATATTCGTCAAGCTATACGAAGCAGGCGTCGGACAAAAGAGTATTGCAAAGGCAATCGGGGAATAATTTGTTGTGACTGAAAATTTAATACATTAAAATCCCGTGCGTGCGGCGGTCTGCAGGTGTGAAATACCATAAATCCTACAGCGCGGCGCACGGCAGTGTGAACATGCTGGAGTCTATCTCTTAAGAGAGGATATCAGAGCCTTCACAGAGTTCTTTTTTCGATGAAATATCGAGCAGGAACTTTGCGAAGGCTCTTTCTGCCTTCTGTCTGAAGCTTCCATAGCCCGAAAATCGGAAAATGAGCCGATTTTCGGGCTTTTTGTCATAAGAAAACCCCGCGATAGTCGCGGGGTTCAGAAGAGGCTAAAGCCGATGAAGATGACAAAAATACTCCGATTGTGTAAAATAGGAGTTGACCTGCCAGTCGACTAGAAAAGAACACAATCGGAGGACATTAAAATGCGAGAGCAAAATAACATCACAAGTAGTTTAGCACACACGAAATGGAATTGCAAGTATCACATAGTGTTTGCGCCGAAGTACAGACGGAAAGTATTTTATGAAGGGAAGAGGATAGAGATACGAGAGATATTGAGGACACTATGCCGATGGAAAGGAGTAGAAGTGATAGAGGGCGAGATATGTCCCAATCATATACACATGTTGGTAAGTATCCCGCCCAAAATGAGCGTAGCAGGATTCATGGGATATTTGAAAGGGAAAAGCAGCTTGATGATATTTCAGAAATGGGGGAACATGAAGTTTGCATATCGGAATCGCGAATTTTGGTGCAAGGGATACTATGTGGACACATATGTTTATGATGATTATGCTCTTGAAGAGCTGTTTTTGGCAAATACTGATGTCGAAACTTTTTTCCAAGGATACAAGAGTTTGGAAATAACTTCAATAGATGTTCTCTCTAACGATGGGGAAGACGCTGCGTGTGAAGTTTCCGCCATTCTGAGTTATGAGGTAAATTTAAATGGAAACAGCACAACCCAAAAAGTTAATCTGAACGGTACCCTGCACCTGATCCTTTCCGCTAACGACTGGATTTTTACCGATGTTCCCAATATAAATATAGGTCGCAAAACTATTTCCACGCGTGAAAACGACGGTTCCCGTATATATATTGATGATGAAATTTATACAACAGTCCCCGTTCTTGTCACAGATGACGATTATACGGAGACCTATAAAATCACGGTCCTGACGGAAGAATCTTCGCTGAATATATCCGAATATTTTAAATGCCGGAACGAAGGCTGGAGTGTTGCCACTTTCTGCAATACAGGGGTTTTGGGCTGGACTGAGAGCAGCCAGGTAAACTCTTTCAATATGGATGCAATGTGGAAGCTGGTAATATATGATGATTATGGTGATCAGTATTTTGAATGGGATCTTGAATTTGTAAAGAAGGGAAAGATCGATATTACATTTTACACTTATGACAAAGCGGATATAGTAGAACAACAAACTATTTTACAGTACCAAAAGGCAAAATCCATCGAGGGACCTGAAATAGCTGGTTACGAATTTGTCGGTTGGGTAGATGCGAACGGTGAGTTTTTTGATTTTTCGACCAGATTGTCCGTAGGTAAATCTCTATATGCGGCTTATACAAGCGCGAATACGAGAGATTTAATACAGAAAATCGATGGGATTGGTGAAGTTACACTTGATTCAAAGGCATTGCTAAATGAATTGCAGGCAGAATACGAAAAACTTACAGAGAGTGAACAGAAATTTATTTACAATATCAAAAAATTAGACAATGCTATTTCAGAACTTTTCGAGCTGGAATGGGAGATTGATTTTATATCCTATGGCACGGATATAGGTAGCCCCATAATCAAGGCTTATCACGGAAGCGATACAAAAATAAAAGTACCCACCCATTGGGGAATAATGAGCATCGTCGCCATTGATGCTAACGTATTTTATGATTCTAATATCGAAGAAATATATTTCCCTGCATCTATTAAAACAATCTATCAGCAAAATATTAAAAGCAATACAATTGTCTATTGCGAACCTGCATCGCGTCCGAACGGTTGGGATCCAAAGTTCAGCGGAAGTGCCACTACAGTAATTTGGGGCGCATCGGACGTTGTTGTGTCTGATGGCATTGTGTATAATATCAATGAAGACGGCACGGCGACAATTCTCAGTATTGTTGACGCGTCGGACAGTGTTATTGTACCCGAAGAATACAACGGTCATAAAGTGGTAGGGCTGTCTGATGACGCCTTGCAGACACTTTCTAAAGTGGCTAACGTCGATATGCCGTATAGACTCTACGCCGAGATAAAAGCAAATCTGTCTTCATGGACAGTTTCTTCTTTGACATTGCGGGGCATCGATACCTGGACATCAGGAGATTTTGATATATTGTATGAAAGTCAGGCTTTGAATGAACTGTATCTGTATGGGCAAAATGCGGGCGAGTGTATAGGGGAACTTCCACTTTTGAAGAACCTGAAAAAAGTATCCGTTGAAGGGTATTATACGGACAAAAACGGCATTTTGTATTCCTCAGATAAGACGCAAATCATATTTGTGCCTATGGGGGCAGAGGGGCGGATCGAGCTTGAAAATACAGTTCAAGGCATTGGGGCAGATTCGTTTGCGAGTCGTTCAAAAATTGAATCTTTGGTGATTCCTTTCTCCGTAAACCAAATTGATCTTGCTACTTTTACAGGATGTTTGTCTTTGTTTGAAATCATTGTAGACGAGGAAAATAATTCTTACACTGCAAACGAGGGTATTCTTTATAATAAAGCTTTTACTGAAATATTGTATGTGCCTTTAAACATTCAGGGTAAAGTTTCAATTGTTGAAGGAGTTACTAAAATTGGCTCAGGCTGTTTTAAGGATAGAACCGGCGTTACGGAAATATTTATTCCCGACAGCGTGATTTCAATAGGAGTAAGCGCTTTTGTCGGATGTACACAACTGACTTCAATGAAAATACCTGATAATGTTAAGACAATAGGCGCCGCGATTTTTTCAGGATGCTATAATTTGACAGAATTAACATTGCCTTTTGTCGGATATAAAGAAGTCGACAATTTACTTGACCAAGACTCCTATCCTTTTGGGTATATCTTCGGCGAGACATATTATTATGGCAGTGTAGCGGTTAAACAAACAGTTAGACCACCCTATGTTGTCAGGACATATTATGTCCCCCAATCTCTTAATAAAGTTACGATTACGGGAGGAAAAATTCTTCGGGACGCTTTTGCAAATTGTAATATGATATCTTCAATAATATTGCCAAAAGGTATAACGAATATCGGTATGGACGCATTTGCCAGCTGCACCTCGCTTACAAGCATAGAAATTCCTAACAGTGTAATTAGTATTGATTTTACTGCGTTCTATAATTGTAGCTCGCTTACAAGCATAACGATCCCAAACAGTGTGACGAGTATTGAAAGTGGTGCATTCTCCGGTTGTAGCTCACTTACCAGCGTAATATTTGAAAATACAAGTGGCTGGTGGTATGCTGATTCAAGCACTGCAACCAGCGGAACAAAAATTTCCGAAAGTGATCTTGCAAATCATTTCACTGCGGCGACATATCTTACATCAAATTATGTTTGGCACTATTGGAAACGCAGTTAAAGTGTTGTAGTGATCCCCGATAGCGTGACTACAATCGACAAAGGGGTATTTAATTCTTGTTATAACCTTACCACTGCATATTACGGTGGCACAAATATGGATTGAAATGATATAAGTATTGACGATGGGTACGGCTACTTAATCCGTGCTACCCGTTATTACTATTCCAAAAACGAGCCTGCCTCAAGCGGTAACTATTGGCATTATGTTGATGGAATGCCCACTCCTTGGTAAATAGGGGAAGGCGTTGTGTTTAAATTTGTTTTTTATATATTAGAGAATTAATTGAGAGAAATGAAGTGGAGTCATTTAATCGAAAATCTAATATGTAATTGCAGTTCCGCTGTCGGCAGACGGCGGAATTTGCGCTTATACACGGTCATAGTATCTCGTATACTTTACACAAGGATAAAGGCATCAACTAAAACTTAATAATTTAGTTCTAAGACGGCGTAACCGAAACGGTTGCGTCGTTTTTCTTTTTTATCCCTATGGAACAAACTGCAACATTAAAATCTTCATCGGCTCGGACGATCCCGACACACGCAGAGAATTTTCCGAGCTTTGCGGTCAGAAGAAGGTCAAAAACTTTTCGGTCAATACAAGCGCGGAAAGCCCTGCGTCCTCGAACACGGGCGCGAGCAATCAACCGCTCATTACGATCGGTATGCTCGAACGGCTGAACGGCGACGAAAAGGGCGATGCAATCGTATCGGTCAGAGGCTATGAGCCGATCTGGTCGAGGTTCACGCCGTCGTTTGAACTCAAAGACGTGTACTTTGCAGAGGGGAAAGCGGACATCTCGAAACGCGAAGCGCGGCTGTTCGATAAGGACAAGTATGTATTCGATATTCTCGGCGGAAGTCAGGCGGAGGAAGAAGAAAAACAGCTCGACGCCATAGAACGCCGCGAACAGGAACAGGCGGAGGAAGAAACGGAGAAAGTACCCGATATTGCCGCACTCGACAAGGCATGGAACGCGAAAGTGGAAGAAGTACATACAAAGGTACTGAAAGTGGCGGAGATGCTCGCGGAAGAAGATGCGGAGGCACTCTTGCAGGCGAAGTTGGAGCATAAGCAAATTCTGATCGCTATGCTTTTGGAACAGTACACCGATATGAGTACACAGCAAAAACTGAAAACGCTCGATCAGTATTTGAGCGAAGAACTGCCGAAACTGCTTGAATTGCAGGAGAAGGCAAAAAAATAAAGAAAGGAGAGAATGTTTGAGTAAATTTTTTAAGATGCTTCCGATTCTTGCAGTCGGACTTATCGCGGCACTTGCGACGGTCGGCTGCGCAAGTACGGAAAATCAAGAGCCGACGGAAACAGCAGTGCAGCGAACGGCGGCGGTAACATACGCGGCAATCGACGGCTCCTGCGAGCATGACTATGAAGCGACGCAGACCTTTGCGGCGACTTGCACCGAACAGGGCTATACCGTCTATACTTGTGCAAATTGCGGCGACAGCTATACGGATAATTTTGTTGCGGCAAAGGGGCATACCTTTCAGGACATTATCGTACCCGCGACCTGTACGCATAAGGGGTACGTCACGCATTTCTGTACGACGTGCGGCTATGAGTATTCGGACACATTCGTGGACGAAACGGGACATACCTATACGGACGAAGTGACGGCACCGACATGTACGGAGCAGGGCTATACGACGCATACCTGCAATACCTGCGGCTATTCGTATAAGGACAGCTATGTGGAGGCTCTCGGTCATGATTATACCGAAACAGTGACCGAACCTACCTGTACGGACGGCGGGTACACAACCTATACCTGTCAGACCTGCGGAAACGAGGTCGTGGCGGATTATACGGAAGCAAAGGGGCATACATATTCCGAAACCGTACACCCCGCAACGTGCGTGAGCTACGGTTATACCGAGCATCTGTGCAGCGACTGCGGCGACAGATATGTAACCGATTATCAAAAAGCGACGGGGCATACCTATCTCGACATCGTGGTGGAAGTGACGGAAGATAGTATCGGGTACACAAGGCATCTCTGCGTTGTCTGCAATTACAGCTATCTTTCCGATTTTGTAACGAGCGGCGACGACGGTTATATCGAGGGGGAAGAACCCGCGCATGAACATGAGTACAAGCTGTATGTGCAGGATTTTGAAACAGACAAGTATTTCATTGCGCTGCGCGTATGCGTATGTGGCGATAGCAAGGTCGGGAATTTGAATATACAGCTTTCCAATGCAGACGGCAAAACCTTGCAGCTTGTTGCGAACGAATATGGACAGGTGGACTATGCCGACGTGTACGGGGATTGGCTCGTAACGATACTCGACGAGGACGGTGCGGAGCTTTCCGTGTTTGACCTGTCGGCAGGAGAAGCCCCCGAAGAACCGACGGAACCCGAAAACCCCGACGAGGGAGAAGAACCGGGTGAACCTGAAAATCCCGATGACGGAAACGGCGAACCTGAAAATCCTGATGACGGAGAACCCGAAACGCCGGAAAATCCTGACGACGGGAATGGCGGAGAAACGCCCGAAGAACCGGAGCAGCCTGTGGACGAAACGGGCGGCGGCTCTACGGCAGTTATTTTGCTGATCGTGTTCGTCCTGCTCGTTGCGGGCGGCATCGGCGCGGTTATCTTCTTGAAGAAGAGAAAAAATAAGAATCAAAACTGATAAAGAGGGAGGAATACATACTACATGAATATCAATTTGTTGGCAGAAGGATTGGACGGCAGCCTTGCCGAGATCGTGGCGAAGCTCCAAAGCCTTATCGACAGTTTTTGGATCTATATCGTCATCGCTCTCGCGGCGGTCGTCGTTGTATGGGGTGCGTATATCGGCATTAAAATTGCCATCGCGCACCGCAACGAAGAAAAAATCAACGCCCGCGACATGATCAAAAATCTCGTCATCGGCATCGTCATTATATTCGTTGTCGCAATGGGCGCGCCTTTGCTCATCAACGGCTTGTCCGCTTGGGTAGGTGCATAAGCGGCAAATCTGAATACAAGGGCGGCGGGTGTTCTCGCTGCCCTTCCTTTTCAGAGAAAGGAGGGGTAAATGCTAATATTCATTCAGGAGATAGGCTTGCAGCTTTTCTTATGGCTGTTACAGCTTGTCGACGGACTTATGGAGATATTCTCCGCAATATCGGGCGTTGCCACCGTAAACTATCACGGACAGCAGGTAAACATCATTGAGTTTATCGTGGGCGACTCGACGATAGGCGTAGTTTTTTGGTGCATCTTTATAACGGCGGTGGGACTTACTTGTATTTTCACGATTGTGGGGCTTGTCAAGAACATGATCGCCAACAACAGGAATGTATCGACCATTGTCGGGAAGTTCTTTCTTGCGCTTTTAGGAACAATGGCGATGCTCGCCGTCGTAATACTCGGTATCCTCATTGCAAATTCGTTTTTACAGCTTTTGGCACGGATATTCCAAGTGAACAACACGACGAAACTATCGACGGCAATTTTCAATGCCTGCGTTGGCGAATGGCTGAACGGGTATTCCGCGTCGAATATCGACGTTACTTCGCTTACGGTCAGTCAGATACTCGGAGGGTATAACGCTGCGCTGTTCGGTATTTGGCCCACCTCATGGAAGTGCAACGGCATGGTCAATCCGAACACGTTTATGTATCTGCCCGCGCTCATTGCAGGTGTGGCTTTGGCGATTGCGCTTATCATGGCGGTGCTTAACCTCGCAAAGCGCGTGTACGAGATCGTATTTGTGTATTTCACGATGCCCGTTGCAATGTCAACGCTGCCGCTCGACGACGGAGCGCGGTTCAAGAATTGGCGGGAGATGTTCGTGACAAAAATCATTCTCGCGTATGGCGCGGTGTTCGCAGTCAATATTTTTGTGCTTGTGTTGCCTATTATCAACGGTATGCACATAGACGGCGTGAGCGGTTTTGCCAATTCCATGTTTACGATCTTTATGATCGTGGGCGGAGCAATGCTGATACCGGCAGGGCAGACGTTGTTTGCTCGGCTGTTCGGACAGGCGGACGATATGCGCGCCGGCGGCGGGTGGCTGAGAAGTGCGTTCTACGGCGGCAGAATTGCAAGCGCAATGACAGTAGGGTTGGCTGTGAAAGGTATCAAAGGAATTTCCCATGCCGTGAGAAGGCGCAGCAATAAATCGCACAACAGCGGCGATTCGTCGTCATCGGACGACAGCTCCGACCAATACACGGAAAGTGCGACGGACGGGGGAAGTGAAGAAGGAGGGGAAAGCAGTTGAGAATTATCCCTAAAAAAATCAAAGTGAAGAACACGGTATGGAAGTGCTATTCCATGACGGACGTTGTGGTCGCGCTGTTTGTGTTTGCGCTCATCTTCATAGCGGTCACGGCGGGGAATTGGGCGTTTGCGATCGTTATGGGCTTGATAGCGGTCGTCATGTTCATGCCCACGCCCGACGGCATCTTTTATACCTGTATCTTTGAGAATGTAAAATTCCTGTTCGCCAAAAAGAGATATACGGCGGACGCAAAGAACCCGAAAGAAAACATCGACACGCTTTTGGGGCTGAAAGAAATCAAAACAAACGGCTTGCTCGCGTACAGCGGCGGAATGTTCGGCAGGGTCATTAAGATCGGGCAAAAGAACTTCGGCATTGAGGACGTGGTACAGCAGAATATCGACATCGGCTACATTGCAAACGCGCTGAAATTGCTCGATGCGAACCAGAGCGCGGACATCATAAAAATAGATCGCCCCGTAAACTTGGACGGCTTTGCAAAGGACATCTTTGACAAACTTTCCGCGTTGCGCGAAAGCGAAGATTACAGCGACGTGCGGGAGATCAAGCGGAATATTTTGCAGGAGCGGATCGACCGCATCGACAAGCTCAACAATATCCGCAAGCAGTACTTGTCCGATTATTATATTATAGTGTATGGCAGAAACGAACTTGACCTCGAAAGTGCAGCTATCAATATTGCGGGCGAGGTCGGAAAGAGCGGACTGTCCACGAAGCTGTTAGGTCAGCGCGATGCGGCGGTGTTTCTGAAATACAGCTTTTCGCGGAACTTTGACGAACGCGAGGAAAAGGATATTGCGGATGAGGATTTGCTTGCATGGGTAAAGCCGAAAGAAGTAGTATTCCACGGCAACAGGTATGTCATCGACGGCACGGAAGCGAGCGTGCTTGCGGTCGCAGACTATCCTCTGCGCGTCAAAAACGCATGGGGAGCAAAGCTGTTCAATATTCCGAACACAAAGGTCGTGATTCACGTTCGGCCCGTGGACAAGTACAAGGCGATCCGCCGTATCGACAAATGTATCGGCGAGATGGCGACCAAGCAGATCGTGGCGGATAAGGCGAGCGAGGCGAACAGCGCGGAAACGCACCAAGAAACCATGAACGCGCTTTTGGATAGTTTGCAGACGGAAAACGAGAGCCTGCTCGACGTTACGCTGACCGTCACGGCTTATAACTATCTCAAAAACGAAAATTATAAAAAGGCGGTGCGCCGCGCGATGCTCACGGACAACTTCAAACCGTCCACGCTATACGGCTTGCAGATTGAAGGATTTAAGACCGCGGCGGTATCGCCTGCGGCAACGCTGAAAAACCACGAGCGCGGAATCAACAGCTCGTCGCTTGCGGCGGTGTTCCCGTTTGTGAGGACTTGCGTCCTCGATGATGGGGGTATCCTTCTCGGCGAGAATAAGACGAACGGCTATCCGTTCATTCTCAATTTATGGAAACGCGGAAACCTGTATTAGAACAGCAATGCCATGATCATCGGCAAGTCGGGTTCGGGCAAATCGTATTTCCTTAAAATGCTCATCGCTAACGAATGGGCGAACGGCACAAGGGTAATTGTTTTAGACCCCGAAGCCGAGTATCTGACGCTTACACGGAATTTGAGCGGGAACATCATCGACGTGGGCAATGCAAAGGAAGGGCGCATCAATCCTTTCCATATCTATAAAATACTCACGGAGGACGGCACGCCCGCAGATCCAAAGGTCACGTTCAACACGCACCTGAAAATGCTTGAATCGTTTTTCAAGATCGTGCTTGCGGATGCGCCCGTCGATGTCATCGAACTCATCAATAATCTCGTCGTGGAAACTTACGAGAGAATGGGTATCACGGAAAACACCGACTGTTCGGCGTTCCCCGCGGACTACTTCCCGTTGTTTTCCGATCTTCTCGAAACGCTGCAAGCAAAGGATAAGGAAAGCATGGACAGCCTGACATTGCGCGATATGCGCACGGCGGAGCTGTACTTGCAGAAGTTTGTGAGCGGGCGATATTCGGATATTTGGAACGCGCCGTCCACGTTAAAGACGGACGCAAACCTCATCGACTTCGATTTTCAGAGCCTGTTTGCGAACAAGAACAACGTCGTGGCAAACGCGCAGATGCTGCTTATCTTTCGTTTTATCGAACAGGAAGTTATCAACGCGAGGGAGAAGAATAAGGGCGGGGCAAACTTGCATACGCTCATCATCGCGGACGAGGCGCACCTCTACATAGACCCGAAGTTCCCGATTGCGCTCGACTTTTTCTATTCGATGTCAAAGCGTATCCGCAAGTATAACGGTTCGTTCATTCCGGCAACGCAGAACATCGCCGATTGGAATGCGAACGAGGAGCTGCGCGGCAAGACGAGCGCGATCATCAAAAACAGTCAGTACAGCTTTATTTTCAAGCTGTCCGCGCCCGACATGAAGGATGTACTCGATATTTACAAAGCGGGCGACAGCTTTAACGACGAGGAACAGCGCATGATCATTTCGGCGGTGACGGGGCAGACGTTCTTTGTGGGAAGCACGGAACTGCGGAATTGTATCCTCGTCAAAGCGGGGGACTATACCCAGTCACTCTTTGAAGAACGGAAAGAGGAGGAAACGAATTGAGAGGTAAAACGAAGAGAGTAACGGCGATCATCATCTTTGCTGTGTTACTTGCGTTGCTTTCCGCATTGCTGTTGCTGCCGAACGGCGCGGCGACGGCAAGCGCGGCGACGACGCCATTATATAGCGTGCAATTCAGTTATACGGCGTATAAAGGCTCATCTGCGGAATCAGCTTCTACTGTTCAGGCGGGAGGAACAAATGTGTATGAAACAGGTCCTTTTGAGTGCAATAAGGCAAGCGCAACAACTGTTGTATCTTTTCAGATATATGGTTCGGCAAATTCCGGAACGGGAAGGCTGTCTAATGGCGGTTATATAGGGTCCAACACAGTCAATCTTAAAGTAAACGGGGGATTTGGAACGCAAAAATTTGAAGTTAAAAATTCTTCGGGGAGAATAGTGGGTTCGGCAACGAGCGGTCAGTGTAAAATGACCTCTTTGGCTGACGGGCTATATTCGGTAAGCTATGAAGCATATAGAGAGTGGAAGGTGTCTTCACCGATAAGAGATCATCCTCGCGCGGCGAAAGTGGTATGCTCGTTTCAATTTCGTGTGGATGCAACAAAACCAGCATTGAGCGGAGCATCAACATCAACAACGGGGAAATATATCAATAAAGCATTTACGGTGACATCAACAGATAGTGGCAGTGGTGTAGATAGAATATATTGGATGGCACCGGGAGCGGGTTCGTATTCATATACAAGTTCATCGAGCAAAACAATTTCTGCAAGCTCGACGAACGGACTGTACCGTTTTTATGCTGTGGATGAGGTGGGTAATCAATCATCTACTTATTATGTCTATCTCGATACAGTAGCGCCTTCCGGTACATTCTCATTGGAGAACGGGAACACGATCGCATCGGGCGGTTCTACGAAAGAGAAATTCCGCTTTTCGGCAACAGACAGCGGCAGCGGTGTGAATAAGCTCGAATACAGAACGCCGTCGTCCTCGGTATGGAAAACGTACACGTCGGGAACATACATTCAGCCCACAGAGGAGCAAGGACTATTCTATTTTCGGGCTACGGACAAAGCGGGGAATACTTCGACCTATACAATTACTGTTTCCGATCCGTGTGCGGATGGGCATACTTATGTTCCGAAAGTTATATTGCCGACTTGTACGGCGGGAGGCTATACCGTCTATACCTGTTCAGTTTGCAATGACAGTTATACCGCCGATGCGACGCAGGCTCTTGGACACAGTTATAAGGCATCGACGACCTCCGGTTCCTGTACGAGCGGCGGATATACGACATATACTTGTGAGAGGTGCGGCGACAGCTATACGGGAAATCAAACTGCTCCTACGGGACATAGCTTTTCCGCAAGTGTTACCGATCCGACTTGCACAAGCGCAGGCTATACGACATACACCTGCACGAAGTGCGGATATAACTACACGGACAACGAAACGCAGCCGCTCGGACACAGTTACACAGCAACAACGGAAGATTCGTCCTGTACGGAAGAGGGGTACACGACCTATAAATGTACGCGGTGCGGCGTGAGCTATACGGACAATCCGACGGGAGCAACGGGGCATAGCTATGTTGCGTCTATCGTGGAAGCGACTTGTACGGAGCGTGGCTACACGATCTATACTTGCACGAGATGCGGGGACAGTTACCGCGACAACGAAACGGCGGCAATCGGGCATAACTATGTCGAGGAAACCGTTCCGGCAACGTGTACCGAACGCGGGGGAACAGTCTATACCTGTACCCGATGCGGTACAAGTTATAACGGCAGTCAGACAGAGCCGCTCGGTCATGTGTATGTGACGGAAACGGTGTCGGCAACTTGCGAAGAAGGCGGCTATACAAAACACACTTGCAGCAGGTGCGGCGACAGTTATACGGATAATCAAAGTCAGCCGCTCGGCCATAACTATATTATGGTAACAAAGGAAGCGACCTGTACCGAGTTCGGCATGACGGTTTATACCTGTCAGGTTTGCGGGTACGAACACACCGAAGAAACCGGTGCGTATCCTACGGGGCATAATTATTCCAACTTTATTGTAAAGGCGGCTACCTGTACGGAGGACGGAGAACGCAGATATGTCTGTGACAAGTGCGGCGACGAATATACGGAAGGCATTGCTGCACCGGGGCATAGCTATGCGATTACTGATTCGTATTCGGAAAACGGAAAAACAGTGCGAACCTATACTTGCATGACATGTGGCGACAGCTATACGCAGGAAATGGGAGATCAGTACGAAGAGGTATCTTCGTATGTCGAAGAGCTGTTTGAACAATACCGCCCGTATATGATATGGGTATTTCTCGGCACAGCAGCGATTTGGAGCATTGTGATGGGCGTGTTCTTTGCCATAGCGCAGAAGAACGAAGAGAAGGAGAAGGCAAAGAAGATGATCGTGAATTACTTTATAGGTCTTGTAGTCATTTTCGCAATTCTTGTCGCTTGCCCGTTCCTTGTCCGAGGGATTGCAGTTCTGGTAACTTAAAGTTCTTTCAAAAACTTTCTAAGGAACACTTGACAATATCGTGATAGCACGATATAATAGAGGCGATCAAAAGAAAAGGAGGTCTGAATATGAACGCACAAGAAATCATTGCGAAAGCGGATAGAGGCGAAGGGTTGACCGAACAGGAAATCAAAGTCTATCGTGCTGCCGTCAAACCGCAGAAGCATTTGTACGGAAAGTATGGTTCTCTTGCAAAGAAGTATCTTGAAGAGCATAATGTCGGTAAGTTCTGGGCAATCGAGAATCTGCCTGAGTACCTGCATAATATCGACAGACAGGCGGACGAGCTGTACGAAAGTATGTATGCGAAGCTGTCGAAAGATGAGCGGTATAAGAGGACGGGAAATTTTCTGGAAGATTACCGCCGTCAGACGGAGATCCGGCAGATTATTGAGAGCGAGATTCTTTCTGAACTTGTGTATGCGGACTAAATAGGAGGAATATTATGAGGACTGCATTAGGAATCGGTAAAGGCATTCTCAAAGTGTTGTTCGTAGGTATTGTCGCTGTTGGCGCATTTATTATGAACTGCATCGGCGCAATTATTTGTGCTATCACCGAATGAGAGGGTATTATGGCTAAGAAAGAAGAAACGCCTCAGCGTCGTGCTCGGAGAAATTACGAGATTCGCAACAAAGAGGAAAGGGAGCAGGCAACAAAGCAGTTTAACACTCGTCTTTCGAGAGAAACACACGATGAGATCTGTTCCTTTCTGAAAGAACATCGTATCTCAAAAGTCGAACTGATTTACGCAGGGTATGAAGCTCTGCGAAGTCAGCTTGGCCCACAAAATCAACCAAATAAAGAATAAAGCGGAGAGCGCAAGGACTATGGCCCTTGCGCTTTTACTTTTCTAAAACCACAATTCAATATCATGCCAATCGGCATAAGGGAGATAACGAACATCGGAAAGATGGAACGTGTCTGGCTTATGCCGGTAGCGAACTGTCTTTCCTATTGAATTATTTGAGGAGGAAAAATGACAGTCGCGGAAAAAAAGAATAAGTTTAATTTATCGAAAGAAGAGAAAGAATATGAGCAATTTATAAATTCTCTTGTAGACATAATAAGAAAATATGGCATGGAATTTATAAAGGAGTGAATGTATGTACAGAGAAGGAAAAAAATGTATCCTTTATCCAAGAGTAAGTACCGAAATGCAGGTGGATGGTTATAGCCTTGAAGGGCAAAAAACAAGCCTGAAAAAATTTGCCGAAAGGGAAGAAATGCAGATTGTTGGCATCTATGAAGATGCAGGCAAATCTGGTAAATCAATAGAAGGACGTCCGGCATTCAAAAAAATGCTGGCCGATATAAAAGATGGATTAGAAGTGGATTATATCCTTGTATATAAATTGTCAAGGTTTGGCCGTAATGCAGCAGATATATTAAACTCATTGGAGTTTGTACAATCTTATGGAGTTAATTTATTGTGCATAGAAGAAGGTATTGATTCTTCTCAGGCAAGCGGAAAACTTCTTATATCAGTTCTATCAGCAGTCGCAGAAATAGAGCGAGAAAATATCCTTGAACAAACGATGAACGGTAGAAGAGAGAAGGCTCGACAAGGTAAATGGAACGGAGGCCCTCCGCCTTACGGGTATTTACTTGAAAATGAGGTCCTTAAAATCGAGCCGAGCGAAGCAGAAATAGTGCGTTTGATCTATGATAAGTTTGTAAATACAGATATGGGATATAATGGAATCGCAAGATTTCTCAATTTACAGGGGATAAAAAAGCAACGTAGAAAAAAATCAGATATTGAAGAATTTAGCGGACATTTTATTCAAATAGTTTTGGATAATCCAGTATACTGTGGCAAGATTGCTTATGGACGTCGAGTTCGTGAAAAAGTAAAAGGAAAAAAAGATGAATATAGAACTGTTAGAAAACAGGAATTTTCTTTACAGGCAGGGTTGCATGAAGGAATTGTCAGTGAGGAGATTTGGAATGCTGCCCACGAAAAAAGAATAGCGACAGGAGTGAAGGGCATATCTAAAATTGGGAAAGAACGGTCACATCTTCTTACAGGAATTATAAAGTGTCCAAAATGCGGAGCAGGAATGTATGCGAACAAGGTCTGTTGGACAAAGAAAGATGGTACATATAAAGAGGTCTACTATTATGCTTGTGGACGGAACAAAATGGAAAGGGGGCATCATTGTGACTATAGCTCAAATTTGAAAAAAAGCGATATAGAGCCTCTTATTGTAGAGATCATTAAGGAACTTGTACAAGATGAAAGTTTCGCTTCAGAAATAAAGAGAAGAATTGGTATAAAAATCGATACAACAAAACTTGAACAGGAGATTGCCAATTATGAAAATAAGCTGAGAGAAGTGGAATTAAATAAAGCCCATCTGGAAAGAGAAATTGATACTTTGCCAATAGATGTAGCACATAGGGAAAGAAAACTGCATGATATGAATTTGCGTTTGGACGGATTATATGATATAATAGCCGAAATAGAGGAAAAGATTGAAGATGCAAAATTGAGAAAAAAATCCGTTGAAGCAGAAACGCTAACAATGGAGAATATTTACAAAATCTTGCAACGATTCGGCGATTTGTATGATCTCATAACCGAGGAGGAGCGAAAGCAACTAATCTCACATTTGATTCAGGAAATTCAGATATATCCAGAGGGTGAAAGTGAATGTCCGTTAAAATCAATAAAGTTTAATTTTCCGGTTTATAAAGACGGGAAAGAAGTGAGGGAGGTTTTTTTGAAATCAGAACATAACGTTGAGACGCTGGTTTTGCTATGTCGTGTATAACTATATATTGTATTAGTGTATCGAATTAAAACACTATATATTGATTTTAATGGAATGCAGTGAGAGCGCTTTTCTTTAGAAAGGCGCTCTTTTCGTTTATTTTTGTAAAACGGGTAGTTTGCTTGGATATGAAAATGATGGACAATATAGTAACTTTGGATATAAGGATAAAAAGTTTAATACAGGAAATCCAATTAGATTTAATAAGGGATTAACTGTGAAAGGCAATCCCTTTTTTATATTGATTTTTATGCTTGACATGGCGCGCGATGTGTGATATGATAATTCATACAAATATGAATTATATGAAAGGAGAAAACGGCAATGGAAATTCCCAAAGGGCATTATATCTTCGGTACAGTAAAGGTGGGGGAACGGGGGCAGATCGTCATTCCGCGCGAAGCGCGCGATAAGTTCGACATAAAGGCGGGCGACACGCTCATTGTGCTCGGAGACGAGAAGTGGGGGATCGCCGTGACTAAATCGGACGTGTTGCAGAAATTCGCGTCGGACATCTTTCAGAAGATGGAGGACGGTAGCAATGAGTGAGTTTGAAAATACGAACTTGCCGTTTTTGGAAAAAGACTGTATTGAAACTTTCGGCAAAGAACAAGGGAAAAAAGTATTTGATAAGACCATTGAAATTTACAGAGAACTTACAGGTAAAGCCGATTACCGCAATAACGAAGCAATCAGATACCATATGACGGTAAAACTCTTTCCCGCTATGAGTTATTATAAAGCATTGCAGGCTTTTGGAATTGACGACGCCATAGAAAAGGTCAAAAAAGAAACGCAGAAAGCTGCTCTCGTAAATAAGCAGAATAACGCAAAGTTTGCGCGCATGCCGTTCGTTTTTACAATGTACCGGATGGGCGTGAAAAAGCACATGGCAAAGAACTTCCCGCCCGAAGGCTGGAAAACGGAGTGGGTGCGCTGTGACGGAAAAGAAATACACTTCAATCTTCGTTCATGCTTGTATCACGATATTTGCGTTGAGAAGGGTTGCCCGGAATTATGCCGAGTATATTGCGAAAACGACAACATCGCTTTTTCGGGGCTTATGCCGAAGATCCGTTTTGAAAGAGTGGGAACGATCGGCGAAGGCGCAGAGTGCTGCGATTTCCATTTTATCAAAGGATAGAGGAAGGACAATGCGAACAAAAAGATTCTTCTGTTTTTTCATCAAGCATAGAAAAACTGTTGACAGAATAAAATAACGGTGTTATAATAACATTGTTATTAAACGAAACGGGACAGAGCATGAAAGTAAAGGACGAAAGCATCAACTCAAAACTTTTGGAGTGTGCCAAAGCGGAGTTCATGGAAAAGGGCTTTGCGGACGCTTCCATGCGCACGATTGCGGAACGAGCGGGCGTTACGACGGGGATGCTTTACAGCCGCTTTGCGGACAAGGACGAAATGTTCCGCTCCATTGTTGGTGAGGGCGCGGAAAAGCTGTACGCCTATTTTTCGGATGTGCAGGAAAATTTTGCCGCCTTTCCCGCGGAACAGCAGAAAGGGGAGATGCACTCATACACATCGGGCAAGATGCGCGTGATGATGGACATCATCTACGACTACTTTGACAGCTTCAAACTCATTGTCTGTCACAGCGCGGGTTCGAGTTACGAGCACTACATCGACCGCATGATTGACTATGAAACGGAGAGCACCGAACGCTTTATGCGTGTGTTGCGCGAGAGCGGTGCGCCCGTCAGGACGGTTCGGCGGGACATCAACCATATGCTTGCGAGCGCGCTCTTTAACGGTGTGTTCGAGGTGGTCGCGCACGATTTTCCCAAAGAGGACGCAATGGAATATGTAGACGCCGTCTGCGAGTTCTTTTATGCGGGTTGGGATAAGCTCATGGGGTTGTCATAATATAAGGTAAAAAGAAACAGGGGCTTTAAGCCCCGTTCTTTCGGACATATAGTTCGCATATACGAACTAAAATAAAAGCGCGAACGAAAGCTGTATTTTTTTGATATATAGTTCGCCATAACGAACTTAATATACAGGAGGTATTTATGCAAAGTAAGGCAAAAGGGAAGGGCAATCTTTCCGTTTTGATGGACTATGCCGGGCGGCGAAGGGTGCTCACCTATCTTTCGTGGGTGCTTTCCGCCGTCAGCGCGCTGACCGCGCTCGTGCCGTTTATCTTCGTGTGGCTCATCGTGCGTGAAGTCATCGAAGCGAACGGAAATTTTGCCGCGGTACAGGGAAGTCTTTCCGTGTACGGATGGTGGGCGGTCGGCAGCGCTCTCATTTCCATGCTCGTCTATTTCGCGGCGCTCATGTGTTCGCACGTCGCGGCGTTCCGCGTGGCGGGCAATATGCGAAAAAGGGCGATGCGCCATATCGGGGCACTCCCCGTCGGATTTATGAACAGCCTCGGCAGCGGCAGGGTGCGCCGTATCGTCAACGAATCGAGCGGGGCGACGGAAACATATCTTGCGCACCAACTTCCCGACATGGTGGGCGCGTTCGCAACGCCCGTCGGGATGATCGTGCTACTCTTCGTGTTCGACTGGCGACTTGGACTTTTGAGCCTTATTCCGACCGTCCTCGGCTTTATCATCATGTCCAAAATGACGGGAAAGGACATGGCGCGCAAGATGAAAGAGTATCAGAGCGCGCTCGAAAACATGAACAACGAGGCGGTGGAATATGTGCGCGGCGTACCCGTCGTCAAGACATTCGGGCAGACGGTATTCTCTTTCAAGCGTTTCAAAGGCTCTATAGACAGTTACCATACATGGGTAGTCGCCTACACCAAAAGCTTGATGTGGCCGATGGTTGCATTCACGACCGCTATTAACTGCGTGTTCGTGCCGCTCATCATCGCGGGGCTTTGCTTTACTGCGGGCGGTGTGGACGGAGCCTTCCTTCTGAACCTCATCTTTTATATCATTTTTACGCCCATCATCTCGGTCACGCTGATGAAGGTCATGTTTATGAGCGAAAACAATATGATCGTTTCCGACGCCTTGCAGCGTATCGACGGTATCTTGGCGATCAAGCCGCTGCCCGAACCGTCCGCGCCGCAGACCCCGAAGGATAATTCCGTTACGTTTGAGAACGTGACGTTTGCATATGAAGGTGCGGACAGGAACGCCATCGACGGCATCACTCTTGATGTAAAAGCGGGTGAAACGGTGGCGCTTGTAGGGCCCTCCGGCGGAGGAAAGACGACGGCTGCGGGACTTGTAGCCCGTTTTTGGGATACGGCGTCGGGCGCGGTCAAAGTGGGCGGCGTCAACGTCAAGGATATTGACAGGCAGACGCTGAACGATACCGTCGCTTATGTCTTTCAGGACAGCAAACTGCTCAAAACTTCCATCTTTGAAAACGTGCGCATGGGCAGACCTTCTGCAACGCGGGAAGAGGTGCTCGCCGCTCTCCATAACGCACAATGCGACGATATTCTGAACAAGTTCCCGCATGGCGTGGACACCGTCATCGGCAGCAAGGGCGTGTACCTTTCGGGCGGAGAGCAGCAACGTATTGCCATTGCGCGCGTCATGCTCAAAAATGCGCCCGTGCTCGTCTTGGACGAAGCGACGGCGTTTGCCGACCCAGAAAACGAAGTGGCGGTGCAGCGTGCGTTTGAACGGCTCGCGAATGGCAGAACGGTCATCATGATCGCACACCGCCTCACCACCGTGCAGAACGCAGATAAGATTTACGTTTTGAAAGACGGTAAAATCGCAGAAGAAGGCACGCACGTGCAGCTTATGTCGGAGAAGGGTATTTACAGTAATATGTACGAAGAATACAGAACTTCCATCGCTTGGAAAGTAGGAGGTGCAAAATGCTGAATTTCATCATGAAAAAATACGCGCTCTCGCGTCAGGGAGCGAAAGACCTCGTCATCGCCACGATTTCATGCATGGTACACAACCTCACGCTCATGCTGCCCGTCAGCCTTTTATATCTGCTTGTATCCGACTTGTATGCGGGCGGCGTGCCGCAGGGACATCTGTGGATCTATATTGTCGGCATGGTGGCGGCAGTCCTGCTCATTCTTTTTTCCTACCGCTGGGTGTATGGAGCGACCTATTATGCAACATATAAAGAAAGTTCTGTTCGGCGTATTTCGCTCGCGGAAAAATTGCGCAAACTGCCGCTGTCCTTCTTCGGAAAGCGCGACCTCTCCGACCTCACTACGACCATTATGGCGGATTGCACCACGCTCGAACAGTCCTTTTCGCACTGGATACCCGAATTTTTCGGTTCGATGATCTCCACGGTCATCATCGCCGTCTGTCTTTTTATCTTCGATTGGCGAATGGCTCTTGCCGCGCTGTGGGTGCTGCCCGTATCGCTCGCCATCGTCGCATTTTCAGGTAAGGTGCAGAACTATTTTACCCGCCGCCAGACGGAGGCAAAACTCGCCGTTGCGGACGGCATTCAGGAAGCGCTCGAAACCATGCGCGACTTAAAGTCCAATAACGCGGAAGAAAAGTACCTGAAAGGCTTGGATAAAAAGATAGATCTGCAGGAAAAGCGTATGATAGCATCTGAGCTCGGCGGCGCGCTGTTCGTCGTTCCCGCGGGGATGATACTCAAACTCGGCATCGGCACCGTCGCGCTCGTCGGCGGAATGCTGCTGGCAAATAATGCAATTACCGTTCTTACGTTCTTCATGTATCTTTTGGTCGTGTCGAGATTGTACGATCCTTTGAGTTCGTCGCTGCAAAACCTCGCCGCCATCATCTCCACGAACATTCCCATCGAACGAATGAACGAAATTGAAAATTATCCCGTCCAGCCGGGTACGGCAGAGCTCAGAACACACGGCTACGACATTGTGTTCGACAATGTGTCCTTTGCCTATAACACAGGTGAGCAAGTGCTTTCCGGTGTGTCATTTACGGCAAAGCAGGGGGAAGTTACGGCGCTCATCGGCCCGTCCGGTGGCGGAAAGAGCACGGCGGCCAAACTTGCCGCAAGGTTCTGGGACGCGGACACCGGCAAAATCACGCTCGGCGGCACGGACGTAAAGACGGTCGATCCCGAAAAACTGCTCTCGGCGTATTCCATCGTCTTTCAGGACGTCACGCTGTTCAACAACACCGTCATGGAAAATATTCGCATAGGGCGGCAGGGCGCAACGGACGAGGAAGTGCTTGCTGCGGCAAGGGAGGCGCAGTGCGATGAATTTGTGGAAAAGCTCCCCGAAGGCTATCAGACGATGATCGGTGAAAACGGCTCGGCGCTTTCGGGCGGGGAACGGCAGCGTATTTCCATTGCCCGTGCGCTCTTAAAAGATTCGCCCGTCATCCTACTCGACGAAGCGACGGCTTCCCTCGATGCGGAGAACGAAACGCATATCCAGCGCGCCATTTCCCGTCTCGTCAAGGGCAAGACGGTGCTCATCATTGCCCACCGTATGCGCACGGTAGAGGGTGCAGATAAGCTCGTCTTATTAAAGGACGGTAAAGTCGCCGAGCAGGGAAGTCCGGAAGAACTCCTCGCAAAGGGCGGCATTTATGCCAAAATGTGCCAATTGCAACAGCAGTCGGGCGAGTGGCGTATCTGAAAAACTTGCGCGGAAGGGTTGACAAACGTCTCCCTTCCGTGTATAATACTAATAAGTTCGCTTATGCGAACTTATTAAAACGCATATAGTTCGCAATGGCGAACTCAAAGGAGAAAAATGAGCGCAACGGAATATTCCATCGGCCGTCATTGCGGCGTTACATTTGCTGGGTTGAAAATTGCCAGCCTCGTCAGTTTGCGGAAAGGGGAAGAGGAGGTCATTCAAACGCTTTCACGCCGCTTTGCAGGGAAAGGGTTTGCGTTCATACTTCTGCGCGAGGAAGAGGAACGGCTGCTCGTGTATGTCTGCCATAGGGCGCGGCTGGAAAAGTATCTTTTTGCACCTGACGTCAGGGCGTTCCTTGCGCGGTTCGGGTATGAATACGGTTCGGTGGAAGAAGCGCTAAAACAGTTGAAATGCCGCATGAGCGGCGAATTTCCGCACGAGATCGGCGTATTTCTCGGTTATCCGTTGTGTGACGTGTGCGGCTTTCTGCGCGATCCGGACGGTTGTATCCTTTGCGGCGCGTGGAAGGTGTACGAAAATGCGGGCGAAGCGGCGCGCACGTTCGAACGGTTCCGCCGTTGCAGTGCCTGCATCTGCCGGCATATGGACAGGGGGAGGACTCTGTCTCAGATATTTAATGTAGGATAAAAAAATTTTAGGAGGTATCTTATGAAAGTTTCTATCGTGTATTGGTCGGGTACGGGCAATACGGAGGCAATGGCAAATGCTGTTGCAGAGGGCGCAAAGAACACGGGTGCGGAGGTCGAACTTTTGCCAGTTTCCGCGGCAAGCGCCGATGTCATCGGCAGCGACGCGCTTTTGTTCGGCTGCCCTGAAATGGGCAGCGAGGAGCTGGAAGAGAGCGAATTCGAGCCCTTCTTCTCATCCGTAGAAGGCTCGCTTTCGGGCAAAAAAATGGGGCTGTTCGGCTCTTACGATTGGGGCGACGGCGAATGGATGCGCACTTGGCAGCAGAGAGTGGAAGCCGCGGGCGGAGTGATGATTGAGGACGGACTCATCTGTAACAACGCACCGGACGACGACGCCCTCGCCGCCTGCCGCGCGCTCGGCGAAAAAGCGGCAAAGTGAGGGAGTATGCTTAAAATCACATTGGAAGTCGAGGGGATGCGCTGCGGAATGTGCGAAACGCACGTCAATGATGTTGTACGCCGTGTGGAGGGCGTGAAAAAGGTCGCGTCCTCCCACGCGAAGGGCAGAACGGAAGTCATCGCCGAGGACGGCGTGGATATTTTGCGTATCAAGGCGGCGATCGCCGCGCAGGGCCATACTGTCGGCAATATCCAATGTCAGCCATACGAAAAGCACGGATTGTTTTCGCGCAAGAGGTGAGTGCAATGTTTGTCGTCCGCAAATATGAGGAAAGAGATGTTCCCGCCTGTGCAAAATGTTTTTACGAAAGTTTCTTCGACTGTCCGTTGACGGAAAAGGATAAGATATTTTTGCGCGACTACGCGCAGGTGCTCATCGAAAAGTGTTCGTTTACATACGTCGCGGAGAGCGAAGGACAGGTCGTCGGGTTTATTATCGGGCATTACAAAAAGAGTTTTGACAAATTGCTTGCCAAAACGCACGACGCAAAACCGCACTACAAGGTGTGGTTAAGGTGCTTTTTCAAGTTTATGTTCGGCGGCTACAAGATGTCCGCACCGATCAAGGCACAATTCGACGTCTTCTATAAAAAGCTGAAAGAGAACGGAAAAGACACGCCGCTTGCCTGCGACTGCGAACTGATGGCGCTCTGCTCGCGCAGGGACTTCCGCAAAGGGCTTGGCACGGCTCTCTGGAATGCTTTTAAGGAGCGTTGCGCAAAGAGCAATGTCAAGTCGGTGCGCGTATTTACCGATACGGATGCTACATATACCTTTTACGAAAAGCGCGGTTTTACGTTTGTTTGGGAAAAGCCGTACTCTTTCGGCGGGAAGGGCAAATCGCTTGTATATGAGTACAGACTTTGACGCGGTTTTCCGATTATTTCCGTTAGCGTATGTTAACGCCGCGCGTTTTTTCTTTACTTTTTCTTGAAAACAGAGTATAATCTATATCGTAAATGATATGAGGAGGTGCGCGCATGGCTATCAAGAGGACGAGAGAGTCGGAAGAAATGTATTTGGAGACCATTCTTTTGCTGCATAAAGGACAGTCGAACGTGCGCGCCGTAGATGTGCGCGATGAACTCGGTCTTGCCAAATCGAGCGTCTCGCGCGGCGTCAATCTCCTTGAAAAGAAAGGGTATATCCATATCGACCGCGAAACGGGAAATCTGAGTTTCACCGACGCAGGCAGAAAAAAAGCAGAGGGTATTTACGAGCGGCATCAGACGCTCACAAAGGCGCTTATGAAGCTCGGAGCAAAGCCTGGACTTGCCGAAGAAAACGCCTGCCGCATGGAACACGTCGTCTCCGACGAGATGATGGAAGTGTTCCGGAATTATATCAAAGAGTAAGGAAAAAGGGAACGCCGCGTGCGTTCCTTTTTTTGTGCAGGCAAATTTTTCGGAAAAATTTAATTAACCGCAGTAAATATATTTGACTTGCAAGGCAGAAATGATTATACTATATATTGGTTCGCAAGAGGGAACTTGAAAGGCGAATTTTTATTTAACCCATAAGTTCGCTACTGCGTACCTAATTTTTCGCCCGTGAGTTAGTGTATGCGAACTCGTATGTGGCGAAACAGAGGCAAATCGTGAAGGGAACAAAAACGCAGAAAACGCCCAAAGAACTCAAAGCGTGGGAGAAAGAAAAGAAGCTCATCCCCGTGATGATCAAAAAATATTGCCACGGCAAACACAAAGCGAAAGGGGAAGAGCTATGCGAGGGGTGCAAGGCGCTCGTCGAATACGCGCTCTTCCGCCTCGAAAAGTGCCCGTTCAAGGTCAACAAAAAATTCTGTTCTTTCTGTCGTATCCATTGCTATAAGCCGGATATGCGGGAGAAGATAAAAGACGTGATGAAGTGGGCGGGTCCGCGGATGATCTTCACGCACCCCGTGTTTGCGTTCAGACACGTATTCCAGATGATAAGCTACAAACAGAAATTAAGAAAAGAGGCAAAGGCGAAAGTAAATGTTTGATAAAGAACTCTTAAAGCTCATCGGCGGAAATAAAAAGTACGTCGTCTATACCGTCCTTTTAATGGTGCTCGGTATGCTTGCCAACATCGGCATTACGGCGAGCATCTGCTGGGCGGTGTACTTCCTCATTGAAGGATACGAGCCGCTTGCCTACATATATCCCGCAATAACGGCGGTCGTTGCCATTATCGTGCGTTATATCGCCAGCCGCTGCACCGGCAATTTGAAAGATATGCTGGGGCGCAAGGTCAAAAAGGACTTGCGCGAACGCACTTATGACAAAATCTTAAAACTCGGCGTGCGCTCGACGGACGGCATGAGCATGGCAGGACTGACGCAGGTTTCAATGGAGGGCATCGAACAGCTCGATCTGTATTACTCCACATATCTGCCGCAGTTCTTTTTTTCCATGCTCGCGCCCATCATTCTCTTTTGCATCTGCGTGGGCATCGACTGGCGCACCTCGCTCGTTTTGCTCGCATGCGTCCCGCTTATTCCCGTGTCCATCGTGGCGGTAAGTAAGTATGCCAAAAAGATATTCGCAAAGTATTGGTGCAAATACACCTCGATGGGCGACGCCTTTTTAGACAGCGTGCAGGGGCTGAAAGAATTAAAGATTTTCAAGGCGGACGCCGCCCGCCACGCAAAGATGAACGAAAGCGCGGAGGAGTTCCGCAAGATCACGATGAAAGTGCTCGTCATGCAGCTCGCCAGCACGACCATCATGGACTTGGTTGCCTACGGCGGTGCGGGCGCAGGCATCGCGCTTTCGATTGTGGGGCTTATGAATGGCTGGCTTGCGCCTGCCGCCGCGCTCTTTCTCATTCTTGTGGCGGTGGAGTTTTTCCTGCCGCTCCGTTCGCTCGGTTCGGCTTTCCATGTCGCCATGAACGGCGCGAGCGCGGGCAGAAAGATCATCTCTCTTCTGAACGTACCCGATCCCGTATGGGGAAAGAACGAGGTAAAGGGAACGGAACTCAAATTGAATGGCGTGACCTTCTCCTATGACGGCAAGCGCAACGTTTTGAAAAATGTGTCCATGACCTTCCCTGAAAAGGGTATGACTGCAATCGTCGGCGAAAGCGGCTGCGGCAAGAGCACCGTCGTCAATATGCTCGTCGGCGCGTACCGTCCGAAAGCCGGCAATGTAACCGTCGGGGGTGAAGTTTTGGAGAACGTCACGCGCGAGTCGTACTATTCGCATCTCGCGTCCGTTTCGTACAATACCTATATTTTCAACGACACCGTGCGCGCCAACTTTGAACTTGCAAAGAAAAACGCGGCCGATGAGGAAATCTGGGCGGCGTTAGAAGCTGTCAATCTCGCAGACTTTATAAAGGAGAACGGCGGGCTGGATAAGGTCATCACAGAGGATGCAAACAACGTATCGGGCGGGCAAAAACAGCGGCTGGCGCTTGCGGTCAACCTCGTGGCGGACAAAGATATCTACGTCTTTGACGAGGCGACGAGCAATATCGACATTGAGAGCGAAGCTATCATTATGGATAACATCAAGGCAATGAGCAAGAACAAAAGCGTAATTGTCATTTCGCACCGCCTTGCAAACGTCGTTCCCGCGGACAATATCTACTATATGGAAGAAGGGGAAGTAAAGGAAAGCGGCAGCCATGCGCAGCTGATGAGCGCACAGGGCGGCTATGCAAAACTCTTCAACACGCAGAAAGCGTTGGAAGAGGGGTATAAAGAAATCACCGGCGCAACCGCGGAGGTGATCGCATGAAGGCAAAACTTCGCAGAAGCGGCGCAAAAATCATGGCGAGCCTCATTGTGCTGCTCGGTTCGCTGTCGTATATCATGATCCTTGCCGTCATCAACGGCTCTGTCGGGTTTATCGCTGCGATGGGCGTGACGGTGTTCGGCGCAACGGGTGTGGCAAAGGCTTTGGGCATCCTCGGCTTATGCGCCGAAGTTTCCCTCTCGTGGGGCTGGATCATCGGGCTTGCCGTCGGCTGCGGTGTCATCCGTGGCGGATTGCGGTATCTGGAACAGTATTCCAACCACTACATCGCCTTCAAATTGTTGTCGGTGCTACGCGATAAAATTTTCGGCGCGCTCCGCGTGCTCTGTCCTGCAAAGCTCGAAAGTAAGCAAAAGGGCAGTATTATCGCCATGATCACTTCGGACATTGAAACGCTTGAAGTGTTCTACGCGCACACCATCAGCCCGATCTGCATTGCGATTCTGGTGTCGCTGGCGGTGTTCCTGTTTGTGGGCTTCATCGCAAGCTGGTATCTTGCGCTTGTGGCGCTTGTGGGATATATCGTCATCGGCATAATCGTGCCTCTTATTTCATCGGGCAGGCTCAAAGCGTCGGGCGTAAACTACCGCAGGGAGTTCGCCTCGTTCAATGCCTATTTCCTCGACAGCATCAAGGGCATTAAGGACATCGTTCTGAACAACGCCGAAAAGGACAGGGAAGGAGAAGTCAACCGCCGTTCGGATATTCTTCTGAAAGAGACGAAGAAGATGAAAAACGGCATCACGAAGGCAAGCGCCGCCACCGAACTCATGGTAACGCTGTTCATCGTAATCTCGCTGATTGTCGGCATTTTGCTCGTTCACTTTGAGATGCTCGATTTGGGCAGGATGCTCATCGGCGTAGTGACGATCTTCGGCAGTTTTGGCCCCGTACTCGCGGTGTCCGCTCTGCCCGGCAACCTCACGCAGACCTTTGCCAGCGGCGACAGGGTTTTGAACCTTCTGGAAGAAAAGCCAGCGGTTACGCCCGTCAAGAACGGAAAGACTTTCGATTACGAAAACCTGAACGTCAAAGACCTTTCGTTCGCGTATGAGAAGAATGCGCCCGTTCTCCAAGATGTGTGCATGCACGCGGACAAGGGTGAAATCATCGGCATCGTCGGTGAGAGCGGCTGCGGCAAATCGACCTTCTTAAAACTCCTGCTCCGATTCTGGGAAAAGGACAAGGGCGAAATCAATTATAACGGCATTGACGTCGATAAAATCGCCTCGGATAATCTATTGGACAACGTAACGATGGTGTCGCAGACGACCTATCTCTTTGACGAGAGCATCGAGGATAACCTGCGCATCGCAAAGCCGGACGCCACGCAGGAAGAACTTGAAACCGCGTGCAAAATGGCATCGGTGCATGATTTTATCATGTCGCTTCCCGACGGCTACAAGACGCAGGTCGGTGCGATGGGCGACAATCTTTCGGCGGGCGAAAAACAGCGTATCGGGCTTGCCCGCGCGTTCTTAAAGGGCAGCCAGCTCATTTTGTTGGACGAACCGACGAGCAACGTCGATTCCATCAACGAGGGCATGATACTCAAATCCCTTGCCGAACAGAAGAGCAAAAAGAGCATCATCCTCGTGTCGCACAGAGAATCCACTATGGCGATTGCGGACAGGATTTACCGTGTGGACAGCGGAGTAATGCAGGAAGTAAAGTGATATATGGAAAATACGAGCAAAACCACAACACAAAACGCCGACGTCGCCGCACTTATAGAAAATACGCTTGCAATGCAGGCGGCCGTTGCGCCCAAGCAAGCTGCTTTTGAGGAAAAACTTAAAAAGCGCGAGGCGCGCGACAAAGACGAGAGTAAGATGTTCCGCAGATTTAAGATCAAGGACATCGTATTCCTCGCCATCATCACGGCGTGTACGTTCATTACAAGCGTGGTAATGCCGTTTATCAAAGACGTACCCGTCTTCGGCATTATTCAGATATGTCTCGGATTGCAGTTTTCGATATTTCCGGTGATAGGGCTTATGAAAATAAGGAAAGCGGGAGCATTGTTGTTCCAATCGCTGTTGATGGCGTGTTTCCTTGCAATGATGTTCCCGCCGATGGCGCTGATAGCGCTCTGCGGTCTTGTCGCGGAAGGCGTGGCGCTTTTGATTTTCCGCAGCTATAAAAACGACTGGGCGTGCATTGTTGCGGGGACGTTGTATATGCCTCTCACAATTCCTATCATGCTTTTTTTCGGGAAAGTGTTATATTCCTTTACCGATGAGTACGGTCAGGCAATGACCATATTCCTCGGAACGGATAACGTGTGGACGATACTCGGTATAACGTGTGCGGTATTGGCTATTTGCTTTGTCGGTTCGGTGTTGGGTATGATTATTTCCCGCGAGCTTAAAAAGGCGGGGGTTCTCAAAAAATGAAGTTTTTTATTTGGAAAAAGACCTTATATCCCGTCATCGCGCTTGTGGCTGCACTTTTCATCGCGGTTTTTTGTTTGATAACGGCGCGAGAACTCAATTGTTCTTACTTTATAATCGGTGCATTCTTATGGGCGGCGCTGTTCGGTTGCTATCGTGGCTGCATGCGTATCTTTGTTCCGTTTATTGTTGTTGGCGGAATATTTTTCGGGATATTTTATGCCGTAACACAAAGCTGGCTTTCGGCGCTTTCTATGGTCAACAGGCTTGGCGGATTGTTTATCTGTGCGGAGATAGGTATGAGCATATCGACCGTCAGAATGACGCGCAGCCTTTCGCAAGTGCATACGCCGCGTGCAATCACTTTGGGTATGCTCATCTCTATGTCCTTTGTGCCCATGCTCAAAGGGGAGATAGGTCGCGTGCGCGAGGCGATGAAGACACGCGGCGCAGGCAGCGTGTTAAACCCAAAAATCTTATATCGCGCCTTTTTGGTACCATTTGTTATGCGGCTGGTGAATATCTCGGATACGCTCGCGCTGTCGGTGGAAACGCGCGGCTTTACGCTGGGCGGTTCGCTGTACTCGGTTTGTAAAAAGGAATACCCCGCAATCTCGGATGTTCTGTTTCTTCTCGGAATTGTTGCGGGCGCTGTTTTGGTGATTGTTTTATGAGCGCTATTGAATTGAAACAAGTAAATTTTTCCTACGACGGAAAGACGAAGATCCTCGAAAATATGGACTTTACCGCCGAATACGGGGAAGTGATCTTGCTTTCCGGACATTCCGGCGAGGGGAAAAGCACGCTCATGTACATCGTCAGCGGCATTATCCCCAACGTCAATTATGGCGAACTTTCTGGCGAAGTGCTCGTCGGCGGCGAGAGCATCAAGGGCAGGAAGATTGGCGACATCTGCCGCAAAGTCGGCGTTGTGTTGCAGAACGCCGACGAGCAGATCATTCAGAAGATCGTAGAGGACGAGATCGCTTTCGGTTGCGAAAACCTCGCATTCCCGCCTGAAAAGATACAAAAGCAGATCGAAATCGTCTGTCGCCTTATGAAGCTGGACACGAAGTGGGCTTGCCGCACGCTCTCCGGCGGGCAGAAACAGCGGCTGATTACGGCGAGTACGCTTGCAATGGGGCAGAATATCATCATTCTCGACGAACCGCTCGCCAATCTCGATAAAGACGGTGCGGCAATGCTCATGGGAACGCTGCGCTCGCTCGCAGGAGCAGGCTATGCCGTCGTCGTCATAGAACACAGGCTCGACATGGTGCTGCCGTTTATCGATACGGTCTGGCACATCGGAAATAAGACGGTCAGAAAGGTCGAAAACAGACAGGAATACCTCATACAGCAGACGGCAAAAATAGAAGATAGTTGCCACATATATGAGGAGCAATCGCCGATTTTTGCTCTGAAAAATGTTAAATTCTCCGTCAAAGACAGGGAAATACTCAAAGACATCACGCTCGAAATCCCGAAGGGCGGCAGAACGGTTTTCCTCGGCGAAAACGGCTGCGGTAAAACCACACTCCTGCGCCTGATCGCAAGATTGTATAAACCGACGGGCGGGTGCATAACGCAGTATATCGACGAAAAGTTCAAACAAAAACCGCGCGGCAGCCGCGCATGGTTCAAAAAGGTGGGCGTCGTCTATCAGAATCCCGACTACCAACTCTTTATGCCGACGGTGGAAAAGGAGATAAACTTCGGCGCGCCCTCGCCCGAATACGCCGAGCATATCGCGGGATTATTCGGTATTAAACACCTGTGGCACCGTCACCCGCAGTCGCTCTCCGAAGGACAGAAACGGCGCGTCTCCATTGCCGCAGTCGTCGCGTGCGCTCCCGAAGTGCTTTTATTGGACGAACCGACGGTGGGGCAGGACTATGACGGGCTCTGCCAGATGGTGGAGATACTCAACAAGCTCCACGAACAGACGGGCAACACGATGATAACCATTACCCACGATGTGCGCTGCGCCGAAGCGCTGTGCGACAGGGCGTATCTCATTGCGGACGGAATTGTCGCAAAGTGCGGCGGTAAGGAACTTGTAAGAGAGTATTTCGCTCCGCATTTAAGTTTGACCGCCGCGGATAAAGGTGATATAATCTAAGAAAAACGAAAGAGGCCTATTATGGCAGATCACATCGAGATCCGCGGAGCGCGGGTGCACAATCTGAAAAACATAGACGTGGACGTTCCCCTGGACGGGATCGTCGGAATCGCGGGCGTGTCCGGGTCGGGCAAATCCTCGCTCGCGCTCGGCGTGCTGTACGCCGAAGGCTCGCGGCGATATCTCGACGCGTTGTCCACATATACGCGCCGGCGCATGACGCAGGCGGCGAAGGCGCAGGTGGATGACGTCGCGTACGTCCCCGCGGCGCTCGCATTGCACCAGCGTC
>ERZ780203.650-NODE-650-length-35598-cov-7.666179_pt1 | contig 35598 bp, 44 predicted proteins | sample MGYA00511168_ERZ780203 | MGnify/ENA primary metagenome ERZ780203 (study PRJEB29588, sample SAMEA2156577) | human gut metagenome | biome: human gut; feature: human-associated habitat; material: faeces | place: Denmark | collected 2008/2010 ...
TTATTTTTTTCTGTATTATAAATAGCCAAATCATTACTTGTATAGGTCGCTCCACAACTTGACAAACATAATAAAAGCAAAATTGATAACGTCATTCCAATAAACTTCTTCATTTTTCTTCCCCCTCTATTTTATATTTTTCTACATAATAGCATATTTTTCATGACTTGTAAAGGAATTTTATGACATGTTTCCTAAATTCACATTAATTATATACCTTTCAGCGTATTAATCTGCGACTGCAATCTTTCTATATCATCTTTCGTGACAATTTCCGCTCCTTTATAATACCATGTACCGACTAAGCCACACCTAATGTTGTCTAAACTCATAATCTCAGAACCGTCACACATTATCGTTATTAGACCCGCTCCTTCATTTCTGATTTCAAAAGTTTCTTGTCCATTGCAATATAAAGATAAATCCGGAAAACCTTTACTCACCACTAACCCATGAAGTTTATTATTATTATCATAACTCTGTATACCATTGCCGTCTATAACGGTTCTTGCTTCGCCATTTTCACCCGTCATAAACACACCGCAATTTGTTAAATTTCCGTTGTCGTCCATATACGCCGTGCGTTTTCCTTGTTCATTATATAGTTCAAATACATATTTATGACCGTCGTAGCCCGATTGATAGCGCAATGTTCCATTTCCGTCGTACATCGTGATTAGATTATCCTCTATTTTAAGTTTGCCATTTTGCGACATTATTGTGATTAAGTTGGTATATAGATATGTCGTTGCCCAATCGCTTCCGTCACCGTGTCCAAATACTCCTATCCAGTTCCAGCCGTCGTCACGACTTTTGTTAGCTGCTCCAATCTTGATTTTCCCATCAATCAAAGCAACTGCATATTTACCGTCGTCCGACACGAACATTGCTCCCGTTTCATACTGCGCTATTTTTTGATATTCTCCGTTATTTTCAACAGTTACATCTTCATTTTTCTTCATAAATTCAAGTGTGTTTGTCTTATATTCATTTCTTTCGTTCTGCGCCAGTCTTAAATATTGGTGAGCTGTGAACATTCCGCTGAATGCTTCTATCATATTTATTGGCGGCACTCCTACAACAATAGAATTTTTGTGCGGCTCATACGGGTATTTTTTAACCGTTATAACTCTTTGATTTGATTTGATTCCGTTGTTTATATCATTTACCGTCACTATGTCTCCTAGGTTTATTTCTCCCGGCAAATCCAATACTTTTACATTTACCGCATATTTAGGCACGTCTATTCTTTCCGGGTTGTCTGCCCTGAATTGTGTCTGTGCCGCCAGCAACAAATCTTCCTGGTCGGTTACTTCATCAAAATTACAGAACCCTTCGTATTCTCCCAATGTATCATAGTTAGGACTTAAAATATACTGCTTGTCGCCCTCAAGCGGTAAATCATCCTTACCGTATGGATACAGCTTTGTTACTAATGTATAAGTTGATATTTTAGGCTTTATTTCACACCCGTTATATCTAGGGTCGATAACAAAATCTTTCTTTGTTCCCAGCTGTCTTACAAGGCCAATTTTGTCATTATCAATATATACTTCGCTGTGTACTCTATACTTTTTTAACGTTTCCATAAGCCTGTTAAGACACGCTATAGGGGTAGTCTTTGACATTTCAAAAAAGTCTATTTTGTCCGTGACAGGTTCAAGCCCCAGTGCTTCAATCTCTTCTTTTTTCAAAACTGTTACATACGGCGTTTTTGAAAAAATACCCTCCATAATCTCATTTGCCGGGGTGTTTATCATGTCTCCTATGTATTGCACATGCGTTCTGCACGCGTCCTGCAGTAGCGTTGAGGCTGATATTGTGCAGTCGTCTATATCTTTAATCCTGAATATACGTCCGTCATACCCGACCTTGCGCTCAAAGTCAATCAATCCCCATTTTTTATCACCTTTAGGCAGGATAAATGTCAATTCATAATCTCCGTTAATTGACTGTTCAATACATACATCTTTTGCATTTTCTAAAAATCCCAGCCTGTCTGATTCATATTCTGTTGCGTCTTTATCGTACACTGCAATAAATTTCATTAAAATCCATCTCCATATAATAATTTAGGTACATATTCTAATATAATCTGACCGTTTCCGCTCAGACAGTTAATATTTATTTTATTTATTTCGGGTTTCAGCTCAAAAAAATCACCTGAAAAACCACTCGGCAGAACAGCATTTGCACAGTCTATTGTTACAGGATTTTTAAAAGCTGCTGTACTGCTTATAGTGCTGTTGTTAATCGTCAGGTTGAATCCGTTAGTCTCAGTTGTTGGCGTTATAATAACAACGGGTCTGACAGGAGCAGAACCGCAATAATCTAATTCAAGCCCTGTTGCTCCTGCGCCGTATATTATCTCGTTTTCGTCTCCCAATCCCAAAGGTATATCGCTGTCCAATGAATGGTTACTGTCCAGCGGCACTCCTTTACTGTCATGTATCCAGTCGTTAAACGGTCTGCACCTGAATTGTATTTTGGTGTGTCCGTTTTTATATAGCTCAATTGTTAAGTCGTCTAAGTCAACAGGTTTTGCAATCCATACTGTGCTCAGCATGTCGTCAAATATAAGTATCCCGTATCCTCCGGCTAACCAGTTTGCGACTTTTGTTACGTTTTTTTGGAGTTCAACAGTATCGTGGGAAATTAAATAAAAGTCAAGCTCCAAAACTTTATCATCATAATATAACCGCCCTCCTGTCTCGGAGCAATCAACATTTCCGTCCCTGTATGGCACCTCCTCATCAATCTGTCTTACAGGCGCAATTATCGGTCTCCCAACGGTCTTTACGATTACGCCAACATCATTACTGTGTTTACCCCTAAATGTTATTCCATGTCTCATTTTTGACCCCCTACAGCGGTTACCGTTTTAGACAGCACTTTGTTGTGATAGAGTATCCCGTCAGTGCCGTCATTTATATTACTGGTAATATTCTGTGTTACTGTAATACTCGGCTTTATTTCCTTAATGGCAGCTTCTATTCTGCTCGCCATATTATCCATATTAGCATTTATACTCTGTTCCAGCGGTTCAACCACCGAGGCAACTTTTAAATTTGCTTCTTTTGTCTGCTGTAATATATTTGCCTTTTCGTCTTCAAGCGCCTTATATTCAGCTTCCATTTGCTTTATTATGGCATTATTTTCCTGCTCTATCTGATAACGCTGTTCGTCTCGCTCTATCTCTTTGAGTTTGTCTAATGCTTCCTGATATTTTTGCTTGCCCTCTATCGTTACAGCATTCTTGTATTTCTCAATGTCTGACAGGGTTTCGGCCTTATCTTCTGCACGATCTTCCACTTCCCAGGATTCTTCCAGAGCTGACAGCTTGTCGTCGAGCAAGTCCTTGACCTCGTCCATACGGTCCTTAGCCATATCCAGCATTTCGTCATATCTATCCTCTGTGGCTTCGTACAGCTTCATCTTCATTTCGTCAGCTTGACGGCGAGCATATTGCTGTTTAGTCGGGTCCAGGCTCTCATCTTGCGACCATTGTGTATATTTATCTATTTTGCGCTGGTAAAAATCAAGCTTATTTTCTCCAATTTCTTCCCAGCCATATACCCCTGCTTGCTTCTCAGTCCAGTCTGCGTCATCTTCCCATTCGCTCAATTTGTCTCTGACCGCGTCATAACTTTTTCTGTCCAGCTCTGCTTCTATTTTAATTTTAGCTACCTTTTCTTCATTGGTTAGTTCTCCGAGTTCCTCAAAATATTTTTGTACTTCTTTCTTTTGTCTATTAACCGCCGCTATAGTGTCAGCCGCAGACATATTGTTATATTCTTTCTCGTTTTCTATCCAGTCGTTGGAATAATTCAAATAACCGTCAAGAAACTGCTCTGTGTAATCAAGCCTGGTATCAAAATAATCTTCCCAGGTGATTAATCCGTTCTTTGCCGCCTGAACATTACGCTGATTAACCGTCTGCCAAACAGCGCCCATACTTGTGCCCATTTCGCCCCAGTCGTTTATACTGGCGTGCAAATCAATATATGCCTTAGAAGCTTTATTTGCGTCGTCAATAAGCTGCTGACTGTACTTATGTAACTTGAGCGTTGCGTCTTTCCATTCCTGCGTGTCGGGCGCGAAATTTTCATCACGGTATACGGCAAGGTTATTATAGTATTCTTCCTGAGATGTCCAGCCCATATCAAGCGCAAATTCCATTGATTCCAGGTTTTGGCTCCACATCTCTCTTGTATAATTGACTATTTCTTCCTCAATTTCTTTTATAACTTCCGCATCAGAAGCAAATTTCTGTTTCATTTGGTCGAGCCATTCAAGCTCTTCCCAGGCCGGTATTATGTTGTATGAGGTTTTGCGTATATGTTCTCTGTCAGACTTAGCGTTCTCCCAATCCTCGTTATTTTTACCGCTTGCATAACGAGGGATTCCTGCGCCTGACATTATTTGTTTTGTTTGCTTTGCAGTGTAAATTTTGGCGTGCTCAGGCAAAGGCAGTACAACGTCCCTGCCCTCAAATATATACCCCCTGCCGCCGTATTCAACAAGCTCCCTAGGGTCTGATGTTCCCTTTTCATCATTTATCATTGCCATACCGCCTGGGAAATTTTTATCTCCTTTGGCTTTGGGTGCACCCTGAATTTCAGCCTTATAAACAACTGTTCCGTGAAGTGTCGGAGCACTTGACGGAAAATTACCTTTATAGTTAGCAACACCCGAAATATCAGGAGCTGATGTTGGTGCGGTTCCTAAATTATAATTTGCTGTTCCGAGTACTTCAGGCACAGAAGTTGGAGTTATTCCCAAATTATAATTTGCCGTTCCGGTAATAGTTGGCGGTTCGACTTGCGGCATTGTTCCCAATTCATAGTCTACTTTACCTTTTACAACTAAATTATCAGGGGTTGGAACTTCCCCAACTTCTAAATTAATAGTTTGGGTAACTGGCTCAAAGTCAGCATTCGGAGCTTCCTCAACTTCCTGCTTGACTTCTTGAGTAACAGGTTCAGGAGATTCTGTTGGAGCTTCCTCAACTTCTTGCTGTACCTCTTGAGTTACCGGCTCCGGTTCTTCTGTGGGAGCCGGCTCAACTTCTTGTTCGACCTCCTGCGTAACAGGCTCGGGTTCAGGCGTTTCGGCTTCATTAACTTCTTGATTCACTTCTTGAGTGACTGGTTCCTTGCCTATTTTGTCTATAACTTCCAGTCCGTTGCCCTCTGCATTTATGGCAACTGTTTTATCTTCGGGCAATTCGTTAAGACTGTTTATTATATCAGCGACAACATTTCCATCCGCACCATTTTGCATTAGAGATGTACCTATATTCGCCATTGATTTCGCTATATCATCAGAGCTTGCACCTGCAAGTTCAGCATTGGAAACAAAATCAGAAAAGAAATTACCTATTCCCTCTGTGCTTCCTTGAGCTACCTGATATATATTGTCAAGACCTTGCTGTGCAACAGTCAATTGCTCTGTTATACCTCTTGCAAAGTCGTCATATCCCATTTCTTTGGTATAATTTTTAACATCGCCCAAAGTCGTATTTATTCCGCTTAAAGCGCGCTCAAACTCACCGTCTGCAAGCTGCTTGGGCACTAAGGCACTTGTTACATCTGCAACGCCTTGTATACCTTCTTTATACTGCTGCACCTCTGCTTCTGATTTATCCAGCTTAGATGAAAACTCGCTAACTCTTCTTTCTGCGTCCAACAGCCAGCCTGCCACCGGGTCATTTGCCGATACACCATAAGCATTACGCACTTTTTCCTGCGCACTGGAATAATTCTTTTGCAGTTCAGACATTTTGTTATTATATTGTTCTGCATCTATAGAACCGCTTTGAAGCTGTTCATTAAGGTTTTTTTGTGCGCTTTCAAAACTACTGGTGAGGTCTTTATATTCTCCTAACGCGCTTGAATATCTTTGCACATCGTTTTCCGCTTCTTTTAAACCGCTGGAAAAATCTTCTGTATTTTTAATAGCTTTACTAAAATCACTATCGTTTAACTGATTTTGAAGGTCAGCACGGTTGCTTAGCAAATCGCTTTTAGCTTTCCCCTCTATCTTATCAAATTCACCGCCAAAGCCATTATCATTTACAGTTATTTCAACGTTATACTCTTGTTCAACCTGAGCCTTTAATTCATCAAGTTTCTTTTGAGCTTTCTCAATCTCTTTTGTGTCCGTCGAGGTTTTTATCGTGGCTTCAAGCTGTTGTGCCTGTGTCTTATATCCTTGAATTTTATTGTATTCTTTTAGACTGTCTTTTGTAGCTTGAACTAGTTTTCCAGTAACTTTTACTACATCTATCTGAGCATTTTGATACGCGTGATATGCGGCAGTTCCTAAAGCAACGGCACCTGTAACCGCGATAATACCAGCCGCCGCTGCAAGACTTATACGCCCCACACTAGCCACCGTAGGAGCTACTGTCCCTAATTTCCCCAACGATTCAACAAAATTTCCTATACCTTTAGTTGTCCCGGCTATTACTTTTGCGCCTGCACCCATACCAATAAGCCCGGTACCTATATTAATAAGTCTTTGCTTACTGTCATCGCTCATATTAGCAATATTCTGAGCAAAATCTTTGATACCGCCGGATACATTCTTTATAGTTGGCAAAAATGTTTCCCCGATACCCCGTGCGGCTTCAACCAAGTTATTTTTAGTAATTTGAACTTGACTTGCTGTTGTCTCTGCTTTAGCATTAAATTCTTTTTGCAGTGCTGTTCCCTCTGCCCATGCAGTGTTTGAATGTTCTAATGCGTCAGCCAACAAATCTATACCTGAGCTTCCTGCAAGTTTCTGCAACGCCTGAAGGTCTCTTATATTGTTAAATCCTAAATTGCTTAATGTAGATATTTGGTCGTCTGTCTTAGATAACCCTTTCAAAAAGTCCTGGAACGCTCCGCTTGCGTCTGTGTTCCATTGTTCTTTGAATTCTTCTGAACTCTTTCCGCTTAGCTCGGCAAAGGTTTCTAAATCTTCTCCGCCCTCTGCTACTGACTGGTGCATTTGCATCCAAATTCGGGACACTGCGCTACCGCCCGACGCGGCTTCTGCTCCTAAAGATGATAATGCTGTCGAATACGCTAGCACGTCCTGAGCTGATATACCAACATTCGCCCCTGTAGACCCCATATACATAGCCATATCAGCTATTTCAGCCTCAGTCGTAGCGAAATTATTACCCAAATCAACTATTGACGAGCCTAAATTTCCTACCTGGTCTTGCGAAACACCAGCCACGTTCATAAACCGGGCAAGAGTTTTTGCACCTTGTTCTCCTGCTAAATTAGTCGCAGTTCCCATTTGCGCCATAGTTTCAGTAAAACCTACGATATTTTCCGTCTTAATACCAAGCTGACCGCCAGCGGCCGCAAGTTCTGTCAACTGTGCTGTTGTTTGCGGAATGGCGTTTCTGCCGTCTATTCCTGTTGTTGATAAATCTATTATACCTTGTCTTACTTCTTGAAGTTGCTGAGGTGTGCCATCTACAGTCTTTTTTACATTTGCAAAATTATCTTCAAAATCTATCGCGAATTTAGCAGAAGCTACACCCCCGGCCGCAAGGGCAACACTTGCAAGCTGAATAGGCTTAGTTATTGCGTTAATGCTCTGTCCTGCTTTTTGCCAGCTTTCCCCAACATCTTGTAGATTTAAAGCCTTTTCCATGTTAACAATAGCTTTTTGGTTTTGAGCTAAACTTTCATACTGTTTGCTTGCGTTTGAAACAGCTGACTTTGCAGAATTATACGCCGCACTTTCTCTTTTCAATGCGCTTTCATTGCTCAGAATTGATTTTGATACTTCATCGTGCTGTTTCTGCAATCCTTTATATTCATTTTGTGTCCACTGGATTGCCTTAACATTATCCTTATACGCCTGACTATTTTTATTCAGTCCTGCATTGGCAGATTCTAAGGCCTGAATCTCAGCTTTTTTTGAAGTCATAAGACTGCCTATAGCCGATTTCTGACCGTTTAGCCCTTTTATATTTTCGTTCAGCTGTTTAGTATTTTGCTTATACGCTTTTTCCGTTTCAGCTAATATACTTCGCTTTTGCTTTAGGCTTTCGGCCGACTTTGCGACTATCTTATCATATCCGCCCATTTGCCGGGTCTGCTCTGCAATGCTTTTTACGCCTTTTTGCGACATTGCATTCATACCGGATAATTCTGACTGCACCTTTGATATAGTGGAGCTTAATGACGACGCGTCACCCGTAAATTTTACAGTTAATTCCCCTAAATTTCCGCTCATATAATCCCGCCTTTCTTTCCGCAACAAAAAAGCACCCCTAAAGGGTGCCAATCACAAAGCAAAAAACACTGTTTAAAATGCTTTTTGCTTTGTGCAGTCCTAAAACTGCACAATATAATTTTATAATCCATTCATCCAGCCGAGACTGGGAGGCAAATTTGTGACAGAGTTTTCCTCCTCGTCTTCGTTTAGTGAAATTAACATTTCCATTAATTTAACCGGATTTTGTCTTGCAAGCTCGTCGGGCAGTATCCCTTTTGACTTATACATTACTCCATATATATCATTAAGATTAAAAGTTTCGTCACTGTCCGACTTTACTGGTTTTTTATAAGTTCGTTTACTTCGCTTATTGTATTGAGGTAAATGTCAAGCAATTTCCGACACAACATATCTTTTTCTGCGATGGACATTGTGTCAATGTATTCTTTATTAGCCGCTGTGCCTTTAAACATGCTTATTAGTACACCATAACACAACTTGCAAGCGCCTGAATGCCCTCTTAAATGCTTGTCCTGCATATCTGCGTAATCCTCAAAAGCAAACGGCCTTGATTGAACTTCTTTGCCGTTAATCTTTATAGTCAATATATTTTCTATGTCTTTTGCCATGGACTAAACCCCCTGTTCCGGTGTTGTTGACGGATACCAGTTCGGGTCTGTGAACCAGTTTTCTACAGCCTGTTCTTCCGTCACTCCATCAGGCAGATTGTCTGTATCTATATAGTAATATCCCTTACCGTCAGAATCACGGAATACGGCTGAAAATGTGGCTTTGGCTGTCTGATGTTCGGGCGCGCCCTCAGAAGCTTTTGTCTTGCCTCCAATATTTGAGGCAAAACCATATTTGCCCTTATAGTACCTAACCAAACGTTTTACACCGTTGGCTTTTTCAATCACCCAAGCCACAGCAAAATATTCAGCCTTTGCCGCTGTGTCTTTATTGAACTCCACGCCGTTGTCTACAAGTTCCGCACCTCTCCACATTGCGTCAACCTCGGGCGGTATATCAGCGTTTGTAATTTCATGACCCATTTTTTCAACGTATGAATCTACTTCATACGCTCCGTTGTCCGCGTCAAATGTTGAGGTAGAACCTGAATCTGTTGGAGCGATTTCAACCGTGCCTGGCAATGTCACCGCCTCGCCGTATGTAGTCTTCCCTGTTGCTATATCATCAGCTGTTATAGGGAAAAAGGTATAATTTGATACACCAATTTTTGAATGTGGTTTATTTATTTCTTTTACTGCCATAATTAATGACCTCCTAAAATTAATTTATTGCTTTTTGTACTTCATTAGTTAATATTTCAACCGCTTCATCTTTCCCGGCTTCAAAACCGGGTTCCATGTACGGCTGTGGTCTCTGCCCCCTGGTCGTGTGCCATTGTCCTTTGCTGTCCTGATACCTCCACGGCGTTTGTCGTCCTCCGGCGTAAATACCTGTACCCATTTCGACGTATATACCGTAATCAACCGTGGGTCCTATCTCAGATGTATATTTTCCTCCACCGCCTGTTGTTTCTTCTACAATGCTGTTTCTCAGTTCTCCTGTATCAACAGGACACTCAGCTTTACACTGGGCTTGTATAGCTTTGCCGCCCTTTGCCACCCCGTTTTGTACAGCGCCGTCAAGTTTAGATGATATATTTTCTAAGTTGTCCAATATATTATCAAGCCCATCAATTTCAATATTGATTCCCATTGTCACCCCTCATTTTAAAAAAATACCTCTTTTTTATATCTCTGCGACAAATGATATAATTCATCAGGGCTTTGCCGGGGCACATCGCAATCGTATGTCCTTGTCCAGCCGTCCGACTGCATTATCTCATTGACTTTTACTCCTATATTGGATAACTGCACGGGCGAATTACTCCAAATATCCACAGCAAACTTGCTTACTTGTGACTGCTCGGCGTTATCGGCGTGAAAGCCCTCGTCAGTTGTCACTTTTCTAAACGTAATAACAGGCACGGCGTTAAAATGAAACTCCGTGCCATATTTAACCGTTATTCCTGTACTTTCGAGCAGTTTTTTCACCCGTGGAATTAAATCAATCAATAAAACCCACCCCCGTATATATCACTTGCGCCGTTCTCTCCCGTGTTAACGTTCACGCTCTCATCTTTTACGGCTGTTGGCAGCTTGTTTAAAAGAGCCATTGTGTAATCGTCCCAATGTTCGGAATACTTTACTGTATAGCTTATATTTTCACCTTTCAAAGCGACCCTTGCGCCTTCTTCAAGAAATGTACAAGGCTCGCAGTAAATACGCTTTACAGTCTCAATTTCAAGTCCGTATTCTTCCTGTGCTAGACCTCCGCTGTATGGTTGAATATCTGCTGTTATTTCAGCTTTAAGTTCAGCGCCGCTGTATACCTCAATCGTTTTTTTCAGGTTCATCAAAATCACTCGGAACCCTCCCTTTACGATTAATAAACGGCTTTAATCTCTCGCGGTAATTATTGAGAAAATGACTGTCGTTAGCCGTACTGTCCTCATAGCTTTTGCTTACAGAGCCCTGTGTTTCCGACTTCACAACCTTGTCTGCTTTTTCCTGCCCATAGCTTGCGCGCCTATATCGGTCGGCGGTCATAACCGGCAAAAGGCTTTCAAGCTCTTGCGGAAAATCTGATATTCTGCAATAGTTTAAAATCAGATTTATGTTATCCTCAATTAAAAAGGACAGCAGGTTATCCCTGCAGTCCCCCTCTATCCCTAGAAGCATTTTTGCGGTTTCTAGCGCGTTCGCTTTGTTTAACATTGGTTCTCACCTCCGCCTTCGGCTTATCGTCAGATACGGCTTTTCTTGCTTTCCTGTGTCTGCTTAATAACATTCCCATAGGGTATTACTCCTTTGCGCTAATCTTGATGGCCTTGGCGTCGTCCGCGATGTGCGTTGTATAGTGCTTGTCGGCTGTGATAACCGTGGTTTTATTAACAATATCTCTGTCATTTTCAATCTCGGTATCGCGCTTTAGGTAAATCGCAAGCGCACCGGGCTTAACGATATAGTTCGTATAAGCGCCGTTCTCCGCCTTAATCTTGTTGGAAAGCACAACTTGACAGCCGTGTATCATGCCGACCGTGCCCTTAATTATAATATCCGCGCCGATGTCGGTCGCTTTAATCCAGTCCTCGGATTTTCTAAGCTCCGCCAGCTGTGCCGGAGCGATAAGCAGAACCTTTTCACCGTCTATGTCCTCTCCGAATTTAACGAGTGCGTCCGCTATAAAGTTTGAAGTCAGCGTTGCCGTGCCATCTCCGACTGTCATAGCGGATATGATATTATCAAGCACAGCAAGCACATCATTGTCAAGCTTGTTTGCTATTGACAACCCAAGCTGATTTACCGCCTCGCCCATAGGGTCGCCATAGCCGCTTAGAACGGACTCGTCCGTAAGCTCAACGCCCTTGCCTGCCTTTTTAACGCTTACCTTGGTGGTCGATGTCGCCATTTTCTCAATCGGAATAGCCTCGCCCTCGCCCACGTCCTCCGCGTCACCTATGTACGCATACTTTGGAAGCGTGACGGTATCGCCCGGCTTTCCCTGCAATGTTCTGTCAATGGTCGCAAGCGGGGCAAACTTCATAGCTGCCTCAAGCTTTGCCGATACCATAGGCGCCATAACCTCGGGATTTACCATGTTTTCAAGCTTCGTTGTTCCTGTTGCCATTATTGATTACCTCCTGTTAATTTTTCATAAGTTTCTTTGTCCTCGTTATACAGCTTGACGCGCTCTGCATAACTCATTTTGTTAAAAGCCTCTTGCGTTATTGCAGCGGCTTTGTCTGTCCCCGCCTTTGGGACAGTTCCTTTCAGCTTATCGACAACCGCAGCTTGCACCTCTTCGTTAAACGCCTTTTCAAACGCGTCTATATTCGCCTTTGTGGTTTCGGCGTTGTCCTGCGCCAAAAATGAAGCGAATTGAGGCGAAAGTCCTTTGTCCATAAGTGATTTACCCGTTTCAAATTCAAGCTTTTCACGCTCATATTTCGCGCGTTCTTTCTCAAATTTTTCCTGTTCCTTTTGCCGCTCGGCTTCTGCTCGTTCGTCCGCGTTCAGCTTGGCAAGACGTTCACTTTCGCTTATTGCTTCCGACAACCTTGTTTCAAGCTCTGCATCCCACTTCTTGCGCGCCGCCTTTAACGCTTCATCAATTTTGGATTGAACGTCATCGGTGCCGCCCGCGTTGACAGCCGTCCCTGCGGCCGGCGCTGTAGGTCCGGTCGGCGTTGCCAGGTCTGCAACATTTTGTCCTGTTTGGGGTGTTACCATAGCGCCGCCTGTCTGTTTTGCATTTTCTGCCATTTAAAATCCTCCTTTCAATTTTGGGTATAAAAAAAGAGCGTCTCCGCTCATCATCTTTATTTTAATTAATTTGTTGGGTCTCTTGACCTCATGTCATCACCTCATTTTTGGTATAATAAAAGCACCCTGCATTTGCAAAGGTGCTAATCCATAACGTCATTTATAATATTCATAATTATATCAACATTGTTTTCAGTACATCTAATAGGACACAGCCCGAATTGATAATCATAACATAAGGTTACTTCATCATCATTACATTTAGATTCAATTATATCTTGAAAAGGTCCGTTAATTTCTCGTTCAACCGTTATTTTCGGATTTTTTATAAATTCCGCTTTTATTTTCTCAAAGACAGGTTCTTCCGCTTCTCTTTTAAAGTTAGGTATTACCAGATTATTACTGTTATTTTTACTTTTTACCGCTTTCATTTCAATCACCTCATTATATTTCATAATAACATTAACTTATAATATCTTGTGAACCACTACTATAAGCTAGGGTCTATTCTCTTTTTACAATTTCTGCAAATTTCATAATGCTTTTGGGTTAAAAACTTTTCATCCTTTGTTGGTTTTACTCCGCCGTCAACAATCCACTGCAATTCAACACAATAACCTAGTTCTATTACTTTATTCAACATTGGACAATTAACGTCATCTACTATTTCAGCCATTTTTTCATCACCTCTATAACTACAAGTGTATCGTTCATCATTCTATCTTTACTAATAACAGTCTGAACTATTCCACTATAAGACTTAACACCTATTACGCCACTGCTACTATAATAATCACACAAAGTATTTGGTTCCGGGTACCTTTTCATTATTGCTATAGCGTTCTTTTTATATGTAAGTGCCTCAGCTTTTGAAATTCCGCTTTGTTTAATTCTGTTTTCTGCATGAACTCGCCAGCCGTTAATTTTAATGTCTTCTACCGGATATGCTTTCCCCTTGTTTTTAATACCAGCCTTTTCAAGTTCTCTGTCTATCTTTACATATTCAATCGGTCTTCCATTGATATTACGAGCATAATATTTTAAGTCGTCCCATTGATTGGTATAATTATACTTTATATTTTGGAATTCGTCAAATGTTTTAGGGACATTCTTCTTTCCCAACACCTCAGTATATCTCACATATTGTTTCTTGTCGCCGCCTCGGTTTCTATACATAACAACATGTTTGTCAAACGCCTCTTTTTGCTTGTCTGTCAGGCTCTCAATCCATTCATTGTAACTCATACCCTTTATTTTATAGCCCTTGCCTGTCAGAGGGTCGCGCGCCCAGCGTCTTGCATAGTCTGTCGGCATTGTTGTTGTACATCTGCAATGCGGGTGCATAGGCGGATAATTTACGCCACCTACCGCCTCACTGACTTTAAATATCTTATTATCAAGCGGCGAACAGCTTTCACACGTCCTCTCATCAAGCGTTGCAAGATATTTGTATTGTTCTATTCCTAATTCTTCATAAGCCCTCAATTCAGCCATGTTCATGAAATAACTGACCTGCGTATTAACCAGCCTCTGCGCGTTATACTTTGATGTTTCCATTATCTCAGCAAGCCGGGCAGCCATTTGCGTATATCCCGCATGGCTCATTATCCCTTCTGTAATTATCTTCTGCGACTGTTCAGCGACCTTTGCCGTGTTATTCCACACTCTATCGCTAAATTGTTCGCCATGCCACTTACTCCCAAGCATTTCATTAACTGCGCGCTTAGGTATAAGAGAAAAGTATACACCTACATTACAGCCTTTTGCTATGTCGTGAACGGTTCTGTAATAGCTTTCTTCTATAACCGTATTGTATAAAGTCTTAGTTTTCTCTATCTCCGTTAGTGCCTTTTCTTTGAAATAAGCATATACATTAAGCTTAACCGCTTCTAAACGGCTAATTCTTGCCCCGTATGCCTGCGCGTGTATCTTGCGCATAAGTTCAAGCCGCTGTTTTGGATCTTCCGTGTCTTTTAATATTTCAGACAGCCTATCTGCTATTTGGTTCTGCGCCGCTTTATTAATAAGCTGTTCGGCTTCCTCGGCTGTGATTTGTACACCATTTTTGTATGTGTTGAATATCTTTTTTATTTCTTTGTCGATATCTTTTATGATACTGTCATACATACGCCTAAGCTCTTGTATTGTGTATGCTCCGCGGTTGTGTGCATCAAGTTCGCGCATTAGCGCAACTCTCAGCCAATAATCAGCACTTCTCATCAGTTAAATCTTCAAGCGCTGTATAATCCGCGCCCGTGCTCTTTCTGTAAAGTTCCTCGCGCTTTATCTCGCGCTCTACGCGGCTTTCCTCCTGCTTTTCCACAAGCTCCATTTCTTCCGCTGAATCGGACACAAAATCAAGCTGCTCAAGCAGTGTTTCATCAGATACAAGACCGCGCAGATAATTAATCGTCTGTGCCAGCTCCAAATTATTCTCAGGAAGATTTCGATTGAAGATAAAGTCAACATCTCCCGAACTTACTACACTCATACGGCTTAGTAAAGATAAATAATGGACATATAGGTCAAATCTTTCTTTAAGTCCAAGAACTAAAAACCGTTCCTTATTCTTAACATGCTGTTCAAACCCCAAAAGCTTGTATCTTATAGCAACGCCGGAAAGGTTATTGCCGAAATTCTCGTCTGTGAGGTCGGGCGTTAATGAAAATTTATGTAAATCGTCCTTGATATTATTCCTCAGTATCTCTACATCAGTCTCGTTTAGAACCTTTTGTAAATATTTTGCTTCCGCGTCCGGCGTGAAAGACATCATTATTTTTTCAGTCAATAATTCTTTGGCTTTTTCGCTGTCAACCTCTACGTTTTTAAGGAACAATATAGCGTCTACAAACTGCTCCTTATCATTAACGCGGTCACTCATCAGCGTGTTGTATGCGTCTATAAGACCGATAAGCTGTTCAAAATCGCCCTGCTTGTCTTCATTGTTGATATACTCAATCATCGGCACCCTGCCAAATGAATGCGCCGTCCTCTCTATTTCTTCATAAACGCTCCCTCCCCCTGTGCTTCGGTATTTTATAACCTCGTTTTCTGTATAAACATTAGCGACTTTACCCACTTCCAGACCGTCTATATCTGTTATCGTGTAGTAATGCACACCGAACAGTTTTCTTTGCTCTACAGTATCATCATAAACAATAAACGCCTGCCGCGGTTCAAGCACAGCAGACTTCGGTTTGGAATCTTCGTTCGCATAAACCAACTCATATGAATGTCCGTAAATAGACATATCCCGTACAATCCGGCTGTCTGTATTTTGTATCTCGCTTTCAAAATATGCGTTCTTTAACGGTTCGATATCAATACCGTCTGCCGCACTGTACGCAATAGGCGCGCCGAGCAAATAACCTTGTGTCATATCAACTATGTACTTCGCATGGTTACATACCGTTTTGTTGTTCGGCAAGCCTTTGCCTTTAGGTCTTCGATAAAGCACATCATGTTTTCCCAAATAATAATCTTTAAGCTTGATAAGCCGTGCCGTATCTTCAGCACGTTTATTAATCAGCTTTCCCAATATTCTTCCGTCAACCTCTTTTACCGTCTCAGCGTCAACTATCATATACCCAGCTCCTTCCTGCTTCTTATCTCAATACCTCTGTTACTCATATCATCTTCCAGCGCATACCTAACCGCGTCAATTGTGTGGTTATCCTTGTCAGGGTAAGAAGCTTTAAACTCACCTCTGCTGTCACGTTCAAGCTCGTAGTTATAAAACTCGTTGGCAGCATGCGGACACCGCACAGGGTCGATAATTATTACTTCAAGCGACTGCAGGAACTTAATACCATACTCAATACTATCGGGCCCTTTCTTTGCTCCGCGTACTTTAAGGCCATATCCTCTTAACTCCGCTATGCTTTTAGGTTCCGCGCTGTCGCAGACAATGTAACCGTCATACACCTCGCACCCTTGGATCAACTCCGCCGCCGCACGATTTGACAAGCCGACTTTGTATATTTCATCCATGAGGTACAGCCGCTTCCGTGTCTTGTCATAGTGGCAGACGAGATACGCAAACGGGTCAACCGCATACCCAAAGTCAATTCCCCGCCTGATCCGGTCAAAAACCGCAATCTCTTCTTCGCTTATCTCGCGAACATCAAGGTTTGTAAACACCTCGCCGCCCGTTCCGGTAACCTCTCCCAAATACTCGTGGTTATAATTACTCGGTTTCGTCTTCTTTAAATGCTCCGCCTCCAAAATAAACTGTTCGCCGAGCCACTGAGGAGGAACGCTTAAATATGTGCTGTGGTGTATCACTCTGTCGCTTCGCGTTGTCAATACCTCTTCATTTACCCAATTCCGTTGACTTTGCGGAGGGTTGTAAGAGTAAAATACATTATACATTTCACCTCCGCGCATAAGTGACTGATTAATCGTACGTATCTCTTCCATGCCTCCAAATTCGTCCACTTCCTCATACCAAATATAACGAATATATCCTCTGTGCACCTTGGTAGATTTCAGTTTCTTGGGCTTATCTGCTCCCCTGAATAATATCCGCTGCCCTGTCGGAAGATATATCAGTTCAAGCGGCGACAGCTTGAATTGCCAAAGGTGTGATACTCCGAGTTTTTCTATCGCCCACACAAGCTGTTCATATACACTGTCTTTAAGATAAAGTCCCACCTTGCGAACTACAACGGCATTAGCACTCGGATTACTCATTATACCAAGCACAATTTCCACGCTGATAAAAGAAGATTTTGTGCTTCCTCTGCCGCCCTTTAGCCAGTAGTGTGTATGCCCGCCTCGCTTAATATCATGGTGAAGAGCATAAAAAGAAGGCGCGATAAGGTCTGTCAAACTAACCACTATCATCACCCTTTGGAATATTGTCTAAAATCTGAACCTGCGCTATTCCATCAACCTGCGTTCGTTCTGTAAACAGTGTGTAATACTTACCAAGCAACTCTGCCGCTTTTAAACGTTCTTTTTCATCAGGAGATTTTTCAATGTGCTTCGTCTTCGAAAAGCCATCTCCCCGTCCCTCAACAACAAGCACCTCCGCTTTACTTTTACCCCGCATTACTGACGTGAGATACTCTACAACCTCCTGCGCATCTGCTGTCTTTTCGTTGTGCAGCTTCTCAATTTGCTCACTAATATATGCTTTAATCTTAGTATTTCTTAGCAGTTTAGAAGCATTTACAGCCGCCGAATCATTATTTTTTACATTGGGATAAGCGTTCTTATATGCTCGAGTCCCATTCAAATCTATCAAATATTCATCACAGAAACGTTTCTGTTTTTCAGTCAAATATCTCACCTCCAAATCACATCACAGCCGCCCGCCCCTCAGCAAATTTATGATGTACAATTCCCACAAGACCTAAAACTAAAAGAACCGCCCCAAAAAGGAAAACGGCTCTTAAACAAAAAATATATAAAAGGAGAAATTACTTTGCATACCTTTCATAATACAATTATAACATGTGATTTTCGTATTTTTCGTACTTTTTTAAAAAATTATTATGTTTTTTTCTCGGAACCTGTTCATCACCATTGCCTACTTTAAAAGCAATCTTTTGGAATGTCCACCCCTCAATATATCTGTATCTGAAAATTCGCCTTGTTTCGCTGTCAGCAATGTTGTTAATAAATTCATTCAATGCGTGATATTCGGCTTTTAATAACCCCAACTCTTTTTTTAACATATCACGTGTGTGGTCGCACTCTCCTGTTTCCACTTTCATGTTATGTTTTATGTACGGGAATTCCCTGTCTGACCCCTGCACAATGTCAGAACTTTCAAGCATTTGTATCTGTTCGGCCAATTCTTCAATTTCTGCTTTTATACTTTTGTACTGCCTTAATCTTTCAGCTGTCATAAGATTTATCACATCCAGTTTGATAATAATTCTTTGTCTGTTAAATTACTTTTTTATCCATATAGTTTCAGTCCTTTTCCATAGCGCACAAAAACGCAATATTGCAAGCCAAATGCCACAAATGCGGCAGTCCGCTTTCTTCATCTGCACCCAAAGGGTCATTTATGTATGACACAAAGTGTCTGAAAGCCGCGTCTCTGTACCTTTGCGGTTCAACATCTTTCCAGCTGTCACTATCTCCATACTTTTTTGCTCCATACTCTCTTACCATGGCAACCGCTGTAATTATTTCTGTCGGGCACAAGGTAAGTTTCGGCTTTCCTTCGTCATATTTCATCTTGTCCCTCCTTGTTATAAATTTATTTCTCAATAAGTTCTACATCACTTAGTTGCACATGAATAACACAATTTGCGTTTTCGTCATATAGTTCTCCGTCATATTCGATTCTATCTTCATGAATATTTTTAAAACATCTACTAGCATAAAAGACATAGTTTTTATTTTTATAACGAACTATACTTTGTTGCATAATTGCTTGTTTAACTTGTTTTAACTCCATCTTACAAATCCTCTATCCTGATATATATTCCGGGCTTTTCAGCCCAAAATTTTTCCACAATTTCACTTGCCACCAAATTATCATCTGCCCAATACCCCAACTTTGTCATTACATCCTTGAGTAACTTCTGTAAATTGTCCGTATCCGGCTTAGTTATTTTATACTCACCGTCTCTGTGATTTTTTCTCGGGAAACACCATTTTACAATAAGCCGAACTCCACCAATATATTTTTTTACTGGAACAAATCTAGCTAAATGTGACATAAGTTTTAAGCGGGCGTCTTTTAAATTAGACGGCTCATAAAAAACCGGTTTACCTTTTATCACACTGACTTTCTTTTCTTGATGAGTAACAGTTGGTGGAATAATTGCAACAAAAAATTCAGTTGTCATAATCAACACCACTCCAACATCCTGATTCAGCGTCATATTTTATCGCTTCGGAATTTTTTATATTGTTCCAGATATAATTTAAAATTTCAGGTTGCATTATAAGCCATTTAATAACTTCACTATTTTGTATTTTAAATTCTTTGCCCGGAATTGAATGTCTCAGTTCAGGCATTCGTTTAACTGCATCTAACAATTTGCTTCTTTGTGTTCTCATATTTTTTGTTCACCCCTCAGTTTTTGTTTTACTCTTGAAAAAATTTTTTGTCAGTGACAGGGGGAGGCGTTGTTGTGCGTGAGCTTCGCACAACGACTTACCCCACTGACCCGTGAGGGAAAGGGAAAATTATATATTTATATATATAAATTTCCTTCCCGATTTCCCGATTGCGCTCTAACCCACATTTTTACGCGGTTTTCAAGACTTGAGGGAAAAAGGGAAATTTCCTTGTTTTTTCCCAATTTCCCTTGAGGGAAAAAGGGAAATTTCCCTTTTTTTCCCGATTTCCCTCTCGAGATTTAAATTATTTTTCATATATAAATCCGTTTTTAATATACAGATTAGAGCTTGAATTAACATAATTTCTTATGGTTTTTTCTGATTTTTCCATATATTCCGCAATCATTTTGAGTGTCACATCACCATCAATTTTACAAACTTCATATGCCGTTTCAATTGTTTTTTTATTTTCTCTTTGTTTAACATTCTTTTTATTTGATTTAGATTTCCAAGAATGAGTATCAGATTCAGCTGATAAATCCTTAAGAATATTTGTATCATCTATTCTGTGAATAGGGTAATCGAACCATAAATTAATTGGTTCAAATTTAGGAAATTCTCTTAACGTTCCATCTATACGCCATGCTGTACGGCTTTTATTTTCATCTTTAACCTTCTTAATATCTTCAATCATCAGTTTATATGTATTACTCTGTAACAATTCTGCTGAAAGTTCTAACATAGTCCTAGCGCTGCATAAATCATCCTGAGAAACCTCGTTATCTTTACTAAAACGTTTTATCCATTTGTAGCATGTTTTACACACTAAAACATCTTCCTGTTGTTTTAAAACATCTTCTGTTAATTCTAATTCTATCAAATCAATAAGAGCGTCAGGGTCACGAGCAAAAACTCCGCTGCCGGATGCCCTATCCATACTTCTTTTGCCGCCTTGTGCTCCCTTTGAATGATGATGGCAATATATTACCGCACAGCCCAATTCGGTACAGACCTTGTCAAACTGATTACAAAACTTTGCCATTTGGTCCGCGCTGTTTTCATCTCCTGTAATAACTTTATATATTGGGTCAATAATTATTGCTATATAGTCTTTTTTCACGGCTCTTCGAATTAGTTTAGGCGCCAGCTTGTCCATTGGCGCTGATTTTCCTCTTAAGTTCCATATATCAATATTATTAATGTTATCAGGATTCCAGTTTAAAGCAGTATAAACATCTTTAAATCTATGAAAACAGCTTGCCCTGTCCAATTCTAAATTAACATATAAAACTCTGCCTTTAGTACAATTCCATTTCAGCCATTTCTTGCCTTCAGCTATAGCACAGCACATTTCAATCAGAGCATATGATTTTCCGGCTTTTGAAGGTCCAGCTATAAGCATTTTATGACCTTGTCTTAATACTCCATCAATAAGAGATGGTGACAATTCGGGTAGATTATCCCAAATACTTGCAATGCTTTCAGGTTCCGGCAAATCATCATTAATTGTTTCAATCCATTCTTTCCATTCTTCGAAACTGGATTTTCCAATGTTTGTAGATAATAAATATTGTTTTTTCCCATTTCTTATAATTCCTGGCATTCTAGATAAGCGTGATGGATTTTTATTTTGTTTATCTATAATTAAACCATTCTTTTCACAAACCTTATATAGATATTCAACTCTTTCTCTATATTCACTATAATTATATGCCTCAATTTTCACTATAGCGTGGAGACTTTTCCCTGCACTGTACACAAGACATGCAACAGGTAATTCCAGTTCCTCAATAATAGCTTTTTGACGCCCTAAATCCATTACATCTGATTCAACCAAAGCATATCTAAAATCCGTAACGTTTTCATTTTTTATACCTTTACCATCAAGAGGGTTAAAACGTATCCAAGCTCCTGCCTTTTCACTATAATCACCAATAACCTTACATATATCTCCTTCACACTTTGAAAGCTCCTGAATTAACCTTCCGGCCGTCCTGTCACACAAGCCTTTAGACGGGAGGTACTTTCCGTTTTTCTCCCAGCTCCGAGTGACATATCCAACGTTTTCATTTGCTTCAAACAGTGTTTCTAAATATGTAGTTAATTGTTCAACAGGATTCCATTTTTGTGGTATGCTAAATTCACTTGTTTCAATCCACCCTTTATCGATTACAACTAAATCATCTTTATTGCCTATCTCAGAATTCCAATCAAAAGCAACATCTTCTTTATGAAATTTAAAACCATTATCCTGTGCCATTTTCACTATGGTTCCTGCTGTTATAGGAGAACTTGAACCGGAAAAAGTATTCCACTTTTTCTCACATTCCCCAGCATGATAACGGTTAGCGTCACGTTTGCTCCAATCATCCCAATCCTGTACTGTATATCCTTCATATTTAAGTGCCATTCCAACATTAACCCAATCCTGATAATCAAGAAATGATGGTTCTATATATTCAAGCAGTTCAACCAAATTAATGTTATTTTCCATATCCTATGCTCCTAATTCGGGATTAAATGTAGCGGGGTTAATACCATTTGGAACTCTCCACCCATTAGCAGATATTCTCGCAATCAATTTGCTTGCAGCTTCAAACTGCCATGTTCCAACATGTTTAAATCCTTTTTGCTCTAAGCATCTAATTTGTTTTGGCGTTGTCAGTCCTTCATTTTTACGTTTCTCAAGTCTGTCTAAAATTTTCGCAGCTTTACCGGAGTTTTCAATTTCATCAGGCATAATACCCAGCTTTTCGAGTGCGTTTTTCTGCTTGTCCGTTGGCGGTGACATTTCCCAGCCAAATGCCGGAACATACCCTGATAAATCTTCTGCTTGTATACTCATTTCAAATTGTATAGGGTCCACTAATTTGCGTTTCCTCTTTTTCATTTCCGACAACTGTTTAGCAAGAGCTTCTTCACGCTGCACAACAACATCTTCACTGGCTTGAACTTCTGCTTCTTCTATATCAATCGGACAGCCTGAAGCTTCAAGATTTTCAGTCATTTTTTGAGCAACTTCTTCATTTTCGCATATTAGATGAGCCGGTCTACAAAGTTCATGTCGTTCAGTGTGCCAAAGAAAATCAAGTATTAACAATTCAGTTTTACCGGTTTCAGGTGATAAACGTGTTCCCCTGCCTACCATTTGGCAATATAAACTACGTACCTTAGTTGGCCTTAATACAACAACACAATCTACACTGGGACAGTCCCAGCCTTCTGTAAGCAACATGGAATTGCAAATAACATTATATTTGCCTGAATTAAAATCGTTTAAAATCTCTGACCTATTATCACTATTTCCATTTATTTCTGCAGCCTTAAAACCATTTTCATTCAAAATATTGCAAAACTTTTGACTGGTTTTTACTAGCGGCAAAAAAACTACTGTCTTTCGCCCATCACAATATTTTTTCATTTCATCCGCAATCTGATATAGATATGGTTCAAGAGCTGTACCTAAATCACTCGTTTTAAAGTCTCCAGCCTGTGTTCCCACTTCTGTTAAATCAAGTTTTAAAGGAATTGTTTGAGCCTTAATTGGTGATAAAAATCCTTCTTTAATTGCTGATGATAATGAATATTCATATGCCATGCTCTCAAAAACCTTACCAAGATTTTTCATATCACCTCTGTCAGGCGTAGCTGTTACTCCCAATAATTTTGATTCACTGAAATAATCTATTACTTTTTGATAACTGTCTGATATACAATGATGTGCCTCATCAATAATTATAGTATCAAAATAGTCTGTATCAAATTGGTTAAGACGTTTCTGACGCATCATTGTTTGAACGGAACCAACAACTATACGATACCAGCTGCCTATACAACTTTCTTCTGCCTTTTCGACCGCACATCTTAACCCGGTTACTTTTTTAATTTTATCCACTGCTTGTTCTAATAGTTCGGCTCGATGAGCGAGTATAAGTACTCGCTCGCCATTCTTTACACATCTTTCAGTTATCTTTGCAAATACAATAGTTTTACCGGTGCCTGTAGGTAATACTAGCAAAGTTCTTTTATTCCCTTTTTCCCATTCGGCAAATACTGCCTTTTCAGCTTCTTGTTGATATGGTCTTAATTCCATTAGAATTTACCTGGTGTGAATGATTTTTTTGGTGCAGATTCATCGGGAGCGTAAAACCTTTTTATATCATTATAAATATTTCCATTATATTCACGATGTCCAATTTTTGCTCTTCCTCTTGCTCCGACAACTTCATTCCAATTCATTTTCAATTTTTCACCATGCTTTCTCTGACCAATACAAGTAAAAAATGCACACAACAACCCCTCACAACGACTATGTAAAAATAATCTGTTTTGTATAAAACAAATTCCTTTGTCATTCTCTATTTCTAAAGTGATAATTGCCATATTACAAGCCGGAATTTTCTCTCCGCCTTCATATCTGCCGCGTTCAAAACCTGTTACTTTAAAATTATAGTCTCCATCCGGCAAAACGACATATTCCGGTCCATCATTTTGTATTTCATCATCCCAGCCATATTCTCTTTCTGATTCATTACTCATTTTTATTTCCTCCAAATTTTATTATTTATTTTTCTTCCCAAGGAAGTGTCTCATATTCAACTATTACTTTATATACATCATCCCAGGCGCCTATCAGAACCCCTTCTATAAACTCAGTATCAAAATTTTCAATTGGTGTACCCGATGGATAATAACCTTTTTGATGCACAACATTTTGAATCATTTCTTTAGTAACATTGTTTTCAATCATTAATTTAGCTAATTCTTTAGGGATTCCGTCAACATTAATTTTCTTCATTTGTTGTTTATTTGTTTTAGTTTCTTCATCTTGTTTCGGAATTTTATCAATAACAGCATCAATTTCTCTTTCTATTTGTTCTGTCTGATTAAGTTTAACAGGTGTTTGGCTCTGTGGTTCAAAGTTATCAAATATATTTGCAACATATTTATAATCAAATGGCAGCTCGCTTTCTAATCCATGCCTGTTTTTCGCATCCCAGCATGGATGATGAGTTGTATACATTACACGCTTTCCACCTTGAGCTTTATGTTTTTTTCCATCTTTATCAACAGCTACAGAAATTGTTTTATAATTTGCAAATAGAACCATATCAGCCCATTCCTTCACAAGAGGTGCTGTTTGTGAAGAAGTTTTCTTTCCGAGTTTCAGTTCGTATCTGTCATATGCACCAAGTTCATCAGGCTGCTCAAATTTACGTATTTGTGCATGTGCAGCTAAAGCAACATTTATTCCTGCCTCAATAACATTATCCAGCAACTTTAAAAATCTTCCAAATTCTTCTTTTACATATACATATCCGGTACCATATCCAAAATCCTCAATTCCATTTTTACCGTACTTTTCAAGTATGTTTTCTGTACAAAGCTGTTCAGCCCAATCAATTGTATCTATTGTAAGTGTTTTACAGCAGCCAGGATTTTGAATAACGTAATTAATTTCTTCTAACAATTCCATCCAACTTTGCGGGTTTGGCAATCTAGATACATTCATATGTTTTGTGCTTCCTTCTGTATCAATAAACAACGGCTCCGGAAAACAAGATAAAAAAGTTGATTTACCTATCCCTTCCGGTCCATAAACTACAACCTTTTCAGGCGTTTTTTGTATACCTTTAATTATCTTCATGAATACCTCCTGCTTCTACTTAATTTGAATATTTTGATTTTCTTCAATATGTAAACCTTCAAGTAATACACCTGATTTAATAGCTTTTTTGGCCTCCACTTTGTCAACCGCCGGTTCTGTATATTTTAAATACTGCTTGTCTACTTTGTTAATATCATCAATAACAACTGATTCACTCTTACGATATGTAATATTAACCTTTGGTGATTCAAACTTTTCACCCGCAAGAAATTCATTCAAAAATTTCTTAATACTCTCCGCTTTATTTTTGGCCACCCTTTCACGCTTTGCAAAATAATCTTTTTCGGATTTATACGCATTAACCTCAGCCATCAAATTTTTATAATAGAGAGCCAAATTTTTTATTTTATCATCTCTCATCATCTGCAGCTTATCAGCTCTTTCTGTATCAATCCCAATAACCTCGCCTGTTTCTTCATCAATTAAGATACATTGTTCAATTTCTGCGTCAATTTCATATAATTTCATGCTAAATTTCTCCTTTTCCCAGTTTGATAATTGACAATTTAATATTTTGGTGGTATTATTAAACTGATTTTATGTTATATACTTTTTATTGCCCGTTTAGTGTTCCAGCACTTGCGGGCTTTTTATTTTCTAACAACTCCGATAATTTTAAGTTTACCAACACTTTTGACATCTCCAAATATTTCATAAAATTTTTTCTTGCAGACACTTTCTGGCGGAAAGTTCCTCACTCTTAGTTCAACAATTCCTTGGTCAATATGGCTTCCGTCTTTTCTGTACAATTCCTCAAACTCCATTGCGACTATCATATTGATAACACCTCACATTACAATTTTATGTATTCTTTTGCTTTCCGGCCTTTTGGTTTCTCTATAGCACTCTTCGTCGTCTACCTCCGCGCTAAAAGCTTAATTGACTATTTATTTCATCAACTTTTTTGTCTATTTGCAAAAATGTTTTGTTATATTTAAAACAAGAACTTATAATGTTTTGCTCATTAGATAACAACATTAATTTGTTCCACAATTCCGTATGGCATTTTTTTAAACGTGCAAATTCTTTATATGAACAGTTTGGACAAAACCAGCAACCTCCGCGTTTTGCGAATTTATATATAGGAGAAAGTAAATCATATTTCTTGCATAAATCATATGCCATTTTTTCAGTATAGCCGTATCTTTGAAGCAACGATATTTTATTCGTTCCTTCAAGTTTTTTTAATCTTTTTTGCTCGTCTGTCGCGATTCCGATATATTGAATAAAAGGTTTCTTGACAGTTTTTAAAAAGTTTTTAATCGGTGGAATTTTTAACTGACTATTCGCTGCACACATTCCAGCAAGTAAAAAACCTGCATATTTACCGTTCCTTTCCGGTTTTTTGCTGCGAGTAACGACGTGATAAAACAAATCTAAATAATCCTTTTCGCTACGTAAAATTTGAACGTCATATCCCCATTCACGGAATTTTGGTATCGCTTTATTATGTATAAAATCAATGTGTTCGGGTAACTCACCGCTTATGTTATTTTTGTTGTCAAACATGACTTCGCTGAAAATTATTTTTGAAGCCGGTAAATTATGAATACGCTCAAGTATGATGCTTGCTGTGCTATCCTTTCCACCGCTCCATGAATGAATTGTTATAATCTTATTTCACCTCCACATTAAAAGTTACACTGTTTTGCGTACAGGTCTCTTTATTTTTCTCATTCTCATTTTATCTCACTCCTATACCAATTTTAATATTTCTTTGATTTTTTTCTTCTATCGTTTTAGATGTTCTGCTACACTCTTCGTCAGCAAAATCCCATCGCCGATTATCCGACCTTATTACGACCTTACGTACATCATCAGCAACAGGCCGTCCCTCACTGTCCTCTGCGCAATTCAAAAACGCCAAAAGTATCATCATAAGCGGGAATATGTAAAGTATAGGGTTAAAATTTAATGATTTAATCATTACTAATAACACCGTACCTACTGCCGCCGCTGATATTCTTATTATCCATTTATACATTTGTCTTCACCTCTTTCATTTTATCTTTTGTATATTGATTAATTTAACCGGTTTTCTTTTCAGCGGCTTGTTTAGCCAGTCCTTGGGATGCAATCCGTTCAAGGTTCTTTAATATTGTATCAATATCGGTCTGTACGCAACTATCGTCAATCTTAATTATAGTGTTTCCGATTGTTTTCTCTTCAACAATCATATATATCACCTCTTTCTCAATATAATATGCTTAAATATTTTGTCCAAATTCCAATAATTTTGGTTTTAATCTATCGAATAATTACATTTTACATTTACAACACTTAAGGAATTGATAATTTGTTGAGCTTCACTTAAAAGTTCAACAAGTCGTTTTGTTTGTTTTATGGCTTCATCAATTCCTGTTAATTCAATTTCTATTTTTAGTTTTTCTTTTTCTGCCATTCTTCTCACCTCCTTAATTAACATTACTTGTGTTCTGATGTGTTTAAATCTTCAATAAATAAATATTCGACACTATGTTTAGGGAAATATTTATTTATTATTTTAGCTGCTTCTGGCACCGTAACAGGACTAACACCATTTAACTTGTTTCGTGCAGTTTTTTCGGAACAACATAGAGCATTCATTACACCTACATATGGTTTTATGTTACATCTAACAAATTCAGCTTTTAAATTATTTAACATATATTCACCTCCTCGCATTACCTTCAACGGTTTAATTTATTTCATTATACTACCTTTAAAGGTAATTGTCAATAGATATTTTAAAATAATTTACCTTATTCGGTAATTTATTGAGCTATAAAATTATGTTAACTTTTTTGTACATAAAGATATATTTTACCGTCTATGGTAAAATAGGATTGACAAATACAAAGCACATATGATATTCTTATATTAAACAGGAGGTGTAAAATGTATAATCATTCAAAAATGCTAGAACGCATAAAAACAGAAAAAAAGAAACAAGGCATTACTAATGCCCAATTATCTGCTCTAACTACTATATCTATCGGTACATTAAATAAAATTCTTAGCGGGGATTCAAAAGATCCTCAAATATCGTCTATTATTCGTATCGCTAAAGCACTTCAGGTTTCTGCCGATTATTTAATTTTTGGAGAAGACAAGTTTAATATGACAAATAAAGATGAAGATGAGGGTATTTCGCTATATCAAAATCTTGATACTGAAGACAAAGCAGAAATACGTGGAGAAATGAAACAAATGTTAAAGGCAAAAAAATATGAAACCAAAACACCTGAAAAGTTATCTATTGCCGAACAGTTTAAGCTAGCCGACCTCCAAACTTTTGACGTAGCAGCATACGGAAAATCAGTAACAAAATACGATAAAAAAGATTAATTAACAGTTATTACCTCTTGATATATACATTATATGGTATTATGATACCTATATGAAATGAATTTCAGGGGGTATCATAATGTTATCAAGATATAAAGCAATAATTTCATTACTTGAGAATGGTGTAACTCAATTACCAATAACTTCAATACAGGTCAAAAACATTATTAAAAAATATGGATGGGATATAGTAGAATACAGTCTTGAATCAAATATACATATTAAATTGCTTGATAAATATAATGTATTGTCCATTGCGGAACGTAGCAAAGCCTTTACGGTTAAGAGTATAGATGAACAGCTCGTATTTATTCGCGCCGGTTTGTCCGCTAACGATAGACGATTATTGCTGGCTCATGAACTGGGTCATATAGTGTTAGGTCATATGTCTGACTGTAGTGTATTAGGATATACACCCGCCGGATTAATTGACGAAGGTCAGGAAGACGAAGCAAACGAATTCGCACTTGAATTTCTTGCGCCTACTTGTATTTTGTCACAAAAGCGTATAAATACGCCTCAGCTTATATCAGCAGCGACGTTACTAGACGATAAACGCAGCCGTCTGGTAGCTGATGAAGTTCGTAATCACAAAAAACATACAGATTATGAAGCAAAACTATGTAATCAATTTAACGAAATAAAAGAAAAAAATATAAAAATCAGATATATTGTTGTGGCAATAATAACAGCGTTAATACTAGTAACTGCTACAATAACAGTTAACTATAAAAGTCAAGAAAATATAGAACAAACACAAGTAATACAAGAAGCGACGCCGACATCTGAACCTCAAATAATGGACATTGACGTAGTAGTTACAAAATCAGGTCAAAAGTTTCACACGCCAAACTGTAAACATATAAAAGACAAACCTAACCTAATACATATGACAATCAATGAAGCCATACAAGCTGGCTATGAGGCGTGTGAAGATTGTAAACCTGATAACTATTAAAATATATAATAAGAGACATTCTTATAAACACATTTTATATTAAAGATTTAAATATTATGTTACAATATAACAATTATAAGAATAAAAGTATATAACTATTATATATTTTTGCTGTCGCCCCCTATACGGGTGCGTGTATTGAAAAGAATATTGAAAGGAGACGCACCCTGGTGGGGGTGTATTGAAATAAATATATGAATGGTGAATACTGTATATATTTAAGAAAATCGCGCTCGGATGAAAATAATCCTAATGTAAGTATGGAAGAAACATTAGCGAGACACGAAAAAACACTTCTCACGCTAAGCAAACAAATGAATTTAAATATAACCAAAATATACCGTGAAGTTGTGTCTGGCGATACAATAGCTTCACGGCCGGTTGTGCAGGAACTCTTAGCAGACGTCGAATCAGGCATATGGTCCGGCGTGCTTGTTATGGAAGTTGAAAGATTAGCAAGAGGTGATACAATTGACCAAGGTATTATAAGCCAAACTTTTAAATACAGCGACACCAAAATTATCACCCCTATAAAAACCTATAATCCAAATGACGAATATGATGAGGAATATTTTGAATTTGGGTTGTTCATGTCAAGACGTGAGTATAAAGTTATTAATCGCCGTCTGCAGCGTGGAAGAGAAGCGTCAGTTAAAGAAGGAAACTACCTTGGTTCAGTGCCGCCCTACGGTTATAAAAGGGTGCCAAATCAGGACGGAAAAGGATACACGCTAGAGATTAATAAAGATGAGGCAGAAACTGTAAAGCTTATATATGAAATGTATACAAATGGTATACCAAATGATATAGGAGTGTGTGAACGGATAGGAATATCAAAAATAGCAAAGAAATTATCACAAATGGGTATAAATCCACGAAAATCAAAAACATGGTCTATTGCAACTATAAAAGATATACTTAAAAACCCTGTTTACATTGGTAAAACAAGATGGGGTAACAGAAAGGCCATTAAAAAAATAGTAAACGGGAAAAAAATAACTATGAGACCTAGAGCAAAAGATTTCATACTTGAGGACGGAAAACATCCGGCAATAATAACAGAAGATGTGTTCAACACAGCTCAGTATTATATGAGTAAAAATCCCGCCAAACCTATAGGTGAAAATAGAAAAATAACAAATCCTCTTGCCGGACTAGTAGTATGTTCAAAGTGCAATCATAAAATGATAGCAAGACCTTATAGCAATAACACTCCAACAAGTTTATTGTGTACGACCTTAGGCTGCCAAACTGTTGGAACAGCTCTCCACTATGTGGAGGACAGAATAATTGAAGCCCTATATAATTGGTTAAACAAATATACATTGAACATAAAACCATGTAACACTATTCAAAATAGCAGTTATGAAAAACTAATGCTTAACAATTTAAATGCGATACAAGATGAAATCATAACTCTTAATAAGCAAATGGATTCACTATATGATTTTTTAGAACAGGGTGTATATACAACTGAAATATTTATTGAACGCTCAAAAAAAATTTCGGATAAAATGTCTGAACTAAAAGAAAATGAGGATAACATAAAAAACGAGCTGTCAAAAAGCAAAAAACAGACAGCAATAAATAAAGATTTTATACCAAAGTTAAAAAATATACTGGATACATATTATGAGATTAGTGACCCTGAAATAAAGAATCAGATGTTAAAAGAGGTAGTTGAAAAAGTTGTATACACAAAAGAAAAACGAGGCACAAAAAAAACACCGGATAAATTTGAAATAACAATATATCCCAAATTACCGAACACACAAATATTAAGCCTGCCAAAATAAGGCAGGCTTAAAAAACCTGCATACTCGTTAGTTGCAAGTATCTCCAACGTGGCGGGACGTATTCCTATGCACCGCCATGTTAGACATTTATATTAAATAATAATTTACTTTTCATCCTTTTTAACTCTGTCTTTGGGCACATAACCTAACTTTTGAATATCAGAAATAAACTTATTTATACCTATCTCGCCATTTATTATAAAGTTAATCAGGCTAATAGAAGATGGAAACCTCTTCCCGCTTTCAATATCTGCATATTGTCTTAGTGACATACAGCATTTTTCAGCCATCTTTCCTTGACTGAGATTTAATTCTTTTCTTTTAAAATACAGTATATTACTAAAACACATTTTCAAAATGTCAACAGGTTCCATAATTCCACGCCCTTTGATAAAATATACAAACATTTTATCAATTTATCGCATAAACACATATGTGATTAATCTCACATTTTTGTTTTATAATAAATATTTTGATGTGGAATTATGAAAATTAAAAGAAGGTAGGCACAAAAAGTTCCTACCCTCTCAATTAAAACCCGTCTTTTTTATTATTTAATTTTCTAATATTATTAACAACAAAATTGCTACGCAACCAAAACAGCTATTAACATAGCAGCGATACCCAAAATAGTTGCAATTGCAATACCAATAATCCATTTTTGACTTGCATCCATTTTTTCAATTAAATCATCTTTAAGATTGTCAATAACATCATTTTGTTTAAGCATCATATCTTCAATCCGGTTTAGTCTTGTGTCCATTCTTTCTTCAATATCATCCTTGTTCATCACTAAATCCGCCTTTAGCATTTATAGTCTTTATGTAGATAATCATTACAGTATTGTTAAGATTGCATATCTAATTACTCCCCATATATCCCCGCGCGGTCGTTGACTATAAACATTCGCATTAACTCTTCTGTAAGTCCGAGCTTGCCTTCCTCATCACCTTTTAAAAATCCCTTGTCAACCAACTTTTGTATTGTCGGTCTTGCCCACTCAGGCATATTCTCGTCAATATAATCATAAATTATAGCTTTTACAGTGTTTCTCAAATCCTCAAGTTCTGTTCCCATTTGGTCAATTATGACATTCTGACGGTCGTTTTCCGCTTTTAACTCCTCATATTCTTTGCTCATCAGTTTATCCTCGCTTTCTAATTTATATTCTATTCCCAAATAGTCGCATATACCTTTGTATATAGCAACTGCACATTTATATTTTCCGTCATCGTTGGCTAAAAATCTGTTATCGTCATAATTGTCTATAAATGCAGTTTCTACCAGTATAGCAGGCATATTAGTGTGTCTTATAACCGCAAAATTAGCAGACTTGACATCTCTGTTATATCTTTGTGTTTCCGCGGCCATATGCGGCTGTACGCACTCTGCTAACGCCTTACCTTGTGTGCTGCCCGTGCAGTAATATGTCTCACAGCCATACGCTTTTGTGTTTGCTGCATTACAGTGTATTGAAATAAATACATCTGCATTCCAGCTGTTGGCACTATTATATCTGTATGCAAGACTACCGTTTAAACTGCTTGATACCGTATCGATAATACTATCACGGCTCATCTTTACAGTTTGTCCACTGTTAATCAGCATATCTCTAAGTAATACTCCAATTTGCACAGACACATCTTGTTCTTTTAGTCCGTAACCTACGGCTCCCGTATCCGCTCCGCTGCAGTTATGTCCCGGGTCTATGTATATCTTTGCCATTTTCATTTCTCGCTTTCAAACAAATTTATACCTTCAATTTCTGCTCTAATTTCAAGACTATTTATGTAACTGCCCATAAATGACTTTTGTTTTTTAAGCAATTCAAGACTGCTTGATGGTGTAAAGTTTAAAGTTCCAGCCTCGTATTTAACTATCATTTTATGAAGCTTATCATATCGGATTTTTGTCTGATAGTATTCAGCTTTAAATCTATCCTTGTAATCAGAACTATTCATCAGTTCTATTGTTTGACTTAATTTCATAATTATTTTTCCTCACTTTCATTCTTTTTAAGTTTATTTAAATATTTATCTGCATTTATAGCATTAACTGAAAATGAATTATTCTTCCACCATGCTGCAGCAGACGCACCAATTGTAAATAATAGGCTGACCGTCTGATATATATCATCGTCTGCAATATTAAGCACCTGCTTACCGCACATAGCCAATACTTGATTTGCTAGTGCTAATATTAATACTATGGTTCTTGCTATTGTTCCTGTAGTTACATTATTCATGCTCTTTCACCTCCTCGCTCAGTTCATCAAGCCGTTTGTGAGCTGACTTAGCTGACGCTTCAACGGCTACCATTCTCTCTATTAAATTATTATGTTTATTTACCTTTTCTTCAAGTTGTCCTATCCTATATGTAGTGAGCTTATTCGCTGCAAATATCCCTGATAATGAGCCAATGAGCGTACCTATTAATGATAGCACCCCAACTATTATTGTGCTGTCCAAAACCATGTCATTATCCCCCAACCTATCTCACAAATATTTTAATATGGTTATCATCTATCCGCTCAAGCACGTAAAAACCGTCTTCTGCTGCCGTTGCTTTTGCCTCATTATTCGGTTTGCATCGGCCTTTTGCTTCACATGTGCCGTCATCTATAACAACCAGTTCTCCATGCGTTCCCATATATCCCCATTCCGGGCGGTCTTTTCTCGGTATGTAACTTTGTGAAGGGTCATAGTCTTCCGATAAAATATATACATCTCCTTCGCCTGCAGGTGTTATAATATTGCCATTATCATCCCTTTCCTCTTCCCACGTTACATGCTCAGTCAGCAACCGGCCAAATACATCCTTCTTATATTTTCCGCTCCACTGGTCATCATAGTTGTTTCCAACTATACATGGATTTCCTGATATAACTCCGAGTAAGTCTTTTGGGTCTTCTGAATTTGCAAGCCGTATCTTCTCACCGTCAAAGCATACAAACAGTCCGCATCTGTCCTCATTATCAGGATTTCCGTCTGACCATTCTCTAAGCTCCGCATAGTCGGCTCCTGTTCCGTTTATTGACTTCATCGCATACACATCACCGCTGTACGCCGCACGAAAAGCGTTGGAACGGGAACTTAAAGTCCCGTTTCCAACTATAAATCCGTCGCCGTTATTATGAGAATAATATCCGGCTGTTGGTTCTAAATTATTTTTACCGCACACAGTGTTGTAGCCGTTGCAGAGCAGAGACCATCCGCCTATCGCAACCGCTCTCTCACCATTTACAGCATTCGAATAACCGCCTAATGATACTGAACAAACTCCGGGGACCACCCCTTGTCCTCCTATGACAGCAGAGTAGCCGCCTTCTGCACTTGTCCCCTCCATCACATTTATCAGCTTTTTATCGTTGACATACTTTTTTGTCTTATCTACTAGCTTTGTCAGTGCTGTCATTCCTAAAATCTTTGTCGCCATCTATATCCCTCCAGGTTTAGTTAAATAAAGCCTCTACTTCTGCAGCTGTGATTTCCTGCAGTGCGTCGTTCTTCATATATCCGCTTAAGTCTATAGTCTCGCCAAGAGCGTCCCACGCTGAGCCTGTCCATGCAAAATTTTGACCGTTCTTATCAACAACGTTCCATACATCTCCAACGGTATTTCCTGTTGTCGGAAGCGAAGCATATGTATCCTTACTTCCCTTATACTTGTATACGCTTGACACTTTGTTGTTTACATATGTTTCTGTTGCTAGTCCTGCCTTTGCAGCTGTAATTTTTGAATCAACCTGAGCCGATGTCATTTTCCCGTCTGCGCTCGTTTTAACTTCATTAATCGCCGCAACTATAGTCCCTTTTGCTGTTGTGTTAAGGTCTGTCAATGCACCAATACGTGCATCTAATCCATCAATAATTTCTGCTTGCCCTCCTACTATCGAAGCAGTTGAATCCTGATGTTCGTCTATTTCGTTAATCGCTGCCACAAGGTTATTTTTTGCCGTTGTCGTCAAGGTTGTCAATGTTCCTACATCAGTTTTTGCCGCTAAATCCTTTGTCGCATTCGTAACTGTAGTAGATACCTGTGAACTCGTCTGATAGCCACTGTCGTTTGTAAGCTGACTGAGTTTGGTTGGTATCGCTGCCGTTACCGCCTTAATCTTTTCTACTAACTTTGTTAATGCTTCCATTCCTAAAATTTTTGTTGCCATCTATATCCCTCCAGGTTTATTTAAATAAAGCTTCTACCTCTGTCGCTGTAATTTCCTGCAGTGCGTCATTCTTCATATATCCGCTTAAGTCTATAGTCTCG
>ERZ780203.652-NODE-652-length-35588-cov-7.433147_pt1 | contig 35588 bp, 29 predicted proteins | sample MGYA00511168_ERZ780203 | MGnify/ENA primary metagenome ERZ780203 (study PRJEB29588, sample SAMEA2156577) | human gut metagenome | biome: human gut; feature: human-associated habitat; material: faeces | place: Denmark | collected 2008/2010 ...
AAAAAGAAAGCTGCGCCACAGCCTTGGCAGGCCATCGCGCAGCGATTTTGTTCAATTTGAATTTAACAAAGCCGTCAGAGGATGAATTTTATGATATTAATGTGCAGAATGAAAACATGGACATCATTGATCGTGAGATTAATGGATTAAAGCAGCCAGCTTATGAAGTGTCTACAGCCATGTCAGATTTGAATAGTGGAGAAATGATTACTGTAGCGTTTGGAAAGATTGCAAAGGCAGTCAGTACATTAATAAGTCATGTGGCAAATAAATCTAACCCTCATGGCGTGACGAAGAATCAGATAGGACTTGGAAATGTGCCAAATGTTGCAACAAATGACCAAACACCAACATACACAGAAGCATCAAGATTAAGTTCGTTGGTCAGTGGTGAAAAAACGTCTGTAGCGTTTGGAAAGATTGCAAAGGCAGTCAGTACATTAATAAGTCATACAACATCTAAAGCTACCAATTCAGTTTTGGGACATGTAAAATTATCAGACAGCACATCAAGTACAAGTGCATCAACTGCTGGAGTGGCGGCAACGCCAAAAGCTGTAAAAGCTGCTTATGATTTGGCAAATAGTAATACTAAAAAAATAGGAACGACTGATATATCTGGTATCGGTGATGGAACTGTGACCGGAGCGATAGCAGAAAATAAAGATGCAATAGAGGATGTCACCCAGAGTTTAGGTTTGTTAAGCGAAGGAATCCAGGCTGTTAGTAAAAAACAGAACTTTTGTAAAGGCAGTGACCGATTACTGACTGATGTCTTGATTATAGACTTTAAAAATCCAACAGGAGAATCTAATAGTTATGGAGTGATTGCCACAGAAGACGCATCTAAATTATTAAATTCCCCCGTTACCGATGGTGCATTTTACGCATATAGAGAAGTTTTGACGATTAAGAGTGCTTCAAAAGACTACAAAGTAATCGTAAGGTTGACTGAGGCATATCCTTCACCCGGAAGAATTTGGATTAAAATGTATAATCCAGATACTTCTAATTGGAGCGGTTGGAAGGTAATTTAGTTATCCTCTGGTTCCAGTGATGCAACATGGTAAAATAAAAAGAGCCGGATAATTCCGGCTCGTATAACACGATGGGAGGAGAAAAGTCATCTGGGAAGGTATTTTTTAAATCAATTTCGTAGATGACTCTCTCAAAAAAATTATAAGGTAATAATTTGCAAATGTAAATTCAGATAATCAGTACATTTTCTTAAAATCACAGAATTGCGATTTAAAATATTTGATTTATATGAATTGTGGTGTATAATAATAGCAACAAAATAAAGCAGTGCCGTGCGCCGAATGATTAGTCTATCAGATTAATTGTCTGGCGCTTTTTGCGTTGCAAAATGGCACAAATACAAGGCTTGGCAGATTTATAATGGTTTTATAAAGAAAGAGGGAGGTTGGTCGTTTGGAATCGATTATATCGGCATTGGTAGCAGGAGGATTAGCGTTAATCGGAACGGTACTCACAGTCAGTTCAGGGCAGAAAAAAACAGAGCATAAATTAGAAACGGCGCAGGCGGTCACAGACTGCAAAATTGACGAGTTAACGCGCGAGGTGCGCCTGCATAATAATTTTGCGCAGCGCGTCCCGGTCATGGAGGAGCAAATTAAGGTAATTAATCACAGAATTGCAGATTTGGAAGGAGAAAAATAATATGTTGAAAAATTCGGTATTTAAACCATCAGTAAGCACACAGAAATGGGCGAAAGCCGCAGGAATCAGATCAATTAAGACGATGGCGCAGACAGCGGTAGCAGTAATCGGCACAGGGGCAGTGATTTCAGCAGTGGATTGGAAGATGGTAGTATCATCCGCAATTGTAGCCGGTATCGTATCATGGCTTACATCTTTGGCAGGAATTCCAGAAGTAGAGGAGGAGTAATTTTTATGGCAAATAGAAAAATTGGACAGGCAGGTTTTAATCTGATCAAGCAGTATGAGGGATGTCGGTTATCTGCTTATCAGTGTGCTGCCGGAGTATGGACCATCGGTTATGGACATACCGCCGGAGTAAAAAAAGGTATGACGATCACGCAGGCACAGGCAGACGCATATTTAAAGCAGGATATTACAAAGTTTGAGGGATACGTTAATAGTCCCGCATATGTGCCAATTACTGCAAATCTCAACCAGAATCAGTTTGATGCTCTGGTGTCGTTTGCATTTAATTGTGGAGCTGGCAACCTTAAAAAGCTTTGTGCAGGTAGAAACGCATCACAGATTGCTGTAGCAATGCCACAGTACTGTAAAGCAAATGGTAAAGTGCTTGCAGGACTTAAAAGACGTAGGTCGGCAGAGCAGGCTTTATTTAATAAAGCAGTGGCAGCAGCAAATACATCAAAATCAGAAAGCGAGGATTACAATATGACTACGATCAGAAAAGGTAGTAAAGGAAATGTGGTCAAGGTATGGCAGATCATCATTGGTGCGACAGCAGATGGCAATTTCGGCAGAGGTACGGAAGCATCGACCAAGACATGGCAGAGGAGCCACGGATTGACAGCAGATGGAATCGTTGGAAAGAACACATGGAAAGTTGGTCTTGAATCATTATAAAACCATAGCCGGTAGAGTTTATCTGCCGGCTATTTTCGTGTCCGTATTTATTATTTTTAATTGGTAAATCTTTTTATGTATTAGTAACAAAATAGTAACAATTTTTCTCAAACACCAGTAAAATCAGCATATTGTAAAAGGAAAAATTTAATATATTTTTAAAATTAATCATATGGTAATATTTATTTTTTTCATCTATAATAACAACAGTCTGTGCATATAATAAGAAAAGGAAACAGGCAGGTATTTTTTGTGAAAAACAGGTAGAGTTTCTGCAGAAAAGCACGTTGACCGTGCAGCACAAGCAGGAGAATGAGAGAAAGAATTACGTATGGTATTCAGCAGTTTTGAATTTTTGTTCCGGTTTCTGCCGGCTTTTTTAATCATATATTTTATCACACCGAAGAAGTTCCGCAACGCAGTACTCTTTTTGGGGAGCATTGCCTTCTACACCTATGGTGAGGCGCAGTATGTCCTGCTGCTGTTAGCGTCAGTCACGGTGAACTATGTGATCGCACGCAGCATGTATAAGACACCGGAGGATGGAAGAGGCAGAAGACAGGCAGTACTGCTTGTTCTGGCGCTTTGCTACGATTTCGGAATGCTCTTTTTCTTTAAATACAGCGGTCTGACCACGAAGCTGCCGCTTGGGATCAGTTTTTATACTTTCCAGATCGCAGCGTATGTGATCGATGTGTACCGTGGCATTGTCCCGGCAGAAAAATCTTATGTCAACCTTGGAACCTATCTGACGATGTTTCCACAGCTGATCGCCGGACCGATCGTAAACTATACCGAGGTGAGCAGCTGCCTGAAAAGAAGGACGGTGACAGCACGGGATTTTGAGAGTGGCATCCGTATCCTTGTGATCGGACTCGGATCCAAAGTCATTATCGCTGACCGGGTGGGAATGTTGTGGAACAACGTGCAGACGATCGGGTTTAACAGTATCTCAACGCCGTTGGCGTGGCTGGGTGCGGTCGCATATTCCATGGAGCTGTATTTTGATTTCGCAGGATATTCGATGATGGCGATCGGACTCGGAAAAATGTTAGGATTTCAGATTCCGGTAAACTTCCGTTTTCCATATATCTCAAAATCGGTGACGGAGTTCTGGCGCCGCTGGCACATTACACTGGGACGGTGGTTCCGCGATTATGTATACATTCCGCTCGGAGGAAGCCGGAAAGGCAGACTGCGGACGATGTTCAACCTTTTTGCTGTGTGGATACTGACCGCGCTGTGGCACGGGGCAGGGTATAATTTCCTGATCTGGGGCGGCATGCTGCTCGGGGCTTTATTTCTGGAAAAATTGTTTTTGCTTCCATTTTTACAGAAAAGCAAAGTGATCGGACATGTCTATCTGTTACTGTTTGTGCCTGTGACCTGGATGGCATTTACGATCACAGATGTTCATCAGCTTGGAATTTATCTGACACGTATGTTTCCGTTTGTGAATGCACATACCGGCATGGTCAATTCCATGGATTACATCAAATATCTGAAAGATTATGACAGCCTGCTGGCGATGGGAGTTCTTTTTGCAACTCCGGTTCCGGCGGTGATTTATGGAAGAATAAAGCGGGGGCTGCTCGGTACGCTGGCAATTGCGGTGATCTTTGCACTCAGCATGTACTACCTTGCGGTATCTGCAAACAATCCATTTTTATACTTTAATTTTTAGGAAGGAGCAGAAATGAAAAAAATCAGATATTGCAAAATCACCATTCTGATTTTAGCTGGCTGGGCAATCCTGTCAGCGATAGGATTTCTGGGAAAAGATACGATTTACAGCCGTTATACGGTCGATCCGGTAAAAACACCGTACTTTGTTCTGGTCATGCAGGGCATACACGATGGGATTTACCCATGGAGCAGCGACCATGAGTCACTCTGGGATAAATGGGAACATCTGGCAGAACTGAGAAGAGATGAGGAGCAGATCTCTGCGACCGAGAGCACAGAACCTGCCGTAGCGGGAACGGAGAGTATGGCAGAAACGGAGGCAGTGGCGGAGACAGAGCAGGAGGAAGTAAGAAGCTTTCACCCGGTGGACGCCGGGTACTTCTCAGACGCAGTGTTTATCGGTGATTCGAGAACCGTGGGACTTCATGATTACGGCGGACTCGATGACAGCACTTTTTATGCGACCGTCGGCATGAACGTATACAACCTCTGGACAGAAAAGTTCTGTGAAGTGGACGGGGAAAAAGTGACATTAGAGGAAGCGCTTAAGGCAAAAAAATACGGGAAAATCTATTTCCAGATCGGGATCAATGAGATGGGAAGGGGAACGCTGGATGGTTTCATGACAGCCTATGAGGATTCTGTGGAAAAATTCCGGGAACTGCAGCCGGACGCTGTGATCTTCGTTCAGGGGATCATGAAGGTTGCAAAAGAAAAAAGTGATAAAGATCCGATCTTTAACAATGTGGGGATCGAGCAGCGGAATGAGCGGATCGCTGCACTCGCAGACGGAAAAAATATCTTTTACCTTGACATGAATGAGGTCGTATGCGATGAGGAAGGCAACTTAAAGAGCAGTCTGACGTTCGACGACATTCATCTGTATGGTTCAAAATATGGAATCTGGGTGGATTACCTGAAGGAGAATGGAATCTGAAAAAACGCTATGGTGCAGGAAATAGCATCATAGCGTTTCTTTTAATCGTTTTTCTCAAAAATCGTGAAGGTATTTTTGTTGAATTCCAAAATGCCGGCATCTCTCAATTTGCACAATTCATTGGACATGGCAGAGCGGTCGACAGAGAGATAGTCGGCAAGCTGCTGGCGGTTGAATGGAATGGTAAAGGTTGAAGCATTGGCTTTTTTTGACTCCATGGACAGGTAGGAGAGCAGTTTCTCTCTGGTGGTGCGCTTGGACATATGTTCTAACTTGCGGTTTAACTGGAAATTTTTCCGGGACACTAACGTTAGAAGATTGCGGATCAGCCGGTTGTGAAACGCACAGGCAGATGGGCAGACCGTCAGAATCTTAGAGACCTCCAGAAACAAAATGCGGCAGGTGGAAGCAGCAAAAATATTCATTTCCAGCGGTTCAGTGGAATTGATCGCATAGGCTTCCCCGAAAATATCGCCCGGGGCACATTCTGCCATCAGATTGGCATTGCCCCAGAAGTCCTCTTTTACAATGTGTACACTCCCCTCCAGCACAATGCCGATGCCTGTGATGTTTTCCCCATAGGAAAAAATGATCTCGTCTTTGGTAAATGTCGTCTCCCGTGCAGAGAGGCAGGAGAGCATGTCCCTGATCTCATCGGTTGTGATCCCTGTGAATACAGAGGTCTGTAATAAAAGCAGATCGTCGTTTGTCATAGAAACTCCTTTCGAATGTATGTATAGAACATTGGCTCGGTAATTGTGAAACTCCTCGTAAGCTGTACAACATTGTTCAAAATTAACAAAATTTTCGAAAACACGCTTTCGCTACGTGTCGCTGGTAACGGTACTAAGAAGCCAGTCGCAACTGACGTTACGCCTGCCTTCTAAGTGCCGACCGCTCCCCAGTGTTTTCTCAAGCTTTTGTTAATTTTTCACAATTTGATTTACGTTATGAAGGAGTTTCACAATTACCTACCCAATGTTCGTAGAATAAAACATAATTACGTTGTAAAAACAACGGAAAAATTTTCTTTATTATATTAGTATGCACATAGAAAGTCAAATGAAACAAATAATAGATATGCAGACAACAGGAGGAATGGAAGATGGTAAGAAGAATTATAGAGATCGACGAGGAAGCATGTGTAGGATGTGGTCTTTGCGCAGAGGCATGTCATGAGGGAGCAATCGCGATGGTGAATGGAAAAGCGAAGCTTATGCGCGATGATTATTGTGACGGTCTCGGCGACTGTCTGCCGGCCTGTCCGGTAGATGCGATCCATTTTGTGGAGCGTGAGGCAGCAGCTTATGATGAGAAGGCAGTGGAAGAACATAAAAAGAGCAAAGAGGCGGCAAAGACACCATGCGGATGTCCGGGAAGTCAGGCGAGAGCCATCCGGAGAGAGGCAGATGCAGACAGAAGCGCAGAGCTGCAGGCGGCAGGAGAAATCCGTTCCGAACTGACACAGTGGCCGGTACAGATCAAGCTTGCACCGGTCCGTGCGCCATACTTTGACGGCGCAAAGCTGCTGATCGCAGCGGACTGCAGCGCATACGCCTACGGAGATTTCCACCGTAAATTCATCCGCAGCCATGTGACACTGATCGGGTGTCCAAAGTTAGATGATGTGGACTATTCTGAGAAGTTGACAGAAATTATCAAAAACAATGACATCAAATCTGTTACAATAACACGTATGGAAGTGCCTTGCTGTGGCGGAATTGAGATGGCTGCGAAAAAAGCATTGCAGAACAGTGGAAAATTCATTCCATGGCAGGTAGTGACCATTTCTACGGACGGAAGAATCCTGGAATAACAGTAAAATTCTGCGGTTGTCTCCACTTACAGGAGATATTCGGAAAAAAGAAAGAGAGGACGAAAATATGAGTGAAACAAGCGTAAATCAGAGAAAAGTGGCAATGATCGGATGCGGTTTTGTAGGATCTGCAACAGCATTTGCATTAATGGAAAGCGGTCTGTTTTCCGAGATGGTTCTGATCGATGCTGATAAAAACAGGGCAGAGGGAGAGGCGCTGGACATCAGCCATGGACTTCCTTTTGCAAGACCAATGAAAATCTATGCCGGAGATTATGATGATATTGTGGATGCAGCGATCATCATCGTGACAGCAGGCGCCAATCAGAAACCGGATGAGACAAGATTAGACCTTGTCCAGAAAAATGTTGGTATTTTCAAATCCATCATTCCGGAAATTGCAAAAAGAAACTGCGGAGGAATCATGTTGATCGTTTCCAATCCGGTGGATATCCTGACCTATACGGCATTGAAATTGTCCGGTTTCCCGGAAAACCGGGTGCTTGGCTCCGGAACGGTGTTAGATACTGCAAGATTAAAATACAACCTCGGAGAGCATCTGAATGTGGACAGCCGGAGTGTGCACGCATTCATTATTGGCGAACACGGCGACAGCGAGCTTGCAGCATGGAGCAGCGCCACTGTTTCGGGTGTGCCGATCAATACATTCTGCGAGATGCGTGGACACTTCAACCATGACGAAGCGACCGAGCGTATTGCAGAGAATGTAAAAAACAGTGCTTACGAGATCATTGCAAAGAAAAAGGCGACGTATTTTGGAGTTGCAATGGCAGTGCGCAGAATCTGCGAGGCGATCATCCGCGACGAAAAATCTATTTTACCGGTATCGAATCTGATGCACGGAGAATTCGGGATTTCTGATATTTCCTTAAGCATGCCGGCAATCGTGGGAGCGCACGGTGTGGAAAACCGGATCCCGATCACTCTCGATGAGGAGGAAACAGAAAAACTGCAAAGTTCTGCCGGCACTTTAAAGAAAATTATTGAAGAAGTGTTATAAAAAATGATAGAATGAAAGAAAAAGCCAGACATATTTTGTGTTTGGCTTTTCTTAAGTCTGGAGAGAAAAACATGGAAAAAATATTAATCTATCAGGTAAAAGAAAAAGAAGCGGTAAAACAGCTGCTTGCGCCAATGAAAATCCGCCTGGAGGAGATCAAAACCACAGATTTGCGGCAGAGTATCGGGGATCTCGCAGAGGGAAAAAAGAACGTGCTCACAGCACCATTTACCGGCAGCGCACCACAGGAGAGCCTTATGGTATTCTGCGGTGTGAATGAAAAGCATTTTGACAAAATACTGTTTGAACTGCGCCGGAAACAGATTCCGGTTGACTATAAAGCAGTCCTCACACCATCGAACCGGAAATGGAGTGTGCTTATGCTTATGCTGGAACTTACGAAGGAGAAAAACAGCTTCCGGCAGGGAAACTGAAACGAAGCAAGGGCAGATTTGAAACGGAAATGGGCAAGCGGGCAGATTCTTGTATGAAATGTAAAAATATGGTAATATAATGATATATGTCTGCGTACAGAGACAGTGTCTGACGGCAGACTGCGTATGGAAATACGATATTTCACACGAAGGAGAATGAAAAATGGAACATTTCATGAATCTGGTGTTGATCAAAAATATATATATTGGCATTCCAATGGCTGCACTCATATGTTATCTGTTTTTATTATTCTGTTTTCTGAATGTCTCAGAAAAATCATCAGAAGTAAGAGATCTCAAGGCAATACTGTCGGCATTATTGGCATGGACAGGCGGCGCTGTGCTCATGAGACTGCAGATCAGTCCGGGGATACAGTTCTGGTATCATGTGTCATTGATGGGACTTTTTACGATCCCGATACTGATATATGGATTTTTGTTCCATTATCTTGATATCAGGGGAAAGGACAGATTTCTGTATGGCTGTATGGCTGTGACAGTATCAGCTGTCCTGCTGAATGTTTTTACCGGATGTATTCTTCCACCGCCGGAAGTGCAGATCATGGCGAATGGCAGTATATCCTACCATTATCATGCAAAAGCAGGTATCGGGTTACTGGGAGCAGCAGAGATAATTCTGTTAGTGTATGTAACGCTGCTTGCCCATAAAAAAATCGGGGGACAATTAGAGTACCGGAAAAAACTCGGCCCATTATTAATAGGAACACTGCTCATCATGGGTGGAAATATTCTGTGCGTGATGCCATGGAGCGGTGATTTCCCATTCGATACCCTTGGCGGAGTGGGAATGGCGGTCTGTTTTGTATACATTATTTATAAACAGTATCTGTTCTCATTTTCCATGCGTGCGACAACAGGTGCCGTATATTTGATCGCTGTAGTTGTAGCGTTTCTTCCAATGATTATTTTGGAGCCAAACATTGACCATGTGATTGGCCAGACGGACAGCTTTACCAGACAGTTTATTACAGTGTTTGTCGTTCTGCAGTGCCTCTGGATGGTGCTGGTCATGAGCTATGCCAGAAAATGGCTGGAGCGTATCCTATACCAGAAGAAAAAACACATTGTGGAGAGCCTTGTGGAATTTCAGGATATGGCGGCCTCGATCCTGAATAAAAAAGAACTGTACCAGAGAATCCGAAGCACCGTCAGTTCGGCAGTACCGGACTCTTATGCACGTATTTTTGAAAAAAGAGATGACCATTTTGTGGAGTGTACGGCAGACGGAGACCGGGTGCTGGACACAGAGGAGGAGGCAAGGCTGAGGTCATTCTGTGGCACCGGAGGCATTCATAAAAAACCGGAGATCGCAGTTTTTAAGTATGACGATAAAATTTATGGATTTTTATATGTGGAGCTTCACAGAAAAAACAGGCTGATCTATGATGAGGCGGACTGTATCCGGCAGATCGGGAACAGTGTATCCGGTGCATTAAAAAATATCAGTGCCTATGAAAAAGTATATCAGGTGTCCATTCATGATGAACTGACTGGTCTGTATAACCGCAGCTATTGCAGTGAATTTATGAAAAATCTGGATATAAAGGAACATCCGATAGGAATGATATATCTGGATATGGATAACTTCAAGTTATACAATGATCTGTACGGCGAGGAGACCGGAGACCAGATCCTGAAGTGGAGCGCATCCCAGGTGCAGAACCTCTGCAGTGACAAAATGTCGGTATTCCGTGTCGGTTCCAATGAATTTCTTATTATTGCGGAAGAAAGCAGAAAAGAAATACTATTGTCGTTTGCGCAGCTGATACAGAATACGATATTAGAACAGAAAGAAGATAAGCCAAAAGTCATCCAGCCGATTACGTTCAGCATTGGAATCGCATGGGACAAAAACATGGCAGAAAGTGCAGGAAAATTATTCCGCCAGGCAAGACGGGCAGCCTTCTATGCAAAAGGAAATGGTAAAAACCGTATCGAGATTTACGAGAAGAGTTTTGAGGGACAGGAACAGAGCAGGGAGAAAGGTTATGAGCAGGTAACGCCGACGATTTTTGCGCTGATGGCAGCAGTTGATGCCAAGGATTCGTTCACCTTTGAACACTCTGAGAATGTTTCCGGGTATGCGATGAAGCTTGCAGCAAAAATGGGGCTTCCAAAGGATGATATCCAGACTGCAAAAGTGGCAGGTCTGCTCCATGATATCGGAAAAATCGGTATCCCGGAAAGCATCTTAAAGAAGAAGGGCAAACTGACAGATGAGGAATACGATGTAATGAAAACTCATGTGGAGAATTCCATTGAGATGATCCATTTCCTCCCGAATATGAACTATGTCATTCCGGCGGTTTTATCCCATCATGAACGCTATGATGGAAAAGGCTATCCGGGCGGTGTCAAGGGAACGGACATCCCGATTTTAGGCAGGATCCTTGCAGTGTGTGACAGCTTTGATGCAATGGTGTCCCGGAGGGCTTATAAGGATGCCTTAAGCGTGGAGTATGCGATCGGGGAATTAGAAAAAGGAAAAGGCACGCAGTTTGATCCGGATGTCGCAGAAGCATTTATTGAATTGATCGAGGAAGATCCTTCGTTTCAGGTGAAGGCTTCGTAATATCTTTTCCATACGATATGCATTGATGGCAAGGGAGAAAAGAAGAAAAACAAAGAGCAAAATATGGATAAAAATATAGTGTATCATTGGATCAGCCGCCACATTTGTGGCGGCTTGCTTCTTCTTATGCGTCAGAAGAAATAGTTTCTACTTCCTGTTGGGATAAACCTGAAAATTTTGCAATCTCTTCTATAGTAAATTTGTTCGATTGCAGCATCCTTCTGGCAGTTTCAATTGCAGCATGGTTTTGTCCTTCGGAAAATCCAGATTCACGACCTTCAGAAAATCCGGTTTCATGTCCGGATTTTTCACCATCAGAAAAACCGGCTTCATACTCAGCCTTTCGCAATTTCTTTTCTTCCAATTCTTTATCATATTCAAAGATACTCATACTGATAACCTCCGCACGATTTTTGGAAAGAAATTCTGCAAGAATCCCTTCCTTTATGCATTCGTCAACAGCACATTCTACAGCCTGATTCAGAGACATGTTGGCAGAATAGTGCCGTACTCTGGCGACATATTGCGCATATTCTTTCAAAGTGCTGCAATGCTGCATCAATTCAGCATTATGTCCTTCGTTTACATTTAATACAGTGACAGTCAATTCAAGCTTTGGTTTGCCTGACAGATTTTCAAATGCTGAAGAAAGCTTAAGTTCAGTGCAGTCGGATAATATCGTTGAACCATTATAAAACTCAATAAAATTCGGAGCAGGAATTTTTTGCAAAGTAGAAGAATAGAGAGATTTCTTATCCACGAGTTTCTGATATTCGTTACTGATATAGAATAAATCCCGAAGAGGGATATTTGGATTGTAGGTTGACTGGTGCTCGTACAGATATAAATTAGTATCAATGATAAATGCGAGGTCATTTTTCATACCCATGTAAATTGCATTTTCTAATGTGACGATTTCCAAGTCATCAGGATTTTTATAATCTCTCTGATTTACTGCGTTGTAGAGTGAAAGCAGGTTCTTACGGTTGGAAAATAACATCCGAAAAACGGTGTCTTTATAATTCCGGTTGGCTGCAGGAACTTTAACTGTGAAAGTTTTCTTTGTGTTTTGTAGTTTTCTTTTTCGTTTTGCCATAAATGATTCCTCCTGAGATCGGCGGGGCAGTTGGAAAACTGTCAAGGCAGGAGAAATCTATATTTCTGATATCCGTCTCCTGCTTTTAAATTAGTTAATGGGTAATTAAAAGCATAGATACGAATGAAGTACGGAGATTATCAGGGATAATCAGCCGTTTCCAGAATATAGATGGCAAATGCACCATAAAGATTTTGTAAAATATGCTTTTTGTCATTGTAACATGAGGAATATTTGCAGGCAAGCAGAACTTTATAACATTTGTCATCTTTTTTTGCATATTATATTTGATTTTCTTTTAAAAATCCTCCTTGACAACCATCTCCAAGCGTGTATAATAACCAATGCAGCCGAAAATGCAAATAATTTGCAAATGCACACAAAATGCAAAAACAAATAACTTGCAATTTGAACAAATCAAGATTAAAACAACCAAATGCGGGAGGCGTTTGCTATGATACACATTTTAGAACATACATTATCACACACGATCGAGGACAGCGTGAAGCTGCTTCCATTTCTGTTTTTCACTTATTTATTAATGGAATTGTTAGAGCACACGACAGGCGGAAAAGTACAGAACAAGATTAAAAATGCAGGGAAAGTCGGACCGCTGTGGGGTGGGCTTCTTGGAATTATGCCGCAATGTGGTTTTTCAGCAGCAGCGGCCAGCCTTTATGCCGGACGTGTCATTACCGTGGGAACGCTGCTTGCCGTATTTTTGTCTACGTCGGATGAGATGCTTCCAATTTTTATTTCTGAAGCGGTTGCACCGGCGACCATTTTTAAAATTCTTGGTGCAAAAGTCTGCATTGCGATCATTTCAGGATTTCTTGCAGAACTGGTTTATGTGAATGTTTTCAAAAAGAAAGAAAAAGATATGGACATCCATGTGGTATGCGAGGAAGAACACTGCAGTTGTGAGGATGGAGTCTTGAAGTCAGCGTTAAAACACACGTTCAAGATTTTTGTATACATTCTGCTCATCACGTTTATGCTGACATTCGTGATCGAACTGATCGGCGAAGACCAGCTTGCGGTAGTATTTCAGGACATTCCGGTGGTGGGAGAGATGATCGCAGCACTTGTGGGATTAATCCCAAACTGTGCATCCTCCGTGGTGATCACGGAACTGTATCTGAGCGGAATTATCGGAGCAGGAGCAATGATGTCCGGACTTTTGGTAAATGCAGGAGTTGGACTTTTGGTTTTGTTCCGACTGAACCGGGACTGGAAACAGAATGCTGGAATTATGGCAGCACTTTATGGATTCGGTGTTGTCTGGGGCGTGATCATTGAGTTACTTGGGATTGTATTTTAACAGATGTAGATGAATAATTGATACGCGGAAGTATGAAATTAAGAGGAAAGAGTTAAAAATTGTATCTGCTACAGTGAAAGCATATACAGAGAAAGAAAAGAGATGAAATAATGGCAGGGAATGGTTATGCAACGACCAGCAGAAAGAAAATTTTAGAATATCTCATGGCAAACAGCGACCGCACGGTGACGGTGGCAGACATCGACCAATATCTGAAAAAAAATGATAACGAGGTGAACATCACAACCATTTACCGGTATCTGGACAAGCTTGCAAAAGAGGGCACGGTCATGAAATACGTGGCAGAGAAGGGGAGTCAGGCGGTGTACCAGTATGTGGAAATGGGGCATCACTGCGCGGAGCATCTCCATTTGAAATGTGTTTCCTGCGGATGCATCATACATCTGGAATGTGCGTTTATGGATGAGATCGCTGAGCATGTTTTAAAAGATCATGGATTTACACTGCAATGCAAAAATTCCATTATTTATGGTTTGTGCAGGGAGTGCAGGAAAAAACAGGACAGGGAATAATACTGCTATAGGATTTCCCTATAATCGGCTCATGGTTTTATGGATTAACACTTTTTCGATTGATTTGATATGATAATTCCAACAGCAGAACCTGAGAAAAACAGGCAGGCAAAAAGAATGAAAACATAGAAAAAGGATGGGAAAACACATGAGCACATTAAAAGAGAGAAAATTAAAATTTGAGACATTACAGTTACACGTTGGACAGGAAGAACCGGATCCGGTGACCGATGCAAGAGCGGTTCCGATTTACCAGACATCTTCCTACGTATTCCACAATTCAAAGCATGCAGCAGACCGTTTCGGTTTGCGTGACGCAGGAAATATTTATGGAAGACTGACCAATCCGACAGAGGATATTTTTGAACAGCGTATTGCAGCATTAGAGGGCGGCGTGGCAGCGCTTGCAGTCGGTTCCGGTGCAGCAGCCGTTACATACACGATTGAAAACCTTGCACAGGCAGGTGACCATATCGTATCTGCAAAAAATATTTACGGCGGCACTTATAATCTGCTGGCACATACATTAGTAGATTTTGGCGTTACGACCACTTTTGTTGATCCTTTTAACTTAGAGGAAGTAGAAGGCGCTATCAAGGACAACACAAAAGCAGTTTACATTGAGACACTCGGCAATCCAAACTCTGAAGTAGTGGATATCGAAGCACTCGCAGAGATTGCACACAAACATAAAATTCCACTTGTCATCGACAATACGTTCGGCACACCATATCTGATCCGTCCAATCGAGTACGGCGCAGATATCGTAGTTCATTCCGCAACCAAATTCATTGGTGGACACGGAACCACAATCGGTGGTGTCATCATTGACGGTGGAAAATTTGACTGGGCTGCATCCGGAAAATTCCCACAGCTCACGGAACCAAACCCAAGCTATCATGGTGTCAGCTTCGCAGCGGCAGCAGGGCCGGCAGCATTCGTGACAAGAATCCGTGCTATTTTATTAAGGGATACCGGGGCAACACTTTCTCCAATCCATGCATTTATCTTTTTACAGGGTTTAGAGACATTATCTTTAAGAGTTGAGCGTCATGTGGAAAATGCATTAAAGGTTGTGGAATTTTTAGAGAAACAGCCACTGGTTGAAAAAGTAAATCATCCATCCGTTTCCGAAGATCCGGAGCAGCAGAGATTATACAAAAAATATTTCCCGAACGGCGGCGGTTCCATTTTCACATTTGAAATCAAAGGCGATGACAAAAAAGCGCAGGAGTTTATCGATCATTTACAGTTATTCTCCTTACTTGCCAATGTAGCAGATGTAAAATCCCTTGTCATCCATCCGGCATCTACCACACATGCGGAATTAAATGAGGAGGAACAGGCAGAGCAGGGAATCAAGCCAAACACCATCCGTCTTTCCATCGGTACAGAAAATATCGACGATATTCTCTATGATCTGCAGGAAGCGTTTGACGCAGTAAAATAATATAGGCCATTTTGATAATTTATCATTCAGAAAGGATTGCGCACAGAAATGTGTTGCAGTCCTTTTTATCTTTTCATAGAAAAAAACATTGCAATATAGAAGCAATTCATATAGTATAAAATATGAAAATTAAAATTTTAGTTTATAAAAAAGATTTGGGAGGAAAAGAAAATGAATGCAAAACAACTGACCGCAGCAGAGACAATTGTGATGAAGTGTATCTGGGACGCAGACCATGAGATGTCACTGGCAGAGATCGTAAAAAATGCAAATGAGGGATACGGAAAAGAGTGGAAACCACAGACGGTATCCACATACCTTGCAAAACTCTGTATCAAAAATTATATCCAGATGAAACGAGCCGGAAGAACGATCACTTATGAAATACTCATCACGGAAGAGGACTACAAGAGTGAGCAAGCGAGGGAGTTTGTCGCATTCTGGAATAATGGTTCGCTCAAGCAGTTTATCACCGCTTTTTATAAGGATGAACCGGCTTCCAAAGACGAGATTGAGGAACTTCGGAATGCTATTGAGGAATTGGAAGAGTAGTTTTGGGGTGAAAGAGGTTTATTCTTCTTGATAAAGAGCATATGACACATGAGGAAAACAAGATGAGATATAGAACGATTGTAAATGATAAAGTAGTATATGAAAGTTATTTTGCCTGTGTGTTTCACAGATAGCGTTTTATGGTGTAAGGAAAAAATGTCATAGGTGAAGTTACCAAAGTAAGATAGATCAGCAAACAGAAGGAGTGCAGAAAAAATGAAATTTAAAATAATTATAAATTATAAGTCGGTACGTGAATGTTATATGGCAATAAATCCGATGATTCGAAAAATTTTATATGGTTTTATCGGTACATCCTTAGCAATGTCAATTGTTTTTTATTGTTTTCATCAAATAGTTTTTTCAGCAGCATTTTTCTTGTTTATATTTGCGATTATTATTGAAAATCAATTCATTATGAGACATGACACCAAAATGATGATGGAAAAAATAGAAGACTTAACTCATACAAATGAACTTTGGGGAGAGATTGTATTTGATGAGTCTGCATTAAAAGTAATCCCATATGGAAATACGGAGTCTGAGTATTCTATGGAATATAGTAGGTTTAAAGATTTTTATATACTGAAACATTATTGTGTCTTCGGGGATAAAAGAAAAATCGAGAAGGGACTGACGCAGGAAACAATCATCATTGATAAAACAGTTTTAACAGAAGCAGATATGCATAATTTGACTTCCCTGATTCATGAGAAAATGCCACAGGTAAAAGTTCATGAGAAAAAAAGAAAAAACAGAGGAGAGTAATAAAAATGGAATTTGTTACAGTAATAAATAGAAAAAAATGCAAAAAAATATATAAAGCAATTAGAAAGCCAATCATTTTATTTTTACTTTATTTTGAAATTTTTTTTGCTTTGTTTTGTTGTACGGTATTGTTTTATCCGGACAAAGATTATGGTATGATAAGTTTTATGGTTATAACTACGTTATTTTTCATATGGTTATATGTAATGTATAGAAAAAAAAACATTGATCAGATGTGTCCGAAAGAGGTAAAGAATAAAAATGGAGAGTACATACAAAAAGTAAAGTTTGAGGAAGATGAAATCGTGGTATGGAGTAGTTTGAATGATACGACCTTTCATTTGGATTATTCAAGAATCGCAAAATGCTATGCGAAGAACAATTTCTGGATTTTTATGACAAAAGGAAAATTTGTTTTTGTAGTTGATAGAAAATGTATTTCACAAGAGGATAGAGAGAAGCTTAGAGCATTGTTAAGAGTGAAATTATCTGGGGTAAGAATGTAACATTATGGAACAGGAATCATATAAGATGCCTGTTCCATGATGTTATTTAAAGTATTGAAACGAGTGAAAATATATTCATTTTCTTACAGATATGAGCTATTTTGTGTGGAGGTTTATTTATGCAGATTAAAATTGACTGATCCAGATTGGTAGTAACTGGAGCAGGCCTGCTTTAATAGCTGTAAGTAATGCAATACCAGCAGAAGTAGATAAAAAACTGTATGTTGCAAGTCCTGCTAAAAAAAGAATAGACACTACCATAATAACTCGTGCAACAGTTTTGTGTTCTTCGTAAAAAGTGAGAATTGTCTCTGTTATTTCGGAAAGAGCCTGTGTGATCTCATCTTTAATATCAGGCATTTCATAAGTCAATTTATATTCAACACCAGCTTCAATGGATACCCCATCTTTGATTTCTAAGTCTTTTGAAAACTGAATAGACATAGAAAAGGATTTAGCAGTTAGTTCAAAGGAAACATTACCTGTACCTGTATTGATGGACAGGGCAATTGATTTGAATAGTGACCGAATATCTGAAAGAACACCCATATCTACGGAACTAAATGCAATCGAAAGATCATCAGCAACATCAAGTGATGGGGTAAGTTCACCATTTTCTAAATTGATACTAACACCATCAGTATTAATTGCCATGTCACGTACCATTCTGACAGACAGTGTCAAACCAGGAATTCCTGTAGGAACTGTGCAGCCATTCTTTAAAATACCATCTGTAATTTCCTCATCAACACCAAGCGGGAGTAAAAGATCATGAAAATATTCCGTCATTTTGACCTTAATTTCTTCTTCCGTGGCGTGAGGTTTATTGGAATGAATAGGTGTACCGCCGTTGTCGCCATATCCGTCAATGGAAGGATCGTACAGGTTATAAGTTTTACGTCTTACACCATCACTGGAATTTCCTTCAATTGTTGAGACATGTGTTGTAGTTCCTTCAATTACAATACCAGTGTGGGAAACTCTTCCTGCCTGAGCATTATAAAAGAAAATAATATCACCAATTTTTGGAACATAGCCATTTCCAGAAATATGATAGCGTCCCCGGCTTTTATACCAGCTGACACCGGAAGGACACCAGGAATATTTTGGTACTAAAGTGTTTGTAATTCCGGCGTAATGTGCACACCAGGAAACGAACATTGCACACCATGCATTTCCGTTTAGACCATACCACTGACCGTATGGAGTAATATTATTTTCGTTGTCCTCATGATATCCCCAATCCGCTTCATATTTTGCAATATTAAGAAAACGCTGAAGACCTGTTCCGCTTACGGGTACGCTATATACCTCAAAAAGTTTCGTCCAGGTAGCAGGACCAACCTGACCGTCGGGATCTAATCCATGTGCAGTCTGAAAGGAAAGAACAGCATTTTTTGTTTCTTCGGAAAAAATACCATTAATGGTAATCTGGTATCCCAGTACATTTAACATGTGCTGTAAATAACGGGCTAATGCACCATTGGAACCAAGCTTCTGGACATATGAAACTGTTCCGGAACCATCTGTACCTCCGAGCAGGGCAGCTCTTGTGGCTGGTCCGACCATTCCGTCAGCAGTCATACCATTATCAGTCTGGTATTTGAGCACTGCGTTGTAAGTATCCTCTGTAGCGATACCATCACATGCTGGAATATCATAACCTTTATTTTTGAGGGCAATCTGAATTGGAGTGATATCTGCACGCAGTTTTTCCCAGGTATCAATATCAACAATGCCGGTAGAAGATAATCCCTTTTTTGACTGATAGCGGCTTACTGCACTTTCACATCCGGGACCGAATACACCATCCGTACCTTTGGGATTAATAACCATAATGCGTAATGCCTGCTGAAGATATAATACATTAGGACCGCGGCTTCCTCTTTTTAAAGGTAGATCATCATTGCCGCCTTCCACGGTAGTTCCAAATAAAGCTTTTCGTGTAGCAGGTCCAATCTGTCCATCCTGTGCGAGACTGTTGTCTGCCTGAAATTTTACAAGGGCTTCACCAGTTGCGGCAGTTGCAATGCCATCTACTTTTCCAAGGGAATAATTCAGGGACGAAAGTTTCTGTTCTACTTCAAGAATTTTACTTTTTAATGTATCCCAGGTTGTCGTGTCTACTGTACCGGTCTGTGAAAGATTGTATTTTGCCTGGAATTTTGAAACGGCTGTTTCTGTACCGGCTCCAAATGTACCATCAATAGCTCCGGGAGAGCAGCATAACATTCTCAATGCGCGCTGCAGATAATTTACATAAGTACCTTTTGAACCGCGTGACATTGGAAGAACTGCGTAATCGTTGGTCAAAGTATCAAATAATAATTCACGTGTCAGAGGACCAACTCTTCCATCTTTATCGAGATGATTATTTCCCTGAAATTCAAGTACGCTGTTGTAAGTTTCATCATTTGCATAACCTGAAACACTGCCATATCTGTAGTAACCTTTACTTTTGAGTGCAGTCTGAATTGCCTGAATATCGCTCATCAGGCAGTTCCAGGTGGCAGGACCTGCCATACCATCCTGATCCAGTCCGTTTTTACCCTGATATTTTTTGACGCCGGATTCCGTACCTGCGCCGAATGTGGAATCTATGGTTCCGTCATAGCAGCACATGATGTGCAATCCCTGCTGTAACCATTTTACATAGGTTCCTGTTTCTCCTCTTTTTACTACCATAATTTTTCTCCTTTATGTGTGATATTTGATTTGCAAATCACTTATTAAGAAGCATATAGTTTGAAGAATAGAAACCAGAAAGTAAATTTTTTGTTATCACATTTAACTTTGAGCGTATATAGTTTTAAAAAACTAAGAAAATAGTTTGCGTTTTCTTGCATAAAAAAATAAAATACTGTAAACTGAAAATATAGTTTACAGATTTAAGCATCATACACATTATCTTTAGCATATAGGAATATCTGGTTAAGTGGAAGATTAGTATAGAGGGAAAGCAATATGAGCAGTAAAATCAAACAGTATTTTGCAAATAAAGAGAATCGTATCAAGTGCGGCATCACAGGCGGAACGATTGCATTGGCGGTCATTATTTTTGTAGGAATGGTGTTTATGGAGGAAAATGAAACTCAAAATAATTCCATCGAAACTGTTTCACAGACGGAAAGTGACACGCAGACAGAAGAAGAGACAGGATATTCTTTCGACGCGGGCGATCTTTACGATATGCGGCTGGATGCACAGACAATCGAAGATTATTATATGAAATCCTGTGGCGACCAGTTCAATCTGTATACCATTGATGAGGATGGTGTGCTCTGGGGCAGTGGACATAATGAGTATGCGCAGATTGGACTTGGGTATGCGGACGAGGAATTTCATGAGAAAAAAAGTAAAATCGCGGAACACGTTGTGCATGTGGACTATTCCCAGAAAGACTTTGTTGTCTATCTGACGGAGGAAGGGAAACTTTATGGTCTTGGAAATGATTCTACCTATATGTTATTGCAGCATACAGAAATGCCAGTGGAAGATTTGGCATATCCGACAAAACGGTATGTCACCAGTCCGGCACTTTTGCTGGAAGATGTCAGTTATGCGAGGTGCGGACGTGATGATGTAGTTGCATTGAAAAAGGATGGTACAGTCTGGACATGGGGAATGATCTGGAATTATCAGAGTACGGGATATTGTATCACAATGCCACAGCAGATTCTGACAGATGTGAAGATGATCACAGGCGGATGGTTTAACCACGCCGCACTCAAGGAAGATGGAACACTCTGGACGTGGGGATACAACTTTAGTGGAAACTGCGGAACGGATAAAGCCACGATGATTGAAACACCGGTGCAGGTGGCAGAAGACGTGCAGTGCGTGTGGACAGGACTTTTGAATTATTCAGCCAAAGAGGATGATATTACCGATATGGAAGAATTCGGTAATGATTATGTGGATAATACGATCATTGAAAAAACAGACGGCACATTCTATGCATGTGGAATGGGTGTCGGCGACAAAAGTGTGGTATTGCCGCAATATTATGAAGTGTCGGAGCTTGACACAGTCTGCTCATCAGAGTTTCTTCCGCTGGACTGGGATGAAGAAATGTTGAACAGGAAACAAAGAGAATACATCGAGCGAAAGGAGAGCCAGAGCGAGGAGGCTGTTCTTGCAAGAAAAAATGAAGCTTTATTGGAAGAGATAGACAAAAACTACGATATGGAGAAACTGAAACGCAAAGTTCCTCGTTTTTCGGAGGATGATAAGATCAATGAGACATATTATAATGCAATCAAAACACTGGATACAACGGGATTTCTGCCGGATGGGAGATACTGCTTTTATATAGAGCAGGACGGCAGAACAGATGTGGAACGTTTTCAGGAACAGAGGGCACAGCATTATAGTCCGGAAAGAGTTGCGGTGGCAGATGTGGATGGCGATGGTACGGCAGAATTACTATTTTTTATTGAAGGAACTTGTGTGAGAGATTCGGCAGAATATGTCTATCGGTATTCAGAAGAAAAAAATGCTTTTGAACTTGAATTTGAATATTCAGCGGGATGTAATTATTATCAGAACGGAGTGATTAAGGCAAAGCCGCTTTACTCAGGTTTTATATATCAGGATGATTTTTGGCCGTATAGTGTATTTCAGTATGATGAAAATAAAAACGAGTTTGTGCTTACAGCCAGTGTAGAGGAGATTCCAAAAGTCCCGGAAAATCCAGATAATTTTCCAGAGGAATATGATAAGGACGGGGATGGAAAAGTGTATATCATCAGTCAGGGAGAATCCGTTAAATATTTAGATGAACAAGAATATCTTGCATGGAAAAAACAGATTTTCTGGATGCCGGAGATGAAAATAGATTGGTGTGAATTAGGAAGCAATAAAGAGTTATTGGAAGAGATAGACAAAAATTATGATATGGAGAAACTGAAACGCAAAGTACCTCGTTTTTCGGAGGATGATAAGATTAATGAGGCATATTATAATGCAATCAAAACACTGGATACAACGGGATTTCTACCGGATGGGAGATACTGCTTTGGACATCAGAAGAGTAATGTAGATGTGGAACGTTTTCGGGAAGATATGGAGCGTGCTTATTGCCCGAACAAAGTTGCGGTGGCAGATGTGGACGGTGATGGCACTGTAGAATTACTTATTTTTACAGTAGGATTTTATATGGCAGATATAACAGAATATGTCTATCGGTATTCGGAAGAAAAAAATGGTTTTGAACTTGAATTTGCATATGCAGGGGGATGCGATTATTATGAGCACGGAGTAATTAAGGCAAGTCCGCTTCATTCGATGTATAGTGACTATCAGGACGGTTTTTGGCCTTATTCCGTATATCAGTATGATGAAAACAAAAAGGAGTTTGTGGAGAAAGTAAGTGTAGATCAGATTACTAATGTTCCGATTAATTCCGATGTTTTCCCAGAGGAATATGATAAAGATGGTGATGGAAAAGTATATATTGTCGGTCAGGGAGAATCCGTTAAATATTTAGATGAACAAGAATATCTTGAATGGAAAAAACAGATTTTCTGGATGCCGGAGATGAAAATAGAAAGCTGTGAATTAGGAGAAATTTTAAAATGAACATGGCAATGACTTTGTTATCGGCTTGTGCAGACAATAATTTAGGAACAGACACAGAGAGAGAATCAGTCATTCCAGAACAAAATCAGAAAGAAGATACAAATTTATATGAAAATGAGTTAATGGAAAAGACGACATTGTAATTGGAGCGATATATGAAACAGGAGCTGGACCGCAGGGAATAATTCCATATACTCAAATTCGCATTTATGAAGATATAGGAAGCGAATTTGTATATGATCAGGAACTTTGCGATGCGATTAATGTTGAACTTCCAGAGGACGCTACAGCAGAACAGGTAAAGGAAATAATAGCCAGAAAAAGTAATTTATGGAGAAACACGAATGAGATGGTCAAATGAAATGTTCTATATTCTTTTGCTTAATTCATTTGCAGGTGCGATTGCTTATGGATTTTGGATGATAGCAAAAAGCGGTATGGCGAAGAGGAAAAAATTGAAATATGTGTATCCGATGCTTGGAATTGTCGAAGCTTTTTTTATTTTTCCGATTATGTATATTTATCTGAAAATTTCAACGCACGTTCCGGGTAGGCATGGAATGTATTATGGAACATTATTTTTGCGCACACCGTTTATTTACAATGTGCAGTGTGTGATCGCAGGAATATGGATCGTGGGTGCAGTCTGGAATTTCGCAAAATATGCATTTCAATATTTGAAATTTCAAAAAGTGTTGGAGAAAAGCGTCAGCTTTCGTTTGCCGGAAACCGAAAAGAACAAAATAATACAGGAACTGGGAATGAAAGGAAATGTGGAACTGTACCAGAACTATGCAGTGACATCACCGATTGTCATCGGTTGGCGGCAGAAAAAAATCATTTTTCCGGTGCGGGAGTATGAAGAAAAAGAACTTACAACGATCCTGTACCACGAACTTGTCCATATCAGACAGCACATTCTGGAAATGAAGAAGGTGGGAATTTTCTTAAAACTGATATTCTGGTGCAATCCGATGATGAACGGACTGCTCCGAAGCATTGATATGTGGGGCGAGATTGCGTGCGACCGCTATGTGTGCAGTGAAACCGCATATCCATATACTGCGCAGGAATATTACACCGTTGCGGTGGATGGTCTGGAACAGTTGCATCTCTGGATGCCGAAGATGGTCACCGGATTTCGGAAAAAAAACAATTTCAAAAGCCGGATTCTGCAAATGAAAAATTATAAGAAGGAAAACGATTTCAAAAGAATTGGCGGTATGACACTTGTTGTGTTCTTGTGTGCGGTCTGCACCACAACGACATTTGCAGCAGGGGAGGGATTCCGGGCTGGATATGACAGAGTTTTCGAGAGTACGAAAGTGGAGATCGAAGAAGAGGTGATCGAAGACACAGAGTATGAGGAAATGTTTGTACCGGAACAGGAAACAATTGTATCCGGGGAATTGCCGGATGAAAATCCTGTTGAGGGTAACGAGGAATTTCAGATCAGTACCTTAGAGTCGGGTACGATGTTTTTTGCGGGAACTGTTTATGCAGATCGTGATCAGTGTATTGCAATCCGCGTGAACATCATGCCTGCGGGTCAGACGGTTTGCTATGGAATTATGACGCCGGATGAAAAGCTCTGGTATGTTTACGCAATCGACAGCGGCACTCACAATTTTAGAATCTCAAACAGTGGCAATTATAAAATATTTGTGAAAAATGTAAGTACCGGTGACGTTGACCTTGAGGGTGGATATGTGAGTTACTAAGCGCAAAAAGAAGTAATAATCAATATTGTGAAAATGGTGAGGTATAAGGTGAAACAAAAGAATACATTTGAGGGAAAAGCTTTTAGAGTTCTTTTTATTGTTCTGGCAGATTTATTTATTGTGTTCAGTGTGATCATAATAGGATATGACAGTGTTTTCTCACCGGAGTTTCCGGTTTCAATTGGAGCTTTTTTCTTAATTCTGCTTTTGTGGCTGAATTTGGAAATGGTAGTACAGTATTTCTGGCGTGGAAAACGCAGGTCGCGTATTTTGAAAAAATATAAAGTGACGCAGTTTACACAGCATGTTTTGTTTGAAGAAAATGATATAAAGATAACGAATAACGTAAATGCGGAATGTTATGTGATTCCTTATAATCAGGTGGTTCGTGTGAGAAGGAAGAAAAATTTACTGCTTTTTTTCACAAAAGACTATCATTTGATCGCAGTGGATCAGTCCGGAATTCCATTCGGAGGACAGAATGAGCTGTTCCATAGCATTTTTGAAAAAATGCCACAGGCAGCCAGATGGGGTATAAAATAAGGGGCTGTGAGGAGAAAAATTCAATGAGATGGACAAATGAATTTTTCTATATTCTTTTTCTTAATTCCATCACAGGTGCAATTGCCTATGGATTTTGGAGTGTATTAAAAAAGAACATGGCGCGGAGGAAAAAACTGAAATACATCTATCCCATGCTTGGAATTGTCGAAGCTTTTTTTATTTTTCCAATTATGTATAGTTATCTGAAAATTTCAACCCATGTTCCGGGAAGTCACGGAGCATATTATGGAACATTATTTTTGCGCACACCGTTTATTTACAATGTGCAGTGTGTGATCGCAGGAATATGGATCGTGGGTGCAGTCTGGAATTTCGCAAAATATGCATTTCAATATTTGAAATTTCAAAAAGTGTTGGAGAAAAGCGTCAGCTTTCGTTTGCCGGAAACCGAAAAGAACAAAATAATACAGGAACTGGGAATGAAAGGAAATGTGGAACTGTACCAGAACTATGCAGTGACATCACCGATTGTCATCGGTTGGCGGCAGAAAAAAATCATTTTTCCGGTGCGGGAGTATGAAGAAAAAGAACTTACAACGATCCTGTACCACGAACTTGTCCATATCAGACAGCACATTCTGGAAATGAAGAAGGTGGGAATTTTCTTAAAACTGATATTCTGGTGCAATCCGATGATGAACGGACTGCTCCGAAGCATTGATATGTGGGGCGAGATTGCGTGCGACCGCTATGTGTGCAGTGAAACCGCATATCCATATACCGTGCAGGAGTATTACACCGTTGCGGTGGATGGCCTGGAACAGTCGCATCTCTGGATGCCGAAGATGGTCACCGGATTTCGGAAAAAAAGCAATTTCAAAAGCAGGATATGAAAGACTTTTTGCTCAGACGAAAGTGGAAGTTGAGGATGTGGTTGTGGAAGAGACTGAGTACGAAGAAAATTTTGACGCTTCCAAAGTGACAAGTGTGTATGATGGAAATGAGGAGCAGCTGCCACAGGGGAATGGTGATTTGACGGAGCAAAAATTAGGGAAATCTGAGGCTGCGGTATGGGAGAATATCCGTATTAGCGGACAGAATATGATTACGGTTTCGCTTTCAAACAATCCATTCGAAAACGAAGTGCGGTATGGTCTGATTATGCCGGATGGAAAACTGCGCTATGTGTATGGCTCTGGTATGTGTTCTCATGCGTTTGAAGTGGGCAGTGCAGGAACATATAAAATTTATGTCGAAAATGTTAGTTCATCTAGTATAACTGTGAGCGGGGGTTATCTTTATAACTAATGGTAGTTTCTATTCATGTAATAATCGTCTTCTTAATATTTTGAAAGGAGATGATGCATTTGGAACAGGCATTAATTGAAGCTGCAACCACGCAGGGAATCTGGGTTCTTCTATTTATTTCATTATTTCTATACACAATCAAAAATAATGAAAAATTAGTGGAAAAGCAAGATCAGAGAGAGGTAAATTACCAGAAACTACTTTCTGATATGACAGAAAAATATGCTGTTGTTGAGGATATCAGAAACAGCGTGGATGAAATTCAGAAAAAAATGGAACAGATTTCGATAGAACAAAAAGAATAGGAAAATATTGTTCTATATGAAGAAAAATCACTTATTGCCAACAAGTTTGGTGATAAGTGATTTGAGTTCTAAATGAAAGAAAAATTATGTGTGATGAATGATAAAAATGGATTATTCAAAAGAGGCATATAATATTTATAAAAATAGAAGAGGAGTGGATATGAATAAGGTACAGCAAAAGAAATGGATAAGTGTATTGGGAATGGGCGTATTTATATTAACAATGTTATCTATATGTATTTTGCACTCTGATGAAGATAAAAGAAACGTTGCAAAGAATGCAGCGGTAACGGATAAAATGCAACAGAACACAGATAATGATCTTCCAGTGGATTTCCCAAAAGATTTATTTTTTAACAGTGGAGCTGGTGGCTGGCGGACGTATTTAAGATTAAACAGAGATGGTTCATTTTCAGGAGAGTATTCGGATTATGATGCATACGCAGAGAAAGATTTCCCCAAAGGAACGGTAACGATATGTGAATTTGAAGGTAAGTTTACGAATATTCAGCGGATGGATCAGTATCATTATACAATGTCTTTAGAAAAATTAGAGATATTGGATATTCCGGAGATGTGGATAGAAAATGGATACAGATTTCTAAAAGAAGATGAGCCATATGGTTTGGAAAATGGTGAGAATTTTACTTTATATATGCCAGAAACGCCAATAGAGCAGTTGTCGGAAGACTTTCTGGCATGGTGGCCGTCATGGTATTATTCGGAGGAGGAGACTGTCAGACCAGAGAAACTTTCCTGTTATGGAATGTGCAATGAGGCAATGCAATACGGATTTTTTTCTTATGAAGGAATGGACGTATTTGAGCCATATATAAGCAGATAGCACAGAACGCCAGAACCGACATTTGCCGGAACTGGCGCTTTTTTATCTATGGACTTATTTTACAGTCCTTTTATGAGACTTTTATACACATTTTGTTGTCTAATATATGTAAGATAAAAAAAGAAGAAAAGCGACTGTCTTACATTCACTGCGCGCGTGGAGAAAAGCATTATGAAAAAACAAACAGATGATCTTGTGAAAAGAGCGAAAAGGCATGAGTCGGAAGCTTTCACAGAATTAATGCAGCTTTATATGACGGATATGTATAAAGTTGCGTATGCAATTTTGATGAATGATGAAGATGTTGCCGATGCAATCGGAGATACGATTCTGATATGCTGGGAAAAAATGAATCAATTAGTGAAGATACGGTATTTTAAAACATGGATGACAAGAATCCTCATCAACAAATGCTATGATATCAGAAAGAAAAATCAGAATATCATTTGTTTGGATGAGTACGAGGAACCAGCAGCCTGCGATGAATATAATCTGGAATTAAAAGAGGCACTCGCAGCGTTAGATGAAAAATACCGGATTATTATGATTCTTTTTTACAGCGAGGGCTATCGTATCAGAGAAATTTCTGACATTTTAAAAATTCCTGAAAGTACTGTGAAAACACGTTTACAACGTGGACGGGAAAAGCTGGAAGTTTATTATAAGGAAAAATGAGGTGAGATTCATGTCAAAAAAAGTGAGTGAAATTTTAAATAGTGATATTCAAGTGCCAGAAATCGTTCAGAAAAAAGCAGATGTCGCCTTTTCACAGATTCAATCGGAAAGGGAAACTAATATGAGTAAGAAAAATTTAAAAGTAACAAAATTGTTTGCAGCAATGGCTGCCTGTGCATCGATTATTATTGTTGCATCCACAACAAACAACTATCTCAACAGACCGCAGGAAGAAAAAGAAACAACAGTGGCAGAACATACGACAACAGAAAAAGAGAATATGTTTACCATGAAAGTAATGGCGGCACAGGCAGAAGTGACGGCACAGAAGCCTGTAGCAATCGCACAAAATGACAGGTTTGGTTATGCGATTAATGGGGACAGCGATATGAATACAGCAAGTTATAAAATTGATATGCCACTTTACTGTGATGGTGAGAATATAGAAAGTGTAACTTACAGTATCAATAAAGGATATTTTGAAATAAGTGAAAATATTACCGATGATTTTCAGAGTGCTGTCGAGAGCGGAAAGCCATTGGATGAAAATAGCAATGGGTATCTCAATCCAATTTTTGATGATAATGGAGAAATTGCCATGCAGCAGGAAGTAAACGATTTTGTTGAATACACAGTTTCCTATGAAAATCAGCAGAAAGAAGGAGTGTGGGTAACCTTTTGTAATGATGAAATTCCGTTTTCAGATTTTGACAGTATTGTAGAACAAAAGAAAAAAACACAGGAGGAAGTGGCAGCAGCATATCAAAAACTTGTAGATGGAGTGGTTATTACCTGTACTGCAAATTATAAAGACGGCACAAAAAAAGGAGTAAAAATTAATGTTGGAGCTGCAGCGCTGACTTATGAAGAAATCGGAATGAACGTGGACGGAATGACTTTACAAGTAGAAGGAGAAGATAAAGTAGAACTTCAGCCAACAGATAAAAGAGCAGTTTTTACGTTTGAATTGCAGCCATGACAGATAAAATCAGTATTATTTTTTAACAGTGGAGCTGGTGTCTGGCGGACGTATTTGAGATTAAACAGTATTGAAAAAGATATATATTTATTTTATAATAAATAAAACTAAAAAAATAATTTCAATATTATAAATGAGGCATGAATATGAAAAAAGGTATTAGAAGATATTTCATAATCTTGATTGTAATAATAGTATGTATTGTGACATTGGTGGACTGCACCAATACTCAGACGAGACAGGAAGAAAGAACATCTGCTAGTCATTTGATTATAAATTGGGAGAATGAAGTTCAGATTTTTGATGCAGATGCAATGGAAAATACTGGAATGGTTGAAAATATAGAGACGCTTGCCTGGATTGCACCACGAGGCGGAGCCGGGATTGACACAGTGGGTATTGAACAAATACAGTCACAGAATGAATACATTGTAGAAAGCAGTCAGTATCTGAATCAGGATAAAGAAATCATTAATACCGAAGGATTTGATACATGGGTAAGGGTTGTACAGGAGCAGGTGATGCCCACAAAAGAAACATCAGAGACAGGACATGGAGACTATCTGATCTATAAGCACGGAGATAATGGATATCTGGCAATACAGTCTGGCGAAGATCGCACAAAGTGGACAGTATGGGAATTACCGGGTTATGGGGAGTGGCTGGATAAGGAAGTAGCAATGTTTATAAGAATGGTAACTGGATTGTAAAAAATTAAAAAAGAGTTTACAAAAATCAATAAATTTTCTTCTTAATTATTAGAATAATATTGGATAAGAAAGAAGTGTTCATAATTATCATTGACAACTTCCACGCAATCCCTTATACTTGGAATCACATCAAAGTCGCAGACAGATAAAGCATCTTATTTTTTCTTGTCTGCAAATCCAAAACCAATTTGAGGTGGCAGGATATAATCTCAACGTTCACAGCCGGTTCGGCACGAGATTCCATTTTGATGAAGAACAGCAATGCATATAGATTCTGAGTTTCTTGTTATATTTTTAACATAGAAAATGCTTCTTATGCGTTGAAAATCAAAGCAGATTCTATTATGATAAAGGGGGAACATGATTGAATACAGAAGGAGAAAAAATCCAATGGCATCCTGCGTTTGATGCGGCATTGCAGATTGAACTGGGAGAAGAGGCAAAGTATCTGACTTTTGAGCCGGAACATTTGCTTTCGAAGAAACCAATGCAGATTGATGTGTTGGTCAAAAACGAGAAGAAGGTAAAAATCAGGAAAAATATTGGAAGGATTTTCCGGCAGCATAACATTATCGAGTATAAGTCACCGGAAGATCATCTGAACATTGATGATTTTTATAAAGTCTATGGTTATACCTGTATTTACAAAACGGAAGTCGAGAAAGTGAACCAGATTCCAGCAGAAGAACTGACGATTACGTTTGTGTGTTATCATTATCCGCGGCAAATGTTACGAAATCTTCAGAATGAGAGAAATATAAATGTGAAAAATATCGAAAATGGTATCTATTATCTCTATGGAGATGCAATTCCAATACAGCTTATTATCGTACCGGAATTGTCAATCGAAAATAATTACTGGCTGAATAAACTTCGTAACAATTTGAAGTCCGGTGGAGAAATTAAATTATTTATGGAACAATATGAGAAAAACAGGGATTCAAAATTGTTTCAGGCACTGGCTGATACCGTCATGCGCGCAAACTGGAAAGAAGTGGAGGAAGAAGGAAACATGAGTGATGTAATAAAAGAAATTTTCGCAGACCAATTTCATAAATGCGAAGCGGAAGCGAGGGCACAGGGCGAAGCAGAAGGAAGAGCAGAAGGCGCAGCATCTAAAATGATCGAGCAGATCATGAAAAAGTACAAAAAAGGATGTTCTGTGGCTGAAACAGCAGATATGCTGGAAGAAAATCCGTCAGTCATTGAGCAGATTTATGATATACTTCGGCAGAACGCACCGGATTATGACGTGCAGAAAATCTATCAATCACTTTTGGAAAAAAACACACAGGACAGCTTAACATAGGAGCTGTCCTGTGTGTTTTTCAGATCTTAGATGAAAAACCTAAGAATATTAATACTTTTTTTAATATTTCTATGAAATCATCCAATAAGAGTGTGAAACAGTTTTTCTCTCCACATTGCGGTGATTTTATGTCTGTGCCGGAGGAGTCTTTCTTTATCTGAGCGGTATCAGGTAAAGAACTGTTGCCGGATACATTGGCAGATCCGGCTGTAGAAGCAGTTTCGGAAACCGGATCAGCAACAGTATCTGTAGATGAACCATCAGTGTTTGTATTACCTGATGCCGGTGGCACAGGTGCGGATGCCGGTGGTACCGGGGCAGGATCTGAAATTACAGAAAAACCAGCCGTTGCCGTTCCGGTTGTTGATACAATGGCAATGTTGTGAGCTCCTTCGGAAAGACCGGCAAGGAAGGATGGAAGTAAAGTTATGATAGTACTTCCGGAGTGGGCGGTATAGTCTTTATCTTTCACTAATACATTTTCATCTACCTTAACTTCGATTAAGTTAGCGAGCGGTGCACTGGAACGAAATACTGCACCGGAGTTATTGTCCGGATTTTTACTTACTTCTGTTTTGTTTCCTTCCAGCATGACCGGTGGCTTATTATCAGGAGATACAGGCGGTATTTCCGGTTCCGGTTTTCCATCAGGTGGAGTGACTGGTAATTTATCAATGATCTCACCAGCTTCTACTATGGCGTTACAATCTGTACATACCAGATCACCGGTATATCCATTTTCCTCCTGTGTTGGCTCTTTAAAGCCCTGTCGCTGGAGATTCAAATGGCATGTTGGATCTATTTCTCCGTATTCCTTCCCACATTTTTCACAGACGGCTTTTTTCGTACAGGTCGCCTGTCCACCGGAATGGACATGTTGTTCCATTTCCCCTTCGATTTGAAAGGTAAGGACTTCCCCTTCTATAGCAGCGACAGTCACTTTGAGTTTGTCTGTAACCTGAAGCGAATCATTTAAGCCAAGGGCTGCATCAGATTTAGTGGATTGTGTACCGCCCATAACTTCCAGTGCCCAATTTCCCGGTTTTCCATTTAGATTGCTTGGAAAGCGGATGTCAGGTTGCGCAAGATAACAGACTAAACCGGATTTTATGTTCGATGTTTCTGAATTGGTCAGCTGCTTCTCTGACTTATCATATTTGCTGCCATCTGTTGAGAAGTTTCTGTATTCCAGATACAGTGTCCTGTTCAGTTCCGGAATGCCTGCTTTATATCCGATACAGTCGTCAGTACCGGTGGCTGTGCCGCTGAGCTTTACTTTGTATTCACCCGGTTCTGTGATCGTCTTTAGAGTACTGTCGTCTGTCCATCCCAGAGCCTCTTTTTCTTTGATCGAAAGTCCCTGTGGAACAGGTGAGATGGCATTTGCCATGGCAGACATGAAATAAACCGGCGTTTGACCTGACGAATTGTATAAATCCAGCAGACCAAATATATGCCCCATTTCATGGATCGGAGACTTCAATGAAACGATCGGTTTTTGATCATTGTTTGCCATATACAGAGTTGAGTAGTTATTTATGACCTGTACATAATATTGGCTTTGAAGCATCCTGCCATCGCCAAGATTGATCTCCACATAGTCGGCATAATCCTTATAGTTCCAAAGCGGATCAGAGCGGTTTATCACAATATTTTGTGTCGTGTTTTTATAGATAACAGTAATGGAATCAATCTTTCCATCCCGGTTTTTGTCAAGATCCTCATAACTGTATGTCTGGCTGCCATTGTAATTCGTAATATGGTTTCCATCCTGGATCGCCTTGTTTATGGCATCAGACCAATCGGTGCGCAGCTCGTACATACGGTAGGCTTTTTCACCACTTGTTTTATAACCGATTGGATTATCTGCACTGTAACCGGCATAGTAACCGCGTTCATGTTTTAACTGCAGGGAACCGCCGTTATCAAACAGATAAAGACTATTCATGCGCAATTTGTCTGAGGACGCATTCCGGTAGTAATCGCCCACGGAATAATAGGCAGTGTTATAGGAATTGTCTATGATCTCCCGCACAGAGACACCTTGATAAATATCATTCACAAATTCATTCTCATCTGCGAATCTGGCAAATACGATTAAATTTGTAAAGTTTGAATCAGAAGTCTGTTCTGTATTCCCGGCAGCTGCGCCCTTTACGGACAGAGAGCTAAAACCGACATTCAGCAGCAGACACATGGATATCAGCAATCCGAAAAATGTACATATTTTTTTCATACATATTCTCCTGTTTGTCGTTGAATGTTGCATAGGTTTTTATAGTTTCTGGAAAAAAGGCGTAGAGCCGTTTTTTATTTCTTAAAATTCGCTCTTTTTCTTAAAGTCGGATCCAAAATTCTCTTACGGATACGAAGGGATTTCGGAGTAACCTCCAATAATTCATCGACATCGATGAAGTCAAGCGCCTGCTCTAAGCTTAAAATCTTAGGCGGAACTAAAGTCAATGCTTCGTCAGCGGAAGAGGAACGTGTATTGGTAAGGTGTTTCTTCTTACAAACGTTCAATTCGATATCCTCGTTTCTGGAGCAGGAACCGATGACCATACCTGCATATACTTTTTCACCAGGTCCGATGAACAAAGTACCACGGTCCTGTGCAGAGAACAGACCGTAAGTGACAGATTCGCCGGATTCGAATGCGATCAGCGAACCAAGCTGACGGTAAGCAATATCTCCGCGGTAAGTATCATAGCCATTGAAAATGGTGTTGATAATACCATTACCTCTGGTATCGGTCATAAATTCGCCTCTGTAACCGATCAGACCGCGGGATGGGATATTGAACTCAAGTCTTGTATATCCGCCGGTCAGAGGTTTCATATTGATCATTTCACCTTTGCGCTGGCTTAACTTGTCGATAACAGCACCGGTATACTCATCCGGAACATCGACATAGGCAAGTTCCATAGGCTCTAATTTCTTGCCGTTTTCGTCCGTGTGATATAATACTTCAGCCTTACTTACGGCAAACTCATATCCCTCACGACGCATATTTTCAATCAATACAGATAAATGTAATTCGCCGCGGCCCGATACTTTGTAGCTGTCCGGGGAATCGGTCTCCTCTACACGAAGGGAAACGTCTGTATTTAACTCGCGGAATAAACGGTCTCTTAAGTGGCGGGAAGTGATAAACTTTCCTTCCTGACCTGCTAATGGACTGTCATTTACGATGAAGTTCATGGAAAGAGTAGGCTCGGAAATCTTCTGGAATGGGATTGCAACCGGGTTCTCTACAGAACAGATCGTATCTCCGATATGAATGTCAGCAATACCGGAAATTGCTACGATAGAACCGATATTTGCTTCTTCCACATCTACTTTATTCAATCCGTCAAATTCATATAATTTGCTGATGCGGACTTTTTTCTTCTTGTCAGGATCGTGATGGTTGACTACGATCGCCTCCTGATTTACTTTCAGGGAACCATTGTCGATCTTACCGATACCGATACGTCCAACGTATTCATTGTAATCAATGGTACTGATCAGTACCTGTGTCGGTGCTTCCGGATCACCTTCCGGAGCTGGAATGTAATCTAAAATGGTTTCAAATAATGGTGTCATATCTTTTTTGCTGTTTACAAGGTCGTGGATCTCACGAACGGCGTAACCATCTCTTGCGGAAGCAAAAAGGAATGGACAGTCTAACTGCTCATCTGAGGCATCCAGATCCATAAATAACTCTAATACTTCGTCCACAACTTCGTTTGGACGGGCTTCCGGGCGGTCTACTTTATTGACACAGACGATAACCGGGAGTTTTAAATCCAGAGCTTTCATCAAAACGAATTTGGTCTGAGGCATAACACCTTCAAATGCGTCAACGACAAGGATAACACCGTTTACCATTTTAAGGACACGCTCTACCTCGCCACCGAAATCGGCGTGACCAGGAGTGTCGATGATGTTGATCTTTGTTCCTTTGTAAGTGATCGCTGTATTTTTGGAGAGGATTGTGATACCACGTTCCTTCTCAATATCGTTGGAGTCCATGACACGTTCAGCAACTTCCTGATTCTCACGGAATACACCACTCTGTTTTAAAAGTTCGTCGACCAGTGTTGTTTTACCATGGTCAACGTGGGCGATGATTGCTATGTTACGTACGTCTTCACGTTTCTGTTTCATAAAAAATCTCTCTTTCTTCTGTGCGGAAAAGAAATTATCTGGAAATAAATCCTGTCTTTTCCTATTAATATAGCTTATAAATTAACTCGAACCCATATATTCTATCACAATTTTATGAGAACGCAAGTAGGCAGCAATATTTTTTTTCAAAACCCTTGAATGAAATTTTAAATTCCACATCTATGCTGAATTTAGTCTTTCTCTCTTC
>ERZ780203.658-NODE-658-length-35497-cov-13.602421_pt1 | contig 35497 bp, 34 predicted proteins | sample MGYA00511168_ERZ780203 | MGnify/ENA primary metagenome ERZ780203 (study PRJEB29588, sample SAMEA2156577) | human gut metagenome | biome: human gut; feature: human-associated habitat; material: faeces | place: Denmark | collected 2008/2010 ...
CGCACGTACGGATCTGTGAGGGGCTAAGATTGAGAGGTCTTAGTCTACTCGACTGTCTGGACGGGATCGATACGTTGAGTTTTACACCGCATAAATTTTACGGTTTAAACGGAAGCGGCATTTTATATAAGAAAAAGGACCTGATTTTGGAGCCGCTGATCCACGGCGGGCACAGCACGACGATTTACCGCAGCGGGACGCCTGCGCTCAGCCTTGCGGCGGCAACTAAATGTGCGCTGTCAGATGCAATCAGTCATCAGAAGGAACGATATGAAACGGTGTCCGGATATAACCGGTTTTTAAGGGAAGAACTGTCCAAAATTCCGGGTGTGTCAATCAACAGCCCGAAGGACGCAGTACCGCATATTTTGAACGTGAGTGTAAAGGGAATCCGCGGGACGCGCATGCAGCAGGCATTGAATGAAAAGGGCATCTGCGTGTCAGTCAAGTCTGCCTGCGCGGTAGAAGGCACGCCGTCAAAGGCGGTTTATGCGGTCTGCCGAGATAGAAATCGGGCGATGAATTCTTTCCGGATCAGCTTAAGCCATCTGACGACGAAAAAAGAGCTGGATACCTTTTTGCAGGCGTTTTTGGAGTGTTGTAAAGAAAGAGAGTAAAACTATGGCAAGAGAACTGGAGCCTTACCAGAATATAGAAAGAAGCATTATCAAAAAATTCCGCAAGGAGATCTGGCGACCCTTTATCGAGGCGGTACAGCGGTATGAGCTGGTGAACGAGGGAGATAAGATCGCCGTCTGTATTTCGGGCGGAAAGGATTCGATGCTGATGGCAAAGCTGATGCAGGAGCTGCAGCGTCACAGCAAGGTGAAATTTGAGCTGGTTTTTCTTGTCATGGATCCTGGCTACAACGAGATCAACCGACAGAAAATCGAGAGCAACGCAGAGCTTTTACACATCCCAATCACGGTTTTTGAGACGGATGTCTTTGCGGTTGCCAATACGAGCGAAAAAAATCCGTGCTATCTATGTGCACGCATGCGCCGGGGCTATTTATACAGCAAGGCACAGGAGCTTGGCTGCAACAAAATTGCCCTGGGACATCATTTCAGTGACGTCATCGAGACGCCCGTGATGTCGATGTTTTACGGCGGACAGCTGCAGGCGATGCTTCCGAAGCTGCACAGCAAAAACTTCGAGGGCATGGAGCTGATTCGTCCGATGTATTGTATTCACGAGGACGCGATTCTGGACTGGAAACGTTACAACAACCTGCAGTTTATCCAGTGTGCGTGCCGGTTTACGGAAAACTGCGCGATCTGCGATAACGGAGGCGGCGGTTCCAAGAGACAGGAGATCAAGACGCTGATTCGAAGATTAAAACGGGATAATCCGAATATCGAAAAAAGCATTTTCAACAGCATCCACAATGTCAACATCGACACGATGCCCGGCTACAAAACGGACGGGAATTATCATACCTTCCTGGAAAAATTTGACGCCTGCATGGACGGAGAGCCCGAGGAGTAAACGGATCGCATGGACAGCTCCGGGGCAGCTGCGGCAGAAAAATATCGGGAAAACGGGGTTGTGCTTCTTTCCGGAAAGTGCTATAGTAAACACAGTTTTTAATTCCACGAACCGCGAAAGGAAAAGCAGAGCATGTTGAGAAACGTTTATACAATTGTCATGGCGATGCCGCAGATGATGATGGGACGCATTAACTGTATCTGATATGCGAGAGAGCGCAGTGCACAGATACAGGGAAGGGTCTTTTGCTTCTGTGTGCATCGGGCGTTTGAAATTCTTTTCGGAGAGAAAGAAGAATCCAAAATACCGGAGCCGGAGGCAAAGAGCCTTCGGCTTTTTTGCTCTGTAGGAAATACCGTGTTGCATGAAAGTGCATTTCATCTGCCAATGCGCAGGATTTCCCTTTTGCCGGCATGGAACAAATCTGAGAAAAGGATGGGAAAAAGCATGAAAACACCGATACTGGAAACCAGTCGGCTTTGGCTGAAACCGTTAAAGGAAGAGGATGCGCCGGGCGCATTTTTGTGGACGGGAGATCCGAAGGTCAGCTGGTACATGCGCTACGAAACGCATGAAAGCCTGGAGGATACGAAGCAATGGCTGCGGGAGGAAGAAAAACAGCTGGATTCCGATCTGCTGTATGATTTTGGATTTCATAAAAAGGACAACGATGAGCTGATCGGCAGCGGCGGGCTGACGTTTAATCAGCAGCAGGGCATCTGGGAGCTTGGCTGCAACCTGCGCCGGGATTGCTGGAACCAGAGCTATGGGACTGAGGCGGCAGCAGCGATTCTATCATTTGCGGAAAATACGCTGCACATCCATCGCGTAATGGCGCGCCATGCAAAGGACAACGCTGCATCCGGGCGGGTGCTGGAGAAGAACGGATTTTCCTTTGTAAGAGAGTGCTGGGATCAGAAATGGAGCGGCTCGCATCGGTTCGAGTGCCGCGAATATATCTGGAAAAGCGAAAAGGAAGAGGAAAAAAACAGCGCCGCCCGCAACGAGGTCGAGCGCTTCTATGATGACGAATACGAAGAATGGGATCGTCTGGAATGGCATACGCCAGAGTTCGAGGTGACGAAGCGCTATATGGAGGAATATATTCCAAATGATACGCCGCAGAAGATTCTGGATATTGGCGGCGGCCCGGGCAGATATTCCATTTTTCTGGCGCAGAAGGGACATGACGTGACGTTATTTGACTTGTCCGGCAAAAATATCCGACAGGCGATCGAAAAGGCGCAGGAAGCGGATGTGCTGTTGGACAGTTGTATCCACGGCGACGCGCTCCGGCTTTCGGAATATCTTTACAAGGCGGAACAGTATGACGTTGTGCTTTTGATGGGACCTCTGTATCATCTGATGCGGGAACAGGATCGGGAAAAAGCCCTGCAGGAGGCACTGCGGGTGTTAAAGCCGGGCGGGCTTTTGTTCGCATCCTTTATTTCGACGTATGCGCCAATTCAGGATTATGCCAGCGGACTGTACGATTTCGGAGATATGGACAGACTCCTCGCCGGTCTGGAGGACGGAACTGCACAACCTGGTAAAAATTTCACAAACTCTTATTTCTGTGGGGAAAAAGAGGCGGAAGATATGATGGAAAAAGCAGGGCTTTGCCAACTGGCCTTTGCGGGTGTGGAAAATATCCTTTGCGGGAAAGAAGAGCTGCTGCACAAGCTTGCGTCTCAGCAGCAGGAAAAATGGCTGAATCTCGCATGGAGATTGAGCCAGGACAGAAAGCTGCTCGGTATGAGCGAGCACTTCCTCTACATCGGAAGAAAGCAGTGAACGTGGTGCCTTTTTGGAAAAGCGGTTGCATGAAACCGTCTCTTCGGGGTATAATGGCGATATGCGTCGGCGGACAGCTTTCCCCACTGACGGAAATGAAAATACAAAGGAGTTTTACAGCGTATGAAAAATGACCTGTTTTCTATTGGACCGTTTACCGTACACGGCTATGGACTGATGATTGCGATCGGAGTTTTGTCTGCTTATTATATGGTGGAATACCGTGCAAAAAAGAAACAGATGGACTGGGAAAAAGTGTTCCCACTGACGGTCTGGTCGGTGCTGGGCGGTTTTTTGGGCTCGAAGATTCTGTATCTTCTGACGAGACTGCCGGACATTCTTGCAAATCCGGCGCTTCTTGACAGCAGCATTAAGGACGGCTTTGTCGTATACGGCGGCATTATCGGGGGTATCCTGACTGCGTGGATTTACTGCAAATGTACGAAATGGAACTTTTGGAAAATTTTTGATATCGCGATGCCTGCGGTTGCGATGGCACAGGGCTTCGGGCGGATTGGCTGTCTGCTTGCCGGCTGCTGCTACGGAATAGAGCTGGATCCCGCAAACCCGATAGGGATCGTGTTCCACAATTCCGCCTATGCACCAAATGATGTCGCGCTTTTGCCGACGCAGATTATTTCCAGTGTGCTGGATTTTGCAAACTGCTTCGTGCTGCTTGCACTGTCGAAGAAGCTCAAAACAGACGGACAGGTGGCGAGCTGTTATCTGATCTTTTATAGCATCGGCAGATTTGTCCTGGAATACTTCCGGGGCGACCTGATCCGGGGAAACGTCGGGGAGTTTTCCACGTCGCAGTTTATCTCCCTGTTTATCTGTCTGATCGGTCTTGTATTGCTTTTTGGACTTCCAGTTCTTGCAAAAAAGAAAGGAGCTTGCGCACAGTCGGAGGAATAGCGCCGGATTTTGCATAGGCGAAGCCGATTTTGCGGGCGGGAATGGAAACCGGCATTTTCAGCTGGACAAGCCTTCCCTCTGCGAGCTCGTCGCGGACGAAATTTTTGATGACGCAGGCGATTCCTAAGTCGATTTTTGCAAATTCGATCAGAAGATCCATGGAGGTTACGTCGATAATCCGGGAGGCACTTAAGTTTTCCTGGGAAAGATAGCGGTCGATGTACCGGCGGGTAATATTTTCTTTATTCAATAACAGGAGCGTAGACGCTGCAAACGCCGTCCGGGAGGAAAGATGGTCGTTTGGGCGGATGCGCTCTTTTAAATTGTCGAGATAGGTGTGCGTGGTGACAAAAATATCCTGAATGTCGGTGAGGGGTTCAAAAACGAACGCAGACATGTCATCCTCTGCGCCGATCAGCCCGATGTCGAGCGTGCCTTGTTCGAGTGCCTGCATCGTTTCGAGGGAGGACTGGCAGGCGATGGAAAGCTGGATATGCGGGTTTTGGCGGATAAAGGGCTGTAAGATCGGGAGCAGGACATATTTGCACAGTGTCGCAGAAACGCCGATGGAAAGATGTCCCATGCCGAGCTTTTGGAAGCGCTGCAGCTGTTCTTCGCCCTGGGTGATCGCCTGGAAAGCGTTTTCTACCTGGACAAACAGGATTTCACCCGGTTCCGTCAGGGAAACACCGCGGGAGGAGCGGTAAAAAAGCGTCGTGCCAAGACTCTGTTCAAGCTTGGAGATCGCCTTGGAAATGGCGGGCTGGCTGATGTAGAGCTCGCGCGCTGCGCCGGAAATGTTGCGGCATTTGGCGACGGTATAAAAAATGTGGTAAAGATTAAAATTCTGTTCCATAAGTTTCCCTTTCCGGCAGACCGGCAGTAATTTTTACCATGTGCGGTCTGTTTCTGTCTGTTACTGGTATAACTGAATTTATATATAACACAATCATACCATAACTGATGATTATAGTAAATATAAGAGAAAGGTATTTTTCTTTCTGAATGTACTGTGATACACTTAAATACAGAAAAAAGACGTCCGGGGCGACGGACATCTGCAAATCCGGCTGTTTTTCAGCCAAAAAGGAGATCGGATCATATGGGAATGACAATGACACAGAAGATTCTGGCCGCGCATGCCGGACTCGACCATGTGGAAGCAGGACAGCTGATTGAAGCGCAGCTGGATCTGGTTCTGGGCAACGACATTACAAGCCCGGTTGCCATCAAAGAGATGGAAAAAATGAAGGTGGACGGTGTGTTCGATAAGGACAAGATCGCGCTGGTACCGGATCATTTTGTACCGAACAAGGATATCAAATCGGCAGAACACTGCAAATGCGTTCGCGAATTCGCACGCCGCAATGAGATCACGAACTATTTCGAGGTCGGCGAGATGGGAATTGAGCATGCCCTGTTGCCGGAAAAAGGACTTACCGTAGCAGGTGATGTCGTAATCGGCGCAGACTCCCATACCTGTACCTACGGTGCGCTTGGCGCATTTTCCACCGGTGTCGGCAGCACAGATATGGCGGCTGGAATGGCGACCGGCAAGGCATGGTTTAAAGTTCCGTCTGCAATCCGGTTTAACCTGATCGGCAAACCGGGCAAGTGGGTCAGCGGCAAGGATGTGATTTTACATATCATCGGCAAGATCGGCGTGGACGGCGCATTGTATAAATCCATGGAATTTACCGGTGAGGGTGTTGCCAATTTAAGCATGGATGACCGGTTTACAATTGCCAACATGGCGATTGAGGCAGGCGGCAAGAACGGCATTTTCCCGGTAGACGACAAGGCGATCGCATACATGAAGGAGCATTCCACAAAGCCATACCACATTTACGAAGCGGATGCGGATGCTGTTTATGATGAGGAATACACGATTGACCTTTCTGCACTGCGTCCGACGATCGCATTCCCGCATCTTCCGGAAAATACAAAGACCATCGATGAAATCCAGGAATCTGTTGCCATCGACCAGGTTGTGATCGGTTCCTGTACAAACGGCAGACTGGATGACCTTCGGATCGCTGCAGAGGTGCTGGAGGGCAGACATGTGGCAAAGGGGATCCGTTGTATCGTAATCCCTGCGACTCAGAAGATTTACATGGAAGCGATGGAAGAAGGGCTGTTAAAGACCTTTATTGAGGCGGGAGCAGTGGTCAGCACACCGACCTGCGGCCCCTGCCTTGGCGGTTATATGGGCGTTCTGGCAGAGGGTGAGCGCTGTGTATCGACGACGAACCGGAACTTTGTCGGACGTATGGGGCACGTCAAATCAGAGGTTTATCTGGCGAGCCCTGCAGTTGCGGCAGCCAGCGCAGTGGCGGGACAGATCGCATGTCCTGAGCAGCTCGATTGAGGAGGGACAAAACAGCATGAAAAAGGCGAACGGAACAGTTTTCAAATATGGAGATAACGTGGATACGGATGTCATTATCCCCGCACGTTACTTAAATTCCTCCGATCCGGCAGAGCTTGCACAGCACTGCATGGAGGATATTGACAAGGATTTCATCAAAAACATAAAGCCCGGCGATATCATTGTTGCGGATAAAAACTTCGGCTGCGGTTCTTCCAGAGAGCACGCGCCGATTGCTATCAAGGCGGCTGGCGTCAGCTGTGTTATTGCACAGACCTTTGCCCGGATTTTTTACCGTAATTCGATCAATATCGGACTGCCGATCATCGAATGCCCGGAGGCGGCAGAAGCAATTCAGGCGGGTGATGAGGTCGAAATCGATTTCGATACCGGTATCATCACTGACAAGACGCAGAACAGGCAGTTCAAAGGACAGGCGTTTCCGCCCTTCATGCAGAAGATTATCGCTGCAGGCGGACTGATCAATTACATTAACGAGGATTAAAATAATAGAATGCATGCTCCGCCGCAGGTTTGAAACGCCTGCGGCGGCTTTTTGCAGTTGCGATTTTGGGCCCGTCCGGCTCCGGCAAAACGACGCTGATGAACATCATTGGCTGTATGGACCGGTCAGAAGCAGCGTGTGTCGATTATGGATGGACAGCTGTCGCAAAAACAAGCAGAATTGCCAGAAAACCAATATTTGCAAGGGTGAACAGAAGAAAGTACTGCCCTTTTTGTTCGGGAAGCTTCCGGGCGATCTGCCGATAAGAAATCAGGCTTGCCATCGATGCGATCAGGGTTCCGAGCCCACCTAAATTAGTGCCGACGATCAGCGCTGGAACGTTATTGGAAAAGCCGGACAGCAAAAGCGCCGCCGGAACGTTGCTCATGACCTGGGAGGCGAGGACGCTGATGAGGATTTCCCGACCGGAGAGCGCTGCAGAAAGCCAGGAGGCAAAGGCGGGAATTCTGCCGAGATTTCCGATGAAAATAAAAAATGCGAGAAACGTGGCGAGCAGGGAATAATCGACCTGTGCCAGCACTTTTTTATCTGCGATCAATGCGCCCAAAAGGACGAGGATAAAGACTGCCGGGTAGGGAAGCATATGCAAAACGGCAAGGAGGCAGAAGAAAAACAAAACGATGTAAAGCCGGATCAGCGCCGGCTTTTTTTGTGCAGCGTTTGTGGTCGGATTCTGGATTGAGGAAGAGACTGTTTGCTGCCGATGCGGATGTCCCAGATAGAAAATGCAGACAGAAAGCAGGATGGCAGACAGCAGCGTATAAGGGAGCATGAGCTGCAAAAAAGCGGAAAAGGACAGTTGGCTTTTGCCATACAGATATAAATTCTGAGGGTTCCCGATGGGAGTCAGCATGCTGCCGAGGTTGGCGGCAATCGTCTGCAGGCAAACAACGGGCGTCAGGAGTTTTTTACCGGATGCTTCCGGCAGCTGTCCCAGTACAGCAAAGGAGAACGGAACGAAGGTCAGGAGCGCAACGTCGTTCGTGATCAGCATACTGCAAAAAAAGCATAAACCGACCAGGACGAATACCAGGGAGGTGATGCTGCTTGTGCGGGACAGCAGGGAATATGCGAACCGTGTAAAAACGCCCTGACGCTGCAGCCCGGCCATGACAGTCATTAGGGAAAACAGGATGGTAAGCGTGCGAAAATCGATATAACCGAAATAGGATGCGTCCGGCAAAACGAAGCAGGCAGAGAGCAGGGCGAGCAAAACGGCAATCGACAGGACAGCCTCCTGGCGGATTTTGTAAAACAGTTTCTGAAAGATGGAATATAGCATGGGAAAGCCTCTTTTCCTTTTTATTATGGGATATTTCTTGTAAATACTATAATTTTTACAAATAGGAAAGTCAAGGAACAATGAAAAAGGGATGACTTTTTGGAAAGATTATTGTAATATGGAGAAAGGTCAAAACAACGAATGTAAAGGAGTATTGACTGTATGAGATTTCGGGAAGAGGTTTTAGCAAAGATTTTTACCTATATTACTGTCGCCGTGCTGCTGGGAATCGTTGCATTCGAGGCATGGGGGCTTTCGCGAGAGCGAAGCCGCAGAAAGGATGCAGAGGACAATGCAGCAGTACTTCAGGAAGAAGTAGAGAACATGCGGGATATCAACAGCACCCTGAAAAAAGAAAACGGAGAGCTTTCTGCATTTCGCAACAAATGGAATGTATACGTTTCTTCTTTGACCAGCAGTGAGGTTTTAGAGCTTCAGCACGATTTGTTTATGCGGACAGATTTGATTCCGCAGGAGGCGAAGGAAGAAATCGCGGAGCGGGAAGCCGGGCTTCTTACGGAAGAAACAGATGGGAAAAGTACGTCTGAGCAGAGCTCTTCCAAAAATAAAACGTCGAAAACGGATACCAAAAGCAAAACGACAGACAACGCCAGAACTGCAAAAATCGTCGTCGGGGAATATTCGTTTGACAATCCGAATGGGGAAAATATTTTTCTGCCGGTCAGCGCCAACACGGGAGACGGGGAGAATTGTCTGATCTACACGGCTGCCTATGAAGAGGAGGGAAGCCATGTGATCGAATTATTATATGAAATTACGCTGGATGAATCGGGTACGATCGCGCGCAGGGATACGACCGGGGAAGTGGAATGGTACTGTGTCGCCTATCAGGCGGGCGGAGGTTGGAAAGCGACAGCAACAAAGGAGGACGCAGGGAATGATGACAATTGACCAGATTTTAACAAAGCTGGATCATTATTATAAGGAGGATCAGCTGACAGAGGTAGAGCCGTTTCTCTTATCCTGTCTGGAGGATGCCAAAAAAGAGCAGGAGTATGGCATTTATATTTCCGTCGGCAACGAGCTTCTGGGCTTTTACAGAAGCATCGGACAGTTTGAGGCTGCATTTGCGGTCGGGGAGGATGTTCTTCTTTTGATGGAGGAGCTGCAGCTGGATCATACCGTCCATTTTGCAACGACCCTGTTCAATGTGGCGACTGCGTACCGCACAGCAGGAAAATACGAGGAAGCACTTGCAAATTATCGGCGTGCCCTTGAAATTTATCAAAAAGAGCTTCCCAAAGACGACTATCGTCTGGCAGAACTATATAGCAGCATCAGTATTTTATTGGAAAAGCTCAACGAAAATGAAAATGCGGTGCTGTTTTTGGAAAAAGCGATTCAGATTATGGAAAAACAGCCTGGAACAAGGGTTGAAGTGGCGACTTCCCGGACGAGTCTTGCACTGATCGAGCTGAAAATGGACAAGCTGGAAGCGGCGGAAAAGCATCTCGAGCTTGCGATTTCCGCGTTTAAAGAGGATGGCGGCAAGACAGATACACACTACAGCGCAGCGCTTGCCGGACTCGGCGAGGTCTGCTACCGTCAGGGCAGTCTGGAACGCGCCCTGGAAAATTATGAGCACGCGCTGTTCGAGGTGGAAAAGCATTTTGGCAGAAAAGAAGGCTACGGTCTGCTCTGCGGCAATTGCGCGGCGATCTGCAGAGAGCTTGGACAGAGCGCAAAAGCTGAAGAGTATGAGGTGCAGCGCAAAAAATACTGCCCGGAAGCCTGACAGGACGGGGAAATAAAACTTGAAACATACGTTCGAAAATGATACAATAAGCAGCGGCGAACACAGGAGGGATTTCCTTTTGATCGCCGCTGTTATACTGGCAGCGGCAGCAGCTGTCTTTTTCTTTCAGATCAAAAACAGGACTTCCGGTACGGTTTATGCGATCGTGGAGCAGGACAGTAAAGAGCTGATGCGTCTGCCGCTGTCGGAACCCGGGGAATATCGGATTTCCGATGGAGACAGCTATAACGTGATCGAAATTGCAGAGGGTGGCGTCCGAATGAAGGAAGCGGACTGTCCGGATCAGATCTGCGTCAGCCGCGGACTGATTCGGAAAAGCGGACAGAGTATCGTCTGCCTGCCGCACCGGCTTGTCATCCGTCTGGAACAGCTGGGAGATCAGGAACTGGATGCGGTAGTGGAGTGAAACAATAGAATGCACGCTCTGCGAGCATTCTATTGTCATAAATAAAATGACTGAATTGGTCAATAAAATAGACCAAATGGGTCAATGACATATCCGGTGACATAGACAGATTGGATCCGCCAGAAAGGAGCAAAGCTTCATGAACAGCAACAGCACACGCAATCCTTCCGGAAAAGCAGCCTTTCTCGGTGTCATGACCGCGGCGGCACTGATGCTTTCCTATATAGAATCGCTGTTTATCCTTGTCCCGGGCATCCCGGGGATTAAACTGGGATTTGCGAATCTGGCAGTGGTATTGTGTCTGTACCGCTATGGCTGGAAGGAAGCCCTTTTTCTGAATGCGGTTCGGATTGCACTGGCAGCATTTTTGTTCGGGAGCATGTTTACGATGTTATACAGCCTGGCGGGGGCGGCATGTGCGTTTGCTGCGATGGTGCTTGCAAAGCGCCTGAAGCTGTTTTCTATCGTTGGCGTGAGCGTTCTTGGCGGCGTGTGCCATAATCTGGGGCAGCTGGCGGTGGCGGTCGCAGTGCTTGGAGGCAGCTGGGCAGGCTGGTATCTGCCGTGGCTTATGCTGGCAGGCTGCGTGACCGGGATTTTTATTGGCGTGTGCGCAGGGGCGGTCAACCGGGCGCTGCCGCCGCAGAGATAGGATACGGCAGAGGGAGAACACATGATTGCATATTTAAACGGCATACTCGCCGAAATCGAAGAAGAAAATATTGTAATAGAAGTAAACGGTATTGGCTATAATGTCCGAATTCCGGCGGGAATGGCGGGACAGCTTCCTCAGATCGGAGAAGTGGTTAAACTCTATACCTATACAAGTGTCCGGGAGGATGCGATCGGGCTGTATGGATTTTTGAGCCGGGACGACTTAAATATGTACCGGCAGCTGATTACGGTCAGCGGAATCGGGCCAAAGGGCGGTCTTTCGGTGCTCTCTGCGATGAGCGCGGACGAGCTTCGAATGGCAGTGATTTCCCAGGATGCAAAGGCGATTGCAAAAGCGCCCGGCGTTGGGATCAAAACCGCGCAGCGGATTATTTTGGAGTTAAAGGACAAGATTTCGTTAGAGGATACCGCAATGATGCGGGAGGTCAATCAGGTTCCGCAGGGCAGTATGCTGACGGGCAAAAGCCAGGCACAGACAGAAGCGGTAGAGGCACTGACGGCGCTTGGATATTCCCCGTCAGAAGCACTGCGCGCGGTAAAGGCGGTGCTGCAGGAAACTCCGGATCTGGATGTGGAAGCCCTGTTAAAGGCGGCCCTGAAAAAAATGTTCTAAAAAGAAACCGACAAGCAGGATGTTTTACCTGCGGCAGGCACAAAAGCGCCATGCTTTTTTCGCCTGCTGCAGCGTGATCAACGGTAGAATGGAGGCAACATGCCAAGAGTCATCGAGACGAATCTGACGGAGGAAGATAAAAAGATCGAGAAAACATTGCGCCCGCAGTGTCTGGACGATTATATCGGTCAGGAAAAAGCAAAGTCGACCTTAAAAATTTATATCGAAGCGGCAAAGCAACGCCATGATTCGCTGGATCACGTTCTGTTTTACGGACCTCCCGGTCTTGGAAAGACGACGCTTGCGGGGATTATCGCCAACGAAATGGGCGTCAACATGAAGGTAACCAGCGGTCCGGCGATCGAAAAGCCCGGCGAAATGGCTGCAATTCTGAACAATCTGCAGGAGGGTGATCTTCTGTTTGTCGATGAAATTCATCGCTTAAACCGTCAGGTGGAGGAAGTGCTTTACCCTGCAATGGAGGATTTTGCAATCGATATCATGATCGGAAAGGGAAGCACAGCGCGTTCTGTGCGTCTGGACCTGCCGCATTTTACGCTGGTGGGCGCGACGACGAGGGCAGGACTTTTAACAGCGCCGCTGCGGGATCGCTTCGGGATGATCCACCATATGGAATTTTATACGGAGGATGAGCTGAAGCTGATTATCAAGCAGTCGGCAAAGGTTCTGAATGTAAAAATCGAGGATGCGGGGGCGACGGAGCTTGCGCGCAGAAGCCGCGGGACGCCGCGTCTGGCAAACCGGATTTTGAAGCGGGTGCGCGATTTTGCGCAGGTCAAATATAACGGCGTGATTACGGAAACGGTGGCGCACACCGCCCTCGACCTGATGGATGTGGATACGCTCGGTCTGGATCGGGTGGATCGAAACATTCTTGTGACGATCATCGAAAAGTTTGGCGGCGGTCCGGTCGGACTGGACACGCTGGCAGCGTCGATCGGAGAGGATGCCGGTACGATCGAGGATGTTTATGAACCGTATCTTTTGATGAAAGGACTGATTGACCGCACGCCGCGCGGACGAGTTGCGACGCAGATTGCTTATAGACATCTGGGACTTTAACGCTTGCAATTGGTGCTTTTTGCCCTTATAATGAAAAAGAATCGAACAGCGTTTTTTGAGTTCTGGCAACAGAGTGCGTACAAAATGTAGATGCTGTTGCTGACAGCGCTGTTCAGAAAGCGCGGATACGCGATACGAAAGGGTAGACAGTCATGGCGGTCAAGACAGATACAGAAGTGATCATCGGAGGCAGGGTGCTGACGCTCAGCGGCTACGAAAGCGAAGAATACCTGCAGAAGGTGGCTTCTTATATCAATAATAAACTGGCAGAATACAACCGGGTGGAAAGCTTTCGCCGTCAGCCGGCGGATATCCAGAACATTTTAGTGGAATTGAACATTGCGGACGATTATTTTAAGGCGAAAAAGCAGATCGAGGAGATGGAGGAAGAAGCAGCCTCCAAGGAAAAAGAGCTGTATGACTTAAAGCACGAGCTGATTGCTTCCCAGATCAAGCTGGATAATACGGAAAAGAGCCTGCGGACGCTGCAGCAGGATCAGCAGGAAAGTTCCAGACAGATCGTGCGCCTGGAAACCGAGATCCGCGGAATGAAGGATAAAAAGTAACAGAACGCATGTTCTGTAATTGTTCTGTTGTCAGAAACAATAGAATGCACGCTCTGCGAGCATTCTATTGTCTTGAATTAAAGGAAACAGACGGTCAGGCTGTCAGCGATGACAGCCTGTTTCTTTATCAATGGAGGAAGAGGATGGAAGAATACAGAGGCGAGCTTTTGGCTCCTGCCGGAACTATGGACTGCTTAAAGGCAGCGATTGCAGCGGGTGCGGACGCCGTGTATCTGGGTGGACAGCGGTTCGGTGCGCGGGCGTTTGCCGGAAACTTTTCCAGGGAAGAGCTGTTAGAGGGACTTTCCCTCGCCCATCTGTGGAATCGGAAAATCTATTTAACTGTCAATACGCTGACTAAGCAGGACGAGCTTTCAGGACTTTGCGACTGGATCGCACCGTTTTATGAGGCGGGGCTGGACGGCGTCATCGTTCAGGATATGGGTGTTTTGGAGAAGCTGCGTAAAAATTTTCCCGGCATGGAGCTGCATGCCAGCACGCAGATGACGGTGACGGAGAGCAGAAGTGCCCTGTTTTTAAAATCGTTGGGTGTCTGTCGGATTGTCCCGGCGAGGGAATTGAGTCTGGAAGAAATTCGCCTGTTAAAAGAGCAGACCGGTCTGGCAATGGAAGTATTTATCCATGGAGCCTTGTGCTATTGCTATTCCGGACAGTGCCTGTTTTCAAGCTTTCTGGGCGGAAGAAGTGGAAACCGGGGACGCTGTGCGCAACCATGCAGACAGCCCTATACGGTGCTTGGACAGGAAGCAGGAGGGGGCAGGATGGGCGGAAAAAGTCAGCAAAAACCTCCGGCGTATCCGCTGAGCTTAAAAGATCTCTGTGTGCTGCCGTTTTTACCGGAGTTGATGGATGCAAAAATCGATTCCTTTAAAATAGAAGGGCGGATGAAGAGCCCGGAATATGTTGCCGGTGTTACTGCAATCTACCGCAAATATATGGATTTGTATCTGACGGATCGGGAGCATTGGCAAATCGATCCGAAGGATCAGGAGCTTTTGGCAAAGCTCTACGTTCGTTCGGAAACCGGCGGCGGATATTATCACAGGCATAACGGCAGAGAAATGCTGACGCTGGAAAAACCCGGATATCTGGCATGTCCACAGGAAATTTTGGAACGGGTGCATGGGATGATGGAGGATGGCAAGCTGCAAAAGCCAGTCAGCTTCCATGCGGCAATCCGTCCGGGCGAGCCGATCCATTTAGCAGCGTCCTGCGAAGGCATTTCGGTTCAAAAAGAAGGCACAGTCGCACAGCCGGCACAGAAGCGCCCACTGGCAGAGGATGATGTCGTCAAGCAGCTCAAAAAGACCGGCGGCTCATTCTACGGGGCAGATGATATTTCCGTAGAGCTGGACAAAGACAGCTTTGTTCCGGTTTCTGCGCTCAACGAGCTGCGTCGGGAAACGCTGGATGCGTTGACGGAGAAACTGCAGGATCGACAAAAAAGAACATATGTTCCGGAACACGGCCGGGAAGCAGAAACAGCGCAGTCCGAGGCCGGCGAATCGACTGCGACTGCAGCAGCTATGCCGCCCCTTCATTATGCGGATACCCAGCGTCCGCAGCCAACTCAATGCTATGTCTCTGTCCTGCAGGCAGAGCAGGCATTTGCCGCGCTGCGCACGACGGGCACAGATCGGTTGTACCTTTCTTCGGATTTGATGGACGATCCGAAAACCGGACAGCTGATGGAACTCGTAAGGAACGTGAAAGCAGACCGTCCCGGATTTGAATTGTTTGTGACGCTTCCGACGATTCTACGCTCGTACAGCGAACCGTATTTAAAACGTTTATCGGGACAGGTGAAGGCCTATGACGGGCTGGTGGATGGATTTTTGGCGGGCAGCCTTGGTGGAATGTGCTGGGTGACAGAAAAATATCCGGAGAAAAAGCTCTCCCTGCAGCATAGTGTTTATACGTTTAACCGGGAAACCAGGCAATTGTATCAGGACTGTTTTGCACCGGACAGCTACACAGCGCCGTTAGAATTAAACCGCAGGGAGCTGGAAGCACTTCCGCCCCAAAATCAGGAAATGGTGGTTTACGGAAGGGTGCCGATGATGGTCAGTGCCGGATGCGTCAAAAGAAGCCTGGGGGCCTGTCAGATTTCCCATACGCAAAAGCAGCTGTCGCAGGGAATCCCTGCAGCAGCGTTTTCCTGTCGGTTAAAGGATCGCTACAATGTAGAATTTCCCGTATGGGTTAACTGCAGGCACTGCATGAACACGATTTACAATTCTGTGCCGCTTTCCCTGCATCAGTATCTTGCAGAGCAGAAAAGGCGCGGTATCCGTGCAATCCGTCTGGATTTTACGGACGAGACGGCGGAAAAAACGCGGGAAGTGCTCGAATTTTTCAGCGAAGGAAAAGGAACAGCACCGGCGCAGTATACGACCGGACATTATAAAAAAGGAGTACAGTAAGCGTGGCATATACGATTGTGATAGCATCCAGATATCTGATCCCGCTGTTTTTGTATCTGTTTCTTAGCTGTAGCATTTATGCGCTGTTTGTCGGGGACGTTCGCAAACAGTCTGGCGCTGCAGCGCTGCAGATGGTCTTTTTATTTCTGATGCAGTTTACGGCGTGGCTGACCATCGTGATCCGGACGCAGCAAAGTAAATATCTGCTGTTTTATGCTTTTTTACAGATTCTGACGCTGGCGCTGCCGGTGCTGGCGTGGTTTATCTATCCGGGAATCAGCCGGATTGTTATGAATCATATGTGTATGCTTTTCAGTGCGGGGCTGATCGTGCTGACACGGCTCGATCTGACAAAGGCGATCAAACAGCTGATTATCGCGGGCGCATCCTTTGTCGTATTTCTGATTGTGCCGTGGATCTTGCGCAAATGCAGGTTTTTGGAAAAACTTGGCTGGATTTATGCCGGAATCGGAATTGCAGCTCTTGGAATCGTGCTGATTTTAGGACAGGTGACGCACGGCTCGAAGCTGTCCTGGTCGATAGGTGGAATTACCTTCCAGCCGTCGGAGTTTGTCAAACTGACGTTCGTATTTTTTCTGGCAGCGGTTCTTTCCGAAAAGACAGGAATCCGGCAGGTGGTCGCAGCTGGAATCGGAGCAACAGCGCATGTGCTGATTCTCGTACTGTCGAAGGATCTGGGCAGCGCGTTGATTCTTTTTATGGTGTATGTGTTTCTGATGACGATTTCTGCACATCAGCCACTGTATCTGGCTGGCGGGCTTGTCGCCGGGGCAGGCGCATCGTTGCTTGCGTACCGGATGTTTTCCCATGTACAGGTGCGCGTGCAGGCGTGGAGAGATCCATGGAGTGTGATTGATAAGCAGGGATATCAGATCGCACAGGCGCTGTTTGCGATGAGCCGCGGCGGACTGTTCGGACTGGGAATCGGAAAAGGCACGCCGCAGGATATTCCATATGTGGAGACGGATTTCATTTTTTCCGCAGTGATCGAAGAGCTGGGGCTGCTCTTTGGAATTGGAATTTTGCTGACAGCGGCAGTGCTGTTTGTCCTGATGATTCGTCTGGCGGGTGGTCTTGCAGACGGATTTTACAGAAATCTTGTAGTAGGATTTGCAATTTTATACCTGTTTCAGACGTTTCTGACTGTCGGCGGCGGAAGCAAATTTATCCCGCTGACCGGTGTGACGCTTCCTCTTGTCAGCTACGGTGGAAGCAGCGTGATGACGACGATCCTGATGTTTGGCGTCATAGAAGGCGTTTTTGTCTTGCGGTATGATGAGGAGCTTCGAATTGAAAAGCAAAGAAGAAAGAAAAAAAGACAAACAGAAGAAACAGAATAAATGGCAGATGAACCGTGAACTCTATCTGTGCAGCCTGCTGATGCTTGCAGTGTTTGCCGGGATGATCTGGTATCTGGCAGATTATGTGTCCTCCAATCAGGAAGCGCTGTTTAACAACAGCTACAATTCCCAGCAGCGCGTCCTCGCCCAGGAAAATACCCGCGGAACGATTTACGCTGGGACGGGAGAGGTGTTGGCACAGACTGTGATCGCAGAGGATGGAACATCAGTTCGGGAGTATCCCTATAAAAATATCTTTGCCCATGTGGTGGGTTACACGGATAAAGGAAAGACGGGGATCGAGGAGCTGGAAAATTATCAGCTGATTCATTCGGATATTTCTGACCGGGAAAAGCTGGATCATGAGCTGGCAGGAGAAAAAAATCCGGGAAACGATGTCTATACAACGCTGGACACCTCCCTGCAGCAGGCGGCGAGCGATGCGCTGGGGTTATACCGCGGTGCGATTGTTGTGACGGAGGTAAAAACGGGAAGAGTGCTCGCAATGGTCAGCAAGCCCGATTATGATCCGAACAAAATCGCAGAAAACTGGGAGACGCTCAGCACCGACAAGGACAAAGCAGCACTCGTAAACCGTGGGACGCAGGGACTGTATCCGCCTGGTTCGACCTTTAAAATCGTGACGGCGCTTGCCTATATCCGCCAAAATCCGGACAGCTGGCAAAATTATCATTATCAGTGTAACGGTGCATATATCAATGGAGACAATAAAATCAACTGCTATCACGGGAGCGTGCATGGCGATGTCAATCTGATGACCTCTTTTGCAAAATCATGCAATGCCTCTTTTGCCAACATTGGTATGTCGATGGATCGGGAAAAATTTGGCGAAACGATCGACGGTCTGCTGTTTAATCAGGAGTTTTCGTTCCCGCTTCCTTATAACCAGACGAAGGTAACGTTAGATCAGGACAGCACGGACGAGGACGTGATTCAGACGTCGATCGGTCAGGGGAAGACGCAGATCACGCCGGTACAGTTAAACCTGATTACGGCGGCGATCGCAAACGGCGGCAAACTGATGCAGCCGATCGTCGTGGATCGGGTGCTGAATGCAGACGGGAAGATACTGGAGAAAAATGAGCCGTCCGTTTATCGGGAGCTGATGTCGGAAAAAGAGTCGGAAGTGATGATTTCCCTGATGGAGGATGTTGTGCAGGAGGGAACCGGCAGAAAGCTAAAGGACCGTTCCTATACGGCTGCCGGGAAGACCGGAAGCGCTGAATTTTCCAGCGATAAGTCCGAATCCCATGCATGGTTTACAGGCTTTGCTCCGGCAGAGAATCCTGAGATTGCGGTGACAGTAATCGTGGAAAGCGCGGGTTCCGGAAGCGATTATGCAGTGCCCCTTGCCAGACAGGTGTTCGATGCATATTTTTCAGACTGACCGGACAATTTTGAATTTTCGGTAAATTCTTTTTGGAGAATAGGACTTGCCCTGTATCCGGATTTAAGGTATACTGAATTCCAGAGTCAGATATCGCCGGACAGGAGGAATTGCAGTGATAGAAGCAACGAGCTGCGGCGGTGTAGTAATTTTTAGGGGGAAGATTCTTCTGCTTTATAAAAATTATAAAAATAAATATGAAGGATGGGTACTCCCTAAAGGAACCGTGGAGGAGGGCGAGGAGTTTCAGCAGACCGCGCTCCGTGAAGTTCTGGAGGAAAGCGGTTCCAGAGCTTCCATTATCAAGTATGTGGGCAAAAGCGAATATACCTTCAACGTACCGGAGGATGTCGTGGAGAAAGAAGTTCACTGGTATTTGATGATGGCAGACAGTTATTACAGTAAGCCGCAAAGAGAAGAGTATTTTGTGGACTCCGGATTTTACAAGTATCATGAGGCCTATCATCTTTTGAAATTTGCCAATGAAAAGCAGATTCTCGAAAAAGCCTATCATGAATATCTGGAATTAAAGAAGAGCAATCTCTGGGGCAGCCACAAATACTATTAAGCGGACGGAAATTATCTGTTTAGGCCGGTCAATCTGACCGGCTATTTTCAAAAAATATGCTTATGAGTGCAATTTGGGGGCATTCTAGGAACAGGAGAGTGTTGCCAGTTCATGAAATTTTACCGCAGGCTGTATGTGGGGCCGTCAATCCGCAATGTAAATAAAATAAAATGGAAGCTTCTGACCGGGAGAGGACAGCTTGGCATCTATCTGATCAGCCTGTCCCGCACCTCAGATCAGCTGGACATTTTCCACTGCGCGCTGTTAAAACAAAAATATTTTGACAAAAAGGCACTGCAGGTTGTCGGCATTGCAGAGGGGCGGGAGGAAGCGATTTTTCTTGTGCAGCAGATGCTGCAGGATACGATGGACGCCGGAATGGAAACGGATATCAAGGGATATCTGCAAAAGACCTTTACCTCCGGGAAAGGAGGCGGCGGATGACAGTACTTCTGACAATATTAAAAGTAATTGGATGGATTTGGCTTGGAATCCTCGGACTGATCTTGCTGACAGTTCTGACCGTTTTGCTCGTCCCGATCCGATATCGGGCGGACGGCGTCTGGAAGGAAGAAAAATACATCCGGGGTCGCGTGACATGGCTGTTACATCTGCTGTCTATCCGTGTCACATATGAAAAAGAACTGCTTTTGGAAGTCCGCGTGGCGGGATTTTTAATTTATCCGAAAAAAGAACGATCTGGGAAAAAGAAAAAAGCGGCATCCGGGGCGGATGCAGAGGAAGGTGTAGGCGACGCCGACGCGGATACGAATGTGCTGGATGCGGACGGAGCGAAAATGCCGTCTGCGGACGTAAAAACGCTGGGCGAGAGCGCGCCTGCTGCCGGTACGACTGACGAACCGCAGACACAAACTGTCGCGGAAGCATCTGAACCGCAGTCAGCAGACCCGTGTGGCTCGGCTACGACTAGGATGCCTGATGTCGAATCACAGTCAACTGACCCGAACGAAACGTCTGCTTCGGAGACTGACGCGCAAGCCACCGATTCGGACGCTGCATCTGACCATCCTGCCGGCAGCTTTTTTGAAAAGCTTTCCGGTAAGCTTTCACAGGTCACAGACCGACTGCACGGAATGCAGCAAAAGACCGACCAGCTCAAACAACAGACTGCCTATTATAAAAGAATCTGGGATCAGCCGCAGACACGGCAGGCGATCCGGGTTGGATTTTACGAGCTGGGAGAAATTATCAGACATGTACTGCCGCGAAAGCTGGAGGTTTTTGGAATCGTCGGGACAGGCGATCCGGCTTCTACCGGACAGATCATGGCGATACAGGGAATGCTGTATCCCTGGCATAAAGGAAATATCCAGCTGGAACCGGATTTTGAAGAGAAATATATCGAAGGAGAACTTCACCTCAAAGGCATAATCCGGCTTGGAACCCTCGGAATCTGCGGACTGAGGATTTTACTCAATAAAAATGTCAGACGACTGATCAGAATACTGCGCAAGAAGGAGGAAGCATAGCATGGCAGAAAATAAAGACAACAATATTACTTCTGTAATGGAAGCCTTGGTGAAAGGGGCAGAATCCGTTTTCACAACGAAAACCGTAGTTGGAGAAGCAACAAAGATCGATGATACGATCATTATCCCGCTTGTGGATGTATCGTTTGGAATCGGTGCGGGCGCAAGCTGCGGAGCGGGTAAGGACTCCCGCAAAAACGGCGGCATGGGCGGTATGAGCGGCAAGATGTCCCCCAGCGCGGTGCTTCTGATTAAAAACGGACAGACACGTCTGGTCAACATCAAGAATCAGGACAGCGTCAGCAAGGTAATCGACATGATTCCTGACCTGGTAGATCGCTTTACGACGCCTAAACAGGAAATGATGAGCGATGAGGAAGCGGTGGACGCAGCGTTCCCGGAAGAAGACGGAAACGAAGCATAAATTTAAAATGATGAAGATTGCGAGAGTGCAAAGCGCGTAGCAATCTGGTATTAAAGGATAGCGAAACATGTGACAGGGGCGGTCTGGCTGGATTTGTCCCTGTTTTGCTTTTTGAAGAAAGCTTGAGGGCAGGCAGGATGAAAAAAAGGATGAAACGATTCAAAAACAGGAGGACAACTTCGACTGCCGCGATACTGTGTATGGCAGCTTTGCTTTTTGCTGTTTTGCTGGCGGGATGCTCTGTACAGAAAGAAACGGAGGCTTCCGGTGACCAACAGCAGGAAACCTGGTCGGAAGAAATGGAAAATAGCACAGCTCTTTCAGAGGAGCCGGATGATACAGATACTATCGGAAATGCGGATAATCCGGAGGATACAGGCGATATCGGGAATCCGGAAAACCCGGAGGATACGTCTACAGCTCTGACGCTTCCGATTTTGGATGAAATCAATTCTAAGGTTCAGATTGGGACATCGGGTTCGTCTCTGATAGCGGTGCAGGCAGCAGTAAAGCTGTTGGAGTGGGGCGAACATACCGGTCTGGATCCGGAAGAAATCCGGGAGGCGGCTTCTGCATGGCTTTCGGAGCAAACGGACAGTGACAGGGAGGAAGCTCTGTTAAAGCTGGAAATGGTAGACGACGCTTATCAAAGGCTCTTAAAAGAAGATGCGCGGGAACTGCTGGATACTGCGGGATGCGCGGATACGGAGATTTTCTGGGGAAGCGAGCCTGTGGAGCCGGTTGAGGCAATTATGCAGGCAGCCGGACTGCGAAAGGACTAAGCCGTTGATGCTTGCACAGATTTTTAATCAAAGAACGCCAGCCCGTGCATAGACTAAATAATATAAGATATTTTGCAGGGATTGATGCGTTTATGATCCGACTGGTTGCGTTTGCAATATTCTGGACAGCGATGGGAATGTTTTTGATGCTGTGCTTTCGGTATCGCTTTTTGGGCGTTGTGTTTGCACTGATCTTGCTGGCGGTCAGCTATCTGATTTTAAGCTGCGATCAGTGACCGATTTTGGCAAAAAACGTCAGTCGGGCGTTTGAATGTTGATGCAGAATGCGAAGCACTGGGATATTAGAGGAAAGATGGATATTACATTATTTTACAGAGAAAAAGGGAACGGAGAACCGTTTGTTCTTTTACATGGAAATGGAGAAGACAGTTCTTATTTCAAACATCAGATTGAATATTTTTGCGATCGGTATCGGGTGATCGCGCCGGATACGAGAGGACATGGAAAATCTCCCCGGGGGACAAGTCCCTTTACGATCAGGCAGTTTTCGTGCGATTTATATGATTTTATGAAAAATCACCAGATTCCGAAAGCTGTGATTCTTGGCTTTTCGGATGGCGCGAATATCGCCATGCGGTTTGCAATGAAGCATCCGGATATGGTGACAGCGCTGATTTTAAACGGAGGAAATTTGGATGCGAAAGGCGTAAAGCGTTCGACGCAGCTTCCGATCGAAATCGGCTATAAAATTGCAAAGTATTTTGCCAAAAGATCGGCGGAGGCGAACAAAAATGCAGAGCTGCTGGGTCTGATGGTAAACGATCCGAATATTGAACCGGGAGAGCTTGCACAGATTACCGCACCGACCCTCGTAATCTGCGGGACAAAAGACATGATCCGGGAAGACCACACGAGAAAAATTGCGGAAAATATCCCGAATGCCCGTCTGGCGATCCTCGAGGGGGATCATTTTGTTGCAAATAAGCGCTCGGAGGAATTTAACCGGGAAGTGGACAGGTTTCTGGAAAGCCTTTAAAACCATAGGAGAAAGAATGATTCGAAAAGCGGAAAAGAAAGATCTTTCAAGAATTGCAGAAATCCTCGTATTTGATAAGCGAATGAATTATCGATCGATTTTTAAAAACGACGACTATTCTTTTCATGTGCTTCAAGTACTGGATGTTGCAAAAGAGTATGCGCAGCCGGAAATCCTGGATCATATTTTTGTGTATGACGATGGAATTGTGAAAGGACTGATTCATCTGGAACAGACGGAAATCGCAGAGTTTTATGTAGATCATTTTTTTCAGAATCAGGGAATCGGCGCGGCGCTGATGGAGTACGCCAAGCAGGAGCATCGGGCAGACCATCTGTGGGTGCTTGAGAAAAATGAACGCGCGATCCGGTTTTATGAAGCCCACGGCTTTTCTCTTTCCGGACAAAGGCGTCTGGAAGCGGGGACGACGGAATACGTCGTAAAAATGACAGGCAAAATGATTGAGTGAGCTATGCTCATGATAGAATGACAATTTGAGGAGGAAAACAGGATGAACAAACGAAAAGGCGCACTTTTTATGGCGCTGTGCCTGGTATTGGCGGGCTGCGGTCAGAGAGCAGAGACGAAAACTGAAATGGCAGAAAGTATTGGGATACAAAACGAAAGCGCCATGCCGGACACAGAGGATGCAGATGCAAAAGACTCTGTGTCAGAAACGGGCGAGACGCAAAATACGAAAACGGCTGCGACGGAAGCGGATGAGGAGCAGGATATGGGCGCGGCTGCACAGGAGCCGGAAAACGAAGCAACTTCCGAAGCGGTTGTGGAAAACACGACAGAACCGAAATATCTAACCCTGGACATATCCACAATGGGCGAGATACTTGCGGACGGCGATGCGGTGGATCCGATCGGGTTGACCATTCTATCGGAAGAGGAAAACGGAGTCAGCTGGGCAAACGACTGGTATGACAGCGAAAATTTGTCACTTCCGATGATCGGCACGGACTGGAACAGCTTTTATGACGATCATTACCAGTACCAGTGGGTGGACAACGAGCTCTATATTTATGAAACCGGTACGGGAAATTGCATCTATGTACTGGATTATCCGACGGATCAGTGGTATATTAACGGCAACAATGCATATCTGGAGGATGGGATTTTTTACGGAGCCAGCGTGAGAAACGGATACGCGCAATCCAATACCTGTTTTATGTTTGCCTATGATCTGGAAAACGATAAGCTGCTGTGGAGAAGCGCAGACCAGACCTATAATTCCATGAATTTTGTAGTCAAAGGGGATGTTATTCTGTGCGGCTATGGCTTTACGGCGGAACCGGATTATCTGTATCAGATCAATCGCAACACAGGAGAAGTGATCGATCGGCTGTCCTTAAAAAAGGCACCGGATCTGATCGTAGAACAGGATGGGAAGCTTTATGTCCATACCTACAGTTACAATTATGTGATCGGGATGGATGTACCGAACGAATTTTGAGTGGGAGGTACGGATTGGGAAATTCTGACAATAGAAAACGGGGTGTGAATTCCAGGCAAAACGAGAAAAACAGGGAAGCTCTGATTGCTGTGCTTACGGTCTGCCTGATTGGCGTACTGGTAACGGTGGTCATTATCGCAGCTGTCGATCTTTACCGGAAACACACCTATACGGCTGAAATCGATCCATCTGAGTACAAAATTATTAAAATAGAAAAAAGTACGACAACGTCCTATTCTGCGGCGACGGAAACCGTGGATACAGATTCGATCTATGTTGTGACGGTTGAGTATCAGGTGGATGGCGTCACCTATACGGACACGCTGGACATGCTGACCGGTACGGAGTTTGCAAAAACCCTGTATGGACGTTATCTGACGGATTCGAATCCGGAAGAAGTGCTGGGGAAGCTTTATTATTCGCCGAAAAAGCCGTCCCATATCGGCAGATATGGAGATGACAGCATTTTTGTGAAGTGATTTTTTCACAGGGAAAGAGAGGCACTATGGGCTTTTGGATTTTTATGCTGGTGATGGATCTGCTGATTCCGGTTACGATGGTTTTTATTGGAAAAAGATTTCAGAAAAAGCCTCCGAAGGAGATCAATGCGATGTATGGATACCGGACGGCGATGTCCATGAAAAATAAAGAGACCTGGAAATACGCGCATTGCTGCTGCGGAAAGCTCTGGTATGTCAGCGGGCTTGTAATGATTCCGGTTACGGTAATTGTTTTGGCGTGTGTTTTCGGAAAAGGGAACAACTGCGTAGGGAATGTTGGGGGAATTGTGTGTACACTGCAGTGCGTCGTTATCATTGGAACGATCGTTGTGACAGAGCGGGAACTGAAAAAGAGATTTGACCGGAATGGGGAATGGAAGAGGAGCTGAGATTATTAAAATCATCCACCAGCTCCGGAAAAAACATTCCGGGGCCGGTGGATGATCAGCGATCGGAAAAGGACAGACCTCCGCAGAGCGGCGGCTGTAATTCATGACAATAGAATGCTCGCAGAGCGTGCATTCTATTGTTGCTACAAAAAAGAGCCTGAGCAAAAACCAAAGAACGGCTTTTGCTCAGGCTCTTTTTTGCAGGAACATCCCTGCTTCGCAGGTCTGTCCTTTTCCTCGTCGCCATGACAAAAAAGCTACTCTGAAAACCCAGAGCAGCTTTTCAATGTTTCTGATTCAATTAAGCTCTTTCAACCCTGCCGGACTTCAAGCAGCTTGTGCAAACGTGCATTCTCCGTGCACCACCGTTGACTTTACATTTAACGCTTCTGACGTTGGAATTCCAGATACGGTTGGATCTTCTATGGGAATGGCTTACGTTGTTACCGAAATGAGCGCCTTTGCCACAAATATCGCATTTTGCCATGATTGCACCTCCTCAAACTATATTCGTCGTTTGACTGACAACATCAGTATGATAACAGAATTAAATACATTTGGCAAGTAAAAAATCATCAAATTTTTAAAAAATTAAAATGGTTATTCCCTTTTTGCAGGAAAGCGGTTATAATAGCCTTAGATTTTCATGGAAAAAGGAGGTTATCACATGAAGGGTTCTTCTATGACGACCCATATGGGCAATATTACGATTGATAATGAAGTGATTGGTCAATATGCGGGAACAGTGGCGATGGAGTGTTTCGGCATCGTTGGCATGGGCGCTACAGTGAAGGGCGGTCTTGTCAAGCTGTTGAAGAGCGACAGCATTACCAAGGGCATTGCAGTTACACTGAATAATAATAAACTGACACTGGACTTCCACGTTATCGTGGCATACGGGGTGAGCATTCTTGCGGTATCGGACAATCTGATCAGCAATGTAAAATATAAGGTAGAGGAATTTACCGGAATTGAGATAGAGAAAATCAACATCTTTGTAGAAGGTGTGCGAGTGATTGATTAAGGAGGACTTAACTGTGGCTGTAAATACGATCGACGCTAAGATGCTTGCAAAGATGTTCTTAGCAGGTGCTAAGAATCTGGAGAGTAAGAAAGAGTGGATCAATGAATTAAACGTGTTCCCTGTTCCGGATGGTGATACAGGTACGAACATGACACTGACCATTATGTCTGCGGCAAAAGACGTTGCAGCGATGAATGCAAACAATGACCTGGATATGAAATCCCTGGCAAAGGCGATTTCATCCGGTTCCTTAAGAGGCGCCAGAGGCAACTCAGGCGTCATTTTATCGCAGCTGTTCAGAGGCTTCACCAAAGCGATCCGCGATTATGATACGATCGATATTCCGCTGCTTGCAGAAGCTTGTGAGAAAGCGGTAGAGACTGCATACAAAGCAGTTATGAAACCGAAGGAAGGCACGATCCTGACCGTTGCCAAGAGCGCTTCTTTAAAGGCGCGTGAGCTGGCAGATGCAGGGGAAACCGACCTGGAAAAATATATCGGTGATATCATTGAGCGCGCAGATTATGTGCTGAGCCAGACTCCGGAGATGCTGCCTGTTTTAAAACAGGCTGGCGTTGTGGATTCCGGCGGACAGGGTCTGATGCAGGTATTAAAGGGCGCTTATGAAGCGTTTTTAGGCAAAGAGATCGACTGGACGGTAACAGAGACCGCAGCTCCTGCAGGGGCTCCGTTTGCAGGCAGCCAGGAAACCGTTCTGGAAGAGAGCGATATCAAATTCGGTTATTGTACAGAGTTTATCATCATGCTTTCCAAGACCTTTAACATCAAGCAGGAGATGGACTTTAAGGCATATCTGGAATCCATCGGTGATTCGATCGTAGTTGTGGCAGATGACGATGTGGTTAAGGTACACGTGCATACCAATGACCCGGGTCTTGCGATCCAGAAGGCATTAAAGTATGGTGCACTTTCCAATATGAAGATCGACAACATGCGCCTGGAGCACCATGAAAAGGTTGTGAAGATGGCACAGAAGGAGCAGCAGGAGGCTGCAGCTGCAGCACCGGCTGAGAAAAAGGCAGCGGCATTTATCGCGGTTTCTGTAGGCGAAGGGATCAATGCGATCTTAAAAGACCTTGGCGTAGACTATATCATCGAGGGTGGTCAGACGATGAACCCGAGCACCGAGGATGTGCTGAATGCCATTGAAAAAGTAAACGCAGAAACCGTTTACGTTCTCCCTAATAATAAAAATATCATTCTGGCTGCAAACCAGGCAAAATATATGACGGAGGACAAGAAGATCGTTGTCATTCCTACCAAGACAATCGCACAGGGCATTACCGCAGTGATCAACTATGTACCGGATCTGAGTCCGGAAGAAAATGAAGCGGCGATGACAGAAGCGATCGAAACCGTTCGCACCGGTGAAGTAACCTATGCAGTCAGAGATACGGTGATCGACGATCATGAAATCCATCAGGGCGATTACATGGGGATCGGAGATGCAGGGATCCTTGCAGTCGGACAGGCGATCGAAACAGTTACGAAAGACATGATCGATAGCATGATGGATGAGGATATGGAGCTGATCAGCATCTATTATGGTCAGGAGACCAAAGAGGAAGACGCTGCAGCGCTCCGCGACAAGGTGGCGGAGAAATATCCGGCGTGTGATGTAGAGCTGCAGTATGGCGGACAGCCGATTTACTACTATATTGTTTCTGCAGAGTGAGGCATAATGGAAGCCAGTCATTTGATTACAGAGATAAAAGGCGTAGGGGTGAAGACCACTGCGCTTTTTTCGAAACTTCATATTGAAACGATAAAGGATCTGATTTCTTATTTTCCGAGAGGCTATGATCATTATGAGGAGGCGCTCCCGGTTGGAGAGCTGTGCGTCGGCAAAGTACAGTCGGTAAGAGCCTGTATTGTCGGTACGCCGTCGATGGTGCGGGCAAAAGGAATGGTCATCACACATGCGCAGGCAGGAGATGCCTCCGGGCGAATGAAGCTGACCTGGTTTCGGATGCCGTATCTGAAAAAAGCGCTTCCGGGCGGCAGCTGGCATGTGTTTCGCGGCATGGTACAGGCAGGCACAGGCGGGATGCTTTTCATGGAACAGCCGCGTGTGTTTTCACAGGGCGATTATGAAACCCTTGCCGGGACATGGCAGCCCAAATATGCGCTGACGAGCGGACTGACCAACCATATGATCTCCAAATGTGTGCGGCAGGCGCTGGAGGAGCTGGAGCTGCCGGATTATCTTCCGGAAGAAATACGGAGCAGATACCGTCTGATCGGATTCCGGGAAGCAATGGAAAAAATCCATTTTCCAGGAAGTCAGGAGGATGTTGTGATGGCCAGAAGACGTCTGGTCTTCGATGAATTTTTAGCCTTCCTGATTCAGATCAAGCGTCAGAAAAAAGAGAATGCAGGGCTGTTAATCGATCGGCCGTTGCAGCCGACAGAGGATACGGATCGCCTGATTGCAGCGCTTCCGTATCAGCTGACCGGAGCCCAGCAGAGGGTTTGGAAGCAGATCGAAGCAGACCTGACAGGACATATGGCGATGAACCGACTGGTTCAGGGGGACGTGGGAAGCGGTAAAACGATCCTTGCTTTTCTGGCGCTTTTGGTGTGCAGTGCAAACAGCAGGCAGGGGTGCCTGATGGCACCGACAGAAGTGCTGGCGGTACAGCACTTTGAAGCACTGACAGAGATGACGGAGAAGTACGGACTGTGTACAAAGCCGATCCTGCTGACCGGTTCCATGACGTCGAAACAGAAAAAAGAGGCATATGCACGGATCAAATCCGGGGATGCAGATGTGATCATTGGGACACATGCGCTGATTCAGGAAAAGGTACAGTATCGGGATCTTGCACTGGTAGTGACAGATGAACAGCACCGGTTTGGCGTAAGACAGAGAGAATGCCTGGCAAATAAGGGGGAGGGCGTACATGTGCTCGTCATGAGCGCGACACCGATTCCACGGACGCTGGCGATCGTATTATATGGCGATCTGGAAGTGTCTGTGCTGGACGAGATGCCAAAAAACCGTCTGCCGATTAAAAACTGCGTCGTAGATCCGTCCTTCCGCAAAAAAGCCTATGCCTTTCTCGAAGCGCAGGTGGAGGCAGGGCATCAGGTCTATGTAATCTGTCCGATGGTAGAAGCCGGAGAGGATTCCGCAGACGGACTGGAAAATGTCACGGATTATACGGAAAAATTAAAAGCTGCCCTGAATAGCTCGATTCGGGTGGCTGCTTTGCATGGAAAAATGAAGGCAGCACAGAAGCAGGAAATTATGGACGCATTCGGAGCCGGGCAGATCGATGTCCTTGTATCGACGACGGTTATCGAGGTTGGGATTAATGTTCCCAATGCAACAGTAATGCTTGTGGAAAATGCAGAGCGCTTCGGACTCGCACAGCTGCATCAGCTGCGGGGACGTGTCGGAAGAGGTCATGCGCAGAGCTTCTGCATTTTTATGACCGGGGATGGAAGCGGTGCAAAAAATAAACGTCTCGATGTATTAAATCACTCCAACGACGGATTTTTTATTGCCAATGAGGATTTAAAGCTGCGGGGGCCGGGGGATCTTTTCGGCATCCGCCAAAGCGGTGACCTGGATTTTGGATTAGGCGATATTTATCAGGATTCTGATGTGCTGATGCTTGCAGGAGAGTTGGCAGATCAGGTGCTTTCTGGGGACGTGGTGCTTCCGGAAAAGGAATTCGGATTATTTGAAAAATCGATCGACTATCGGACGATCTGACCGTACGGCGTGCAAAGTCGGCGCAGGCTTTGCAGCTGTGCGGTTTCGTATCTGAGAAAAGGGAGAATGAAATGCAGGAAATCAAAAGCCGGGGGCTGACCCGCGACGCGATCAAGATGATCGCGATGCTGACGATGTTTTTCAATCATTTCAGCCATGTTTTTCTGACAGCGGGGACATATCCGGCGGAATTTTTGAAAGGAATCGGCTATTTTACTGCGCCGGTGATGTGTTATTTTCTGGTGGAGGGGTTTTATAAAACCTCGTCCAGACGTGCGTATGCAAAACGGCTGTTTGTATTTGCGCTGGTGTCCCAGGTGCCCTATTTTCTGGCATTTAACAGAGAGGCGGCAGGCTTGAATATGATGTTTTCCCTGTTGTTTAGCTTTCTGATCCTGTGCGTGTTCCATGGAGAAGCGTTCCGGCGGGGAAAAGGGCAGCTGCAGATCGCAGGGCTGTTTTTTTTATCGGTATTTTCAGACTGGTCTGCGCTCGCCCCGGCGTTTACGCTGTTGTTTGACCGGGCGGGTCAGGAACGGAAAAAACTGCAGAAAACCTTTCTGTTCGTGACGGCGGTTGTCGGAATCAACGAAGCAGCGTCTGTGGCGCAGACGGAGGGCGTTTTGGGTTTTCCGGAAGGCGCAGTGCGCGTTTTGTTCTCAATGACAGGTCCGGCGCTGGCGGGACTGTGCATTTTATATGGATACAATGGGGAGCGGGCGAAAAAAGGACAGCAGGTTATGAAATGGTTCTTCTACGGATTTTATCCGTTGCATCTGCTTTTGTTGTGGCTGGCGGCCCGGGCAATGGGAACGATGTAGCAGCTGTTTGGAAACGTGGCGCAAAAATCGCAGCGGGACTTCCCAAAATCGAACATATGTGTTATACTCTCGAAAGTAATTCGACTTTTACAGTTCGCGGGCGACCCGCCGCAGGCGGAGAATCCTGCGAAGCAGGATTCTATTTTCTTATGATAGAAATTTGGGCAGTTTGGAATCGGAAAGAAAGGATCAGATAGATGGCACAAAATACAACCTATGACGCTTCCAGCATTACGGTGCTGGAGGGACTGGAGGCAGTGCGGAAACGACCGGGCATGTATATCGGCAGCGTTTCCACGAAGGGCTTGAACCACCTGATTTATGAAATCGTGGATAACGCTGTGGACGAGCATCTGGCTGGCTACTGCAGCAAAATCACCGTAATTCTGAAAAAAGACGGTTCAGCGACCGTTTCGGACAACGGACGCGGTATCCCGGTCGGGATGCATGAAAAAGGAATCAGTGCGGAGCGTCTGGTTTTCACGACCCTGCATGCAGGCGGTAAGTTTGACAATAACGCCTATAAGACCAGCGGCGGTCTGCACGGCGTCGGCTCCTCCGTCGTCAATGCGCTTTCGAAGCATCTGACAGTGCGTGTAAAGGACGGAAAAAATGTCTATGAGGACACTTATGAGTATGGCAATCCAACGACCGAACTGGTCAATGGACTGCTGCCGGTCGTTGGACGTACAAGAGAGACCGGAACGACGATTTCGTTCCTGCCGGACGATACGATTTTTGATAAAACCAGATTTAAAGAGGACGATATCAAAAGCCGCCTGCACGAGACGGCGTACTTAAACCCTGCGTTGACAATTCACTTCGAGGATTGCAGAGGGACAGAGCCGGAGATTTTGGACTATCACGAGCCGGAGGGTATTGTCGGATTTATTAAGGATATGAACAAGTCCTGCGAGGCGGTGACGGACGTCATCTCATTTCAGGGCGAAAGCGACGGAATCTCTGTCGAGGGTGCGTTTCAGTATATCAACGAGTTCCATGAAAATGTGCTGGGATTCTGCAATAACATCTACAATGCGGAGGGCGGCACGCATCTGACCGGCTTCAAGACGCAGTTTACGACGATCATCAACAGCTACGCGCGGGAGCTCAATATTTTAAAGGAAAAAGACCAGAACTTCACCGGTCCGGACGTGCGAAACGGCATGACGGCGGTCATTTCGATCAAGCATCCCGATCCGCGGTTTGAAGGACAAACAAAGACTAAGCTGGACAATCAGGATGCGGCGAAGGTTGTGGCAAAGGTTGTGGGCGAAGAGCTGACCAGATTTTTTGACAGAAACTTAGAGACGTTAAAAGCTGTCATCGGCTGCGCGGAAAAGGCGGCCAAAATCCGCAAAACAGAAGAGCGCGCCAAGACGAATATGCTGACGAAGCAGAAGTTTTCGTTTGATTCCAACGGAAAGCTGGCAAACTGCGAGTCGAAGGACGCATCGAAATGTGAAATTTTTATCGTAGAGGGAGATTCTGCGGGCGGCTCTGCCAAGATGGCGAGAAACCGGATGTATCAGGCGATTCTGCCGATCCGCGGTAAGATTCTGAATGTAGAAAAGGCGAGCATCGACAAGGTGCTGGCAAACGCTGAGATCAAGACGATGATCAATGCGTTCGGATGCGGTTTTTCAGAAGGCTACGGCAACGATTTCGATATCACGAAGCTGCGTTATGACAAGATCATCATCATGGCGGATGCCGATGTGGACGGCGCGCACATTTCCACGCTGCTTCTGACGCTGTTTTACCGGTTCATGCCGGAGCTGATTTTCGAAGGACACGTTTATATCGCAATGCCGCCGCTGTATAAGGCGATGCCGTCCAGGGGTGCAGAGGAATATCTTTACGATGACAAGGCACTGGAGCGCTACCGCAAACGTCATAAGGGACCGTTCCATCTGCAGCGCTACAAAGGTCTGGGCGAAATGGATGCCCAGCAGCTGTGGGAGACGACGCTGGATCCGGAGACGAGAATGTTGAAGCTTGTGGAGATCGAGGACGCCAGAATGGCGTCTGAAGTGACGGAAATGTTGATGGGAACCGAGGTTCCGCCGCGCCGCGCGTTTATTTACCGCAATGCGACAGATGCAGAACTGGATATCTGACCGGGCAGATAGCTGATATAAGGAAGAAAAATTGAAAAATGAAATTTTTCAATCGCGAGATTTGTGTCTGCGCGCACTTGACACAAACTCGACATGCGCAAAAGGCGTGCGCAGAAATGAGCAGAAAAAATGGAAGATAACAACAGAATTATAAAAACGGAATATTCCGAGCTGATGCAGAAATCTTATATCGATTATGCGATGAGCGTTATCGTGGCGCGTGCCCTGCCGGACGTGCGGGACGGCTTAAAGCCGGTACAGCGCCGCGTGCTTTACGATATGTACGAGCTTGGAATCCGCTATGACAGACCGTACCGAAAGAGCGCGCGTATCGTCGGTGATACGATGGGTAAATATCATCCGCACGGCGACAGCTCGATCTACGAAGCACTGGTCGTTATGGCGCAGGAATTTAAAAAAGGACAGCCGTTAATTGATGGACACGGCAATTTCGGCAATATTGAGGGTGACGGTGCGGCTGCGATGCGATATACGGAGGCGCGCCTGGAAAAGCTGACGCAGGACGCCTTTTTGGAAGATCTGGATAAGGATGTCGTGGACTTTATCCCGAACTTTGATGAGACGGAAAAGGAGCCGTCCGTTCTGCCCTGCCGCATCCCGAACCTTTTGGTCAACGGCTCTGAGGGTATTGCAGTCGGCATGGCGACGAGCATTCCGCCGCACAACCTCAGCGAGGTCATCGATGCGGTAAAGGCATATATGCTGGATGAAAACATCACGACCGCAGAACTGATGCGCTACATGCAGGGACCGGACTTCCCGACCGGCGGTATCGTGACGAACAAAGACGAGCTGCTTTCCATCTATGAAACCGGCGCAGGCAAAATCAAGCTGCGCGGCAAGGTGGAGACGGAAAAAGGCAAAAACGGCAGGACAAACGTTGTCATCACGGAGATTCCCTATACGATGATCGGCGCGAACATCGGTAAGTTCCTGTCGGACGTCGCAGCGCTTGCGGAGAGCAAAAAGACGACGGATATCGTGGATATTTCAAACCAGTCGTCCAAAGAGGGCATCCGGATTGTGATCGAACTCAAAAAAGATGCGGACGTCGATCATTTTATCAGTATGCTGTATAAAAAGACACGTCTGGAAGACACCTTTGGCGTGAACATGCTCGCGATTTCCGACGGACGTCCCGAAACGCTCGGTTTAAAACAGATCATCAAGGCAAATACCGATTTCCAGTTTGAAATCAACCGCCGCAAATATGAGAGACTGCTGGCAAAAGAGCAGGAAAAACGCGAGATTCAGGAAGGCCTGATCAAAGCCTGCAACGTGATCGATTTAATTATCGAGATTTTGCGCGGTTCACGCGACCGGACGATGGCAAAGGCGTGCCTGGTGGACGGCGTGACGGAGGGAATCAAATTTAAAACAAAACAGGCTTCCGTGATGGCGGCGCAGCTTTGCTTTACGGAAAATCAGGCGAATGCGATTCTGGATATGCGTCTGTATAAGCTGATCGGTCTGGAAATTGAGGCCCTGATCAAAGAGCACGAAGAGACAATTGCAAATATTTACCGGTATGAGGATATTTTGGAACGGAAAAGCGCAATGGCGCAGGTCATCATCAATGAGCTGGATGCGCTCAAGAAAGAATATTCGCAGAAGCGCCGCACGGTGATCGATAACTGTGAGGAAGTTGTTTTTGAAGAGAAAAAAATCGAGGAAGCGCCGGCTTACTGCCTGATTGACCGGTTCGGTTATACCAGATGCGTAGACGTTGCGACGTTCGAACGCAATCAGGAAGCGGCGTTTGCGGAAAACCGTTTTGTATTTCTGGTAAAGAATACCGGCAGGATCTGTCTGTTTACCAATACCGGACAGCTTTATACGGTCAAGGTGTCCGATCTGCCCTTTGGCAAGTTCCGCGATAAGGCAATTCCGCTCGACAACGTGAGCAATTTCGATTCGACCAGGGAACAGCTCCTGTTGGCAGTCGGTCAGAGTGAGTTGAATCTCTACCGTCTGCTGTTTGTGACAAAACAGGGTATGACAAAGATGGTAGACGGCGGCGAGTTCGATGTGATGAAGCGTACCGTGGCGGCGACAAAGCTGCAGGAGGGCGACGAGGTAGCGAATGTCTGTGTTTATCAGGATCAGAAATACATTATTTTGCAGTCAAAGGACGGATTTTTCCTGCGCTTCGAGGTGGAAGAAATCCCGGAGAAAAAGAAAAACGCAGTTGGCGTGCGTGGAATGAAGCTGTCGGACGGCGATGAGATTGAAGCGGTATTTTATACGAAGCCGGGGGATGAGACGAGTGTGGAATACAAGAGCAGAACACTTGTTCTAAACCAGTTAAAACCTGCGCACAGGGATTCCAAAGGAACGAAGGTCAGAGCTTGACGAAACGGATAGAATGCAGTATGCTGAAATCCAGATATTTTTTTGTTACAGTTCACTCGTACCCTTCTGAGTTCAGATTCCGTGCTTGCACGAAAATCT
>ERZ780203.664-NODE-664-length-35179-cov-13.536243_pt1 | contig 35179 bp, 24 predicted proteins | sample MGYA00511168_ERZ780203 | MGnify/ENA primary metagenome ERZ780203 (study PRJEB29588, sample SAMEA2156577) | human gut metagenome | biome: human gut; feature: human-associated habitat; material: faeces | place: Denmark | collected 2008/2010 ...
CCGCCGCCGTGTCCGATGACGTAGCCGAGTGAATTGTTGAAAACCCAGTCCACAAAGCCGGAGCAATCCAGCCCGTAAGGACGAACGGTCCCCGTGCTGCGGCTTCCCGGCGCGGTCACGCGGGTGGGTGTTCCCCAGCGGGAGTCCCAGCCGATGGCGCTGCTTTTGCCGCCCCAGAAATAGTTCACCTTGCCGAGAAGTGAATAGGCTTTCTCCACCACAGCACGCCGCCGCTCGGAAATGTCCTTGGGCATGGCGGAAAGCATGGCGCGGATCTGCGCCTCGTCCAGACTGACTTCGCCGCCGTAGGTGCCGACCAACTCGGCAAGCATCTGTGCGTACTCCGGCTTCAGCACCTCGGTCAGTGCTTCGCGCTGGCTCTTGCTGAAATGATAGATGTCGGGCATTTCGGTCGCTTTTTTGTTTGTGATCGTGATATGGAGGATGGTTTCGGTGTCGTCCTCATGCTCGATGGTCTGTACATAGTAGCTGACGGTATTCATATCCCAGAACACCGTGCGGATAAGGTCGATACGCTCCTCGTCGATGGTGACAACATCAGTAGCATCGGCATCGGCCCCAGCCGTTTTGACTGCAAACACAGCGACAACATCTGTCCAGTTGGTGATGGAAAGGTCGCTGCCGCCATCCGGCTCTCGATGAATTACCACACTGTCCGTAGGGTTCTCAGCCTGTATCTGGTTGATTTTCGCAGAAAACTCACTGTTGATGAGCGCCACCGCCTGCGGCACAGACTGGGCATTGCTGTCATTGCCCGACCAGAACACACCGAAGGGTGTCCCGATGACCGCCGCCGCACCGCCGATGACCAAAATCATCGCAATGAGCGCACCGGCACCGCCCAGCAGTCCGACTGCCGCCCGTGCAACGGCCTGTCCTGCGCGAATGACTGCTTTCTTAACCCGCTCAAAGAGTTTTACTGTGCTTTTGGCGGTCTGCGCTGTCTTTTGCGCGGTTTCCTGCATAACCTGCTGCTGCACCCGCTGCTTGGCTCTTGCTGTGACCTGCGCCTGTGCCTTGGCCGCCTGCTGGCGCACAGCGGTATCCTGCCGTCCTGTGAATAACTGTTCGCGGAGCGGCTTTTTCTCTTTCGGCGCTGTCGCGGATGATTTTCGCCGTTTGGAGGTACGAGGCTGTTCAGTGTGTCTGGGCATATCAGCATTGAAGGATGGCAAATCCACTTGCTGCTCTATCGCAGCAATGTCCGCCTGCACCTGTGCGGCTTCATGCTTTTCGATGATAGTCGCAGTTTCTCGACGGCGTTCGGTCTGCCTCTTGGCCTGTGTCTGCCGGAATCTCTGCTTGGCACGGGTGACTTGCGGCGGTTCGGTTTGTGCCGTTGCAGAGGGTGAAGCGCTGTTGTCTTTGGGCTCGGCGGCGCTGAATTTGCGGTCGAATTGCCTTTGTGCAAGTGTCTTGCCGGAGCGGAACGCCGTGCGGCTGCTGATCTCCGCCGCACGCTGTTCCTTGGTCTGAAACCGTTCTATCGGCTCTTGATAAGGCGAAGTCTGTTCTTCCTCCGGCGTATCGTTCTTGCTCTTGAACTGCCGCCGAACAGCCTGCTCCCGCAGCACCTTTGCCGCCTGTTTGGGCAGAAAGGCGGTGGTCTGCCGGGTCTGAATATCCCGGTTTTTCGGACGTGTCCGTATCTCTTTCACAGCGATTCACCCGGCTTGGTCGTCATAAGGCGGTATAACGCCGTGTTGCGCGGGAACTGGTTGATGAACGGCACCTTTGCGCCGCCGACTTTGATAAGGCCATGCCCCGACTCCGCATTACTGATATAGGAAAGCTGTTCTTCCGAAATACGAAGCATTTTCACAAGCTCTTGCTGGTCGGTGGGAGCCTGCGACAGCATGAGCAGAAACTCGGAGTTCGCTAGCATATTCTTTGCTGTGGGAGAACGCAGACAATCGGTGACATTCTGTGTAATGCCGGTAGCGGCGGCGTTTTTCTTGCGGAAACGCTTCCAGCTTTCTTCGAGAAAGTTGCTGCTGTACTCATTGGCGAAGAACAGATAAATCTCATCAATGTAGATCCATGTGCGCCGTCCGCGCTTGTGGTTTTCAATGACGCGGTTCAAAATCGCGTCCAGCATGACCAACATACCCACGGTTTTCAGCTGACTGCCGAGATCAAAAATATCGAACAGCATAATGCGGTTGCTCATATCCACATTGGTCTGATAGGCGAATACATCCAGTGTGCCATCCACGAACAATTCCAGTGCCAGCGCGATGGACTGAGCCTGCGGCTCCGGCTGGCGCAGCAGTTCCTCACGGAAGTCTTTCAGCGTGGGTGGATTGCGGTAGTTCTTGATGTACTCGCGGTACACATTGCCCACGCACCGCCCAATGATGGAACGCTCTTTCGCGCCCACCGGCTCCGGCTTCATCAGCTGCTCGCACAGGGACATGACAAACTGGCTTTTCAAAATCAAAGGGTCATCCGCTTTACCTTCCTCCTCGCCGTAACCGCTGGTCATGTCCATCGCGTTGATGTGGTTAGGGCTGCCTGCTGAAATCTGCACAACCTCGCCGCCCAGTGCCCGCACCAGCGGTGCATACTCACGCTCCGGGTCAACGATGATAATATCGTCGTCGGTAGAAAGCGCGATAGAGGTGATCTCCTCCTTGGCCGCAAAGGACTTGCCCGAACCGGATACGCCCAGAATGAAGCCGTTGCTGTTCAAAAGCTGTCGGCGGTCGCAGACGATCAGATTGCGACTGGTGGCGTTCACACCGTAGTACACGCCGCCGCGATGTCGAATCTCCTGCGAGGAAAACGGCACCAGACCGGCGGCGCTCTCGGTGGTCAGTGTCCGCAAGGTGTCAATCCGCCGTAGGCCGTAAGGCAAAACGGTGTTCAGTGCATCCTCCTGCTGGTAGGTCAGCACGCTCATTTCACAGTTCTTGCCGCCCGCAATGCTACGGATGGTATCGGTGTCTGCGTCAAGCTGTGCCTTGCTGTCCGCCACATGAACAAGGGTCATCACGCACAGGGTCATGCGCTGATCGCGCATGGTCAGGTCGTCTATCATGGAACGCATTGTGTCCCGTGCGTCAGTAAGCTGCATGGGCGGAATGGCGGAAAAATTGTTGTTCTGGTTCTGCTTGTTCTGCCAACGGGTAATATCCGTTTCCACCGCAAGGGACTGGTTTTGAATTTCTTTCAGTGCCTTATCCGTGGGAATGGGCTGAATGTCGATGGACAAAATCAGATTGCGGTTGAGTTCGGTCAGTTCCTTTACAAAGCTGTCCTCCAGATAGGCAGGATAGTCCTTGAGGAACAGCACGCGGCCCACTTTGCTGTCCGAAAGCTCAAAGTAGTTAGAATGGAACTGGATACTGTCCGGGCAGATGGAGTCCTTGAACGAGTGGCCGCGCTTTGCTACGGTATCGAAGTCAAAGCGGAATGAATCCTCCTCACCGATGCGGAAAAAGTCATGCAGGATACCCAGCCGCTCCTTGTTGTCCAGTTCGTACAGCTTGGAGTTCAGCTTTTTCATGTTGGCGGACAAATCGCTGCCCACACGGGCAAAGAAGCCGCGCGCCTCCTCAATGCTGCGGCGCTCCACGGAAACCGTGATGTACCGCTCCTGCACGATGCCGTTGCCTTCGGCGGCTTTATCGAGCAGCATACGGTTGTATTCCTTACGGTAATCGTCGCGCCCGTCCTGCTTGGACGGTATGAGCATTTCTTTCTGAAATTCCAGCGGATTCAGCCGCTTGTTGACGATAGAGGTTTTCGTGATCGCGTCCGTCGGCAACGCCTTTTCCAGTGCACAATACTGGATGAGCATTTCCTTTTTATCTTCCTCGTCCGCTACGGCATAATTGATGTCGGTGAAACGCCAGCAGCGGCTGAACTTGCCGTCTACCTCCCAGATACCGTCCCGGTGGATACGGCGGATGGGAATAGACTGCTGGGCCGTCTTAGGCAGACGCACCGAAGCACGCTCTTTCTTTCGTCCGAATTTCTTCACTTGCGTTTCCTCACTTTCTTTTCTGGAATGTGCAGAAGTTGGTCATACAGGTTTTCGCTCTTATACAGCCGCCGTCCGGCACACAGGATATGGGTCTTGAACATCGCCCAAAGCAGCCGCTCAAAGGAAAGACCGTTGTATTTGAAAAATCCAGCGACCGCCAGCGGCGCGGCACAGAGCATACACAGCCAGCTTGCGTTTTCCTTTCCGATGGGGTCTTTGAGCAAAAAATAAGCTCCCACGGCAACTGCAACAGCGCCGAGGGAGCAGCCGAACTGTCTTACAGACAGTCCGAAAAAGATAGATTCGTGATAGTTTCGCACTTCACGATTGATACGGATTTCCATAGTCACCTCCAAGAAAAAGAGGAGTGCGTTTGCACTCCTCACAGGGTTTATTCGATTTGATGGTCACGGATTTTGCGGTAAAAGGTCACGAGCCAGCTTAGTGCCGTTACACCGAGAATAGCGAACAGGATACCATCCGCCAGCGCCGTGTGGTGGGCCGCCCAGTCCAGCCAGACGGTGTTGCCGAGGATCACATAAACCAGCGCAGGCCCCAGTCTCAGCTTGATGAGCAGCTTGAACCACAACGGGAGCAGCAGAAAAAATAAGATGGGGAAAATAATTTGTCTGAACATGGTCAGCACCTCCTTGATGGTACCAGTGTAACGCAGTCTGGGGTTTCGTGCAAAAAATCAGCTTTGCTGTTCTGATAAAATCATAGTAAAACTTCTGTCCGAAAAAACGGACAATTTACAGTGCCATCATCTCTTTCACAATGCGGTCTGCGCCCTTTACCAGCCCTACGAGTACCAGCATATTGAAGATGGTTTCCGCCAGATAGCTCCACACCATCGTCACCGCCGAAGCGTCCGGGTCTGCGATACCCGGTGCGCCGTCGCCGGTAAAGGCGGCAAATATCATGCAGGCCAGTACAACGACTGCGCCCTCCATGCACACGCCGAGGTAACTTTTGATAAAGGTGCGTCCAGTATTCGAGGTCACATCGCCTGCAAAGGTGGACAGTGGGATAGGCGCAAGCGCCGTGTACATATAGAGCCGAAAGAAACGGCTGTACGCGGTCATTATCATCACGAAAGACAGTGCCGTGATGAACACGCTGCCTAAAATCGTCACCAGCCACAGCGGGATACTCGCCAGAAAGCCTACCTCGTCAATGGCAGTCTTGATTTCCTCCGGGAGCGCCACAGACGCGCCCGTGAGATTTCCGAGATTGCCCGCCACCGTGCTGACGATACCGCCGCAGATGGTGAAAAGCGTGGTCATAATGTCCATGCCGTAGGTCACGGCAGTTTTCGCTGCCACGAAGCGAATAAAGTGCCGCAGCGCCTGTTCCGGTCTGCGAAAGTCCTGAAAATTCGCTGTGCTGCGGAAAATGCTGATAGCAAAGAACAAAATCAGCAGTCCATAGCCGATAGCCTGCAATGCGGTGTTGATGTTCTGGCACACCGCCCAAATTGCGCCGTTCTTAAAGTGCTGCGGTGTTTCGCTCACCAGCGACCATATCTCGGTCAGCTTCGAGTTCCATGTGGCAAAGGCACCCTCTAAGTTCTCTACGATCCAGTTATCGTCCAAATATATCACCTCCGAAAAGGACAGCCGCCTGCTTCACTGGGAACAGGCGGCTGTTGTAGTTCATGCAGTTTACTTCAAAATCAGGTCGAGGATTTCCTTTGCGAACGCGATGACCAGACCGCCGAAAAAGGTCAGAAAGCCGGTGCTGCGCTGCGAAGGGTCGTGGGACTGCAAGCTCAGACCGATCTGCACCACGCCCCAACCCAGCAGGATCACGCCGATGGCTTTGATGGCGGAAAAGACAAAGGTGGACAGGTTGTTGATGGCAGTCAGCGGATCTTCACCTGCGGCGAAAGCGGGCGTACAGACGGCGCAGGCCAGCACGCAGGTCAGCACAGCGGCGAAGTAACGCCGTTTTGCCTTGCGCGTCCGGTCGGTGGGGTTCAGAGTGGGTTTCTTCTTCATGTTCGGTTTCCTCCAAGATTTCAAGATTTTCGATGTTGATCTCATGCGGCAGGTCATTCTGCTCATAGCTGGGAATGTCGAACTTCTTTTGATAGGGCGGCTTGCCGCCGTCAGCGGTCAATCGGTAGTTCGGGTGCTTCTGTATGGGATATTTGTCGTCCATTACCGGGCGTTCACCGCGAATAAAGATGAGCGCCTTGCGGTTGTCCAGCATCCGCACCTCGTCCGGCATGAGCAGTTCGCGGCCTGCGTTCTGGTAGTTAGTGCTGCTGGAGCCGCTGCGTCCTTTCGTCACGCCGCGCGTGCGAGTGTCGATGGTGGCCTTGCCCAGCAGCTTAGAAATGTATTCGTGGGTGCTGGCCTCGTTGCCGCCCAGATAGAGCAGTGTGTCGCAGTTGCCGGTCACATTCTCCCAGCTGTCCTTGAACAGCTTCTTCAGCTGCGCCATGTTCTGAATGACGATATTGATGGAGATTTCACGGCTGCGGCAGGTTGCCAGCACGCGTTCAAAGTCCTCCGGCAGTGCGACATTGGCGAACTCGTCCATCAGCACGCGCACCGGAACCGGCAGTCTGCCGCCGTATTTATTGTCTGCGGCATGGTACAGTTCGCGGAATGCCTGCGAGTACATCAGACCCACAAGATAGTTGAAAGTGGTATCCTCATCGGGAATAACGGCGAAAATGACGCGCTTGCGGTCGCCCAGTGTGCCGAGCGACAGGTCATCGCGGCTGGTCAGGTGCGCCATTTCTTCCGTGTTGAACGCCGCCAGTCGGGTGGATGCAGATACCAGAATGGATTTTGCGGTTTTCGGTCCGGCCTGCTTGAACACCTTCCAGTTCTTCACTGCGATGTGATCCTCGTCCACACGCTCTAAATCGTCGAACAGCAGATCTACCGGACTGCGGTAGCTTTCGTCCTCCTCACGCGCTTCGGCGTTGATGACCATGTACATCAGCGTGCCGAAGTTGCGCTCGCTTTCCGGTGCTTCGTGGAACAGGTACAAAATCAGCGCCGAAAGGAACGCTGTTTCCGCCTTGTCCCAGAACGGGTCAGAGGTTTGCGACTTCTGCGGTGTGGTGTTCTGGATCAGTGTGTTGATAAGCCGAAAGGCGTCAATATCCGTGTGCAGGTAGGCAAACGGGTTGTAGCAGTCGGACTGCTTCATGTCGATGAGGTTGAAAATCGTCACCTCGTAGCCCACCTTCTCCAGCAGACCGCCCACAGCGCGGTAGGTTTCGCCCTTTGGGTCACATACGATGTAGGAACATTCCGCCTGCATGAGATTAGGCTTGATGAAAAAGCGTGTCTTGCCTGCGCCGGAGCCGCCAATCACCAGAATGTTTGCGTTCACTTGATGCTGCGGCGGCAGTGCCCGGACATTCATGCTGATACGGATATGCCTGGAAATGAGCAGATAGCGGTCGTGTTTCTTGCTGCGGAAGTGGGCGCATACCTCTTTCGGACGGCCCCAGTAGGCAGAGCCGTGTTCCTCACCCGGTCGGCGGTTGCCCTTTTCGGAGTAGTACCACGCCACGGCAAAGCCATAGAACGCCAGCGCAATCAGCACAAATTTCTTTGTGTATGGCGTAATGTGGATGGAAAACGGGGTTTCCAATGCAGCGGAAAAGGCGTTCAGCCATTCAAACAGCCCAAGACCTTCACCACAGCACCCACCGCCCAGCAGTGCCAGCCAGACCACGAAAACGGCAAGCGCCGCCCAAAGCAGGACGGCGCTTCCGTTGGAATCGCGCTTCACGGCTTAGTAGCCGGTCTTAGGCAGAGTAGTAACCCCCGGCTTGTAGACCGTTGTTACCCAGCGGTCTGTCGCCATGATCCACTGTCCGCCGTGCAGGCCGCCTACATCGGTGCGATTTGCAAACTGGTAACCGTTGTTCAGCCAGCTGTTTGTCCAGCAGAGAATATAGGGTGCATCCACCTGTGCAAAGCCAGCCTTGACCGTGCCGAAAGCGAACATGAAGTCGGTCACATACTCGTTGGAGGCCAGTCCCAGTGCCGCAGGCGAAGCATCTAGCGAATAGTTTTTCATGGTGGAGAGGTTGTCCGCCAGTGTGCGGTAGTCATGCAGATTGGTCTTGTAGACCACCTTGTAGCTGAGGCGCTGGTTCCATGTGCCGGTGATGATCTTCGTCAGACGCACCGCCGAGGTGGGCAGTGTGTCGCGCCAGTAGAAGCTGTTCAGCGGCACCGTAGAGTTGTTGGCGATGTTCTTGAAGTCGTAGCGGATGGTCTGGGACGGCGTGACCTGCTTGTAGCCGCGCTTGGTCACGGAAACATTAGTGTACACGCTCTGGTTCAGCACTTCCACGCGCACGATCTGGCCGGAGAATTCGATCTCCACCTCGATAGGCTGTGTGGTGGCGCTGTAAAATACCGGCGCTTTGGTTTCGCGGATGGTGTAGCGACCCAAAGGCAGGGTGTCCGTGGTTGCAATGCCGTTCTTATTGGTCACAACGGTGTTCACCAGATTGCCTGCACGGTCGTAGACCTCAAAGGTTGCACCAGGCAGCGGTGTTCCAGCGGCGAAAGCGTTGTATGGGTTATCGTCTGCGGATTTCTTGGTGATTTGGATTTGTCCCATCGTTGGCGTGTTCTTCCATGTGATAGTGGAAGTCGCGCCGTATTCCACATAGAAGGTTTTGACTGTGGTATCCAGCACATAACCGTCCGCCGCCTGGATTTCCCGCACCAGATACTTGCCGTCCGTCAGCGTCTTGTCGATATAGACATAGCCGTTCTGGTCGGATGTGTACTGGCCGATAGGGTTGCCCTTGCTGTCCGAAACGAGGAAGGTCACGCCGTAAATGCCCTTGCCGGTCACGCTGTCGATCTTGTGGATGAGCATGGAGCTGGCCTGCGTGTTTTCAACGGTCAGCGAGGTCGTCCTACCAGCCTTTACCTCAAAATTGTGGGGCGTGCTGTCCAGCAGATACCCCTTTGCGGCTTTGATCTCGGTGGCGGTGTACCAGCCGTCCGCAAGCTGCGGGAGCGTGATAATGCCGTTGCTGTCCGTGGTATAAGTGCCGATGCGCTCACCATTCATCTTGGCGATCTCAAACTGCACACCCTTGATGCGCTTGCCGCTGTCCGCGTCCACCTTGATGATCTGACCGCCGCCGATGGGCGTGTTGGTAAAGGTCAGCGTCTGCGTGTCGTTGCGGTCGACCTTAACGGTCTGCGAGGAGTTGTCCAGCACATAGCCGTCCGGCGCTTTGACCTCCGTTACTACATAGGTATCCGGTTTGAGGTTGACCAACTTGATCTGGCCGTTGCTGTCCGTGGTGTAAATGCCATTAGAAGTGACCGTGCCGCCGTAGTTTCCGACAAACGAACCATCTGAGGTCGTGATCTTGAACTGTGCGCCGGGAAGTGGCTGCTTGGTCACGCTGTCGATCTTGTCGATGATAAGATCGCCGTGTTTGCCGTTGGAAAACTCCACCGTCACCACATCCTGCTCCTTACCGGAGAGATAGACGGTCTGCGGCGTGTCGTCGATCTCATAGCCTGTGGGGGCTTTCGTTTCCTCAACGACATAGGTTCCGGCCTTCAGCCCGGTGATCACGATGGTTCCATTGGCCGAGGTGGTGTATTCTCCGATGACCGAGCCGCCGGTGCCGGAGGTTCCGCCCAGATAGCGCACACGGAACTTTGCGCCTTGCAGCATGGTGCCTCTGTCTGCGTCCACCTTTTTGATGATGAGCGCTGAAAGAGGCGTGTTTTCAAAGGTCAGCACTTTGCCGGTGCCTGCCTGAATGAAGCAGTCCTGCGTGGCCGGGTCTTTGATGGCGTAGCCCGCAGCCGGTTCCACTTCGGTCACACGATACCAGCCGTCGCGCAGCTTGCTGAGTTTGATCTGACCGTTTTCATCGGTGAAATAGGTGCCGAGGTCGTTCAGTTCTCCAGTGAAGCTGTTGTTGCTGGCATAGGTGATGTGAAACTTTGCGCCCTTGATAGGGTCTTTCGTAATGCTGTCCACCTTGTCGATGGTCAGGGTAGGTTTGGGATAATTGCGGAAACGCACCGTACCCGTTTTATTGGGAACGAGGGTGATGGTCTGGGGTTCGCTGTCCAGCAGATAACCATCCGGCACACTGGTTTCACGCACCACATACACACCGGGGTCAAGGGCGGTGAGCAGAGCCTCGCCGTTGGCGTCGGTCTTGACGGTGGTGAGCGTGCTGCTGTCTGCCTTATTTACGGTGAAGGTCACACTGGCCAGCGGTGCGCCCGTCACAGCGTCAGTCTTTACGATTTTGAGATTGGGCTTCTTCTCGTTGTTCACCACCAGCGTGCTGTCCTTGCCGGGGAACAGTTCCACATGGTATTCCGTGTCGTTCAGCACATAGCCGCTGGGCGCTGCGATCTCCTTGACCGAGTACACGCCGGGTTCCAAATCAGAGATGGAGATGCGCCCGTTGGTGTCGGTCACGCGGTCGAGGTAGTGGCTGCCGTCCTCGATCTTTGCGATCCTAAAGGTTGCACCGGCAAGATAGCTGTCGTTCTCCGCGTCATATTTCACCACGGACAGGACCGGCTTTTCCGTGTTGGTGAACACGAAACGAGCATTTTCTCCGGCATTGATCTGGATGATACGCTTGTCATCATCCATCAGATAGCCATTCGGCGCGGTGATCTCCTCCACGGTGTACGCGCCCTGCTCCAGTGCAGTCAGGTCGATCTCGCCGTTTTTGTCGGTCACATACTCCTTGGAGAAAGTGCCGCCTACCAGAGAAATACGGAACTGAACATTGGCCAGCGGCTCCATCGTGCGGCTGTCCACCTTGGCGATGTGGATACCGGGCTTGACAGTGTTGAAGAAAGTCAGCGTTTTGATACCGCCGCCTGCGGTCAATTCGATCTGCTGCGGCGTGCTGTCCAGCACATAGCCTGCACTGGTGGAAACCTCTTTCACCAGATAGGTTCCCGGCTGGAGGTCGGTCAGGCGGATCTGTCCCATCTCGTCCGTGGAGAACGAGCCGATGAGGACAGTATCGCGGGTAACTTCAAAGGTCACATCGGGCAGAACTTCGTGGGTCTGCTCATCGTACTTGGTGATGATAAGACCCGGTTTGGCCTGATTTTTCAGCACAAAGCTGGTTTCCGTGCCGGAAGTCACATTCACGGTGTAGGTCTGGTCGTCCTTGACATAGCCGCCGGGGTCAGACACCTCGCGCACCTGATATGCACTGGGTTTTAGCTTGTCGAAGTACACGCTGCCGCCGAGGTCGGTGGTGCCGGTCTGGGTGATGCCGCTTTCGATGTGCTTGATCTCCACAGTCGCACCGGCAAGAGATGCGCCGCTGTCCGCATCGATCTTGTCCACGCGCAAATTGCCGTAAGGTGCATTTTCAAAGGTAACAGTCGCAGTATTTCCATAGTCCACGGAAACGGTCTTGGTGGTTTCCGTGCCCAGCAGGTGCCACTTGGGAGCCGTTTTCTCCGTAATGACATACTGACCGGAAAGGGTCAGCGGAATAATGATCTTGCCGCTGGTATCCGTAACAAAGCTGCCGAGGACCGTCCCATCCGGTGCCTTTACCTCGAAAGATGCGCCGGAAAGGGGCGTATTCGTTCCGGTTTCCACCTTGTTGATGATAAGTGTGGTTTCAGTGGGCGTTTCTGGCTCATCCGGGGTATCGGACGGCGTAGAAGAATAGCGGCTGAAGGTAGACTGGCGGATTTCCGTCGTAGGATCGGTGTCGCACATATACCGCTGCAAGGTGCCGTATTTACTGGTTTCCGCGCACAGGGCATAGTAAATGGCGTATTTGTAGACATTGGCGTGCAGTGACATCTGCACCGCGCCGGTCTGGTCGCTTACGCTGTCCTTGGGGTACAGCACCTTGAACTGACCGGCATAGCTGGCACCATTGGGCGAGGTCCTGATCTTAGTGATGTCGTTGTTGTTCATGTCTACGATGCGGGTGCCCTCCGGCACTTCATCCGGCATGGTGAATCCGATGTCGATGTCATAGTCGCAAACCCATGTTTCCGAATCCGCTGTGAACACCTGCTGCAAGTATTCCTTGCCGTCTATGGTGACGGGATAGGCCGAATCTTTATCGGCTGTCACTGTGATAGTAGGCTGCGGCACACGGTTCCACCAGATACCGCGCTTGTAGATGTCCTTTGCCGCCGCCAGCAGTTTTTCGCCGCGTTCCTTCTCCACACCGGACAGGGATGGGTTGACCTTCAACCGGTCAATGCTCCAGCCGTCGATGAGATAGCACCAGAGCGCCATCTTCGTGGCGTAGTACGCCTGATACTTATTGTCCAGCTTAAGTTCAGACAGACCACGATGGGGGTAGCCATTGGCGATGATGCCGACGATCTTCGGGTCGTTGCTGGCCTCGTTTGCAATATATTTGATGCTCGTGCCTGGACTGACCGACTGCGGCACACCCTTTGTTGTAGGGTTGATGCAGTAGGCCGGGATTTCCTTGATCGCGCCGCTGGTCGACTTAAAGTTGAAGTAAGTGTAGGACTGGGAACGGACAGCGCCGTTCATGCTGAGGTAGGACATTTTATAGCCGCCGTTGGTGATATTCACCTCGCCTAGCGCACCGCCGATGGTGCTGCTGGCCGCCGATGCGAAGCCCGTGCAAAGGCTCAGCATCGTTGCGATGCACAGAAGCATCGCTATCATTCTTTTTCGCATAAATACCTCCTGAAAACAGTAGCAGCACAAACCATTTTTCAGGTTTGTGCCGCTGTAAAGTGATTCACATCGATATTATTTTTGCCGAGCCTGTACACACCAGCGGTAGTCCGGCTGGTTCATTACGCAGGTCACCAGCGTTACCATGTTCTCATCGGACGGATTCAGTACACTCACATCATTCACAGATACCTTTCGCACCGAATAGACGGAATATCTGCGTGTTCCGAGTGTGGTGGTCAGCGTGATGGTGTCACCATTTTTCAGCGTGTGTATCTTGCCAAAATGGTTGTTTACGCCGCGATTATGTCCAGCGAAAGCCACATTGCCGTCCCAGATAGAAGTTTCGGTAAAATGGCCTGCGCCTTTTCTCATTGCGGTGCTATCCGTCCCCTGATAGATTTTGGCGCTCAGTCCAATGGCAGGCGCGGAGAGCGTGCCGAGGGAACCATCCTTGTAATACAGGCTGCTGGTCACAGTGGTATAACCGCTGCTCCAAGTAGTGCCGCTGTTCGAGGGCGTTTCTGCGGCAGGCGGCATGACCGTAGCAGTGCCAGTAGTGCCGCTACTTGCCGTGCCGCTTTCCAGATACCCACCGGTCAGCAGATTGGGTGTCAGCCGCTCACCAGAACCGGGCATATCTGCCATCGGACTGCCAAATGCAGGCGGAATATAGGCGGCGTTCTTGCTCACATCAGTTTCAAAGATATTTGTTCCCCCAACCACCGTCACCGGCTCGATGCTGGTGGACTTACCAAAGCTGCCTGCCGGAGCATCGGCTTCTGTGTACTCAAGAGCTAACGCCGGGGTAATGCTCATCGCTGTCGCTGCCACCAGCGTCAGTCCCAGCATCCTTGCTGCTTTTGACAACCTTGTAATCTGCGTCATAGATCGTTTCATCCTCGTTCTGTCCTTTCTTTCTGTTCTTGATTTTGGCTGCGATAAAACCTGCCAGGCAGAGCAGGACCAGTCCTCCCGGAATGGCTAGATACCGCCAGTCCATCGTCTGAACTTCGGGGGCTTCCACCTCCGGCACGACAAGCGGTGTTCCGTGAAAAACCGCCACATACTGCACCTTATCCAGTGATACCTTCTCCACCTCGCCGCTGTATTGCGCCGTGACCGTGTAGCCGGTCACATTGCGGCTGGACGCTGTTCCCGTGTAGGTGACGATGGCGGAAAATCGGTTGCCGATGGTATCATCGTCCACATTTTCCGTATTATCCGTCTGCCAGTCCACAGTCGAGAAGTTCAGTGTACGCCCGTTTTCCGTCGTAGTCTTAGGGACATACTCCAAGTCCATGCTGCTGAGATTGGGGTAGGTTCGTGTGGCCGAAACTGTCCACGAATTGTTCTTGTAGCCAGCGGGTTCTACGGTAATCGTGCTGGTATCCAGTTTGAGTGTGCCAGTGAAACCGTCCTCAGTCGTGATTTCTTTGGTGTCCGCAAGCAAAGGGAGAATGGCCGTCAGTTCCTTGCTGCCACTGTTGACCGTAACAGTTTCGGTGTATGCTTTGCTCTGCTGTTCGGGCAGCTCTTGCCGGAGCATATCCGTAAGGACAAACGAATAGCCGTCCTGCTCAAAACCTTGCTTCACCTGTGCGGACGGTTCCTGATTTACCTGCATCTCATAGGTTTTTCGGACTTCAAAGATGCCGTTATAGAGGTTATAGCTGACTTGTGATGGGTATTCTGCTGCAAACGCAGTAGTCGTGCTGAGCAGCAGCAACACCGCAAGAATCGTGATTGTTTTCTTCATCTCTCTTTTTCCTTTCCGGGCAGAGGCGGCGTCTGCCGTTCCTGCCGCTTATATTGCCGTATCCGTGCGATAACAGACAGCGGTTCTTCAATCTCCGCTTTCTCTTGCTTCCAGCCAGTCCCGCGCTCGGCGGATCTGTTCTCTTGCAGAACACGGGACTCGGCTTTTTTTAACGGCTCGTCCTCCGATTTTGCACGCTCCGGCGCGGCATAGTGCAGGCGCTCGAAAATACGGTTCAGCTTGGACACATCCTCGGCTTTCGCCAGGATGTCCACATGACCGTTTCCGTTTGCGCCGTCTTTGATGACGCTGAACAGAACGCCGTATTTCTTCGCTTCCTGCTTGAAAATGGCTAAGTCCGGTTCTTTCAGGTCAAACACCCGCAGCTCCTTACCGCTGCGAAGCAGGGCGTTCATGTGGGTCTTGCCGCGCAGTTTCTGGTTCTCGCTCGCCAGTGCCAGACACAGAGCCGCAAGGTTCTTCGCACCCAGCGCCGCCAACTTTGCCGCCGCTTCGGAAATCTGGATGGCTTCGCGCGTCATCTGCTCGGCGGCTTCGCTGCCTTGACTCATGGTATCGTTCCTCCTTCTGTATCAATGTAGCTTCGTGAACACGGGTCTGCACCCGTTCTGCGTCCGCTTCGATCTGCGCGCAGAGCCGCAGTTCTCGGCGGAGCGACTTGATCTGGGCGGTGCGCGTGCTGATCTCCTGCGACAGCACTTGTTTTTGTGTTTCATCGGCGCGCCTTCTTTCTTCATAAAGTGGTTTTCGCTCAAGCAGCGCGACTTCAAGCCGCTCTGTGAGGGTGTGTTTCGTGTTTTGCAGGTCTGAGGCGGTGTCGATATGGTGTTCGCACAGAAACCGGTGCTGCTTCAGGTATTGCTCAAACCGTATCGTGTCCTCCCAAAGATACCGGCTGACCTTTTTCGATCCGCGTCCCTTGACCGCCCCGCGCAGCAGGTAGACATAGCGGAAATACAATGCACGGAAGCCATGTGCTTTGGGGTACTTCTTCAAGTTGCCGTTACAGACATAGCGGCGCGGTACAGGCGGCTTTTTCGGTTTGCTCCAGCAATGCTGCGACAAAATGCGCTGCTCGATGGCGGCATCGGTGTAGTTTTCGCCCAGACTATCCAGCCGGATGAAGCCCTTTCCGTAGGGCGGTTTGACAGCGGTGTGTTTTCGGTTCCCAGCGTGAATTTGATAACCGGCTTTTCGCAGACCGTCCAGAAAGGTCGTAAAGTTGAGCGATTGCCCGACTATATCATCAATGTCCCGGCGTATCTGCTCCCGGATGGTAGGCTGTTTGGACTTCGCCGCCTGCCATTCCTGATGGCTTTTTCCTTTGCCTTTCGGCTCGATGATTGACAAACCGTATTCGCGGCACAAGTCATCTGACACCTTCTGAATCTCCTGAAAGTAGGTTTTCATATTGCAGCGTAGTTTCCTGCCGTCCAGAAAGGACACGGAATTGACCGCTATGTGGTTGTGCAGATGGTGTTTATCGAGGTGGGTGCCAACGACTATCTCGAACCGCTCTCCGAACAGCCGTCGCGCAAACTCTACACCGATGGCGTGGGTCTGCTCCGGGGTAATCTCACCCGGCTGAAAGGATTGGATAATGTGATAGCCCTGTATGCCGCCGGTCTTGTTGTAACGCCGCTTGGTGCGTTCCATATCCCGTGCGGCATTTTCGACGCTCACGCAGTTTAGACAGCTTTCAAACAGCCGCTTCTCGGTTTTGTCCGGGTTGACGGCGTATTCGATCATGCCGGAAAGGGAGGTCTTTTCTTCGTTTGCGGCGTATTGAACGGTTTTCTCAAATCGGCTTCGTATGGCGAACACTTTGGTAATCGCCATGTCAGAACGCCTTGAGTTTTTCCCAGATCTGCGACTGCATATCTGCGATGAGGCGCAGAGTTTCCTCCGTCACCGGCTCGCCGGAGTTGACGCGCTTGGTGATCTGATTGATGTTGTTGGCAATGCCGGAGGTCTGCCGCAGCAGCTCCGCCCACTCCTCTTTGGGACGCGGTTGCATCCGCACGCCGAGAATGACATTGCGGACAAACGGCTCGATCTTAAGTCCAGCCAGCTCTGCCTGCTCCAGCAGGTGGCCACGTTCTGCGTCCGTCAGACGGACGGTGATTTTTCGTTCTCTCAGTTTCATGTTTTCCTCCTATCGGGATTGTAATAAATCGGGGTTTCAGGGCGCTCCCTGACAAGCCGCACTGTTCGGTTACGAACGGCGTATTCCGCAAAATGCTGTCATTTTGCTATGCTTGCAAGGAAATTCGGAGCGGACAGAGCCGCACCGAATTTCAAGCCGCCTGCGGCTTACCGTTCCGGCTCGTTTCTCGCCCTCGGTCGCGGAGAGATGCCTTTCTGACGCATGAGCCATTCATTGTAGTCCTTGCCATCAGCGGGCAGTTCCACCGATACGGGCAGGTTAGTAATTGCCTGCGAGATAGCACTGGCCGCGCCGCGGCCTACCGCGTCGTTATCCAGCCGCAGCACAATTTCGCAAACATCGGCATGAGCGTTCAGATAGCCTTGCAGTGCTACCGGGACTTTGGGAACTTCGTTGGGAGTGGATTTGTAAACGCCGCCGAGAGAAAGAACGGACTCCTGCCGCCAGTCCGCACCCTGCATTTTTACCTGTGTGAGATAGGAGATCGCGTCAATGGCACACTCGAACACATTCAGTTTTCCATTGCCTTTTCCGGTGATGGAAAAGCAGAATTGCTTGCTGCTGCCGGTCACATCTCGCTTGAAGCCGTTGCCGGAGAGTGTTCCGCGCAGTGTAGCGTACCGTGGTGTTTTGCCGTCATAGCCGACGAAGACAGCGTTGTGATAGTCGGCGGCTTCATACAGAAGTCCATGCTGAAAGCAGTAGTCGAGTATCGCCATGTCAATGCCGCGTGAAAGCAGATAGGCGGTCACACGCTTGTTGTTCTGGAAACGTACCGGCAGAAGAAATTCTGCTTTCGGCGTTTCTTTCTGTTTGACGGGCGCAGACTGCACTTCGCGAGCATCAAAAAAGCCGCACTGCTCATTGACAAGCTGTACGGCATCGGGAAATTTCATATTTTCGACTTTGATCAGATACTCCAGCGCGTTGACACCACCCATTTTATCGTGGGACCACCAGCACCATTTTCCGTTGGAGATTTTCAGACTGTCGTGGCTACGGAGCTTGTACGCTCCGGGACCGGTGGGAATGAGTTCATCCGGCTTGTATCGCCGGAGAAAGGTCAGCAGGTCAGGCTGACGGGCGCGCTCGATCTGCGCTTTGGTTGCATAAGGCATGGGTAAACCTCCTATCTTTCTCGTTCTGCTTTGGTTCGCACAATATAATCCTCCACACTGTACCGCTTCATATAGGCGTTTTCACTGGGCGCACGGCTGTTCAGGTCGATTCCCTTTAGCCTGTAGTCATCCGGGTCAAGAACTTGTTCCACCGGAATAAAACACAGCTTTGCCGGAGATTTCAGATTGCCGTTAAATACGCCGACCGGCGTATGGAAACAGCGGTCGCCGCATACCCAGAGAAGTTTCACACCTTTCGGCACTTCACCAAACGGGCGTTTTAGGATGACAACGGACATCGGTTCAGCACCCATCGTGCGGTAATAATCCGTTCTGGCTGTCTTTTCGTAGGCACGGATCAGATTAGAAAAACACATCTGCGGCTGTACATACAGCCAGCTTTCTTGATACCCCATCTCGTCACCTCTCCGGCTCATCGTGCTTCGGTGCGGTTTTTTTCTTGTCACGCTCCTGCTCAATCAGCAATTCATAAGCATAGTTTACCAGGCAGGGATGCGCGTTCGTGTGGAACTCCGAAAACGGGTCATGTTCCGGCGTAATGTGATAGTCCGTTTTGGCGGCTTCACGCTTGGATGCAGCAGAGTACCGTCCGTCCCAGTCGGCGCACTGCACCGTGTATCCAAGAAGAAATTTACAGCGGTCATGTCCAAATTCCTGTGTCCACTCCTGCACGAACTCGCGCATCCTACGCGCTTCGTTGGCATCGCTGATATTCTCTGTGAAAGCGTCGATACACGCACGGTCACGTTTTCGGTTGGCACGATAGAGATGTACCTCGCCCTTTTCGCGTGCTTCCGAGTACGAGCCTTCGTAACGGAACACAGACGGGTCAGCGTACAGTTTCTCTGCCCGATGTTGCAGGCGAGTGTCGAGATAGCTCTGTACAGAGTCGCGCAGCTCCTCCATGTGCCTGTCCTCCACAGGCAGCCATTCCTCATACATCACTTGCAGAGGATGCTCCAGTTCGTTCAGCACATTGAGTTCCGCTGGCGTAAACTCCGCACTTTCCAAAATCATCAGTAAGTCCTGCTTATTCACGATTTGATAGGCACTGTTGATAATCTCCTGCGGCGGTTTGGTTTTCATATCCTCCAGATAGGTGTTCAGTTCGGTCAGCGCCTTGTCATAAAGCATCTGGGCGCGTTCTTCGGTCGTATTCATCGTTCAAGTTCCTCCTTGCGTTTGCATTTTTCTTCCTGCACCGGTTCTGGCGCTTTATTATCCATGTTCAGCAGGGCGTTCAGTTCCTCCAGCCGTGCCGTTTTGGTGGTCAGCTCTGCCTCGCGGGGAAATGGCTTTTGTACCTCTGCCTTTGCGGTTTCCAGCTGCGTTTGCAGGTTAGAAAACTGCTCCCGGCAAGCCTGCTCCTTGATGGGCAGTCCCTCCAGTGCATTGTCCATGCGCTGCAAATTGCCGAATACATCGGTTCCCAGTGTGACCGTATGCCGAAGCTGCCCGATCATGGTCAGGCGGTACTCCCGCGCGAAGGTATCAAAGGCCAGCTCCAGCGTCAGGCCGCGATAGCTGCCGATCTGTGTCGCCTCCGGGGAGAGCATCGTTTGGCACATGGTCAGCAGCGCCGCGCCCGCCTCCTTCTTGTCGGCATGGGTGACACCCGCCAGTGTGAGCGGAGAGAAACCGTCCGCGTTTGGGTGGGTGTTCTCTTTGATCGTGGCAATATCCGCGCCATACCCGGCAATTCGCGCCTGCGTTTCCGCGATTTGCTTCGGAAAGCCCTTGCTGATGGCGTCCTCCAGCGCGTATTTCTGAGAAAGGTGGTTGGCTTTCAGCAGCTTCAGCTTGGACACCTCAATGTCCAGATCCATCTTTTCCTTGATCATGGGGTTGCCACTGGCCAGCGCCTTGATCTCGGCATAAGAAAGCGCCTGCTCATCCACATCTTCGGCGGAGCGAACAGGCGATTTACTGGTCATGATTTGGCTGATAAACTTCTGCTTGCTCTCCACAAGCTGGTAAAGATATGCGTCGAAGGTGCCCTCAGTGACATAGCTGTAAATGTCCACCTCCGGGTTTTCGTTGCCCTGCCGGATAATGCGCCCCTCCCGCTGCTGAAGGTCGGACGGACGCCACGGACAATCCAGATGGTGCAGGGCGATGAGCTTTTGCTGACAGTTGGTGCCAGCGCCCATGCGCTGGGTGCTGCCCAACAGAATACGCACCTGACCGCTCCGCACTTTGCCGAACAGGTCTTTCTTCTGTACCTCGCTTTTGGCGTTGTGGATAAAGGCGATCTCGTTTTCGGGAATACCCAATTCCAGCAGCTTCGCGCGAATATCATCATAAACGCTGAAGGTGCCGTCATCCTTTGGGGTGGAGAGGTCGCAAAAAATCATTTGGGTGGAACGCTTGTCCGCGGTGCGCTGCCATATCTCAAACACATTTTCCGCGCACTTGGCGGCTTTGCTGTTGGGGTCGCTGGGGAGCATGGGGTTGACCAGCCGCTGATCCAGTGCCAGCTTGCGGCCATCGTTGGTGATGAGCAGCATATTGTCCTCGGTGCTGTCTACCATTCTGTTGCGGACTTTTTCAGCACGCTCCGCCAGCGATGCCACGATCTCTTTCTGGTACTCCGATGGTTTCAGGGCGATGTTGTGGTAATGCGCCTCCGGCACCGGCAGCTTGAGCATATCCGCCGTCTGGATGTCCGCCACATTTTTGAATACGCTCATCAGCTCCGGCAGGTTATAGAACTTGGCAAAGCGCGTTTTGGCGCGGTAGCCGGTGCCTTCCGGGGACAACTCAATGGCGGTGACGGTCTCTCCGTAGTTCGCCGCCCAGCTATCGAAATGCTGCAAGCCCTGCTCCTCCAATGCCGACATCTGCAAGTAACGCTGGATGGTGTAAAGCTCCACCATGCTGTTGGAAATGGGGGTGCCGGTGGCAAAGACAATGCCGCGCCCTCCGGTGATCTCGTCGAGGTAGCGGCACTTCATAAAGAGGTCTGAGCTTTTCTGCGCCTCGGTCTGGGCAATACCGCCCACATTCCGCATTTTCGTGTACAAAAAAAGGTTCTTAAAATAGTGTGACTCATCAATGAAGATACGGTCAACACCCAATTCCTCAAAGGTGACCACATCGTCCTTGCGGCTTTGGTCATTCAGCTTGTCGATCTTGGCTTGCAGGCCCTTTTGGGTTTTCATCATCTGTTTGATCGTGAAATTCTCTGCTTTTTCTCGCTTGGCTTCGGAAATACCCATCATGATTTCGTCGATCTGCTGTTCCAGAATGGCCCGCTGGCGCTCTACACTCATGGGGATCTTCTCAAATTGGCTATGCCCGATGATAACGGCATCGTAGTCGCCGGTAGCGATCCGTCCACAGAATTTCTTGCGGTTCTTGGTTTCAAAATCCTTACGGGTAGCGACAAGGATGTTCGCTGCCGGATAGAGCTGCAAAAACTCAGTGGCCCACTGCTCTGTCAGGTGGTTGGGCACCACAAAGAGAGATTTTTGACACAGGCCCAGCCGCTTTGACTCCATCGCCGCCGCGACCATTTCAAATGTCTTGCCGGCACCGACAACGTGTGCCAACAGCGTATTTCCACCGTAGAGAATGTGGGCGATGGCGTTGACCTGGTGCTTGCGGAGCGTGATCTCCGGGTTCATGCCTGAAAAGCTGATGTGACTGCCATCATACTCACGGGGACGGTTGCTGTTGAACAGAATATTATAGGTCTTACAGATGGCTTCGCGCCGGTCAGGGTCTTTCCAGATCCACTCAGCAAAAGCGTCTTTAATGAGTTCCTGCTTGCTCTGGGCGATGGCCGTCTCTTTCTTGTTCAGAACGGCAATTCTGCGCCCTTCCTCATCGTATTGGTAATCAAAAATGCGGACATCCTTCAGGTTAAGTGTCGTTTCGATAATCTCATAGGCGTTGATGCGCTGTGTGCCGTAGGTACTGATGGCCTTCACATTGCCGCGATCCTTGCTCTTGCCCTCGATGCGCCACTCACCGGTGATACCGGAATAGTGGACCTTTATGCTCCATTGCGCGCTGCGGGGTGTCCCCAGCGTTTCAAAAATAAATCGGCGCACATATTCGGTTTCCAGCCATGTAGCGCCCAGCCGGACAGAGATCTCGCTGGCAGTGAGGTCAGTGGGCTGCACCTGCGCGAGTGCATCGGCGTTGATCTGATACTGCGGGTCCTGCTCCGCCTTGCCTTGGGCAACCGCCCATTTCTGACGCACATTACCGGAGAGGTATTCATCTGCAGACAGGTATTTCTCATGCCCATCGTTTTCGCCGGTGTAAGCGGGGTTCAGGAACACCACGCCGGTCAACTCAGAAAACAGCGTTTCCTCGTCCTTGCCGGTGAGCCTGCCCATATAGTCCATATCCACATGAGCCTTTTCGCCAATGGACAGCGCCAGCGCCTCCACTGCCGTGTCTACCTTTTCAGCGGGCTTGTGGCTGCGGATGGTGCGCTTGGTGAACAGGTCCGCCTTCCGTTTCAGGTTCCGATCCTCGTCCAGAATCTCCAGTGAACAGAGCAGAAAATAGGAACTGTCCTGGTCAAACGCGATGGCGTTGCCGCGGGAATTGATGAGTCCATATTTCCGGGTGAAGGCATCGTAGAGGGCATTCAGCTTTGCTTGCTGCGCCTTGATTTCTTCATCGGGATAGTCCTCGGTCTGGTATTCCAACAGCGTCCGCACACAGTCCCGCAGCTCGATCATGCCGCGGATTCTGCTCTCTGCCGTCTTGGATACTTCCACCGGGTTCATGCGGCTGTTTTCCCGGTAGTAGATCTGGCCCGCTACCAGCGTATAGGAATAATTGCGGACAGCGGGATCGGCCTCAATAGAATGATCCTCGCCCTCCAGTTCATCCTCCCGGTCATAAGCGGTGATCTCACCATGGACATTCTGAATGGCTTCCGCCAGCAGTGCTTCCAACGGCTGCTCCGGGTACGGCTCGCAGGTAGGCGTGGGGCCGAACGGCCCGGCCACCATCTTCATCTCGCCCAGCACCATGTCGGGGTGGTCGATGAAGTAGCTGTTCATCTGGATGCCGTTTTCATCGGTGGCAAGATGTACCCATTCGGGTTCTATATCCACCATTCGTTCCCGCTTTTGGAGGAACAGAATGTCTGAAACCACCTCGGTGCCCGCCGCGGCCTTGAACGCATTGTTGGGCAGGCGAATCGCCCCCAGCAGCTCCGCACGCTGCGCGATGTATTTTCGCGCGCTGGCGGTGCGCTTGTCCATGGTGTAGCTGGAGGTCACAACGGCGATAACGCCGCCCGGTCTGACCTGATCCAGCGCCTTGGCGATGAAATACTCGTGGATAGGGAAATTCAGCCAGTCATAGCGTTTATCTGCTACATGAAACTGGCCGAAGGGGACATTGCCAATGGCAACATCGAAAAAGTTATCCGGGAAGGCAGTTTTCTCATAGCCCTGCACCGCGATACTGCTGCGCTGATAAAGCTGGCAGGCGATGCGTCCGGAGAGATCGTCCAGCTCCACGCCGTAGAGCTTGCTGCCGCTCATGCTTTCCGGCAGCATACCGAGGAAATTGCCGATGCCGCAGGCGGGTTCCAGAATGTTGCCCTGCGTGAAGCCCATCTGCCCCAAGGCGGCATAGATGCCGCGGATGACCACAGGCGGCGTGTAGAACGCCGTAAGCGTGGATTCACGGGCGGCGGCGTATTCGGCATCGGTAAGCAGTTCTTTCAGTTCAGCGTAACGAGGATTTTTCTCGTCAAAGAAGTCCGCCAAACCGCCCCAGCCCACATACTGTGCCAGCACCGCCTGTTCCTCCGCTGTGGCGGCTCGGTTCTCCGCCTCCACCGCTTTCAGGGTACGGATTGCGTCCAGATTGCGCTGAAAACGCTCCAGCGGCGCGCCCTCTCCGATGTGGTCATCGGTGATGCGGTAGTTCCGGCCATCCGCGTCCAGCGGATAGGCAAGCGCGTTTTGCTTTTTCTTTTTCGGCGGGGTGAGTACCGCAGGCGGCTCGTCCGTCTGCGGTGCCGCGGTTTCCCGCACCATGTCCGGCTGCTCCATGTGAGCGCGGACATAGTCGAGGGATTCCTTTCGGAAGATGGGAAATCCCGTCCCGCCTTCAAAGGTCACATCCCGAAGGGATACCTTTTGCGTATGATCGTCTACGCTGTCCACTTCAAACTGCCGCCCATCTATGGTCAGACGTGTGCCGATGGAAATATCGCCAACGGAAGTGCCTGTGTCTGTCTCCAGTTGCGTCGGCTCCTGCGAGACCGTTCCCACTGTATCAGGTGTGGTCTGCGCTGATGCGGTTTGCTCCGCCGCTTTTACAAGCTGTGCGTCATGCCGGTGATTGAACAGGCTGAAAGTGCCGTCCACATATTCGGAAAGCTGCTCCTTTGCGCGCCGAACGGAGCCATAATAGCGATCATCCTCCGGCAAGCCGTCCAGCCGGGAAGTCAGCGCCGCCAGCATATCCGCAGCTTTGGCCTTGTCCTGAAGCTGCTTTTCAATGATGGGAACGGCATCATAGAAGTCTGTGTTTTTCGGATAGGGGCGCGGAATTTCATCCGGGGCATTATAGAAACCGTTGTAGACGATTCGAGCCAACCGCCCACGCTCATATTCCGGGATTTTGGCGATAGCGTCCTCACCGGGGAAGCGTTTCTGCGTGATCAGGCGCTCATACTCCTTGACCACATTGGGGATGGTTAGATGGACGGTATCATATTTTTTGAATCCGTAGTCCCGCACATATTCCAATCCCTTATGGGTCTTGCTGTGATTGTAACCCGCACATCCGCCACCGCTGTACTCACCAAACTGGCTCTTAATGAATTTCTGGTGTTCCTCCGGCGTGTGGGGATAACAGAAATGGGAGTACACCGCCAGTCGTCTATCAACACTGTCTCTTAGGAAGAACTGGTCGATCTCATCCTGTGTGATGAACATTTTGCACTGACGCAGGAAATTGGGCTGTGCGGTAAAGTGCCGCTCCGAATATTGCAAGCCATCGAGAATAGTACCGATGCGGTGGGTGTTATAGCCACTGACACGGAAACGCATGATGTCCGGGGCCGCGGCGTAGGCGTCAAGGAAAGTGTGATATTCCTGTGCCAGAGTTTGCAGTCCACCCTCTGTCTTAGCGAACGCCACCATATCCTCATCCAGTTCCGGGTAGCCCTTTCGCTGGTCATGGATGGTCAAAGTCTGCGGGAATAGGCCCTGTTTGCGCCCTTCCTCGCTCAGATCGCGGGCGGTCATCAGGAGGGCGTCCATCGCTTCGTGCAGCACCTTGTCCGGGGCCTGCGCCAGCTCGGACGCGGAGAGATAAGTCCCCGCCTCCAGCAGCTCCAGAATCCGTGCCGACGCCTGCTCCCATGTGACCATGGCCTCGCTGTACCCGGTGCGGACGCTGTCCCCTTGGGCGAGGTGGATGCCATCTTCCATGAACCACGCGGCATATTTGCGGCCTTCGTACTCGATGCCGCGCCCATTTTCTGTGCCAAACTCCCGACGCAGAAATGATATATTTTCTGATTCCGACCGATCCCGCATATAAAATACGGCGATGCGCTCCGCGCTGTGGGGTTCGTTGCCGCCCGTGCAGAGTGCCAGATCAATGACCTCCTGCGGCACCGTGCGGGCCGGAGCCAGAATGCCGGAGGGCGCATCTGCCGGAGCCTCGTACACCGGGGCGTCGCCGCCCATGTCGAACAGGGCAAGCTGCTCTGCGACGATTGGGGCGTTTTGCAGGCCCAGCTTGATCTTGTACTCGCCGCGCTCGATCAGGCCCTCGGTCATTTCGGTGATGACCGACCATGAAAAAACGGACTCTGAGGTGCGGGAGAGGTAGCTGCCCTCCCACATCAAAAGTCCGTCTTTTTCGGCGTGGTAGCCTGTCCGAACACCGTCGGTCAGGACTTCCACCCATATATCGTTGTAGCTGTTTTTGAGAAATTCCGTCCGTTCTGCAAGATTCTTGTGCGCCTGAAAGTATTCAAAGATCTCCTGCCGCTTGTGCTTACGCCCACCGTCATCCAGCAGATTCGCTTCAATGAGGTGCATATCCAGGAAAGCAGGCAGCTCTGCGGTATTTTGCTGCGCGGTGTCATGCTCCAGTGCAAAGGCTGCTGCCTGTTCCCGCGCTTTTTCGTCCGGATAATCACCGTAGACGCGGAGGCATTGGCGCGTTTCGGCGTCATAGACGGCAGCGCCGTCATAGGCAAAACCATCTTCCTCCATCGTACCGGCAACATAGCCCTGCGCTGCGGCCTCCGCTTCTTCCAGCGTTTGATAGTCCAGCTTATCATCAAAGCCGTTTTCAAAATGGTGATAGGCTGCAAGCTGATAGGATGCGGCCATCTGCGCGGCGTAGCGGTCAATGGCTTCTGTGGTCAGCCATTCCGGTTTTTCCGGGAGGGTGTCGTACAGCTCCCGCATTTTCTTGATCTGCGCGTGGACATTGCCTGCCCACAAATGCTTTTCACTCCGGCCACCAGCGCCGAGGAAGTAGTCGCAGTCAGCGCGCAGGCGATCCAGCAGCACATAATCCCCGCTGTGATCGACAAAGGCAGGAAGTTCATCACTTCCTGCCTCTGTGGGTTCTTCGGTTGTCAGGCGTAGATCAGGTCGCTGAGCACCAGTTCCTCCGCGCTGTGCCGGAGATTGTTCATCAGGCCCGTCCAGCGCAGGGGATCGATCTCTTTCAGCTCCTCCGTCACGCCCTCGGCCTGTGCCATCCGCGCCACGGTCTGCTCCACCATCTTCCGCGCGGTCTGCTCGATCTCTGCCAGATGCTCCGTCAGCTTGCCGCTGGTCTTGAGGTTGGTGTAAAGCACTCTGCGGCGCTTCTTCAGGTACGCTCTCCGCAGTTCTGCGTACTTGCCCAGATGCACCTCCGGCGTCTGCGGCATCAGCAGGTTCGGCACCTGATAGCCGTTCTGCATCCTGTAAGTGACCTCCATGCTGTTCGCTCCTTTCATGGGGTGTTTCGTGTTGTTCTGTGCGGCCATCATAACCGATTCTCGTGCGGTTTGCAAAAAACTGATCCCGCTGAGCCTGCATGACTGTGCGGCTGATCTCCCGCAGCCCCATCTCCGCGATGTCGCTGGTGGCGATGCCCAGGGCGTTGATGGTGGTGGGCGTGTTGAATTCGTACACATGGGCGAACTCATCGGGCGAAAAATACTCGTCTGCCGGCAGGCCGAGGCGGGTCATCAGCATATATGCCACACTGACCTCCAGCGCGTCCCGGTAGAAAACCTCAAGGTTCAGATCGTCCAGCTCCTCCAGCAGGCTGTCCTCCCGGCACTCCCGCAGGTCTTGCAGGTAATCCGTGATGTTGTCCGCTACGGCGTTGTGGCAGGCGGAGCGCACCGCGTCCGCCAGATTTTCTTTTTCGGACAGGTTGCCGAAGGTAGCTTCCAGTGTTTCAATGACAGCCGATTCAAAGTCGGGCTGCATTGTCCAGATGGGCAGCGGACGGGCAAACCGGGATTCGTGCGTATCCGACACATCGAAGTAGAGCTTCAACAAATGCTGTCCATCGTCACCGAACACGGCAATGCTTTTCGCACCGCGATTGACCCAGCGGCCAAACTGACGGTTCCATCGCTCCATCTCAAGGACTGCGGTGGCGTCCGAGCGCTGGGCATAGATCAGGATTTGCTCATCAAACGGACATTTGTAGTTATAGCAGGCCGCACGGAGAAAGCCTGTCCAGCTTTTATAGCTGCTGGTGACGCTTCGCACGGTCTGGTCATACAGCTCGGTGATGAACTGAAATTTGGTCGGCAAGGGAACACCTCCTATCGCTCCGGCTCCGCTCGCTTCTTAGCAAGGGAGCGCGCTTTGTTTTTCAGCTGTGCGCGGTATTTCTCGAAGGCAGCACGCTGATAGCAGTACATATAAAAATTATAATCGCCCTTTGTCGGCGTACAGCGCAGCATATACACATACTGCTTGCTTTCCACCAGAAACGCGCAGGACGGAAGCACTGCATTTTTGATCTCACAGCTATTTCGGTATCGCTTATAGCAAAATTGCATGGCATTGAGATCGTGCAGCGGAGAGTCCGGCTGTTCCCGCAGCCAGTTTACAGTGCGGTCAATATCGGCCTTAAACTCCGGCGTGTTCAGCCTGTCTGCCTGGTGGGGCCACCATGTTGTGTAAAACTGCTTGCCGCTGCCAAAATCACCCCGCAGGTGTCCAATACAGCCAGTGGTCTTGTCCTGTTCCTCGGTCTGGGAGTAACAAAGGTCGTGCAGCGCAGTGTCATCGGCTATGAAAAAGTCGATGACCTGTTTCTTACTGACGGGATATTCCTGTTGAAACTCTGCCAGAGAGAAACAGCCGGATTGGAAATCTAAATCACCATCGTTCAGTTCCAGACCGCCGCTGATGGGTAACTGGATCGGCTCCCGTGTCAGGACAGTGCCGAAAAAGTCCACCATGATACCGCGTGCCAGTTCTACCGGCTCACCGCCGTATTCGTCGCTGTACCGGACTTCGTAGCGGTACATGCCATCCGGCACGGTAGATCGGTCAACACGCAGGTCGGTGAACAGGGCAGGTACGCCGAAAATCGTCACCTCATCGTAGGTCAGGCGGTTTGCATCGTGTCTGCTCATCGTTCATCACCTCGCTCTGGTATCTGCGGCACTTTGGATTTCATTCGTTCACGGAGAAATTCGGCCTCCTCCGTGATACGCCTGCCGAAGTCTGCAACTGCGCCCAATTTGGTCGCGCAGTAGTGACCCCAGAAAAAGTTATCCGGGTCATTTTTGATGTTCGCCTGCCATGTGACATAGGGCGCTGCCTGATTGTTCGGATTTTCTCCGATGACGAACCGGGCGTTGCCGACGGTCACGCTCTCGATAATGACATAGCCCTCATTGACCTGCTCTTTTTCGTTCATTCTCATGCCTCCTCGGTTTTTTACTTGGCCGAAAGAAGAATATTCTTTCTCGGCACAGTAAGTTTTTCTTCTCTTTCGGCTTAGTTGGGAAAGGGGATTATAAGGGGAAAACCCATGCAGAGCCTAACGCTCCTGCTGCCGGAGTTGCCGCTTGTGCCAGTCCTCCAGCAGCTTCACAATGACTTTCTGCTTTTGTGACGGCGTATAAGTTTTTGGAAAATATTTTGCCAGCACATCACCTTTGAGAACCAGCTTGTCCTCGATGGGCTTTTCCTCAGTCATGATCGCATCTATTACATTTTCGTCCAGTTTCCCATCCTGACTGAACTGTTTGAGCCGCTTAGCCTGACTGAGGTTAGGCGTACACTCCTCGCGCTCGATAGCATCGCAGAGCATAAGTTGTTCCGACTCGGTGAGATAGGACACTTCCACAGCGGCGTTAAAAGCCATTGTCTTGTTGTCCACGCGGTCTAACAGGTCGGGGACGAGGTAAGTTAGACGGATATAACGGAATATTTGATTTTTACTATCACCAGTTTGTTCTGCTAAAACATCGCTGGATTTGCGCGTATCGAAATGGTTCCCAATTCGGGAATCATTTTCTTTGGGCTTCCTACCTGTCTGCCGTTTCATCGCGTCCAATTTCATCTTGTAAGCAAAGGCTTTTTCAGACGGTAGCAGTTCCTCGCGCTGTAAGTTGCTGTCCACCATGAGCAGGATTGCAGTATCATCGTCCATCTCCCGCACGATGGCAGGAATCTCGGTCAGACCCGCAAGCTGACTGGCGTGATGACGGCGGTGTCCCGATACGATCTCAAAATTGCCGTCATTTGTGGGGCGTACCAGAATGGGGACTAAAACGCCCCGTTCCTTGATGCTCTCCACGGTTTCCAGCATCTTTTCATCGTCCAACACTTTGAACGGATGGTCGGGAAACGGCGTAAGCCGGTCTAATGGCAGGCTTTGTACACGCTCCTGCGTGTCTGACAGCCGTTCTTCATCCGTCTTGAACAGGTCATCATAGCTGGCGAGTTGGATATTTTTCGCGGCACTTTTCATGCTCCAGCACCTCCTTCGTGAATTGCTCGTAGGCTTTGGCCACGGCGCTTCGGGGTTCAAAGCTGAAAATGCTGGCACCCACGGCGCTCATTTCTGCCGCCTTGATACCGCGCGGTATCTCTGTGTCATACACTCGTATTGCCTTGCCGTAGGTATCCCGCACAAGTTGGCTGATCTCCTTTGCGAAATTCGTGCGGTTGTCTACCATCGTGATGAGGATGCCGCTGATCTTCAGATTGGAGTTGAGCTGCCGCTGTACTTTGCTCACTGTGCGGAGCAGTTGCTCCAAGCCTTTCACAGGAAGGTAATGGGACTGCACCGGGATAATGACACGATCCGCCGCTGTCAGCGCGTTCAGCGTCAGCATACCGAGCGACGGGGAGCAATCGACTAGGATGTAGTCGTACTGCCGCTTGACCTCGTTCAGATAGGTACGGAGTACGGTTTCACGGCTCATGGTATTCACAAGGGACACCTCCAAGCCGGAAAGCTCAATGTTGGCAGGCAGTAAGTCCATGCCCTCCTTGTGGTGGAGAATGCCGTTCTGCGGCTCGATGGGGCGGTCTGAGATGATGCGCTCCAGCATGGTAGCCAGTGTGGGCGATAGTTCGTCCGGCTGCTGCCAGCCGAGCATTTCGGTCAGGTTCGCCTGACTGTCTGCGTCGATGAGCAGGACACGCTTGCCCTGCCGTACCAGTCCCGCACCCAGATTGACCGCCGTGGTGCTCTTGCCCACGCCGCCCTTTTGGTTCACGATTGCTATGGTCTGCATAGGTTTTTCCATCCTTTCTTTCTGATTTTTTGCATAAAAAAGCGGAGCATTTCAAACAAATGAAATACTCCGCTGATGCTGTCTATGAAGTTGTTATATACTATTACGATTCAGTCAAATCGAAATGCCGCCGTCAGTGCGTTTTCTGCGGCATCAGACATCTTCTCTGTGATGTGCGTGTAGTACCGCAGAGTGAACTCCAATTTGGAATGCCCCAGCATTTCCTGCACATAACGGGGATTGAGTCCGTTTTCCGCCAGCACTGTGGCGTAGGTATGCCGCAAATTATGGAACTTGAAGTGGATACCCAAGTCCTTCTTGATGATACGGGCAAGAAACTTTGCACCGTTGGTGGTCAGCATCTCGCCGTTGGCTTTGACATTGATGAAGTCCGGAACTTCGATGATCTTCTCTTTCTTAGGCTCGCGCCGGTCCGTCACGAAGTTGCGCTTGTAGCCATCACCGTACAGTTTGCGCTCTGCGTCGTGCTGCATCTTCATGTCCGCAAGATATTGGGCAAATTCGGCTGTGATATTCACAGACCGATAGGAATTGACCGTTTTCAGCGGTGCAAAGCACCACTGCTTATCCTGATAGAGAAGCTGTTTGCAGACCTTGATCTTTTTCTTCTCAAAGTCGATGTCACTCCATGTGAGAGCAAAGCACTCACTTTCCCGCAGACCGGCCTGCAATCCAAGCTGGAATGCGATTTTGGAACGGGTGGATTCGATACGCTCGATCATCTGCTCCAACTCCTTGCGGTTATAAGTCACGATGTCACCCACATGGCGCGGATCAGGAGGGGGCGGTACCAAGTCCATCACATTCTTTTTCGTATACTTGTGGTCGTGGGCATAGCGAAGGATCACATTGAAGAACTTGTACATTCCCTTCACATACTCCTCGCTGTACTTTATCCGCTTCTGATTTAAGAAGTCGATAATCATAGTGTCCGAAATTTGGTAGACATACAGCGGCCCGAACTCGTCCTTGATATGGTTCCGATAGAGGGAATCGTATCTCTTCAAGGTCGCATAGGCTCTGGTAGCTTTACCCTCGCGTTCGATGAACTCTTCATAGACGGTGTGGAAAGAAACTTTCTTATTCTCCACATAGTCGCCGGTGTTGTTCAGGTGATAGAGTACATCCTGCATTGCTTTGGTCGCTTCGCGTTCTGTCTTGAAGCCGCCCTTTTCAACCTGCTTGCGCTTACCATCGACCGTACCCAAGTCAATACGATAAGACCATGCGTTTTTTCGCTTTTTTCTGACGCTACCTTTCATTTCTGGGTCCTCCCATAGATTGATTTTCTAATGAGAGTATAGCAGGCATCTGAAAAGACGGCAAAAAATGTTCCCACGGATTTTAGTTAGGTAAAGTGCCTGCAAACCCGCATGGCGTCTGGGTTTTTCGGCATTTTCGTGGGAACATTTTAGAAAATCTCTCTTCGCAGAGAAATGTTCCCACAATGTTCCCACGGATTTCACCGGGCCAGCATATAGACGCAAAAATGCGGCTCACACTTACCTGTGAACCGCATTTCTGTTACTGCGTATCTTTTGTGCTGAAAACCGCTGGTTTTACTGGCTTTTCGCCGTTATCGAGGCATATTCCAGCACGGATATACAGACTTTCTTACTTGTTGAAGTAACGCTTCAGCAGGCCCTCGAAAGCCTTGCCGTGACGGGCCTCGTCACGGGCCATCTCGTGGACGGTATCGTGGATGGCATCCAGGTTGTACTTCTTCGCCAGCTTGGCCAGCTCGAACTTGCCGGCGGTAGCGCCGTTCTCGGCATCCACACGCATCTGCAGGTTCTTCTGGGTGGAATCGGTGACCACCTCGCCCAGCAGCTCAGCGAACTTGGCGGCGTGCTCGGCCTCCTCCAGACCGGCCTTCTCCCAGTACATACCGATCTCGGGATAGCCCTCACGATGAGCCACACGGGCCATGGCCAGATACATACCCACCTCGGAGCACTCGCCCTCGAAGTTGGCACGCAGACCGGCGATGATCTCCTCACGGACCTCGGCGGGAACATCCTCACCGAACACCTTGCCTACGCCCACCACGTGCTCGGCGGCCCAGGACTTCTCCTCTGCCTGCAGGGTGAACTTGTCACCGCTGACGTGGCACACCGGACACTCGGCCGGGGGATTCTCGCCTTCGTAAACGTAACCGCAAACAGGACATACCCACTTCTTCATAATCATTACCTCCATATTTTTATCATTCGTTGATGGTTTTTTACTCTTCGGGGGCGTTCCCCCTTGGGATGGTCTAAGTATAGCACGGAATCCAGAGGATTATAAGTTGCAAATGCAACATTTAGAAAAACTTTCCATGAACTTTTTTGCGGCAGAGAAAATACGCCGGAGGAGAGTCCTCCGGCGTATTTTTATAGCAGCTTTACTCGGCATCGGCCAGAGCCTTGGCCTCGGCAATGGCCTTCTCCTGGGCCGCAGCGGGGCAATCCTCGTAGCGGACGAAGTTGAAGGTGAAGGTACCACGGGACTGGGTCATGGACCGCAGATCGATGGCGTAGCTCATCATCTCGGCCATGGGGACCTCGGCCTCCAGCACGGTCTCGCCGTCGCCGGTGGGATTCATGCCCATGACGCGGCCCCGGCGCTTGTTCAGGTCACCCATGACGTCGCCCACGTAGTTGTCAGGCACCGTGACCTTCAGCTCACCGATAGGCTCCATCAGCACGGGCTTGGCCTCCGGCAGAGCGGCCTTGAAGGCCAGATTGGCGGCCAGCTTGAAAGCGATCTCGGAGGAGTCCACCGGGTGGTAGGAACCGTCCACCAGCGTCGCCTTCAGGAACACCACGGGATAGCCCGCCAGTACGCCGTGCAGGCAGCTCTCACGCAGGCCCTTTTCCACGGCGGGGAAGTAGTTCTTTGGCACGGAGCCGCCGAACACGTTCTCAGCGAAGATCATATCCTCCTGCTCGGTCTGAGGCTCGAAGATGATATGCACGTCACCGAACTGGCCGCTGCCGCCGGTCTGCTTCTTATAGCGGCCCTGCTTGCGGACGGTGGAGCGGATCTTCTCACGGTAAGCCACTCTGGGAGCGGACAGCTCGGCATCCACACCGAAGCGGGTCTTGAGCTTGGAGCACAGCACGTCGATCTGGATATCGCCGGCGCCGGAGATCACGGTCTGGTGGGTCTCGGCGTTGTTGACCACGTGGAAGGTGGGATCCTCCTCGTTGAGCTTGTTGAGGCCGGTACCCAGCTTCTCCACCTCCTGCTTGGTCTTGGGGGAGATGGCACGGCTGTAGCAGGGCTGGGCATAGTCCATGCCGCACAGACGCACGATGCGCTTGGGGTCGCACAGGGTGTTGCCGGTCTTGACCTTATCCATCTTGCCGATGGCGCCGATGTCGCCGCAGCAGATCTCCTTGACCTCCTCGCCCTTCTTGCCCTTCATGATGTACAGGCGGCCCAGCTTCTCGGTGTTGCCGGTGGCGGGGTTATACAGGGCCATATCGCTGGTGATCCTGCCACGGAGCACCTTCACCATGGAGTACTTGCCGTACTGATCGGAGATGGTCTTAAAGACGATGGCAGCGGTGGGGCCGTTGGGATCGCAGGCCACCTCGACGTCGTTGCCGTCGTCATCCTGCGCCGTCTCGGCGGGCATATCCGTGGCCACGGGGACCAGATCCAGAATGGTCTGCATCAGCATCTCCACGCCCAGACCGGTGACGGCGGAGCCGCACAGCACCGGGCAAACGCTGCCGTCCCGGACGCCCAGCTTCAGGCCGCGGGCCAAGTCCTCGGCGGACAGCTCCATGGTGTCGAAGAACTTCTCCATCAGCTCCTCGTCAGAGCCGGCGGCGGCCTCCATCAGCTCGGAGCGCAGGGCCTCCACCTCGTCGGCCATATCGGCGGGGATGGCGCAGGCAGCGGCCTTGCCGCCCTTGACCTCGTAAGCGGTGTTATGCAGCAGGTCCACGATGCCCGTGACCTTCTTGTTGCCGTCAATGACCGGGGCCACAATGGGAACCACGGACTGGCCGAACTTGCCCTTCAGAGCATCCAGACAGGCCTGATAGTCGCTGTTGTCCTCGTCGGTGCGGTTGACGAAGATCATACGGGGCTTCTTGCCCAGCAGCTTCCAGCTGCGCTCCATACCCACGGACAGTCCGTCCTTGGCGGCGCCCACCAGCACGGCGCACTCGGCGGCACGGATGGCGGAAACAGCCTCACCGGAGAAATCAAAGTTGCCGGGAGCGTCCATGACGTTGATACGGACGCCCTTATATTTGACCGGGGCAAAGGCCAGGGAAATAGAGATCTGGCGCTTGATCTCCTCGGCGTCGTAGTCGCAGACGGTGTTGCCGTCGGCGGTACGGCCCAGACGATCAGTCCCCTTGGTCATGAAGAGCATCTGCTCGGCCAGCGTCGTCTTGCCGGAGCCACCGTGACCCAGCAGGCAGATGTTGCGAATGTCATTGGCAGTCATATACAGTATTCTCCCTTCGTTTGGTGCGAATGCGCCGTCCGGCGCAGCCAGTCAATGAGAAAAGTATATACTATTTTTTTGCACTTGACAAATACAACTTTCAGTGTCTTTTTTGTGGAAAATGCCGGGAGGCTCAACGGCTCTCCCGGCATGGGTATGGAATGGTATCAGTAGTGGCGCACCAGTCCTGCCAGCAGCAGCACCGTCCGCAGCCAC
>ERZ780203.673-NODE-673-length-34675-cov-3.544310_pt1 | contig 34675 bp, 42 predicted proteins | sample MGYA00511168_ERZ780203 | MGnify/ENA primary metagenome ERZ780203 (study PRJEB29588, sample SAMEA2156577) | human gut metagenome | biome: human gut; feature: human-associated habitat; material: faeces | place: Denmark | collected 2008/2010 ...
CAATAATCTGCCCTGCTGGCGCAATGTCATTGAGCCGCATCCCGATGTGGCGCAGGGCAGATATAAGAATGCCGAATTCGCAGCCAATCTGGCACAAGTTGCAAAAGGTGAGGGTTCATTTGAGTATCGGGATCCCGTAGAATTCTTTGCGCGGACCTATGTGACTGAGGGAATGAAGGGCCTGCTGGTACAGGCCCTGAAACGAGTGTCCGGTGCAGATGGTGAGCCAGTCATCCAGTTGAAAACTGCTTTTGGCGGCGGTAAAACGCACAGTATGCTGGCACTCTATCATTTGCTGAGAGGCAAAGTACCTGCAAATAAACTTGCTGGCGTTCAACCTGTGCTCGAAGCTGCCGGTGTGACGGAACCAGTTAAGGTTCATGTTGCTGTGCTGGTAGGAACGGCACTGGATCCCTCTAAGAGCCGTCGGCCTCAGAATATGCCGGGTATTACCATCAACACGCTCTGGGGCGAAATGGCTGCTCAGCTGGCCCTTTCGGCCGGCCGCCCGGAACTATACGACTATGTCAAGGAAGCCGATAAAAAAGGCGTCTCGCCGGGCCACGAGGCTCTGCGTCAATTGATGGATGCCTGTGGTCCTTGCTTGATCCTCATGGACGAACTTGTGGCTTATGCCAAGAAGATCTATGGTATCAGCGGCCTGCCGGCAGGCTCCTTCGACAACTTTATCAGTTTCATTCAAGAAATCACGGAAGCTGCGAGTACGAGTCGGAACAGCTTGGTTGTTGCGTCAATTCCCGAGTCTGATATCGAGATTGGCGGTGAAGCTGGCCAAATTGCGCTCGAAGCCATTGAGCATACCTTTGGTCGGATGGAGTCGATCTGGAAGCCGGTCGCTGCAACAGAAGGCTTTGAGGTCGTTCGCCGGCGCCTGTTCCTGGATTGCAAAAACCCGGATGCCCGGGACTCCGTTTGCGAGAGCTTCAGCCAGATGTATCAGAACAATCCCAGCGACTTCCCGGTGCAGGCGCGGGAGGTGGAATACCGGGAGAGAATGGTTTCTTGCTATCCCATCCACCCGGAGGTGTTTGATCACCTCTATGAAGAATGGTCTACTCTTGAGCGGTTTCAGCGCACTCGTGGCGTGCTGCGGCTGATGGCTGCGGTTATCCACGAACTATGGATGAACAATGATTCGAGCGCCATGATCATGCCTGGATCGCTTCCCTTGGATGTCCCGAATGTTAGGGATGAACTGACCCGCTATCTGTCTGAGGAATGGAACAGCATTGTTGACACCGAGGTCGATGGTAAAAAATCGATTCCTTATCAGAAAGACAAAAATATTTCTCGTTATGGATCTTCGATGGCTTGCCGCAGACTTGCGAGGACGATCCTCCTGGGGAGCGCCCCGTCTGATCGCACCCAGGCTGTGCGAGGAATCGAGTCTGCCCGGATACGCTTGGGCACCATCCAACCCAATGAGAATATTGCAGTATTCAATGACGCTCTGAACACATTACAAGGGAGCTTGGCTTATCTGTATGCCAGTAGCGATCACTACTGGTATGATACCCGCCCAACCCTCCGTAAAACCATGGAAGATCGGGCCAGCCAATTGTCGCGTGCTGATGTAGAGTATGAGATTGAGTGCAGGCTTAAGGAATGGCGGAGAGAGGCGCCTTTTGCAGGATTGCATACATGCCCATCCTCCTCGCTCGATGTTCCTGATGAAAAGGCAGTGAGGCTTGTAATTCTTTCTCCGGATAAGACGCACAAGGCAAATGCAATGAAGTCCGAAGCTCTCATGGAATGCGAAAGCATCCTTAATAGTAGAGGAACCTCCCCGCGTATCTATCGCAATATGCTCGTATTCCTCGCACCGGATAGCGCTGGGATGGATTCGTTGATCATGGAGACCAGACGCTGGCTGGCATGGAAATCGATTCAGAATGATCGGATTGAGTTGAACTTGGATGCAGCACAGAACAAGGAAACGGAAAGCTGCCTGGCGCGCAGCAACGAAACCGTAAAACTTCGCCTGATGGAAACTTACTGCTGGCTCATCTCCCCGTATATCGATCTGGAGGGCGATAGCCATACCATCTGCTGGGAAGAGGAAAATATCCGTGGCGGAAGTGATACGCCGATTACGAAGGTTCGAAAAAAGCTTGAGGCGAACGATGCGTTGATTACCCATTGGGCACCCGCACTGCTCCTGATGAAGTTGGATGATCTGCTTTGGCGTGATAGTAATGAGATTCAGATTAAGAAACTCTGGGAGTATTTCTGTACTTACTGCTATCTTCCCAGACTTTCAAGCTACTCGGTCCTGGAAGAGTGTATCATGTCGGGTGTCAACAGCGACGAGTACTTCGCATACGCTGAAGGTACAAGCAATGGGCGGTATTTAGACCTCAGATATCAAACTTTCCTCAGCAGAGTGGATGAATACGGTTATCTGGTAAAAATTCCGGCGGCTCTAAAACAGATTGTGGCGGATAAGAGCAAGGAACCAAGCCCAACAGAATCCGGGCCTCAGAACTCCGGATTTGAAACAGGCACGCCTGCTACTCCGCATTCAGGTGAAGGATCTACCACCACAACGCCTGATCCAAGTACTGGCCGGCCCCAAAACACGCATTTCTATCTGTCTACGCCGCTCACTACTACGCGGATCAATAAAGACGTCAACAATCTGGTTCAGGAAATTATCAATTATGTGGCTGGTGTCGATGGAGCTGAAATCGAAATCAACCTTGAGGTCAATGCCAAATTGCCGAATGGCACACCTGTGCCAATTGTGAGGACGGTCACTGAGAATTGCCGTACTCTGAAGGTTAAGGACTTTGGATTCAGCGAGTAAGATATAGCGAAAGGCGCCAGAAGCATTTGTAGCAACACTTCTGGCGCCTTTTTCTCCATGGTTTAGAAAGGGTGGTGTAGTGAAACGGGCAACAACTCCTGCGATAGAATTGTTTATCAAATCAAGGTTTGTCCTCGTCGATAACATAGGGCCGTTCATTCCGAATACGGAAATTGACAGACTCATGGAAGAACTGATGAAAGAGTTTGATGGGATATATTGTGGCGCAATGCCAGACAAAGCCGGGATTAAGCTTTTCAGCGTTCGATCAACAAGGACGAATAAAACCTTCTGCAAGATACGAGTGAAGTAAATTAGTTCGGCATTGGAATATGAGGGAACTTGAATGAATCCTATCGTGACCGTGATTATCAGTGGGGTATTTACGCTCAGTGGCGTGATTTTGGGCTGTGTCCTTAGCGAGGTATGCGCAGCCAGACATGCAAGGCCAGCCCTTTGTTTCAAATTAAGTGCCACACCTGACAATGAATTGACTGAGGTGGGACTCCGTACAAAAACAAGTGCATCTGAATACAGTATAACGATTTATAACTATGGACAGAGACCGTTTCTCCTTGAAAGATTTGAGTTTTATGCCCAAAAGCATCTTCTCATTGATTATGTGTTAACTGACGATGATTTGACAATAATGCCGTATCAGTGCAGGAGTTTTATTTTAGATCAGCAGCATGCTAAGGCTATGGAGCGGCATTGCAGGGAAAAAAATATTAAGGAATGCCTGGTTGTTGCAACCGGCGTGAATTCGAAACGAGTTCGTGCAAAATTAGATGTTTCGTGGATCCATATGAGGGCAACATGGCAGAATGCGGATTTTTCTGCCTGAGTATGATCGGAGTGGAAAGGAGTCTCTATGGCTAAGGCTAAACAGGAACTTTCACTAAGACAGCAATATCAACGTCTTACACAGGCAAAGGCACAAGCAACTCGTAATGGACAGCCTACTCCAAAGTTGGATAAGAAAATTGAGAAACTGAGGACCCTGATGGGGAGCACTATTCAGACAAAAGCGGTAGAGAAACCATCCCCTAGTAAATACACCGTCTACAAGAACGTGAATCCGAAGCCTGTACAAGGTGGGGGCTGTACGCCCAAATAAAGCGGCTTTGAGTGCTTTTAGGGAGAAAATAAACAAAGTCGCCTGTGGAGTGTGGACCCTTAGTACCTGTAGGGCAATCCTGGTACAATGTGCAAATAAGAAACAGGCAGGCGTATCACTAAATGATGATACGCCAGCCTGTTTCTGTTTTAGATAGACCTACATCATATGAAATGAAGCATCATCTTCCACAGCACTTCTTATACTTTTTACCGCTGCCACAAGGACATAATTCATTGCGACCGATTTTTCTGCTGTGCCGTATGCCATCAACCATTCTGGGCATGAGGTCTGCCATTTCATCGGGGGTATGTCCATTATTTGACCATAAGCGCGTCGAATTGGACATCTGAACGAGTAACTGAGTGAGCGGTTCCAACTGAGAATCTGTGATAGAGATACCGAACTCATCCAGCACGTCAACGGCAGCCTGTATCCCGGCTTCCACTACAAAAGCGAAGTGAATCTCTCCGAGAATTTCAAGTGCCGTTGCTTCATTCACACGAAGATGATTGATCAGGTAACGCTTTACTTCCTCTGTCTGATGTGTGCGCTCAAAGAAGTACCAGTCCGCATATTTGAGGAAATCCGTTTTATCTGGAAGAAAGCGCGGCTTATTACCAACCTGGCGGAGCAGATCCTGGACATCAGAGAAGTTGTTTTCGTCAAATTCGATACTGACAATGTAGTCTTCCCAAAAACAATATGGGGCACCGACTTCAATATATCGGGGAAGTACGGCACAGACTTCGTCAATGTTGGTTTGTTTCTCGTTTTGCAGATTAAAAATTCCAATAAAATCAGTCTTAGCAATCACGCCATAAAGATTGACAGCAGCCAAAGCATAAGTATGGAGATCGGTATAATATTGTCTGCGATGGAGAAAGCCTCCTGATATAAGTTCGGAAAATAGTGCCTTGATTTCGCCTGTCATATAAACGATTTGCTCATATGAGTTTGGCTCCTGGACAAGGTAGCAAAGTTCCTTCAGCAACATAAAATTGTCAGGGAGCTGCCCACTTAATAACACGGATTCTTTTTCGTATGCTGCTTGGAATAACGTCCAGGTTTCATCGTCGATAACATACAGCAATTCCTCAAGACGCTCCGGTACCAGCAATGATGAAAAGACGGAGGAGATCAAGTCATTTTTACGCATCGCACTGGAGCCTTTCACGTAGAAACCTCTTGCCATTTTTCGTAATTCAACTGCAGTTTTTTTGGAGAGAATCTTGGACAATGAAAGTTCCTCATATGTTGACGATGCCATTTCTGCTCCCTCCGCTCATGTGCCTAGATAAAACCTTAGTCGTATTTTAACAAAATTGTTGCCATTGCGTCAATAATTCGGCCCTGTATCATGTTCAGAGTTTGAGAAGACGAAGATAACTTCCGATGAATGGCATTCGCACTGATGTGGAATTACCTCCAATACAAAGAGGTGGCCGCAGCTGAGTTCACTCGGCAGCGGCTGCCTCTTTATTCTTATCCCGGAGATCTCTTTTGTATTTGTAATAAGTATTCCGAGCCAGGCCAGTTAAGCGCATGATCTCGGCATCGCTGAGATTACCACCGAATTCCTTGGAGAGTTTTTTGATGACCTCTTTCGATTCAATGCTTTTCCTCGTGACGACGATACTGTTCTTATGGCGACCAATCTGCTTCCCATTCAGGCGTGCGGTTTCAATTCCTTCTCTGGTGCGCTGATGCAGATCCTGGACTTCCTTTTCGGACTGCTCAAAGGCCAGTCGAATCTGTTCTTTGGCCAGCTCCAGCAGGTAACGATTGACACCTTCCAAGATGTAGTCCACATTGCTGCCGGTCAGTTGGATGTTGTTTTCCAACGCCTTCTTATAGGTCTCAGTATTGATGTGGGGTTCTTTCAGGTAAACGAGGTTTACCCCTTTTTGATATAGCTCTTCATAGGCGGCAAACCCTTCTTTGGCATCTCCGCTCATACGGGAAACACTGTCAAAGACGATCTCATCCCCAGGCTGGATCCTGCGCATCAGTTTCAGCCATTCCGGCCGATCCAGCCGCGTCCTGGTAAAGACCTCCTGCACAATAACGGCGTCAGGGTAAGCCGCCTTGATATTTCGGATCTGCCTCTCGATGCTTTGCTTGGGTTTCGATGTCCTACAATAACCATATCTCATATGCTTTGTTTCACCCCTGTAATCCGGCAATATCCATATCGCATATTTGCATTCCTCACGCCCATTGAAATCTAATTAGAAATACGGAACGGTAGGCAAATGTGCAACATAACCTTTCCGGATAAGAGTTACTCAGCATCACACTTAATACGAGGATCCGTTATAATGGCATACACATAGGACGGGCCACGCACTTTTGAATGTAGTGCGGCTGTGTTCTTTGGATTAAGCGAAGCAGCCTTGACAAAATCGCTCCGTGGGATACCTGCTGCAGTAAGATTGTGATATAACATATCGCCAACTATTTTATACACGAGCTCTTTATTTCGGACTGTATAAAAGGTTTCTCCTTGATGTTGTTGAATTTTCGCCCATAAAATCTCGGCATTCAAGTGAAACACCTCCTTGGATCATTATCTCATTTGCGCCTGGCATCGTCAATCCGTAAGTCGTGGTGTTGTTTACGTAGTGTGATGTTGTGGTGTGATAAAGGGAGAACTATGGCTTATAGTAGAAGGACCGGCCTTGCGATAAAACGCAGGCGGTCCTTCTTTCTATCTGCTGGAGTATTAGATTAAACCATCGTTTTAACTAGTACTATGATTTACGCCAAGATCGATCTTTCAACAACAGAGATTGAGACACTTCAAAGGCAGGTTTATTTTGATACTGAGAGGGAGCGATTCAACCAGCAGTTCAATGACAATCGAGTGCAGATGCAGTACGATTGGAGCAACGGGTGAAACACTTCTGGGTGTTAATAGTAGTCTGATGTTGTTCAAGGAGGTATGCACTATGAACATGAAAGATGCATTCCGTTTTCAAAACAAACTCAAAAACCTGATGTGTGAGGCCACCAGCATCCTGCAGGACCGGCGCAACATTGTCAAAGTCAAAACCACCCATCTGCGCAGTAAGGTCATGTCGGATGCTCTGGATGCCGTGGTGGAGGAGACTGCGCCCAGCGAGTATGCCGGGCACGCCAACGAAGTGGCGGCCTTCATCATGCTTTTGATGGAGGAGCGGGAGAATCTGAGCAAAGCCATTCATGCGGCCAAGAGCGGACTGGATCTGGATATGGATATGGACAGCGAGGTCGGCCTGAACCGGCAGCGCCAGGAACTGGCCGAAGTTTTCCGACATATGACCACGCTCCGCAACAGCGAAAAGACCATCGCCGGCGGCGGATCCGGATTCCGCTTCAATGGTGAGGGCAACCAGGTTTCTTATCGGTGTGACGCTACCCAGGTCACCACCATCGACTTCGACCGGAATAAGATCCGGGGAATGGCCACGGCGCTGAGCAAGAAGGCAGACGAGATCTCCATGGCTTTGGATAAGTGCCTGGTCAATACCGAGGTGGCCTACGAAGCTCCTTTCGATATCAACGAAAGCTTTGAGGAGATCCTCAACGACTTCATTGAAAAGACGGCAGTTGCATAACTTTCCGAACCACACCTTTGGGTGTGGTGGGCGTGGCAGAATGGATAGGTCGTGATGATCGGTTCAGGCGCAGATGAATTATGAGGCTGCGCAACTCCGGCAGATTATGGACAGCATTTGCATGAATGTGAAATGAGCTCATAACTCATGATGAAAGGAACGCCAGGCGTTTCCCTCTGCGTTCAGCGCACTGCAGCCATTTCTTCCACACGTTTACCCTTAAATGCAGAATTCAATCTTACGCTCCCTTGGTACACATAGTAATGATGTGAAAATCTTTTTTCAAGTCGCTTGCTCACCTGGGGGAGGCCTGTGACTCAGTTGGGTCGCGGTGGGCCCCAGGTTGGACAAGTGGATAAGGGTCTAAGCGGTTTTGAAGTCCTGCCATGCCCACTGCACCTGAAGAAATTCTCGGATAAAATGACCTGAGCAGCAGACGGCTGCCTGCTGCTCGAAAGAGACGATATGAGAAGTGGGGATGATGATTTCGTTCATTGGCACCTGGAGCAAAGCGCTCAGTGCGTAGAGATTATCTACGCTGGGAAGACTCTGCCCTCGCTGCCATTTGTAGATGGCCTGCGGCTCCTCAAATCCGAAATAGTGCTGGAGATCTCGGACTGTCATGCCGCGATCCTTCCGGAGCCGGCAAATATTTGCTCCGGTGGCCACAGGATCGATCACGGGAAACTGAATCATGGACATATGGATCGCCTCCATTCATCAGGATGATTTCCGCCGCAGCGGAGTATTTCAGAATACCCGATATATTTCGGAATGGCAAGCGATTTTGAACATTTGTAATGAGATTGTCATATAGGAGGCGTTCGTTGAAACAAACAGACTTTTATCAGGATATTGAGCGGTTCTCACTGCTGAATGCTTACTACGCATACATGGATACAGATGCGTATTTGGCTGACCAGCTTTTTATCAAACACCAGGTGCGGGTCCATTTTCGAGAGGAATATGCGCGGGATGATTCTCCATACCGGGTCATCTTCTGCCATGTACGAAAGCGGGATCAGGAGCGTTTCCTTGCAGCGCTGAAAGAATTACCAGATAAAATGATGCTGCTCGGCTATACAGACTATCTGGATGCCTGCCGTGCCATTTGGGGGAACCGAAAATCGCATGATGAGAAGGAAGTGACAGACTGTGCTGCAGTTCGTACCACTGAACAAGCGTAGCAAGAAGGCGCAGCGGGAATTTTACGCCTAAAAGCGCGGCTCCTGGCATGGAGTTAACCCGATTTCCCGGACTGTACAGAGTAGGAAGGCTTATGACAGAGCAAGAGTTAAACAATCGGATTACCGAAATCCTGAAGGTATCTGAAAAAGATGCGCGGCTGTGCCAGACCTCGGGTGGACGTCAGACTGGCAGGCAATACCGGCGCATACAAAGGGTCAGACACGATGATCGACTTCTGTTTCTTATTCAACACAGCGGATATGCGCCAAACATAGGGTATATCATCGGAGATTATGAAGAGAAGACGACGCTGCTTCATTCCAGCCTGCACATCAAGTATATGAAATCCAGCAGTCGGCAGCAGTATCTGAAACGGAAGGCCAATCGCAAGGTTCGTAAATATTGCGGCCTGTCAGGCAAAGGGAATCGATATCGTAAGGTGTTTGACTATTGGTGGGAATTGTATTGAGAGACTGAGTTTATCATGCAGCATTTGCTGTCATGCTTATATTGAACAGGGGCAGTGTGTTTTCCGTCAGAGAAACTACACTGCCCGTTTTTCATATGTTTAGCTAAATCCGAAAGAAATCCTCAAATTCTAAGGCAAAGAAATCTGCAAGCTCCTGAACAACGCTTATTTTATTGATCCCTTGATTTACATATCTGCTCACTGTCCGCAGTTCCATGCCGTAGTCCAATGCGAACTCCTCCTGAGATGAATAGCGCTCTTGAATCAATCGCTTGAGAACCAGGCCGGCCTTTTGCTGTGGAGTGCAGCTACTCATCATCTTCACCCCCACGAGCATTTGAACGCGCCCAGACACGAGCAATCATTTCACGGTCACTCTCTTCTGAGGGTGTGTAAGGTACCCGGAGTCCTCCTATTGAGGTGGAACTGGAGACCGCTTTTAACCTCTCTACATATTCTTTATCAGTTCCAAGTTCTTCATCCGTCTTTGGCACGAAGATTACCGTCTCATCCGGCGGGTTAAAGGAATCTGGTCCGACTTCCACAGTCATACCCAGCCCAGGTAATTCTACGGTTTCCGGTTGTGCCGGCGCTGCATCAGACCACTTAAAGCGGAATTGAAATTTCGATACCGCCATAGCAAACTCTCGCATGTCTTTTTTCATGGAGGGATAAAGATTCACAAACTTCTGGACAGTTTCTATATCGTCCAGGAATTCCGCGCAGCGGTATGGCGAAAAGGATCCAAATGGAGACAGTCTGACCGTGTCGCCAATTTCAACAACGCCTTCCGACTGATATACTTCTCGATACTTCACAAGACGATCATAATAAAGATACTGATCTAAATCATAGCGATCCTCTAATTCCAGTACAGAGGCCAGCCTGTTGAACTCGGATATTTCGCTTTCGGAGAGATCGTTGGTCAGTGCTGCCTGAAACAACTCATTTTCGCGTTTAACCATTTCGAGATAAGAATCGCACAGTTCCTTTATCTTGCTGAAATGACAAAGCTGAGCTGTTCCAATTTTCAACCCCTGCATGGCTGCCCCCTGGTGGAATGTCCCCGGTACTTCTTTATCCATTTGTCGGAGCAATTCTAACAGCCTTTGATACACACTGCGGTAATCGTACTGAACCGGAAGAACATCATGGTTGTGTATTTGATCACCCAAGATGGCTTTGAGGAGCCTATGCTCGGCCAGGCGTGGGCCGTAGCGAAGCTTCTCCAATTCCTTCTCAAATTCAGAGCGAAGTTTGAAGTAGGGGTATTTCGTCATCCATGAACTGATTTCTCGTCCATCGAGTTGCATCAGGGCCTCAATCGGCAGCCCGAGAGATTTCGCTGCCCTGGCCAAAGTTTTCTTTTGAAGTTTTCCATGCTTTTCAATGGGCTCTGGTGAAAAATCATACTCGTCGTCCGGTGAGGCGTATCCAACGCAATGAGCGTAATCGATATACAACCAACGAAATAAATCCCGGACAAAATCTTCGATATCGGTTGCTGTCGGTTTCATGTCTATCCCCCCTTGACTTTGTACCACCATCATAACGGACCGAGGACAAGTTGTGTAGGACTATTTTTGTCGCATGCAATGTGAACAGGGGAGATGAAGGCCGAGAAATTGCTCCATGACAAGAATAGACCTTTCCAATACATTCCAATCTGATTATAATAGTATATATCCTATTTAACAATCACTCCGGGGGATCGATATGAATAAAATGCGGCTGAACCAGTTGTTCTCCAACTATATAGAAAAGTTTGAGTACATCAATAATCCAGATAATAATGAGACATACAAATGGGTGGCAGTTGAACAATACCGTGAGTCTTTCAATCTGGAAGCACCCGATCTATCTGGAATGCTTTATGAGGCGTGGAAGGCCAGCGAAAACCTCATCGACAGTGCTAACCAGCAGCCCTTCTATGCTTTGGTATCTTACGCAAAGGAAGAACCGGAGACCGTTCGGAAAATGTTCCGGGATCTCTTTGCTGATGACGGTGGAAATCTCGCGGAACGGCAGGAGAAGATCATTGCATTCATCCAATCGAGCGAAGAATTAAAGGCAAAATATGCGCCTGGGAGCTGGAGATATACTAACGACCAGCGCTCTGTGATGGCTTACCTGTTTTTTCATGATCCAGAGCACAATTACCTCTATAAGGCTACCCAGGCTCACGAATTTGCTGACTGTGTTGAGTTCCTCGATGATTGGGGAGCTGGCGCAAACTTCAAACTGGATGTGTATTATCGGATGTGTGATGAACTGGTAGCCGCAATAAAGGACTCACCAGCATTGCTCCAAACCCACATGAGCCGATACGAGGAAAATGCTGATCAGCTCTATGAGGATCCGGCCTATCATGTCTTAGCCTTTGATATGATCTACTCATCCCAAGTCTATAACCTCTATGATGGCATCCAGTACGATCACCCCAAGGGAACAGAAAAGAAACTCCATCGTGAGCGGATGGAAAAGGCAGCCGCACTGAAGGAATCGTATGAGCAAGCTCGTGCCGACTTTGAGTGCCTGGAAGAAATCCGGGCAGTAATCCTATCTCACTTACAGGCTGGCTCAAACATCATCCACAAGGTGTATGGCACCGGCACAATTGTCTCCATGGAGGGACAGGCTATTTCCATTCAGTTCCCAGCACAGGCAGAACCCAAAAAATTCATGCTCTTACCCTCGCTTGGCAGCGGCTTTCTGAAACTGGGCACTGAGGATGACCTCCTTGTTCAGAGCAATGCTAAGCTGCTGCAGATGGAGGGGAGTTTGGAACGACGTCTGAAGAGCGCCGAGGCTGCACTGGAGCCATATCAACAATACCTATAAACCAGCAACCGCTCCCTCCGAGCAAAGGAGGGAGCGGTTTTTATACGACCTTTTCGAGAATATCTTCTATGTCGCAGCACAGAATTCTGGCAAGCATTACAAGGTATTCGACTTGTGCTTTATTGATGTTTTTCTGGCGCTGTTCGTATTGCTGGATTGTCCGGATGGGCACTCCGGACGCATCGGCCAACTCTTTCTGGGTGAGCTTCACCTTCTGCCGGCGCAGCTTTAGGTTGGTATCCGGTTTCGCAACCCGATATAACTCGTTCATCCGATCACAGAATTGGCGAATGTCCATCTCATGGTAGGGATGATAAAATGCGGACACTTGCCGAATGGGAATATAGGCATTGATCTCCTCAAAGGAAAGTCCTGTCTCCCATTGATAATAGGCCAGGGCCCAGCCGGTCCAGTATTCAACGCTGCGGTCAACCGGATAGTTTGGTTTGACCCGCTTTCTGCTGATGCCGGATTGCTCCAGAACATCATAGGCAAGCTCTACTCCGGACTGACCAACGATGACTGTGAAGTCACCACGGCCAAATCGATCTGCGATACCGGAGGCCAAAAAGAGGTCATAAAACGTCTCCAGACTGTATCCCAGGTCATGCACCGCAAAGTCCAGCATACGCCCGAGGGCAGTGCGCGCCTTCTCCAGATAAACCTTATCGTAAGCGTTCATCATCGGGCTTCATCTCCTCGTCCAAAATCTGCGTGATATACAGATCGCCACGCTGCCGCTTGTTGCGTTCAACGCTGAAGTACTCGCGTCGGGCTGACCGGTCTCGCAGCATCTTTTTTGCGTACCATTCATCATGATCAGCCACTTCATAACCAAGGAATTGGATCCGATCAAATGCCTGTTTGCTCTTCAAAACGAATTGCTGCCCCAGTTTTCCCAGATGCATCGCATTGTTGAGCTGCCGATAGGAGATCGTACCGTTGATAAAATCCTGGGCAAAAGAAAAGTAACTGTCGTCGGCGCGATATCCGATGATGGCATCCTGTGACTGATAATCTACGCGAAAAGTATTCAGGATATATTCTTTGGCCTCCAGCGCCAGTCCGGAGGGCACATCAAACTCACGGTTTTCCAAAAGCACAGCGAGCCAGTGAAGGATATTGAAAGAAGGTCCGTTCAGATCCAAAATTTTGAGACCTTCACAGTCCAGCTCATAGCGGTTGGCATACCCGTTCCGATTCTGAGCCACGCCCCATTCTTTTGCCATTTCCAGACTGTCGGTACAGTAAAATCCCAGGCCATAGTCATTATATACCTTACCATAACCAAATTGGGGCTTCTCTATGATGCTGGGGGATCCATGAAATAACTGACGGATCATACTGCCACCTCCTCAAAAGAATTATACTCCTTTGGGAGTATAAAGTCAACTTGGTTGGATACCGGGGTGAATGGTTGTCTTTCCATTGTCATTCCCGTATAATAAACTAAAAAGGAGAATCAACGCGAAAGGGGGACAATGGCTTGTGAAAGAGGAGCAGCTGATTGCCGAAGTATTGTATGGCGGGGAAACTGCAGATCGTTCCCGATATGCGTTATATGAGAATGGTACCTATATGGTGATCTCCAAGTTCGCATATCTCATCGGTGTTCCGTTCCATATCTTTGAAAATGAGCATGAGCCCCCGAAGATGGAGTGGTATGAGGCGCTTGAAAAAGATAAGAATGCCCGGATCATTCGGAACCTCTGCATGCTGCGGACAGCATTCGAGCGCAACTACCGGAACATCTATCAGGCTATGCGGTATGATTTGAAGGGCATTGCCAGTATGCCGGAGTATATTCCGAGAGAATGTATCGATCAGCTGTCGGCAGACGGCCTTTCCATCTATCGAGCCAATGCTCAGCCCATTCAGTACATTATAGACATCAACAGCCATATCGCAAACCGGATCAACAACTGCAAGAACCTTTTCCCCATCTGGTTGAATTGGTCTTACATCCGCCAACTGTTTATCATGCCAGGCGGTACAACGGAGAAAGGCGCCAAAGGCGCTGCCGCTGACTATTATGCCCATAGGGAGATTTATCCCTATCAAGTTTACATGAACTGGTCAGCTCCATCCGATGTGGGCAACATCCTATATAACGACAAGAAATTTGTCCGTCTTCTCTACGAGCATCATGAGGACTACTTCACGGACATGAGCAAGGTCACAGATGCAGGGCTCATAGCCAAAAACGGAATCTATGACTTTTTGGAGCGAAGCAGCAGGACCGCTGTCGTTGTAGACTGCGAGAATGCGGATCCCTACAAGCTCTATGCCACGCTGAACAATCTGGACCAGGCGGCACTTCTGGGGAAAATCAGCAAGATTATTTTGTACGACGATGTCCATACCACCACTGCCTGGAAGATTCTTGAGAAATTCACCCAGATCCCGATTGAGCACAACATGATTGAGCGCATCAAAGAAAACAAGTCCTTGGTAGATATCCGGCTCACCACCGGCACATGCCGCGAATTCTTTCAGAATAACACAGACTCCTTCATTCTGGCCTCCAGTGACTCAGACTACTGGGGACTGATCTCGGCCATGCCGGAGGCACATTTCCTGGTTCTTGTGGAGTCGGACAAGTGCGGGCCGGATATCAAGCGAGCCATGATCGATGCGGGCATTACCTATTGCTATATGGACGACTTCTGCACCGGAAACAGCGACGAGATTCGCATTCAGGCGGTTTTGAATGAGGTCAGAAAGAGCTTGGACGAAGCAGTCCATTTCAATATCCAGGAATTGTTTCAAGAGGCCATCCGCCGCACCAGGGCCGAGCTCTCCACCGGTGAGCAGGCGCAGTTTTACGATCGCTACCTTAGACCCATGCGGCTGAATGTGGACAAAGAGGGGAATGTGGAAGTCCTGCTGGGGCCACTCTGAGGAAATAAATAAGGTGGAGAACGGGACAGTTAATAAAAGCTGGCTGTCCCGTTCCTAATAAGCTCTATGGAAATAATAGGCGGATAGATTGCAAATAACAAATAGCGGGAAGAAGGGCGGACTTCTATACGAAGTCCGCCCTTCTTTTGCGTTTTCAAATTTACTTAGATTCTCACCCTCAAGCCAATCAGATTATCCGTCTGGATTCCCACCAGGTACCAAGTGCTGGCCATTTCAATGCGAGTAGGCACCCAGCGCCCACCGACTATCACATCAAAACACTGGCCGCAGTGCAGTCCGCCATAGTAGTTGTTAAGATCAAATCGGATATCGATCCGATCCCTCTCCTTGTTGTAGACCAGTACGCCGCAGCGCTGTTTCATGGGCATATCGTTTCCCTCCTAATCTCTTTTGGGCATGTAGTTTTCTTCAAACTCCTGCTTGGCAACCCATTCTGGAAGTTCAAAGATGCGAGCGGAGTGCAGTTCTAAGGCATACAGCTCGCGCTCTCTCTTGGTGTGCAACCACGGGGTATCCGCCTCAACCCAAGCGAGAAGTGCTTGGTACAGCGCCTCTTCCCCGCTGTTCCGAATGAGCCGGTGCATCGCAGCTTCCCACACCGAAATCTCAATGTCGCCGATCTCGGTCTGTGCACCAAAGCGGTAGTCACTATGCTTGCGCCCATATGCACCTATGGATGTTTTCGACCGGCCTGTACCATGGAGATATCGAAGATCCTGGAAGGTTGCGGACTCCGGGATATGTTCGAGGTTATCGATTGTGATGTGCTTCATTTTGCACCCCTCTGGTCATGCTTGATTTCGGAATGCGGCCATCATATCACTGAGATCCGGATCGGCCGCAGGTTCATCCGGCTCGGAGGACGGCGAACAAACGCCAAGGTTGCCTTCTGCCTGCATTTCCAAGATGACCTCCCGAATAATCTTCTTCATGGACTCCTTGTTGTACTCCTGTTCAGCATCCGGACAGCTGATAAAGTGCAGGATTGCATTCACAACCATATCCGTCATGTTGCGGGGCCTGGCTCGAAGGATCTCCAACACCTTCCGGTGCCGGAAGTCGAAGTCATTAAACTGGAGAGAGATTCTGGGACGATGATTACTGGCCGCCATGGACTGCCACCTCACTCTTATAGAGAAGATCATAGCCGACGGCATTGGCATGGATGTCCTCGATAAAGATCGGGAACCCGACCTTATCACTGCGTTCAATGATTTGACGAAGCAGCAGAGAGCCGCCGCCGGCGAAGACGCATTTGCTGACCTTCAGATCGATGCTGCGTTCACCAAGGAAATTGCAGAACTCGGTCAGGAACTGACTGGCCATCTTTCGAATCAGGATCTGCACCTCTCCCGGCAGAATCGTGGGTTCACCTTTGATGACCTCGTCAATATCGCAGTCTTCCAGATGAAGAGCATACTGGGAATTACACTGGCTGAAGATGCTGTTGTAGAGCGTAATCACACCCTGCTCAAAACTTTCGACTACAGCCAGGTCCGGCTTGCCATACCTCAGTTTCAGGACATCGACGGTATAGCCGCCGATATCGATGATATAGGAAGAGGCGTGTTTTTTAAGTTCACCGAACCTCGTAACTGCGGCTGCCAGAGCCTGGGTATAACTCACTACCTTTCCAATCCGGATGGAGTAGTAGCGGCCATTGTACTCGAAATCTACCACTTCGCGTTTTCTCAGGAAGTACTGTTCGAACCGCGCATGAAGCTGGCCATAATGTGCGGGCGGCAGCCCGATCAGGAGCGTGACATCTACCGTATCATCGGGTTCCTTGATGCCGGCATACTCCAGCTCCTTGGCAATGGCGAACAGTGTAAGCACAAAGAACCGGTCATCCTCAGTCTTGTCCCGTAAATAAGAGATGCGCTTTTCCGTCAAGGAATAGTATTTTCCGTCCCAAAAAATACAGTCCGTTTTGATTCCGGGCTGGTTTTCGGATTCGACCAGTCCGGACGTGAAGAGCAAATGCGGTGTTTTGATGCTCTTGTTGCCGTGATCTACTGAAATAATCATACGATGACCTCCTGCTGATTGAACTCTATTTCTATTTACGCACATCGTCGTCAAGTAACAACAATGCGAGGAGAGCGGGGGACAGCCAGGGACGGCTGCCCCCCTGGGATCAATTAACCTTTGAGGAGAATACGTAAACGCAGAAAACTCTTTTCCACGGAGCGGTAGATCACAGAGGGATCCCTGCCTTCGGCCTTTGCAATCTGCCAGCAGTTCATATCCTCCAGAAGCATCATGACGCGGCGCCGCTGGATGGGCGTCAACTTGCTGATGGCCTCGTAGAGACGTACAGCCTCATCGCGGCGCACGACCTCATCCGATACGGGATCAGGGCCGGTTGCAGCCATGTTGATTAACACATCATCAAGGGGGACGCCGTAGTGATGGTAAGAGATCCGTTTGCGCTGGCGATCTTCCTCGCGCTGAAGCTCAAGCCACTCTTCATAGACCTCATCACTCACGGGAACCACTTGCTCGACGCCATAGTAATCCTTAATTTTAATCGTTTTCATAATTCCTCCAAGTTGTTCAAATTTTTGGGATTTGAACAACTTGAAGGAGGCCCTCGGGCCCAACAGGTCGTACGCATTGGCCATGCTCCCCAATTTGGGCAGCAAAAAAGCCGAGTTGCTGCTTTGTGCAGCGACTCGGCTCATGCTCCCGTATTGGCTGGTGAGAGTATGAAAAAAGGGCTCTTGGATGACTCCAAGAACCCGAATGCTCTCCAGCATAGTCAATTATACCTGGTTAAAATGTCACCTTCAATGCCAGCTGCCTGCCAATTTCACCTCCATTTTACTGCCATTTGTTCTCCCATTTGACTCCCACATTCTCTCCCATTTCACCTCCCACTTCATGCCTCAGCTGCTGCAGAGGTTTTATGGTTTCGCATCTGTTCCTTCAGAACCAAGTCGGGAATGATGATGCACCACAGATAGGCGGCATACATCCGCACAGCCTTTTTGGAGTGCCGGTAGTATGTGGATGAAGGCATTCCAAGCGTCAGGAACGCATCTTCATTGGTCCTGCAATACGCATTAAAATACCGGCCGGAAAGGATTTTGTAGTAGAGTTCCCCATGGCGCTGGTCTTCTTTGACCAAGAGCAGTGCAGATTCCAGGATAGAGAGCAGCTGCATGGAGTGACCCATATCGGTCAGTCGTTCCGCAATGCGTTTCCGGTCTGTATCGTGGTCATAGTCGATGGCCAGATTGATAAAATCGGTAATGGATTGTCGGCGCCCCTCGTAACACATCTCATCCAATTCACCCAGGCTTTGCGCGGCAGCCCGCAGCATAGGGCCATATACCCGCAGTAAGGTTTCTGTCTTCTGGACTTCTTCGTCTGTGACATTCTGTAAAATGTCTAACTTCTGAAGAAAAAGTGTGAACTTATCCAATTCGCTTACCTCCCTTTGTGTATCGTTCGGCTGGACATGCGCTCCATTCACTTGATTTCAAGGTAAATTCTACAAAGTTCCTGCTCGTTCTGCTTGACAACACAGTAAAGTCCCTTTATAATGCAATTAAGTTCCAGCAAATTCTTGAAAGTTCCTTTAAGTTCTATAATCAAAATAGCAGGTGACTCGAGGGTTGTCAATAGAAGTTTTGAAATTTCGACCGAGAGATCACCGGCAGAAAGAGGACGACTCAATGAAAACAATTGGCGAAAAGATTCGTGAGTGCCGCATCCGTCTCAACTTAACACAGGCTGATTTATCGGAAAAAACAGGGCTCACTGTACGTACAGTTTCCAAGTATGAAACGGATTCTGTCACGCCTCGTGGCCTAAACTTGCATAAGTTGGCAACTGTACTCGGTGTAGCCGAAGCGTATCTGCTGAATCCGGAGATTGAAGATCCAACCTATGGCTTGGAAGAGGCTCCATACATTGAGGCGGCACGAGAACAATATGGGCGGAAGGGAGCAGATGACATGGGTAGTCTCCTCTCCGGTGTGCAAACCATGTTTGCTGGCGGTGATATCCCTCAGGAAGAGAAGGATCTGTTCTTCCAGGCAGTCATGCAGGCGTATCTGGAGTGCAAAGAAGAAGCACGCAACAAGTTCACACCGAAGAAGTATCGCAAGTAATCTGAACCTCTTTTGGGAGATTCCCGATGGAGTACAGATTATGGGACAACGGAACTGTTACTATGACCGTACCAGGTGAAATCGGCCTGTTTTGAATCGAGGTGCTGGAAATGCGTGCAGAGGATATCAAACGTGAAGTGGCTCGTCTGAAGATCAAGTTCAAGACATCGGATGCGGCAGAGATGTGTGACGCGTTGGGGATTCGTGTTTCCAAATTCTCCATGGGAATCAGTGAAAGAGCCTGTAAAGGTTTTTTCATGGTTCAGGATAGAATCAAAGTTGCTGTGCTGAATAGCGATCTTGATGAACGAATCCAAAATGTGATTTTGCCGCATGAGTTGGCACATGGAGTTCTGCATGTAGATCGTAGGATCCGCACATTTCATGAACTGTCCTACCTTGATGAGACCGATTTTCTTGAACGGGAGGCAAATATCTTTGCTGCGGAGTTCCTGATAGATGATACATCGCTCTTTGATGTGGCAAACAGTCAGGTGGACTTTTTCCAAATGGCCAGTTTGCTGAATGTACCCCCGGAACTTTTGGATTTCAAGTTAAGGCTGCTCAAGCAACAGGGACATCGTGTCAATGCACCGTACATTGCGCAGTCTGACTTTCTCAAACGGGATATTTGTGAGCCTCTGATCTGAACTGCAGATTCCAGCGAATGCCGTGAAATACTATCACGCAAAGTCCTTATGGGGGTGTGAAGATGATAGCTACCAAAGAGAACATATGCTGGGTGGATTGGGAAAAACGTGTCATCTCCTTCCGCGATTTGGCGCACGCCGAACTACAGGTGTTTGAGGAGCAGGAAAAGATGCTGAAATATGTGCTGGATGCGGTAGAGCAGGGCTTTCGGATTCAATAAAATGGGGAGGTTTCTGGCGTGTCTGATGCTGAGAGATTACAACAGATTCATATGGCGCTCATACAGCGTGGCTGTTCACCCATCAGTCAGATTGTCGGGTTCCTTCTGACTGGTGATCCGACCTACATCACGAATTATAACGGTGCACGAACACTTGCTGGCCAAATCAATCGAACAGATTTATTGACTGATATCGTGTCATATTATCTGGGAGAGCATCAGATAATGGGGAACGATGCCGAGCACAAAGGACAGACTTACCCCATTGGTGAAAGGTGCGGATGATTCGCACGATGGATTTTCCTGTATGTTGGTTGCCGCTTGCATTTGCGGTAAATAAAATAAATCTCACGGTGAAACGTAATTCCTTGCGGAATGAGGTTTCGCCGTGAGATTTTTTAATCTTCAAACAGTTTGGAAACTGGGATCTCCAGCACTTCCGCGATCTTAAACATGGTCTCCATAGAGACGCCGAACGGTCTTGTTGGACTTTCGACCTTTGCTACAAACGACCATGATTTGCCAATTGCATCAGCAAAGGATTCCTGGGTCAAGCCATGCAGCTTACGATAATACTGCACTTTCAAGCCGAACTTTATAAATTGTTCCCGATATGCTGTCTCCATAATGCACCCCTTTTTATTAAAAGGGTATCATCAAAACGGGAAAATATTTATAGAGTGTAATTGTTATTTATGGCAATACAATGATATAATTAAGCAATAGAAGTGGTATAGTAAGACGATGAAAACAGGAGAAGCAGCGACAAGGATTTCAAGATAAATAAAAAACCGACGGATAAAAATTTTCCATCCATCGGTTCACTCAACTTTGGTCATCTGGAAGATACTCTACAATGTCTGCCAAAGAGCAATCCAACAATTTGCATAATGCCTCCAGTGTGTTGGTAGAAACGGATTCCCCAGCTTTCATGCGACGAATGGTAGAACTGCTGATGCCGCCCTTGACCTGTAATGTATAGGTGGTTGCACCACGACGCTCCATTGTTTCCCATAATGGCGCATAAGAAATCACACAGCAGCCCTCCTTTCGCTTGCTATATCTCTATTATTGCCTATAATGGAGATAGACTGTTATAGGCAATAATGCCTACACAATGTAAGAAAGGAAGTTAGCCATGCAGAAAAAAACTTGTTTCTTTATCGGCCACAGAGAGGCACCGGATTCCATTCTCCCCACATTGATTGATGAAGTAGAGAGGCATATCACGGAGTATGGCGTAAATTCTTTTGTTGTAGGACATTATGGGCAGTTTGACGCTTTGGCCGGTCAGGCTGTCATAGAGACAAAAAAGCGCCATCCCGAAGTATCACTTTTTATGCTGCTGCCCTATCAGAACTCTGGCCGTCCAACTGTCCCACCGGAAGGATTTGACAATACTTTTTACCCCTTTGGCATGGAGCGTGTACCGCCACGGGCAGCCATTCCCAGAGCTAATCAATATATGGTTGACCACAGCGATTTTCTGATTGCTTATGTGTGGCACACGGGCAGTAATTCACGGAAAATCCTGGAGGCGGCGATGAACCGTCAGGAGCGTGGCCTTATTCGCGTGACAAACCTTGCACCACAAGGAACGGGGGATTTCCGTGGGTCATATCATCTATGAGAAAGAATATCCCAAGGAAACTAAAGAACAGACATACGCGCCGGTGGGACGGAAGATAGCTGACATATCCTTTGAGGAATTTATGCAGAGGGGATATGCAAACCGCTTTTCTATCCCTATGCCTGATCGGGAGAATGGTGCGAAAGCATTTATCGCAGCGGCGAAGGATGTGTCTGAACTATACCGACTGGATGTGAAGATCACGGAGCATATCGACCACATCTCCGCCGATTTTTTTCTTCAATGAGGGCGGCGGTTTGAGCTATATGAAAAAAGTATTGAAACTGGCGGATAATATTTCATTCTTTGCTAATGTGAGCGGCTATGACATTATCATGTCCTTGGACTACTACACCCATGCTGTATTTGTAAGAGGACGGCAGGTTTACCCATAACGCCCTGTGCATACTGACGTAATCATCCGGTAAGACAATGGTATCACCAACCAAGAAGGATACCACCATGAAAAAACATAGATTAAATTGCCAGCCGCTGCTCCAGAAATACGCTGCTTTTTCCCATGAATAAGAGCATTGCTCCGCCACCATCCAGAAGCATGTCTACGGCCTCACCGCCCTTTCGGTCTTTCTGGCTGGACGAGCCGTGGCCAAAGGGTTGTTTGTTACCAACGCCCTCATCACCCGTGAGCAGTTTGCCATCATGCTACATAGATTTTGTGCGGAATATGTAACCTGGTAACTAAGCAAGAAGGCGCCTGCGAATGTTCGCAGACGCCTTTACAATGTCCATGGTTTTTTGGATCCTTCTGTGAGATTTCTGATTATATGCAGATGGGCGGCGTAATTTCTGGTATGATTGTTGTAATCTTCACTACATGGTAAGATTCCTTTGTACTTATTAGAAAATTTTTCCCCTTGGGAATCTAACTAAGCAGTGATCAGTGAGTCATGCAAGACTCACGAAAATGGAAAGGCACTCCAACCGGACAGGTAGGGGGCCGCAAAAGTGCGCTTTGATTTGTGATGACGCAAATCGGAGTGCTATTTTTTTGTCCAAATTCCGTTTGAACAGCGGATTTGAGAATAATTTGAAAGGCGGTATTGACAATGACAGACCAGAAAATTTACGCAGACAACTTCCGATGCACATTTGATGACCCAGGTGATTTCATTCAATTCCTGAAGGAACGAAAAGAGAACAGCCGCTGGATGACGGCGCCGTCCCGGAACCTCGTGTTCGAGTCTCTGGAGAAGAACACACAGATGGGCGAACTGTACCTGAAACTCTACGACCATGACGGCCGCGCGGAGATTATTGCCGACACGATGGAGAACACCAGCTTGCTGCTCAAGGTCAACGGCGAGACTTACCCTGTGAGATCCTGTGCAATCAAGTCGATTTTGGAACGGGCCCGCATTTCCGGGCACGCCCTGAACAAGGTATCCAAGTCGATCTTCACGCAGATCCTGAACTACTGCATGGATGTGGCTTCCGGGGACAGTCTCATCAAGGTGGCGGACGACAAGGTTTCTGCAGTACACGGTGGGGACCCGAAGGATTACGCCATTCTGGAGATTCTTCCGCTGGTCCAGTGTGTCCGGTCTATTCTGGATCGAGACTTTGCGGGAAATCACTTCCTGACAGCCAATTTCGACCATTCCATCGTAACAGCTATCTGGAGTTTGGATGGCCAGGCCAATGAGCTGATGGAGACCTACCGGCAGGCCGTTGCGGAAAAGGGTGTGACCGAGGCAATGTCTGCCCGGCCAGGGCTGCGCTTTACTACGTCGGATGTCGGCGTGAGTGCGGCCAACCTGTATCCCATCCTGCTTCTGGGCGGCAGCAATCGAATCATTCCGCTGGGGGATCCTCTGAAACTGGACCATAAGAACGGTGCAGACCTGGATGCCTTCGCGTCCAGCATGGATCAGCTCTATGCCTGCTTCAAGGAGTCGATCGAACGGCAGCAACAGTTGCTGAATGTGGAGATCCGCTATCCCTATACCACAATGCTCGGGGTTCTCAAGCGTATCGGCATCACCAAGAAAATGAGCTATGAGGTGGCAGACCTTTTCGCCGGCCAGTCTGGTGTAAGCTCTGGATGTAATGCCTATCAGCTCTATCTGGCCATGTCGGATGTGATTTTCCTTGCGCAGTGCGAAGGCGCCAGCGCCTACCGCATTGCACAGCTGGAAGAAAACATCGCGCGTGCTCTGCGCATCAACTGGCATGAGTACGATCGGCCAGGCGACTTCAAGTGGTGAGCGTCATGGGAATCTATCGTGTCCCTTTGGTTTGGCAGATGTACGGGCATATGGATGTGGAGGCCAAGTCATTGCACGAGGCAATCGAGTATGCGCTTGGCCCGGAATGCCCGTTGCCTGAAGGCAGCTATGTGGATGATTCCATCATGGTGGATCTCATTGCAATGGAGTGCCACGATGAAGCCCACAGCAAAGAATTTCAAGCGTATTTGAAGAAGAACGGGGGTGAATAAATGTCTGATTGGGCAAGTGGAATCGTAGATGTGACCGGGACAAAAGCCTCCATTGAGGCATTTCTGAACCGGTTCATCTATAATGCTGAACCACCGACAGTGCCGGGCGTAAGGTACTTTGCTCGGAGCGTGCTCTATGAGAGCCGCGATAAGATCCAGGAAGAGCTTGATAGTGTCTTTTTGGATGTGCCGGAAGGCGAAGAGCGGGAGTATCGAGTCTATCCGGAGTTTGCGTGGTCTGCGGCTTATTGCCTTGCGGGGCTCTATTCCATGAAGTATCCCGGACGGTGTGCCGGGTTGGCAGATGCCTGTGTGGAAGACCAGGTTGATGTCATAATCCGCACAAAAGCTGCATCAGGAGGGTTTCAGGAGCTGATCCAATGCAACCGGATCGGTGTCCTCATATGCCAGGCAGATTCACTACACGATGCTCGCTGCAAGAACTGCGGCCAGATCGAATCCATGGCAGATTTTGAAACCTTGGACGATTTGGAGTGTTCCGAATGTGGCGGCACCGAATTTGAAATGGGCGAGGAGATGTAACTATGGCGCTGGATTTGAATTATAAGCCGATTGCTCTTGTGGATACCTCTACCTTAACGGAGGAAGAGTGGCTTGCCTGGCGGAAGAAGGGAATTGGCGGTAGCGATGTCGCTGCCGCCCTTCATCTTTCCCCATACAAAACGGCACGAGATCTGTACTTCGACAAGATTGGGGTTGAACCAACTGTCGAGCAGCCGGACAAGTCCATCACATTTGCCATTGGCCACCTGCTGGAGGATGTGGTTGCTCAGATCTTTTCCAAGAAGACCGGGTTCACCGTATACCGGGATCAGACGATGTATCAGCATCCGCTTTTCCCGTTCCTGCTGGCTGACGTGGACAGATTTCTTATCCTCCCGGATGGCAGGAAAGCCATTTTGGAGTGTAAGACGGCCCACTACAACATGCAGTATCTCTGGGCCAACGGAAGTGTGCCGCGCCATTACGAGCTCCAGGTGCGCCACTACATGAGCGTTATGAACATCGATGTCGCATACATTGCATGCCTCTTTTCCAACCATGAAGATGATTTCGTGTGGCAGCGTATTGATCGCGACCTTGATGACGAGGAAAACACGATCTACTTTCTGGAGGACTTCTGGAAAAATTATGTCTGCCTGCGTAAAGAGCCTCCGCTGACGGAAAAGCCCGATTTGGTGCTTGAGACAATCCGCAGTTTTTCGGGTCTGGCAGATAAGAATGCTCCCTGCATCCAGTTGGAAGAGCATTTTGCCAGCCAACTGGAGCAGATCATCGCATGGAAAGAGGAGAAGATCGAACTGGATCGGCAATCGCGGCAGTTGGGCAGCAAAATCAAGAGTGCGTATGCCCCGATCGTAGAGCTGATGGGTACCGCATGCAAGGCCTCCTGTCAGGGCAATGACGGAATCTATGCCGTTTCCTATGTCCCTGGGTATCGGGAAGGCATTTCCAAGACCCAACTGTCCCAGCTGCGTGCGCAGTATCCGGAGATCTACCGCGATTTTGCGGATGTGACCGAATACCGCACATTCGATGTGAAAAAGAGCAGCCTGTAAAGGGACTGCAGTGCGACCGGTATGCATGACAACACGGATCAAGAAGTTGGAATCAATGAAGATTTGGAGGTGACTGAATTTCTATGACATATGTATGCTCTCCACTGTCGGCGGCCACAAGAGCGGCAATGCTCTCCAATGCGGCCAAGGCAAAGAACTATATGGGACTGGCAGAACAGGAGTTTGGGGATCGCGCTGTTGCTCCCCACGCCTTCCTGCCGTACCTACTGGATGATGGTGTTCCGGAGGAACGAGCTCTGGCAGTTGCGTTTGGCAAGAAACTTCTGACGCTGTGTACGCGGCTTGTGGTCTATGGATCCAGAGTGTCGGCGGGTATGCATGGAGAAATTGCTATGGCTGAGCAACTCGGAATTCCAATCTACTACCGGACGGAAACCGGAGGGATGTGGGATGCGATGTAAATTCAGCCATGCAAGGTACAAGGGGCCAGATGGATTCTGTGTGTTCCTGTATCACACCCAGGACCTGCAGGTGCCTGTCGAGGCGAGGAGACATAGCAGATACGGAACGGACTGGGCGCTGATCACTGCTGTGGGATATGGACTGACGGATACCAGCAGTGTGGATGTGGAATTGGAAGGCATATGGCAGAACTCAAAATACGGCATGCAGCTTAATGTTACTTCATGCCGGGAAGTGCTGCCCAACACGGCGGCCGGAGCCATCGCCTATTTGAGTTCAGGACTGATCAAAGGCATTGGCCCTGAAACGGCAAAGGCAATCGTGGCTCGTTTCGGTACGAATGCCATTGCGGTGCTGGACAGTGAGCCGGAGAAACTGCTTGAGGTCAAAGGCATCGCCAAGGCCAAGCTGGAAAAGATCCTGGTATCTTACCGGGCAACCAGAAAACTCCGCGATCTGACGGAGTATCTTGCCCCATTCGGCGTGTCAGTCAAGAAGATCGCCAAGATACAAGAGGTGTTTGGCGATGACAGCCTGGCCATTGTTCGGCGTGATCCATTCCAGCTGTGTAGAATCCGTGGTTTTGGATTCCTGACCGTCGATGAAATCGCGCGCAAGACCAAAGTCAGTCTCAAGAATCCGCTGCGCTTTGCGGGCGCCATTGAATTCCTGCTGGATGAAGCAAAGGGATCCGGGCACCTGTTCCTTCCGCTTGAGAGCCTCTCAGAGCGATGCTATGACCTGCTCAACCGCGACTGTGAGCAGGAGGTCGTTTCTCTCCAGGACGTCGCTGCGGCGCTGCAGGCGGCCCACCAGGAAAAGCGGATCTACAATGAGAACGGACGTGTCTATCCGTACTTTGAACGGCACTGCGAGGTTCAGACAGCAAAGCGTCTGGTGTCTATGCTGCTATACGGTGAAGCGCCCCCAATTCATAGCCTGCGCAGCGAAATTGAGGCGAGTGAACGCGCTCTGCATCAACAGCTCGCCGATTCTCAGCGCAGAGCCGTGGAACTATGTCTGACGCAGCCGGTGTCCATCATAACGGGCGGACCTGGCGTGGGCAAGACTACGACCCTACGGGTGATTCTGGATATCTACCACCGCACGCAGCCCGACAATGAGATCCTGTTGGTGGCGCCTACCGGCAAAGCCAGCAGACGCATGAGTGAGCAGACTGGATTTCCAGCCTATACGCTCCACGCCGCCATGGGAATCAAGTATGACGATGATCTGGAATCAACGGACTTTGATCTGCTGTCTGCGGATTTTGTTGTGGTGGACGAAAGCTCCATGGTGGATATGCGCTTGGCCTACGCGCTATTTGAGCGCTTAAAGCCAGGGGCGCAGCTGGTGCTGGTGGGAGATCCCGATCAGCTGCCTTCCGTCGGCCCGGGGAATGTGCTGCGTGAGATGATCCGCAGCCAGATGATTCCGACAGCCGTGTTGGACATCGTGTTCCGCCAGGCATCCAATAGCCGAATTGCGCTGAATGCGCAGGCGGTCAACCATAACGATACCCGGCTGCAGTATGGGCCGGATTTTGCGTTTTATGATGTGGCGGACAGTGAAGCGGCAAATCAGCTGATTCTAAAATGCTATTTTGAAGAAGTCTCAAAACACGGCGTAGAAAATGTGCAGATCCTATCTCCTCAGCGTAGAAAAGGAGTCGTCTGCTCCAATCGCTTGAATGAGCAGATCCGTGAGATAGCGAATCCGCCTCGTATCGGAGTCCGGGAAATCAAATGCGGAGGAAGGCTGTTTCGGGAAGGAGATCGCATTATCCAAACGAAAAGTGAGGGTGATGTCTCCAACGGAGATGTCGGGGTAATCACTGCCATTCGTGAGGATGGCGAGGGGGAACCCACAATCCACATCCGGCTGCTGGACGGTCGAGAGTTCGAGTATTCTGCGGACATGCTGGAAAAAGTGGATCTCTCATATTGTATCAGCATCCATAAAAGCCAGGGCGCTGAATTCCCGGTAGTCATTATCCCGATACTGAAGGAGCACTACATCATGCTGCGCCGAAATCTGCTGTATACCGCGATTTCCCGAGCCAAGGTAAAAGTGATCCTGATTGGTCAGAAACAAGCGGTCTTTATGGCCATTCACAAGAGTGATGTGGACAAGCGTAATACCATCCTGTCCGATCGGATTGTGGCCTACTATGCCCGCGAGAAACAGAACTTGGTTGGTTAAGTCCGGAGGAACAGGCGGTAACAATGCACCTGTTCCTCCATCAGAATGGAGGTTATTTTATCATGACGGAAACTGTGACAAAGAAAATCCCTACGATCAATGCGGTTGAAGGATTTGACCCGGCGGAATTTACTCGGCAACTGCCCAACGAAGATGGCAGCACAAGCCTTTATCTGGACGTGAAATACAGACTTCTGTGGTTCCGTCTACACCGGCCCCAGGGCAAGATCGTGCCGGATATCGTCCATGTTGACGAGAAGTCGGCTGTTGTGAGCTGCAAGCTGTACGAGGATAAAGCGGATGCCGCCGATCAATTCCTGGCGCAGGCCTCAGCTCAGAGATTCTGCTCTGAAGAAAAGTACGGCGACCGCTATCTGGAGATTGCAGAAACGGCGGCAATTGGACGCGTGCTGGCGGCTGCCGGTTATGGCACACAATTCTGCGGCAATACGGATATGCTGTCCGGCATTATCGCAGATGCACCCATTGAAATGATGGATGCGGAAGAGGATGTGCTGACGACTCAGATCAGCAGCAGTACAATGCCCCAGCCGGCGCCCGCTTCCGTAACCCCGAGCCCTAAACCGATTTCCACTACACAGCCGCCCCAGCAGACTACCCCCATGTCTTTGGATGACTATCTGAACACCATGACGCTGGAGGATGCCAAGGCAGTGAAAGTGGATTGTGGCTATAATGCCGGAAAGACGCTGGGCGAGGTGGCGATGCGGAAACCCAGTGATCTGGATTGGTATGTTCAGAAGTACAATGGGCGAAATCTGGCGCTGAAGGCCGCTGCGATCCTTCTGGTCAATGCGGCAGCTCAGAGAGCCAGCTAAGGATGCAGCCCGTGAGAAGAGGTGATGCTATATGGGTGTTTCCAATCATCTGCCATGCAATATTGAAGATGTGGTAGACTTGCTCAGCATTCCGGTCGTTCGCAGTTCCGGGACACAACTGCATTGCAGATGTCCGTTCTGTGATGACCGGAAGGCGCACCTCAATATCAATCTGAGCAAAAATGTGTTTCGCTGCAATCGCTGTGGAACGGGCGGCGGTGTACTGCACCTCTACGCTGAAGTGAATAACATCTCAATAAACACAGCGTATGAGGAACTGTGCCGGATTTTCCAGTCGGGAGAAAAGGCACCGGAGCATCCAGTCCGCAAGGCTCAGACGAAGGTAAAGCAGAGTAAGCCGGCCCTTGAACTGGCCTCCGTTGAGGCCCGGGATAATACCTACAGCAACTTGCTCTCCATGCTTTCCTTGGGCACCGCTCACCGGGAATCCCTTTTGGGACGAGGACTTTCTGGCAGCGAAATCATACGGCTTGGTTATAAAACTACACCGGCTGTCAGATCCGCTAAAATCGTGACGGAGTTGCTGGAGCGTGGCTGTGACTTGAAAGGTGTGCCTGGTTTCTATGTGGATGAAGAGACCGGACAGTGGAAACTGGATATTCGAGCCACCGGTATCATGGTTCCGGACAGGAACTGCCAAGGGCAGATTGAGGCTATCCAAATCAGGTTGGACAAGGATACTCATTCCAAGTTCAACACACTGACCAGTGTGGACAAGTATTATGGGGCAACGGCTTCGTGTTGTCCACATTTTGCTGGTGTAACCGGTGAGGAAGATGCCGTCTATCTGACGGAGGGCGTGATGAAGGCCGACATTGCTCGATACTTTTCCACAGTTCTGGGCCATCCCTGTGCATTCGTTGGGTTAACCGGTGCCTCAAATATCAATCAGTATGTGCGAATGCTTGAGGAATTGAAGCGCTTTGGGATCAATACCATCAAAGTTGCCTTCGATATGGATCTCCATGTGAATGAAAATGTTCGCAAAGCTCGTGATCGAGTGATCCAGGTCGGATGCGAAAATGGATTCGAGGTTATCCCAAAACGCTGGAGTTCGAACTATAAGGGCATTGATGATCTGCTGCTCTCCTTTATTGAGCGCCGGCGGATCACAGATTCGATTTTTGGAAGGTTGTAAGCAAAGGGGACTGTGTATGGAGACATACGCAGCCCCCTTTCTTACCGTATGAGTGGAGGAATTTAACAATGGAAGAATTGAAAATCTTTTTTTCTGATTTGAATGAGGAGACACAGCAGCGTGTCCTGAAATTCTACGGCATTGCTGATCCCAAAGAGGGCAATTTCGATTCGGATATTGTCCCGCTGTTTATCCTGGAATGCCCTGAGGAGGGAATGTGATATGGGATACAGAAGCAACTTCTTGCTGACGGCAAAACCGATGACGGAAGATCTCTATCAGAGAATCAGCGATGAACTGAAACAGTATGTTCCGTACATCATGTGTGAGTGCATGGAAGACGGGGCTGGGGTTTGGCTGAATGAGGACGATACATGGTATAGCTGCCAGAGTGATATGATTCAGCTCTCCAAAGACTTCCCTGACACTTTTTTTGAACTGTCTGTCGAAGGTGAAAATCACAACGATGACTGGAGAGCCTATTTTTCAGATGGTAAGTATCAGGTAAACGATGCCCTGCGGCTGTTCTGGCCATTTATCCCAAGCGAACTGCGCGAGGACCACTCGGATGAGGACGCTTTGGACTATGCCGGTTGTGTCAGGCTTGAGCATCTGAAAGTGACAAGGGCAGCAATTTATCATAGCCTCCGAATACTCTTAGCAAAAGACGAAAAGGACTTTCCGTGGGATGAAAATTTGATCCAGGCAGCTGAGGCTATGTGTAGAGAATTCCTTACATCAAAAGGTTTTGCAGTTCCGGCGGCTGAGCAGCCTGATGGCAAGCAGGAAAAAGACGGAGGAAACGATGATGAACGAGAAAAAACATGAACGCTTTATCCGTATTGTTGAGCGGCGTATGGATGTCCTGATCAACGATTTTGAGAAGTTGGGAAACTGTGCTTCCAAGGTGTCGTATGACTATACCGAAGAAGAGGTCACGCGTATTGTGGAGGAGCTGGAACGGCAGGTTGCGCTGCTGCGTGAACGCTTTGCTGGAAAGAAGAGCTTTACTCTTTCCGTGGATGCCAATACACCCGAGCAATAGAAAATTTGTACAGAGGCAATTCCAATAATCTGACCAATTGCCCAAGTATTATTGTAAAAGACAAAGACGCCTGTGCTGAGCATAGGCGTCTTTCATTTTGGGCCAAAGTATAGGTGAGCACCAGAATTACAATGAAAAGGCCGAAGAAAGGGGCAAGGTTCAGTTCACTTTTTCTCCATTTATATAAAGGGATATTTTATGCTCAGTCAGGAGGTGTTTCTCTTGGAACTCTACTCGCGCAGTCAGGCCGCTGCCATGTTGGGAATCACAGTACGGAAACTGGATATGCTCCGCGCCAATAGACTGATTGGCTATTACCAGCCATACCCTGGAGGGAAGGTGCAGTTTTCGCAGGCTCACATTGAGAAGTATCTCCAGCGGATTGAAAAGCCGCCCAGGGCAATTACCAAGTCCAGATAGGTAGTCACTACCATGCATGGAACTGGGAAATCGAAAAACAGAACAAAACAGCGCGAACGGTGCGGTCCGGTTTTTACAACAAATTATAAAAAGCACTTGAAAAGCAGATGCAAAAAGGCCTCCTTGTAATTAGAGGTGCTGTCACCCCTAATTACAAGGAGGCCTGTAAAGTGATCGATCGGATTTAAGATGGTTCAGCAAAAAATGAACGGCTCAGCTGTCCTGCAGCGTGTATTGTTTGAACACATCCATCAGTTCTGCGTTGGTGAGATATTCACACGTTTCACCGCTTTCGCAGGTCACCGTCACAGATTCTACAGCAGCATTGCTCCACTGGAACTCCGTTCCTCCCACCACCGGCATTAGTGTCAGGTGATTGGGAACCGCATTATACAACTCGCAGTAGCACCAGCCGATATTCTGTTCCGTGAGCATTTGCAGAACTGTGTCGTGGTAGGCAACCACCACATCATTGTCCCAGTTCACATTGGCGCCGAAGATACCGAACTCACTGACCATGAAGCCTACGCCGTATTGGGCGGCGATGTCCTGGTAGGGCTGGACGTCCACACGGTAGAGTTCGGCGCCGTCGATCATCCGGTCTTCGCTGTTGGTGTAGGTGCCATCCTCCCGGACGATGAGGGGCAGGGGCTCGCTACGCTCGGGGTAATCGCCAATGTCATGGGGCACCATGACCACGTCGCCCATGGCGCCGCTGATGATAATGGTGTCGATTTTGGCGTAGCCGCCCTCTGAAATCTGAATCTCCACCTCGGCGGTTCCCTGGGGCAGGGTCACCGTATGAAGCTGCTCAAAATACTGGAAATTGCCGTCTTCCGTCGGAACTCCGCCGGAGAGCACCACCGTTTCCACCGGCGCTCCATCGGCGCGGACGGAGATTTCCGTACCCTCCATGCCGTCCCAGACATGGAACGACAGCGCTGCGCCGGAAAGATCGCCCTGAATAACCAACGGTACGGCCCCATCCTGCACCATGCCCATGGGGAACCAGGGCTGGGGCCAGGAGGGGACAGCGTAGGGATTCTGTTCGGCGTATTCATAGCCGGTGGTGGCAATGTACTGGGGATAATAGGGGTGACAGCCGATGCCGACGCCCATGGAAGCCACCGCCTGTACCCAGTCTGGGTTAGGGTTCGCCGGGAATGCGTGGAGCAGCACCCGCTGGGCATCCGCCGTCCTGACAGCGGACACCAGCTCACTCAGTTTGCTTTCTGCATAAGAGAGATTGTCCTCCTCCCCAGGCTGAATCTCATTGCTGAGATCGAATGTGAGATACCGGCTGGGGATCCCAGCATAGCGTCGTGCCAGCATGGTCCAGTAGTCTTGTACCATGGCCCACTGGGCGTCGTTGGCCGCAATGGAGTCATCGGTCTTGTCATTGCCGCCTTCATCCAGATAAAAACTCATGGCAATCTGAATGTGGACACCGTATTCCATGCCCCAGGCGATGAGCTGATCCAGATCCCGCAGCTCGTTTTCGTTGACCAGACGGCCGTCCTCCGGGTAGTCCGGGAACCGGAGGGTGGAGAAGCTGAAAAAGATCCGGGCAAAGTTGAAGCCATTGTCAGCCAGAAACTGGATATCTGTCTCTCGAAAGTCGGTGCAAAAATTGCTGCCGCCGTCATTCTTGCTGCTGCCAAGACCGGCGCCCTTCCACTCGGCAGGCAGCTGGGCCTGGGTCACTTCCGGCAGATCGGATTCGGCGTTCAGCAGGTCGTCGGTAATGATGCCTTTGTCATAGGTACCCACGTCCGAGAGCTGCATATACACGCCCTCCGGCTCCAGCGTGGCCGGACTCAGCTCTCCCAGCCGCAGGACGGCGCAGATGGCCTCTTCCCGGGTCAGCGGGTCCTGGAGATGGGCGGACTTCCCTTCAAAGTCATAGGGATAGATGGCCTGACCGCTGACCTGGGAGATCATTACAGCGCAGGTGGTGAGACCGCCCCACATGTAGTTGCCATCGCACCATGCAAATCCAGTCTCTTCCCAGCCGGGAAACAGCGGATAGTCCCAGGTGGGCGTGTCACCGTTGCTGTCCAACTGCTCCATGACAAAATCGATGTCCAGATGGAAGAAGTCCTCAGGCGCATTCTGCTCCATGAGTACCATGGCATAGGCCGTGGCCAGGATGCCGTCCTCCCGCTGCATTTCCTCATCGGATTCAGCGGCAAGGGCAATGGTATTCTCCCACTCACCCAGGCGGCTTTTATCCCAAATGCTAATCAGGTTGGTCAGCATCTGGCTATACTGCCGGAAGGTAATGCCGGCATCGTAGTCCTCCTGGATCTCCTCCGGTACCAGACCATAAGAAATGGCGCGGCCTACTTCGTCAGAACCCTCAGACGTCACCATCTCGGATGTTGACTGCTGGGAATTCTGCTCTCCCCCGCAAGCAGGAAGAAACAACAGCATGGCACACGCCAGAAAAAGAGCCACCAAATGTTTCATATATAAAAGACTCCTTACAAAAATCCTATTTCTCTATCCATTATATATTACTTGCATGGTCGGGGCTTTGCAAGCGTTTCTGGCAGGAAGCTTCCGGGAAAGCTTGCAAAGCCGCAGCGGTTGTCACGGTGGTTCCGTACAAAATCGTGCCAGAAAAGACACTGCAACACAAAAACGGGAATACATACGATCGATAGAGCATCTGGGATGTCCGCAATGGACAGCCTGTTTTGGTAAAATATCCTTTCGCTTTCGGACGATGGCAGTTATAATGAACACAACGGCTGCGCGTGGGATAGCAGAGTTCCTGACGTTTTCCGCTGACTTCACACAATATTCGGAACAGGAGGTGCTATGTGTTGAGAAAACCACATGGGATGCCAGTTTTATTGGTGCTGGCCGTTATATTGTTACTGTCCGGGTGTACCGCAGATCCGGGGGTGGGTCTCCGGGACGAAGGTGGGGATAACGCCGCTGCTCCCACGGCTGCTGCTACGG